>JAANMX010000532.1_pt1 | contig 50577 bp, 40 predicted proteins | sample 7279681 | NCBI WGS metagenome assembly JAANMX01 (sample SAMN14094542, study PRJNA606508) | bioreactor metagenome | isolation source: A lab-scale SPAN reactor treating ammonium-rich wastewater day 351 | place: Ireland: Galway | collected 2018-01-01
ATGAGATGAGCGACGACCTGAGCATCGTCGCGGCCCGCCTGGGCCAGGCTCAGGACGAGTCCGAGTACGAGGAGATCTTCCCCGTCTCGCCGCCGTGATCCGCGATCCGGCTGCCCTCTGATGCACGATCCGGTTGCGACTTGCAGGAGCCGGCTCCGTCCGGCGATCTGAGCAAGATCGCCGGGCGGAGCCGGCTCCTGCGGTGTTTGGAAACGGCTTCTCAGCAGCGCTGGGGACTGCTGGCCGGCCCGATCGGCCCCTCGGGATCGTCCTGCCGATTCGCATCGAGACGACGATGCAGAATCGCGAGGATGGCTGCCGCATCAAGCCCGCGCTGCCGACACGCAAACTCCAGCGACTTGCCGCCACAGCAGGTGTCGATCCCCAACTCCCGAAACACATCCAGCGTTTCGGGGTGGTCGATCACCCAATCGGGGACGGACGTATCGAGATCGCATTCGCTCATTGCGCTTGGCCCTTGAGTCGCCAGGTCACCGTTTCGTCGGCCCCGGCACGACAGCACCACTTCGAGGGCGGCCGGCCCCACCAGATCTTTGGTCGGCTGCACGCTCTCACCATGCACGGCAGTTCTATATACGGCCAGGCGACAGGGAAACGACTGATGGGCGCGGGTGATTGACATCACCTGCGCGTAACCGAACGGCTCTGGCGGTACACCCCGCGCCGCAGTCGCGGTTGACAGTCGCCCCGAGCGGGGGTATAACCTGCCAACCTGCATTGTCTCCACCCGCCCTGTCCTCTGCCCCGGCTCCCGCCGTATCGGCGGAGTTCATAACCCAGGACAAGCCCAGCACCGTTGGCGCTCGCCGTGCCAACCCAGGGGCAAGGTGCGCCCGCGGGCGAGCCGGAAGGGACTGCCGGCAAACCTGGCGATGGGTGCGAGCACTCCGCGTCGGTCCCGCTCTGTTGATGCGCCGCCATGCAGTTCAATTCCTGGCTCTTTGTCCTGTTTTTCCTCGGCGTCTACCTCGTGTACCTCGCGCTGCCGCGCTACCGCTGGCAGAACTACCTGCTGCTGGCGGCGAGCTACACGTTCTACGGGGCGTGGGACTGGCGCTTCGCCGCTCTCATGGGTCTGACCAGCGCCGTCGATTGGTGGTGCGGACTGCGGATCGCCGACAGCGCCACCCCGCGCGGGCGCAGGGCGTTCCTGGCCGTCAGCATCGTCTCGAACCTCGTCGTCCTGGGGTTCTTCAAGTACTACAACTTCTTCCTGGACAGCCTGGACGCCCTCCTCGAACCCCTCGGCGCCACTGCTGCCGGACTGCACCTGCACATCGTCCTGCCGGTCGGTATCTCGTTCTACACGTTCCAGTCGATCTCGTACACGATCGACGTGTACCGGGACGACTGCCCGGTGTGCCGGAATCCGCTCGATTTCCTTCTGTTCGTCTCGTTCTTCCCGCAGCTCGTGGCCGGACCGATCGAGCGCGCCCGGGTGCTGCTCGAGCAGATCCAGCAACCGCGCACGTTCGACGAGGAGCGCTTTCGGCGCGGCCTGGGGCTCGTTCTGTGGGGTCTGTGGAAGAAGGTCGTCCTTGCCGATAACCTGGCCGCCATCGCCGATCCGCTCTTCGCCACCTCGGCGACGCTGCCGGCCGCGCAGGCGTACCTCGCCGTCGTCGCGTTCGCGTTCCAGATTTACTGCGACTTCTCGGCGTACTCCGACATCGCCCGCGGGCTGGCGAAGCTGCTCGGGTTCGAGCTGATGCTGAACTTCCACTTCCCGTACTTCGCCGTCAATCCGAGCGACTTCTGGCGGCGCTGGCACATCAGCCTCTCGACCTGGCTCCGCGACTACCTGTACATCCCGCTCGGCGGCAACCGCGGCGGCGCCCTGCGGACGTACCGCAACCTGGCGCTGACGATGCTGCTTGGCGGGTTGTGGCACGGAGCGGCGTGGAACTTCGTCTGGTGGGGGGCGTTCCACGGGGCGCTGCTGTGCGGCCACCGTCTGTGGACCGGCGGCCGGCCAATCGCGACCGCTGCCCGCGACAGCGTGGCACGGTTCTGGGCGGTGGCGGTCATGTTTCAGTTCACGCTGTTCGGCTGGCTGCTCTTCCGCTGCACGCGGCGCGTGGACGGGCGGGACGACAGCTTCGCGCAGATCATCGAGATGCTGACGGCCTTTCGGAACGGCTGGGGCCTCGATCTGGCAGCCGTGCGGTTGGCCCTCTACCTCGCCGTGCTCGCCGTTCCGCTGCTGCTGCTGGAGTGGTACGAGTCGCGCCGCGGGCATGCCGAGATCACGTTTATGTGGCCGCGCCCTCTGCGGGTGGGGGTAGCGGCCGCGATGCTGTTCAGCTGGATCGTCTGGGGCGTGAGCGACGGGCAGGCGTTCATCTACTTCCAGTTCTGACGGGGACGTTCCGATGCTGATCCCGGTGGTGCGCACACTGGCGAGCCTGGTTCGTCGGCAGAAATGGGAGATCGCCGCCGTGGCGGGACTGGCCCTCGTCGCTGGCGAGGTGTACCTGCGCCTGCCGTTCGGCCGACCGCTGGAATACCAGCCGGACGAAGAGTTGGTGGCTGTGCTGGCGCCGGGCCAGCGTTCGGCCCGGGAAACGGTCAACCGGGACGGCCACCGTGGGAAGGAGACGGACTGGTCGGCTCCGGTGATCCTGGCCGTGGGCGACTCGCAGGGGTGGGGCGCCGGTGTTGCCGACGACGAGGTCTGGACTGCCCGACTGGAAGGGTTCCTGAAGCGCCAGCGGACCTACGCCGCCTTCCAGGTGGTGAACGCCTCCCACCCGGGGCACGGCCCGTATCAGCACTACCAGCGTGCCCGCCGCGTGCTGGAGAAGCGCCGGGTGGACGCGGTGATCGTGCGGGCGTCGCTCGAGGACTGGAACTTCCGGCCGGCGCCGCCGGAACAGGTGCCGCAACTCATCAAGGAGGCTCGCTTTCGCCAGTCGGTGCGCCGGTACACGAAAGTGGTGCCGTTCCTGGTGAAGCGGGTGAAGGAACAGGCCGCCTCCATCCAGACGACGTTCCGCCCGCGCCCCGCCGCCGCCTCGCCGGGGCTGTCCAGGGAGCGGGGCGAGCGCATGTGGCGGGAGCACGGCCCGTGGTGGGAACGGCTCGCCGACCTGGCGCACCGGCATGACGTCCCGCTGGTGTTCCTCGTGTACGACCCGCTCGGCCTGCCCGGGTCGGCCGTCCTGCACGACCGGCTCCGTGACTTCGCGGAGAAGCGGACCGGCGCCCACGTGTTTCGACTCGGGCCGGAGGCGTTCGGTCTGCGGGGTGGCTCTCCAGAGGAGAGAGATCGTGAATTCCGGACCCGGTTTGCGCTGCCCCACGACCCGCACGCCAACCCGCTGCAGCACGAGGTGATCGGCCGGGCGGTCCACGGTTTCCTGGCGGAGAGCGGCATCCTGGCGGCCGCCGGCGCGCGCCGACAGGTGCTCCACGCCGAGCGCTAGCGGAACCAGCCCGGAGCGCCAGCGCCGGGCGCTGGCGCTCCGGGCTGGCAGGATCACGCCTTCAGCATCCCGACCTTGCGCGCATACGCGAACACCCCGCCCGCCTCGACGATTGGCGCCACCTCGCCGAGCGGCTTCAGCTGCCATCGCTCGCCGGTCGTCAGATTGTGCAGGACGCCCTCGGCCACGTCGATGCGCACCTCGTCGCCGGTGCAGACCTTCTCGCACAGCCGCTGCTCGCACTCGAACGGCACGAGGTAGCCGCCGTTGACCGCGTTGCGGAAGAAGATGCGAGCGTAGAACTCCGCCACCACCGCCTCGATGCCGGCCGCGTCCAGCGCGATGGGAGCATGTTCGCGTGACGACCCGCAGCCGAAGTTGCGCCCGCCGACGATCACCTTGTACGGCGAGACGAACTCGTTGTCGGTGTGGAACGGAACGTGCCCCCTGGGGAGCCCGGCCTGCCCCGGCGGCACCGACGACAGCGCGTACTTGCCGAACTGCTTGTATTCCTCGGGGATGGACGGGTCGAACGTCAGATACTGAGCCGGGATGATCTGGTCGGTATCGACGTTGTCGCCCAGGACGTAGGCCTTGCCGGTAATGGTTTGCAGCATGGTGGGGAACAAGCAAGCCCACGGGCTGCGTCCCGTGGGTGATGTCGCAAGGGATCTGGCCCACGAGACGCAGCCCGTGGGCCTGGAATGACATTACTGGAGGCAGTCACGCGGGTCGGTGATGGTCCCGGTCAGAGCGCTGGCGGCGACCGTCAGCGGACTGGCGAGGAAGACGCGCGCCTCCTTGTGGCCCATCCGCCCCGGGAAGTTGCGGTTCGTTGTACTGATGCAACTCATCGGCGCGTTCAGCCGACCGAAGGTGTCGCTTGGCCCGCCCAGGCACGCGGCGCACGATGGCTCGCCGAGCTTCGCCCCGGCCGACAGGAACACCTCCTCCAGCGTCTGCCCGTTCAGCTGCTCGGTCTTCAGCCCGGCCGCAATCTCACTCGTCGCCGGGACGACGAACGTGTCGATGCGTACCTGGCGGCCCTTGAGGATGCGCGCGGCGGCGCGGAAGTCGGTCATCTTGCCGCCGGTGCAGGAGCCGATGTACGCCCGGTCGAGCCTCTCGCCCTTGACCTGCGACACGGGCGCCCGGTTGTCGGGACTGTGCGGCCTGGCGACCACCGGCTCCAGCTGCGCCACGTCGTACACCTTCTCGAAGCAGAACTCCGCGCCCGCGTCGCTCTTCAGCGCCGTGTATGGGCGATTGCCGGTGTTGCGGGCGTTGACGTAGTCGAGCGTCACCTGATCGGGGGCGATGACGCCGTTCTTGCCGCCGGCCTCGATCACCATGTTACACAGCGTCATCCGCTCCTCGATGTTGAGGGCGTACACGCCGTCCCCGTCGAACTCCATCGCCTGGTAGGTAGCGCCGTCGCAGCCGATGTCGCCGATCACCGCCAGGATCAGATCCTTGGCCATCAGGTACGGCGGCAGCTGGCCGTGGAAGACGAACCGCATCGTCGGCGGCACCTTGACCCACAGCTTGCCGGTGCCCATGACGAACCCGGCGTCGGTGTTGCCGATGCCGGTCGCGAACTCGCCGAACGCGCCGGCTGTGCAGGTGTGGCTATCGGTCCCGAACAGCACCTCGCCGGGGCGCGTGTGGCCTTCCTCCGGCAGAGCGATGTGGCACACGCCCTTGTATTGCGGCGTGCCGACGTCGTAGAAGTACCGCAGCCCCTGCTCGGCGACGAACTGGCGCAGCACCTCGACGTTCCGGTTCGCCATCCGGTCGGCGGTGAAGATGTAGTGGTCGGGGATGATGACGACCTTGTCGCGGTCCCACACCTTCGCGTCCTTGCCGAAGTGCTGCTTGAAGACGCCGATGGTGCCCGGGCCGCAGACGTCGTGCGTCATGAGGATGTCGGCATCGACCCAGACATTGTCGCCGGGGCGGGCGACGTCGCGGCCCGCGTGGCGGGCGAGGATTTTTTCCGTCAACGTCAGCGGCATGGCGTAGGCTCCCGTGGGCTGGTCTCTCGCACTCATTGTACTATATGTCGGCCGCCGGCGCCCTGGCAGGGGCCGGGCGCAACGGGCACCGTCAGTGCGAGACCGCCGCCGCGGCCTTCTCGCCCAGCGGGCTAAGGTCGGCGAAGCGCGTCAGAGTGAACGGGGCGAGCACGTCCGGCGTCCTGCCGGTAGCGATCAGTTCGGCAACCCGGTAGCCCGCCGCCGGCCCCGCCTTGAACCCGTAGGTGCCCCACCCCACGTCGAGGATGAACCCCTCCACGTCCGGCACCGGCCCGATGATCGGCGCGAAGTCCGGCGGCACGTCGCACAGTCCGCCCCACTGGCGCAGCACCTTCACGCGCCCCAGGCACGGGAACAACTCCAGCGTGTGGGCGGCCGCGTTTTCCAGGAAGCGCAGCGTCGAGCCCATCGCGTAGCTCGGGTACGGGTCGATCTCCTCGCCGATGACCACTTCGCCGCGGTCCGTCTGGTTGACGTAGACGTGCAGCGTCGCCGACACGATGACCGTGTGCAGGAACGGCTTGAGCCGCTCCGTCACCAGCGCCTGCAGCGGGTGAGTCGCGATCGGCAGATCGAGCCCGACCATGTTGGCAATCGTCGAGCACCACCCCGCGGTGGCGTTGACGACAGTGCGTGTCGCGACGGTCCCGCGGTTCGTCACCACCTCCTGGACGCGGCCGCCGCCGGTGCGAATGGCGGTCACCTCCGTGTGCGGGTGGATCTCGGCGCCGAGCCGATCGACGCCGCGCGCGTACCCCCAGACGACGGCGTCATGGCGGATGATGCCGCCGGGCGGGTGGTACAGCCCGGCGAGGATTGGCTGGTGCGGGCGGTCGCTGACGTCGAGGGCCGGCACGAGGTCGCGGATCTCCTCGCGGCCGACGAGTCGGCTGTTGACGCCGAGCAGACGGTTCGTCTCGGCGCGCTCGCGCAGGGTCGTCACCCCGCGGTCGGTGTGGGCCAGCGTCAGGTGGCCCTGCTGCGAGAACATGACGTTGTAGTCCAGTTCCAGAGCAAGCCGCTCGTACAGCTTGACGCTCTGGTCGTAGAACGCGATGCCCTGCGGCGTGCGGTAGTTCGACCGGATGATGGCAGTGTTGCGCCCGCTGGCGCCGCCGCCGAGGTAGCCGCGGTCGAGGAGCGCGACGTTCGTGATGCCGTGCCGGCCGAGGTAGTACGCGATCGCCAGCCCATGCACGCCCGCGCCGACGATGACGACGTCGTAGCTGCGCTTCAGGTCGTGCCTGCGCCACATTCGCTCGACAGGCATGGGATCCCTCCTGCGAACTCCTAACCTGGCTCCCGCAGGAGCCGGCTCCGCCCAGCGCTCTCGTTCCCTCGGGGGACGGAGCCCCCTCCTGCGGGATCGGGGGCAGGAGCCGGCTCCTGCGGCAATGGGAAACCACTTCTTAGCCGGCGTTCGGCCCCTTCAGGAACGCGGCCGCGACGTGCCGGCGCTGGATCTTCCCGGTCGGGGTGCGCGGCATCTCCTGCGTCAGGTGGACCACCTTCGGCACCTTGAACGACGCCAGCCGCTCGGCGCAGAACGCTTGCAGCTGCTCCGCGGTCGCGTCGGCCCTGAGCACCACCGCCGCGTGAACCTCCTCGCCGTACTTCGGGTCCGGCGCGGCGAACGTGGCCGCCTCGGCGACGGCCGGGTGCGCCAGCAGAACCGCGTCCACCTCCAGCGGCGAGATCTTCTCGCCCCCGCGGTTGATCAGCTCCTTGATCCGGCCGATCAGCGTGAGGTAGCCGTCCGCGTCCTGCACGCCACGGTCGCCGGTCCGGAACCAGCCGCTGGTGAAGCTGACCGCGTTCGCCTCCGGGTTGTTGTGGTAGCCGCGCGTCACGTTCGGCCCGCGCACCACCACCTCGCCCGGAGTCCCGGTCGGCAGCAGGCTCCCCGCCTCGTCCATGATCGCGACCTCGACGTTCGTCCCGCGCCCGACGGTGCCGGCCTTGCGCGCCCCCGGCGGCAGCGGGTTCGACGTCATCTGATGGGACGCCTCGGTCATCGCGTAGGCTTCGAGGACCGGCGCGCCGAAGCGCGCCTCCAGCCCAGCCAGCGTCACCCCGGCGAGGGCGGCGCTGCACGAGCGGATGAACCGGAACCCGGGGGACCGCGGCGCGCCGTCGGCGTCGGCGCGGCCGAGCAGGATCTGGTGAATCGTCGGCGCTGCCGAGTACCAGTTGACGCGATGCGCCCGCGCCGCCGGCCAGAAGGCGCCGGCGCTGAACCGAGGCGGGACCACGACCGTGCCGCCGGCGTGCAACGGTGCCAGGGTCGCGCCGATCAGTCCGTGGACGTGGAACAGCGGCATCACCACCAGGCCGACGTCCGCGGAGGTGAGGCGGTAGTGGGCGGCGATGTTCCCCACCGACGCCATCAGGTTCCCGTGCGTCAGCGGCACGCCCTTCGGCCGGCTCGTCGTGCCGCTGGTGTGCAGGAACAGGGCCACGTCGTCGGCCCGCGGCGCCTCCGGGGAACCGTCGGCCGTCGCCGGCAGCCCCTCGCCGTCCAGGCGCACCTGCCCCGCGGCGTCCAGCGTGGCGGTCCAGACGGACAACCCGAGGTCGCGCGCGACGTCGCGGATCGTGTGCGGCCCCGGCGGGGCGACGACGGCGCGGGCGCCCGAATCTTCGAGGTAGAAGCGGAACTCGTCGGCCCGGTAGGCGGGATTGAGCGGCGCAGCGATCAGGCGCGCTCGCGCCACCGCGAGGAAGGTGGCGAGGTACTCCAGCCCGTTCGGCAGCACGATGGCAACCGGCTGTCCCGGCTGCAGGTCGGTCCGGCGCAGCTGGCCCGCGAGTGCTTCCACCTGGGCCGCGAGCCCGCTGTGGGTCGTGACGGCTCCGCCCTCGGGCAGGATGAGCGCCGGGTGGTTTGGGTCGGTGCGGGCGAGGAGGTCGGCGAGCGTTGCGGGAGCGGTCATGGCGTGTCGGCCCCGGGGTTGGCAGGTCTGCCGTGTACCATACCGGCCCCGGGGCAAAGAGCAAGCAGGTTGCGGGCCGCGCAAAGCCTACGGGTAGCGTCCCGTGGGTCGAACCCTCAAGCGCTTCACCCACGGGGCGCCGCCCGTGGGCGTTAACAACAACCTTTGCACACCAGGTCCCTGTCCCTGCCCTACAGCCCGAGCAGGCGCACCTCGAACTCCACGAACGGCGTGTCGGCCCCGACATGGACCCGGCGCAACCCATACACGTCCTGACCCTGCCGGTTCAGCCCGGCGACCGTGGTGAGGCCGCAACGGTAGCCGAGCCGCGGGAGCAGGGTGCGGGTGTGGGGGGTGAGACTGCCGTTGGGGTACGCGAACAGGTCCGCCCGGCCGAGGCGTTCCCGGAGCACGTCGCGCGAGCGGCGCAGCTCCTCCTCCTGGCGCTCCGGGCCGCAGCGCGCCAGGATCGGGTGCGTGTGGGTGTGCGACCCGAACTCGACCAGGCCAGTCGCACGCAGCGCCGCCACCTCTTCCCACGTCAGGGTCGCCAGCGGCGAGTCGGCCGGAACCTCCGGCCGTCCCAGGTGCGCGAACAGGGCGGCCAACCGCTCGTCCTTCTCCTCTACCAGCAGATCCTTGAGCCGGCCCGTGAGGCCCCGGTAGGCCGTGGCCCGCTCGCCGGGGGTAGTCAACGGCCAACGGACGCCGTCGAGGCATACCTCCTCCCGCGGCGTCGTCATCAGTGCGTAGAACAGGCGGTCCGGCCAGGCCGGCTGGCGCGTGTCCATGTGGCCGGTGACGAGGAACACCGTGGCCGGCAGCCGGTGGCGCTCCAGGATCGGGTATGCCGTCGTGAGGACGTTGCGGAACCCGTCGTCGAACGTCAGGCAGGCGGTGCGCTCCGGCAGCGGGGCTTCGCGGTGCAGCCGCTCGGCCACCTCGGAGAGCGGCAGGACGGTGTACGCGCGGGCGAGCAGGGCCGCCTGCCGGGCGAACTCCGCGACCGCCAGCTGGCACCAGTTGAAGACCGGCAGCGGGGCGGTTGTGACGCCGTGGTACATGACCACGGCCAGCGAGCGCGCCCGCAGGCGCCGAATCAGACGCATGTACCCGGGGACGCGGCGGGGGGCCGTCAGGATCCGACGGGCGACCTTGGCGAGCATCGGTTGGCACTCCTTTACCGCGTGTGGCTCGTTCGGGAAGGAGGGAACACGGCGGTCAGGCGGAATGTACCCAATCCCGCGCGACGAGGCAACGCCGGCCGGCTGCCGGCCCGGGAGAGCCCCTGTACCGGCCCGATTGCTGCCGGGGAAAAGCGCCGTGATCGGCGCCCGTGGGGCTCATATAATGGGCGGCGTGGCCGTGCTCGCTGCGGTAGCAGCCGCGTTGCATCGCCCCACCGGGATCTCACCATGACCGACTCCCCCCGCAACCCCGACCAGCCCTGGCCCCGGCAGGAATACGAGGATCCTCACTTCCACGACGAGGATCCGGAACGCGCGGCAGACGGCGCCAGCGGCGTTGAGCTGGTGAAGAAGAAGGGATGATCAAGGTCCGCGGGCCGCGGCCCGCGGGCGGACCTCGCCCACGGAGTATCGCATGCGCACTAACCCGGTGAAGCGGACCCTGAAGGCGGGCCAGCCGTCGGTGGGGACGTGGCTGTCGCTCGGCAGCATCACGGCCTCGCGGTTCCTCGCCCGTGCCGGGTTCGCCTGGCTGACGGTGGATCTCGAACATAGCCTGGTGGACTGGGAGACGGCCACCCACATGTTCGCCAGCATCGCCGACGCCGGCTGCACGCCGCTGGCGCGCGTCCCGGCGAACCGCCACGACCACATCAAGCGCGTCCTGGACAACGGGGCGCACGGCATCGTGGTGCCGATGGTCAACACGCGCCAGGAGGCCGAGGACGCCGTCGCCGCCGTCCTGTACCCGCCGCGCGGCACCCGGTCCGTCGGCGGCAGCGTCCACGCCCTGAACTTCGACGCGACGGCCAACGACTACTACGCCCGGGCGGACGACGAGCTGCTGATCGTCTTGCAGTGCGAACACATCCAGGCGGTCGAGAACTTCGAGGCAGTCTTCTCGGTCCCGGGGATCGACGCGGTCTTCGTCGGCCCGAACGACCTGGCGGCGAGCATGCGCTCGAAGGACGGCAAGCCGCCCAGCGCCGACGCGACCACCCAGGCGATGAAGCACATCCTCCAGGCCGGCAAGAAGCTCAAGGTGCCGGTCGGGCTGCACTGCGGCAGCGCCGAGGAGGCACTGATCCGCATCGAGGAGGGGTGGCAGTTCCTGGCGATCGGCAGCGAGCTGCGCCTGATGCTCGGGGCGGTCGGCGACATCTTCAAGAAGCTCGGGGCGGGCCGCAGCGGCGGCGAGATGGCGAAGTACTGAGCCGCGGCACCCGGGCTGCCGTTGCCGGGCCATGACCCGGGTAGTAACATACCTCTTTACACCAAACTCCACGCGCGACCCCGCTCCTGGCGGGTCGCGCTGTTTGAGGAGGGACCAGTCATGCCAATGCGCCCGCGCAAGAAGAAGGTCCGGCGCAACCGCTTCCGCCGCTGTCCCAAGTGCCAGAAGCAGGTGCGCGTCCACCAGCGCCGCTGCAAGACGTGCCACCAGGTGCTGCACGCGCTGACGTGATCCGCGCCGCGCATGGTCGGAGCCACGGCTCGACCGGCCGCACCGGCTTCTTGCGTCCCGCCGGCACATACGCCATAATCAGTCTGTGGTCGCAAGTCGCTTTCCCAGGAACACGCTCCATGGCGACACCGGACTCCCGCGCGGGCGACGTCTTTCTGCCGAGCGGACGGCTGCGGTTTGACGTGCTGACCGACGGCGCCGCCCGGGCCGTGCGCGAGGCGGTGCGCCTGGCCCGGGAGACGCGCTGGGATAGCGTGCGCAGTCCCCACATCTTCATGGGGCTGCTCGCCGTCCCCGACGCTGGCGTCCGTAACTGGGGCGAGCGCCTCGGCACCCAGCCAGCCGCCCTCCTCGGTCAGTTCCAGGAGTTGTTCCTGCAGGAGGAGTGCGACGACGAGGCGTTCCTGACCCTCAACCGCGAATTCCTCTCCGACAACGTCATCCGCATTCTCCGCGACGCCTACCAGCGGTCCCTCGACCACCACCGCCGGCTGGTCGCGCCGATGGACCTTCTCATCAGCCTCCTGACCGCCACCAACAGCATCGTCGCCGAGTGCTTCGAGCGCATCGGCGTCACGGCCGCCAAGCTGACCGAACTGGCCGTCATGGCGGAGCAGCAGGCCCGCGACGTGTGACCGCCGCGGATTGACCCCCTTAATCTCCTTCCCACCGCTACAGCTGCCGCCGTTTTTCTCCGGACAGGCTCCCTCACGCCTCAGCCCCTCTGGGCCGTCCCCGGCCGTCCCCGGTACAATCGACGGTCGGACGTGGAACGGAGGCGAGTCATGCGATGGTTTCTGGCCAGGTTTGCGCTGGCATTGGCGATACCGCTCGGGTTGTTACCGGGGTGCCGACACTGCTGCCGGCGGCCCGCCTGCACCGCGGTCACACCCGCGCCGGCGGTGCCCGCCCCCGGTGCGCTGTTTATCCCCTCGGCTCCGCCGGCCCCGCCGTCGGCAACCTTTGAGCCATCGCCCTCTCCGGCCCCGCCCGGGGCTGTGCCGTTCAACCCTCAGCCGGCGCCCAGCGGTTCGAGCCCGCTGCCATCCGCTCCCGAGCCTCCGGCGTGGCAGCCATCCCCGCAGGTCGATGTCCGGCTCGGACCGCCCCAGAGCAGTGCGCCGGAACAGCACGCCGGGGAAGCTCCCGCGTCCGGGTTCAGCCTGCGTCCGCCGGAAGTGACGGAACAGATCACGCCGGCACCACAGAAGCCGCAGCCCCGGCCGAACCCGCCCGGGCCGAAAACGCCCACCGTGGCGGTGCCGCCGGCCTCACCGCCGGCGCCGGCTCTCCCGGTCGGCATCCCGCAGTTCGCGGAAGCCAAACCCGGCGTGGCCGCCGGCCTGCGTCCGATGCTCGACGGCCTTGACTGGCTCCAGAGTAACGGCTATCGGACGGTGGTACGCATCCGCGCGGCGGGCGAGGACGACGCCACGGACCGCAAGCAGGTCGAGAAGCGCGGCCTGCGCTACGTCGTCCTGGAGGTGTCGCCGGAGTCGCTGACGCAGCAGACCCTCGCCGACTTCACCCGGCTGGTGACCGACCCGGCTGGCCGACCGGCGTTCGTGTACGACCGCGATGGGGCGCTGGCGGGGCCGCTGTGGTATCTGCACTTCCGCACCGCTGACGGACTCGGCGACGAGGCGGCCCGCGTCCGAGCCGGAACTCTCGGGCTGCGGGAGGACCGCGACGGGGCACACCGCGAGATGTGGCAGGCGGCACGGCGTCTGCTCGCCCAGGCCACGAAGTAGCCTTCCGGTTGGTCCGCCGCAATTCCGATGCCGCCTGCCGCCTACCCGGCACGAGCGGCGCGTGCCGTATGCCTCTCCTGTCTTGCCCTGAATGTTACTCTTTCCTGAGACAAAGTCGCGACCTATTCTTCTTCATGGGCGCTGCGCCGACTGCGCACGACTCCAGCAGGCTCGCCCCTGATCGGTGGATGGGATGGCCGTCTCAGATTCATCCGCAAAACTGGCACTGCCTGACGACATCATCGGGCCGCTCGCCGTCTTTATCTCGCCAGCGACCGAAACTCTCTACCGCCACGACCAGATGCGCGGGGACGTGGCGCTGGCCAGCGCGTGTCTCCTTCTGGGCTCGGTCGGATGCCTGCTGTTCGCCCCATCCGACTACTTCTTCTTTGGCGCGTCGGCCCTGTTCTGGGGACTGCTGACGCTGCGCTGCGCATGTGTGGTCGGCTCCCTGGCAGTTTTCGTCGCGATGCGACGCGGCCTGACGCCGCGCGCGTTCGATCGCACGCTTCTCGTCTGGTGCGTGCTGATGGCGGTCCAGAACGCCTGCATCGTTGCCACCCGTCCGCCGTCGTACACCGGGCATGCCGTCCTGAGCGTGCTGATGGTGCTCATGGCGTTCTGCGTCGTCCCGCTGCCACTGAAACTGCAGTTCGTGCCGGCCCTCATCACGATCGCCGCAGGCCTGGCCATGTGTTTCCGGACGGAGGCAGGAATGGGCTGGATTGCCTGCGTCGCCGTGGTGGCGGGTTTCCTCGGAGCGATCGGCTTCGGGGCGATCACGTCCTGGCAGACCCACCGGCGCAAGCGCGAGCTGTTTGCCACGGCCCGCCGCGAGAGGCACTTACGAGCGGACCTGGAGCACACCCTGGCCGAGGTTCGGACCCTGCGCGGGCTCCACTGCATCTGTGCTTACTGCAAGAAGATGAAGGATCCGGCCGGGCGGTGGCAGCAGATCGAGGTGTACGTCGGCGATCGGACGCACGCCCAGTTCTCGCACGGCATGTGCCCGGACTGCTTTGAGGACGCGATGCGCAAGCTCCCCGGAAGCGAAAAAGACCGCTGATACGGGACCGCCCGGTTGCTGCTCCGTGCCATTGGCGGCCTGGCGCGCGACCACGCGCCAGGCCGCCAGCGGCAGGAAGAACCGCCTGGTTCCTGGTTCCTTCCCGCAGCGGGGTTACTTTTTGTCCTTCTTCGACTTGAGCGTTTCGAGCCTGGCCGGATCCCAGATGCGAATCGTCTGGTCAACACTTCCCGAGGCGACGCGCGTCCCGTCGGGGCTGAACGCGACCGCTGTCACCGGCCGCTCGTGGGCGTAGATCGTGACCAGATCCTTGCCGCTCTGGGCGTCCCAGATCTTGACCGTCTCGGCCCAACCGCCAGTCGCGAGACGCTTGCCGTCGGGGCTGAACACGACGCTCAGCACGCCGTCGCTGTCCTTCAACGTCAACAGTTCCTTGCCCTTGGCGTCCCACACCTTGACCGTACCGTCCATGCTCGCCGCTGCGATGCGGCCGTCCGGCGCGATGGCGACACACGTCACGTCGCGCGTCGGTCCCTTGAGCAGCAACTCCTCCTTGCCGCTCTGAGCGTCCCACACCTTCACGGTCTGGTCGGCGCTGCCGGACGCGACGCGCTTGCCGTCGGCGCTGAACGCCACACTCGTTACCCGGTCCTTGTGGCCCTTGAGCGTCTGCAGCGCCTTGCCGTCCCTGGTGTCCCAGATGATGACGTTCCTGTCCTCGCTGCCCGACGCGAGGCGCTTGCCGTCCCGGCTGTAGTCCACACTCTCGATCGTCGCCTCATGACCCTTGAACGCGGTGACCGGCTTGCCGGTGTCGCCGTCCCAGATCTTGATCTCCCCGACCCACGTCTTCTTGTCCTTGAGCCATGCCCCCGTCGGGGCGGCGATGCGCTTGCCGTCGGCGGTGACCGCCACCCCCTTCACCTCCTGCGGGTGGTCCTTCAGCAGGAGGAGTTCCTTCCCGGACCCGACGTCCCAGACGCGCACCGTGCGGTCGCGGCCGGACGAGACGAGCCGCTTGCCGCCAGCGGTGTAGACCACGCCCGTGATGAAGCCGGTGTGCCCCTGCAGCACACTCAGCGGCCGGTTGCGATCCTTTTTCTCTTCCTTCCTGGGTTCGACCTTGTCGTCCTTCTTGTCCTTCCTGTCCTTGTCATCCTTCCTGGGCTCGACCTGCTTGCCCTTGTCCTTCTTGCCCTTCTTTTTCCTGGGATCGTCCTTCTTGACATCCTTTTTGTCGGTCTTCTGGTCGTCCTTCTTGTCGCCGCCAGCGTGGGTGAGTTCAGAGGTGCCGAGGAGGGTAAAGGCCAGGGCCGCGAGGAGCAGCCCGAGGAGGCGCATCGGCAGCCGCTGCGGCGCCGGGCGCGGGGAGGAACGGGGTCCGGTCATGGCAGGATCCTCAGGGTGGGGACACCAAACAAGTATGATTGTGGTAAGAAGAGGGGTGAGGGGCCAGGGGCCGACGCCGCGGCGCGCGGCCGACTCGCCCGACCCGTCGCCCGCGTCGCTACCCCGACTCACGCCGCGCCGTAGAACAACGTCGTCATGACTTCCCTTGCCAGGCAGCTGGAGACGGTTGAAGCGCGGTTGCAGGCCGCGTGTCGGCGGGCCGGGCGCCCTCGCGCCGACGTCACCCTCGTCGCCGTCACCAAGAGCGTCGGCGCCGACGTCGCCGCGGAACTGGTCCGGCTGGGCGTGGCGGAACTCGGCGAGAGCCGGCCGCAGGAGTTGTGGCGCAAGGCCGCTGCACTGCCGCCCGCCGTCCACTGGCACCTGATCGGCCACGTCCAGCGCAACAAGCTCGCGCGCACCCTCCCGCTGGTACGCCTGATTCACTCGGTCGATAGCCTGCGGCTGCTCGCGTCGCTTGAGGAGGAAGCCGTGCGGCAGCAGCGCGTCGTCGAGGTGCTACTGGAAGTGAATGCGAGCGGCGAGGCGAACAAGCACGGGTTTGCTCCGGCCGAGGTGGACACCGTCCTCGCGCCCGCCGCGGACCTGAGGCACATCCGGATTCGCGGACTGATGACGCTGGCTGCGCTGGCGGACGACGCAGAGGCGGCCCGACCGACCTTCGCGGCTCTGCGGCAGCTGCGCGACCGGTTGCGGCCGCGTCTCGGCCCGCCGCACGCGCTGGACCAGCTGTCGATGGGGATGAGTAACGATTTCGAGGTTGCGGTCGAGGAGGGCGCGACCCTGGTGCGGTTGGGAACGGTGCTGTTCGAGGGAGGCCCGACGTGATCGCGCTGACGGAACACGCGGAAGGCTGCGTCCTGCCGGTGCGTGCCCAGCCCGGGGCGCGGCGGACAGTGGTCCTGGGCGAGCAGAGCGGGGCGCTCAAGGTGGCCGTCACCGCCCCGCCCGAGGACGGCCGCGCCAACCAGGCGCTGACGGAGGCGCTGCGCGACGCCCTGGGCCTGAAGCGCTCGCAGGTCGAACTGCTGAGCGGGGCGAAGGGGCGCCAGAAGGCGTTCCTGATTCGCGGCGTGAAGGCGACCGAGTTGCAGGCGAAACTGGCGGCGCTCGCCGGTGGGGCCGGGACATGACTCCGCGTTTCTCGTGGCAGCGGCTGTTCTCGGTGGCGCGCAAGGAGTCGCTGCACATCCGCCGCGACGCCGGCACCCTGTTCTTCGCCCTGTTCATCCCGGTCCTCGAACTGTTCATGCTCGGCTACGCGATCGACACGAACATCCGCGACCTGTCCACTGTCGTCCTCGACCAGGCGAACACTGTCGAGAGCCGCCGCCTGATCCAGTCGTTCTGCAACACGAAGTCGTTCCGCATCGTCGATTATCCGGTCCGGACCAGCACCGATCTGTATGACGCCATCGTCGCCGGCAAGGCGCGCGTCGGCATCCAGATTCCGGAGGACTTCTCGCGCCGGACCGAACGTCCGGGGGGGCGGCCGGCGGAGATCCTCATCCTCATCGACGGCTCGGAGTCGAACATCGCCGGCACCGCGCTGAACGTCAGCAACGCCCTCGCCCTCCGCGACTCGCTCCAGCAGGCGCTGCAGGGGGCCACGACCCTGCCGGTCGAGGCCCGGCCGCAGATCCTGTTCAACCCGGACACGCGCTCGCCGAACTTCTTCATCCCGGGGCTGATCGTCGTGATGTGCCAGATGATGGCGATCATGCTGTCGGCCAACGCCATCGTGCGCGAGAAGGAGAACGGGACGCTGGAGCAACTGTTCATGACCCCGGTGCAGGCGCCGGAGTTGATCCTCGGCAAACTCCTGCCCTACCTGGTGCTGACGTTCATCGAGTTCTGCGCCATCCTCGGGATCATGCGCGTCGTCTTCCAGGTGCCGATCCGCGGCCAGGTGCTCACGCTGCTCGCGCTGACGCTGCCGTTCGTGTTCACGTTCCTGGGGCTGGGGCTGCTGATCTCGACGCGGGTGAACACGCGCGAGGCGGCGGGGCAGGCGGCGATGGGGACGATGATGCCGTCGATCTTCCTGTCCGGCTACGTCTTCCCGCTCGATTCGATGCCGTGGGTGTTCTACTACATCGCGCAGATCTTCCCGACGACGTGGCTCATCGACGCGGCGCGCGGGGTGATTCTGCGCGGCGCCGGGTGGCGCGAGCTGTGGATTCACGCGGTGGTTCTGTGGAGCATGGGTGCGACGGTGTTCGGGCTGAGCATGCTCAAGTTCCACAAGCGTCTGACGTGAGAGTTAATGCGGCCACAGAGGAACGCGGATCCAAATGCGATCGGCGTTCCTCTGCGTTCCTCTGTAGCCGCTTCCTGTCAGCGCACCACCTTCGCCTTCGCCGTGAACTCGATGTCCGCCTCGCTCCGGAGGTCGGTGACGACGCGCAGCGTCCGGTTCAGTTCCCCCGGCTGATCCGGCCGGAGCGTCACCGTCAGGACGTGGACTGCCTTGCGCTCGGGATTGGTCTCGCGGACGCTGAGCTGCCCGTCCGTCCCCTTGATGCCGACGATGCGGAACGGCGTCACGCCGGTGACGATGATGCGCCGCTCTGCCTGCGTCCCTGCCTTCAACTCACCCAGCACAACGGTCATCGGACTGACGCTCAGCGGGGCCTCGATCTCGACCGTCAGGGGGACGCGCACGCGCGGCGTGGCCGGGTTGTTCGTCTGCAGCCAGACATCGGTGTACCACTTCCCGGCCGGGGCGTCGGCGCGCAGCGTGGCGGTAATCTGGTAGCTCACCTCCATCGGATCGCGCCGCACCTGGCGCACCGACGACTGGATGTAGTTGCTGTCGCTGCGTGTGCCGAGAACCTGCCAGTTACCGCCGCCGAGGAAGGAGAGCGTCACCGCCGTCGAGGGGGCAGTGCCGCGTTTGATGCGTCCGAACGACAGGCTCTCGGGGATGACGGTCACGTCGTCCCGGCTGTTCGCCTGCACCCAGAGGCGGACCTCCTCGAAGCGCGGCTGGTCGAAGGCGACGAAGATGGTGACTGTCTTGGTGTTGGTGAAGCGCCGGGTGTCCATCTGCACGAGGATGGCGGTCTCCTGGCCAGGGGCCAGGTCAGTCTGCAGCGCCTGTGCCGAGGTGCAACCGCAGGAGACGCGAACGGAGGCGATGTGGACGCGCCCGCCGGTCTTGTTGACCAGGCGGAACGGGTGGGTCAGCGTGGGTCCGCGCGGGACGGAGCCGAAGTCGCGGGAGAGTTCGTCAAACAGGGCGTCCGCCCAGGAGGCGGACGCCCGGTCCGTCGCACACAGGCCCAGCAGAACCACGAGGCTGTACCGGAACATGATGCCCTTTCCTGCTGCCACAGTAACCCCGCCCGGGAGCGGGCCGAACCGCCCCGGGACGTTCCCGGGTGGGAGTCCGCCAGCGCACGGGCTATCGAGGGTCTCTATGTATATCCCTCCTCCGGTCCCTCCAGTCAAAGCTCCGTGCGGACAAATCGCCCGCCGCGCGCAGGCGCCTGAGCGCAGGATTCGCGCCTGCCTCCTTGTCGCTATTCCACCTACTTTCTGCCGCCGACTTCTGGCCCGGGGGCGGAATTCTCTCATGCTCTTGTCTCGCTTGCGCCGCCGCTACAACCGGCGTGCCCCGAGAGGTAATTCGGCGTGGGCGCGGAAGAACCGATCAACCCGTTGACGTATCGGCAAACGGGTGCGCGGCGAATGAGGTGAACCCGGCGGAGCGGCGTGGTGTGCGGACAGGTTGTCCGGGGCAGGGTAGGGCAGGAGCCAGGGGGGCTGGTGGGCAATGGAATGGGTAGAGTCCACGGGCCGTCACCCGTGGACTTTCAAAACGTCGCTCTCCCACCATCCCCCCTGGCTCTGCGCGGTGGGGCCGCTGCAGCTACCGGACGGCAGCCGGGACCGCAGCGGCCCCACACGCGACGACGATCCGGCCCAGTTGTCCGCGCGAGCGTACAGGCATCATGGGTTCTGCTCCATTCGGCTATTTGGGGTAAACAAAGATGGTTTTCCAGGCAGGTCCGGGCACGCTCAGCGTTTGCCGATGCGGTACAGGACGGTCCCGGTGCGGACGAAGAAGGCCCCGTCCGCCACCGCGACGCCGTACACCACCGGGTCGAGGACGTAGCTCAGGCCGCCCGGACCGCTCTCGGCCGCGGACGCCTGGCCGTCGGTCCCCCACAGAGCGTTCAACGCAACCTTCTCGAACGTTGGACCGGCCTTCAACACCGTCGTCCGGCCGTCCTTGCCGAAGAAGTAGACGTACTCACCCGCTCCGATCGGCGAGGCCCAGCACGGCGCGTCGAGGCGCTCGGCGTACTGCTGGCGCCCGGTTTGCAGGTCGAGGCAGTAGACCACCCCGACCTGATTGACGAAGTAGGCGTGCCCGCGGTGGGCCAGCGGGGTAGCGTAGCTCGCAATCGCCTTCTCGGCGGTCCAGCACACCGTGTAGCCGGACTTCCCACCCACTGCGGTTAGCTTCAGGCAGCAGTTCGACTTCGCGGCGGTTCGGGGGTCGCCCTTCCCACGCCCCAGGCCGGCGCCGACGAGTACGCGATCCCCGGACGCGGACGCGGATGGCAGGGTGTTGCCGATCACCCCATCCAGTTCCCACAGCGCCTCGCCGGTTTTGGCGTCGTACCCGCAGACGCTGCCGTTACTGCTGACGACGACCACTGGTCTCCCGCCCTGGTTGGCGACCACCGGCGATGTCCACGATGAGCGACTTTTCCGGTCCGTTTTCCAGAGATTCTTGCCGGTCTGCTTGTCCACCGCAAGCAGGTACGACGGCCCCTGGTGGTCAACGAGCACGAACACCGCGTCGGCGGTGTGGGCCAGGGACGCGCCGAGGCCGTGGTTGTTCTTGAACTCCCCATACTCCTTGAACAGAGACCGGGACCAGCGCACCTTGCCGGCGTGCGAGAGAGCGAGCAAGTCGCCGCCCTCAAAGAAGGCGTAGACGCCGGCCTCATCGACCGCCGGCGTCGGGGCGGCCCGGCTGACGGTGTTGCTCCACTTCGCCTTCTGGGTCGGCGCGAATTCGTGGGTCCACAGTTTCTTCCCGGAGCGCGCGTCGTAGGCCAGGACGAACCCGCGGTCGCGCTGCGGACCGTCCACCGCGGTGACGAACACCGTGCCGTCCCAGATGACCGGGGACGACTGGCCGTAGCCGGGGAGGGCAGTCTTCCAGCCGACGTTCGTGACGGCCGACCAGCGCACCGGCAGGTCACGGGCCGTCGCGACGGCGTTACCCCGGCCGCGGAACCCGGGCCAGTGGCCCCCGTCCGGCGTCACATCCGCCGTGGAGACCAGGGGCAGGAGGGCAAGCAGCGCGTGAAGCATCAATTCCTCCGGTAAAAAGATCAGCCAATGATCGCGCGGGGTAATACGGAGTCGTCGAGGCTGTTCCTCCTGCCGCAAGCGGCAAGAAGAAAGCTCAGGGCGATTCGGGATAAGGGCGGGGTGCCGGTCGCGGGTGAGATGGGGGCTCCCCACCACGCAGAGCCGGCACCCCTCGCCGTGGTTGCGCGTCGGCCCCCGGCGCGTCGGCAGGCGCGTCGCCGGTCTCGCCTACGGGCGTCGGCCCGTCGGCCGGCCTGGGCCATTCGGGAAGTCCTTCCTCCGGTTCCTGGCCAGGGTCGTGCGGCTGAAGGCTTCCCACCCCTCGGGCGTCTGGAGTTTCGGGTTACCCACCTTCAGCCGTTCGAGGGCCTCGTTGGTGTACTTCTGCCCGACCGGCAGCGCTTCCCAGGCTGCGATCGAGAGCGGTAGGGGTGCGTCCGCAACCTTCCGGCCGCACCCGACAGGGGCCAGCGCACACGTCAGGATGAAGATGCCAAGCGCCGTTCTCATGAGGCTCCCGCTTGTGCCCAGAGGAAAGTTCTTTCGCCGACCCTAATCATTCAGCGTCACGATCTCGCCGCCGGCGCGCGTCGAGAGAGCCCGGTACGTGCTGAGCGGGATCGAGTCGGCCACGAACCGGACCGACCCGTCCGCAAGGGCGAAATTGCCCCCGCCGGTGTGCTCGCTCCGGAACGCGCCGTAGACGGTCTCGGTGTTGTCGTGCCGGTTGAACGGGTGGAAGGTGGAGCCGGATGAGTACCCGAGGTAGCCGTAGGCCCACGTCCCGCCCATCTCCGTCGAGGGGACGCCCTTCGGCATGAAGTCGGTTTCGCCAACAAGAAGCGTGTTCGACGTGCCGTCGGTGATCGCCCCGATCGTCGTCGGCTGGCGGTTCGGGCTGGTCGGCGTGGTGGCGGGACTATGCAGCGGGATGATCGTGCCGTCGAAGACCGGCGGCGCCGTCATCCCGTAGAAGGACCAGTAGGCGTACAGCTTGCAATCGGGCGAGCCGGCGTTGAACAGGTAACTGCAGTACGCTCGCTCCTCCGTACCCCCCAGCGGGCCGCTCGGCGGCGACATGGTGGGGCAGCCGTAGGTCGGGATGAGCATCTTTTGCAGGCTGGCGTTGGTGTACCCGTCCCCGTTGAAATCGACGGTGCTGTTGCGGGCCTGCGTTCGGTCCCACCGGCGAGCGACCGCATCCTGCTCCAGGTAGGGCAGGATCAGGATGAAGCCGGTGACATAAGTGTTGGTCGTCTCGTTCGGCAGGCGGTCGAGAGCGCTGTAGGGGAACATGCGGTGGCCCGCGTGGTAGCTGTGGACGGCCAGGCCGATCTGTTTGAGGTGGTTCTGGCACTGGGCGCGGTTGGCGGCCTCGCGCACCTTCTGGACGGCCGGCAGGAGCAGGCCGATCAGGATGGCGATGATCGCGATCACCACCAACAACTCGATCAGTGTGAAGCCGGGACGGGGACTGCGCGCGGACATGGCGAGGCACCTCCTTATGGGAAGGAAAGGTGAGGTGCATCGCGCACGGAAGCGAGACGAAACTCGCGGCGGTAGCTGAGCAGCCTCGGGGTGAGTCTTGCATTCTTGTTGAGACTGAGTTTCAACAAGACTTCGTCATCATACCAGGGGGCAAACGGGCGTCAAGAACAATCAGAAAAATGATTGGAAAAAACAGGCGATGGCAGGAGCGGTGGTCGCAGGTACTGGGACATCGTCTCAACAGGGCGTATGAGCGACCTGCACGGGTGCAGGTTGGCGAGCGCTGGAAAGTCGCGGCCATGAAGAAGGCCGAGGGTCTCGGCGGCTGTGCTGCCCTGGAGGATCTCGGTATCAAGACCGTGATCTCATTCACGGTCCAGTAAATGGTGTCCGGGCCGCGCACGCCGCGCACGCCGCTGCGCGGCCCGGACAGACGGCGGAGGATCCGACGATGGACACACGCATTCGTTGGGCACCGTGCCTGGCCGCGGCGGCGCTGCTCGCCGGCGCGTCCCGCGCCCCCGGCCAGTCGCTGCGGGTCAGCTTCGACGCCGGGCTGCGGGCCGACCGGGCGGACGGCCGGGCCGACCCGTGGGTCAGCCGCGGCGTGGAACTGGTGGCGGGCCGGTTCGGCAAGGCGGTCCGCGTCGGCCCGGGCGGTCAGCTGATCTACGCGGCCGAGCGGAACTTCCGGTCCGGTCGCGGCACGCTCGCCTGCTGGTGCCGCGTCCCCGAGCGTCCCGGCCCGCTCGACGTCCAGCGGCTCGTCTTCGTGCAGGCGAAGGAGCGCGGTTACTGGACTGCCCTGGCGACGCTGGAGTGGCAGGAGTCGGCCTTCCGGGCGATGGTGTTTGATTTCTACCACGGCCACGGGTGGCACGACCCCGCAGCCCTGCCGGCGTTCAAGGCGGAAACGTGGCACCACGTCGCCCTCGTGTGGGACCAGGGCCGCGGGGCGAAGTTCTTCCTCGACGGCAAGCTGCTCGGCTCGACCTGGGACAGGCAGGCGTGGTGGGAGCGGCCGACCCCGCACGCCATCCATCTCAGCTACCCAGGGGCCGCCTACGACGAACTGTGCGTCCACGACCGTCCGCTGACCGACGCGGAGATAGGCGCCCTCGCCCGCGCCAACCGCTGGCAGGTGCCGGACGCGCCCGCCGGCTGGGACGCAGCCGCCCGCGATCGACTGGTGCGGAGTCTCGGTGCCGTCGGACTGGACCGCCTGCCGCGCGTCGAGCTGGCGGTGGAACGTGCGGGGTCGCCTGTCGTCATTCGCCAGGCTCGCGTGCGCCAGATCCTCGACGACCGGATCCCCGCCTGGAAGGTCGTCGATGGCCGCCTGAACCTGTTCTGGCCGGAGTGGCGGGCGCCGACGCTCGGCGACGTGGATTACAGCGGGTCGGAGCTACGAGTGGCGTTCGAGCCGGGGCAGGAGCTGACGCACCTGATTCTGCGCGGACTGGCGGGCGGGTGCGTGGTCCACGGCGAGCGCGGCGGGTATGTCAGCCGCGCGCCGGTCGTGCGGGTGCCGGCGGGGCTGCACTTCCTCGCAGCGGATCGGCTGCCGCCGGGTCTGACGGGGTTGCGCGTTCCTCGCCGTGAGGGGATGAAGCTCCACGAGATCGTTGCCCTCGCGGTGGACGCCACGCCCGGCAAGTCCGACCGGCCCGTTGTTGCCACCCCGCTCACGGGCCGGCTGGAGGCGGAGGCGTTGCAGGATCTCGCCGACGACCTGCGCGTCCGCACCCTGCCGGAAGAGCGGCTGGTCCTCGGCAAGGGGGCGGGCGGCGGGCGCCACGCGGTCCCCGCCCTGAGCCGCGTCCATTTCATCACGGAGCCGGTGGCAGCGGCCACCCCGGTGGAGGCGGTCGGCGTGCGGCTGCGGGTCGTGGCGCCGTGGCGGGAGAGCGTCTGGTGGTTGCGCGTGCAGGATCCGGTTAACCCGCGCCGCGACCTGATGCACGTCCCGCTGCGTGTCGTCAACCCGGCCCCCGGACGTGCGGTGACATTTGACGTCGTGCTGGACTTCTGGGACGTCATGTTCGACCCCGGCACGCGGCTCTGGGTCGAGCTGCTCCCGCACCACGAGCTGCACCTCGTAACAGGGGAGGATGAGGGCGCGTTGAGCCTGTGGAGCGGCGACCGCGCCCGGGTGCTGAAGGAGTTCGGCCACACCCAGAGCCAGCTTGCGTACTCGTACTGGCAGCTCGGGTCGGAGGCGAACGGGACCGGCGGTTCCGACCCGGCGAAACCCGGCTTCGCCCTGCTCGGGAGTATCACCCATAATCGCGAGCTGAAATTGACAATGGAGTGGGTGCGCCGCCACATCCCCGACCAGCCGCTCGTCAACGACCTGTGGCAGATCACCCACGCGAAGGCGATGTCGGCGCCGGTCGTGCCGCGCCTGCGACCGGCCGGCGCGCCGGACTGGGCGGTGTGGGGCCGCGAGCTGCTCGAACGCTTTCGCACGATGGCCCACCACTGGGCGGACCGCCAGGGGCCGGACGGCCAGCTCGGCGGTGGGTGGAACGACGACACCGATTTCCCGGGGGTGTTCCTCTGCCTGCCGCTGCTCGGCGACCGCAAGACCCAGAGGATGTATACCCGGATCTTCGACGGACTGGAGGAAACGGGCTACCTGGCCAACGGCGTGGCGCGCGGGCCGATCGACGCGCTGCACGCGACCGACTTCCTCAGCTGGCGCGCCCACCTGATGCTGTTCGACTACGGCGAGCCCCGCCACGTCGAGCGGGCGCTGACGCTGACGCGCGAGCTGCACCGCTGGACCGTCGTGGACAGGAACGGGCATCGGCGCTTCCGGACCGGGTTCTACAGCGAGGACGGCCCCGGCCACCAGCCGGCAACGGAGGTCGGCGACGGCGGGCTGATCGAGCCGACCGGGGCCGGCCGCGACCCCGGGCCGAACCGCAACTTCCTCCGCGACCCGCTGTTCTGCGCGTGGTACGCGCGCAACCCGGCCGTCCTGAAGTTCGTCCGCGAGGTGGCGAAGGGCGATTACGCGCGGGCCGCCAGCGGGGCGAAGCTCGGCGCCTACGAGGCCTACCCGTTCTACTCGTACTTCGTCCTCCTCGGCGACCGCAAGTACCTTGACGGGCCGGCGGCCCCGTTCCTGCGTGATCGCTGGAGCCTGCCGATCTGGCGACGCTTCGCCGAACGCCTGCCCGACGGCAAGCGCCTCGACGCGCAGCTGCTCAAGGGGGCGGCGGCGAAGGCGCCGACGGAGGAGCAGTTGACGGCGGCATACCTCGTCGGCCGGGACCGCAAGTACCTGGTGCGGGCGCTGCGCGCGGCGTGCGAGCGGCTGGAGGGCGGGTGGCAGTTCCGCGGCGGGGCGGCCGGCGGCGCCAACGACCATTTCCACGTTCCCGGCCAGGCTGCCCTCAGCCAGCTGTACCTTGGCAGCGCTCTGACGTGGCTGCGGCCCGCCAGCATCCTCCCGCCGCTCGCCGTCAGCTGGGACGGGCTGGAAGCCGACGTCGCGGCCCACGTCCTGCAGGCGTCCCCGCAGGAGCTGCGCGTGGCGCTGTACAACTTCGCCGACCGGCCGCGCCAGGTGCGGATGCGGGTGTGGGAGCTGGCTCCCGGCACGTACCGGCTCCAGGCGGGATCAGACGCTGACCAGGACGACCGCATTGACGGCCCCGCCGCCGAGCGCGCGCTGCCGCTGCAGCGGGCGTCCTGGGTGGACCTGGAGTTGCCCCCACAGAAGGTCCACCTCGTTGAGCTGCGGCAGGCGCGGGCGCGGCCGCGACCGGAATTACTGGCAGACCTTGCCGTCGGGAAGGGGGACGTGTACTACGACCGGGCGACGGACCGGCTCAAGGTGGTGGTCCACAACATCGGCGCCGCAGCGGCCGAGAAGGTGGTCGTGCGCTTCGAGACGGCCGACGGCACCCTGCTGGCGGAGCGGGTGATCGCGCAGCTGGAAGCGCCGCTCGACCTGCGACCGAGGACCGCCGTGGTCTGGCTGCCGCAGCCGCTGCTGCACCCAACCGCGACGATCACCGTGCGGATCGATCCGGAGAGCCGGGTTGACGAGATCACCCGCGCGAACAACCAGATCGTCTGGCCAGCGGTCCGAGCCCGAAGCGTCAGCGCGAGACACGACGAGATCCCTCGCTGAGGACTTTGGGACCAAACCCCTCTCCTTGCAGGGGAGGGGTTTGGTCCCAAAGTGCTGCCGCATCGGGCTCGGACAGCCGGTTGTCACTGTGCAGGGTACTCCGGCCCAAAGACACCTGGCCTCGCCGTTCACGCGCGGGTGAGAATCTCGTCGATCGGGCTGGTCTGCGGGTCGGCCATCGGGATCGGGCGGCCGTTGTGGTAGTGGTTGCGGCGCCCGTCCAGGCCGAGAGCCTTGAAGTAGGTGTGGAACAGGTGGCCGCCGTTCACCTGCCGCTCGGTCACTGCCGTCCCGTTGGCGTTCGTCGCCCCGACCACCGCCCCGCCCCGGATACCGCACCCGCCCAGCGCCACCGACCACGCCCGCGACCAGTGGTCGCGACCCATGTTGCGGTTGATGTTCGGCGTCCGCCCGAACTCCGACATCACGACCACCAGCGTACTCTCCCACAAGCCGCGCTGCACCAGATCCTCGATCAGGCAGCTGAACGGCCGGTCGAACTCGCCGATCTGCTCGATGTGGAAGTCGAAGTTCTCGTGGTGCGTGTCGTAGTTCGAGTGCGTCACCTTCACGAACGTCAGCCCGTTCTCCAGCAGTCGCCGGGCGAGCAGCAGGTGCCGGCCGAAGTCGTGGCTGCCGTAGCGGTCGCGGTCGCGCGGGCTCTCGCGGCTGATGTCGAAGACGGCGCGGCGCTGCATCAGCTGAGCCGCCTGGTCGTAGGAGTGGGTGTACGCCTCTGTCTCGGCGGTGCGCCGGCCGAGCTGGAAGCGGCCGTTCAGCCGCTCGCGCAGCTGGTTCCGCTGCCGGTCGGCGGCCTCACTGACGTCGGTCGGCCGGAGCGTGTTGGCGGGCGGGTTCCCGTCGGCGAGGGCGACCGAGGCGAAGCGCGGACCGAGAAAGGCGGCGTCCTGGCGGTTGGTGCCGCCGTCGCCGCGCGGCGTGATGTGGATGTACCCGGGCAGCGGGTTCTCCTCTCGCCCGAGCAGCTTGGCCGCCACCGACCCGAGATGCGGGAACTCCTCGCCGGGCGTCCGGCGCCGGCCGGTGTGCATGATGTATGTGCCCAGGCCGTGGTCGTCGGTGGCGGTGTTGATGCCGCGGACCAGGGCCAGGCGATCCATGTGGCGGGCGGTGTACGGTAGCAGTTCGCTGATGCGCGTGCCGGCGACGTTGGTGGCGATGCTCTGGAACGGCCCGCCGGTGTTGGTGCCGGGCTTCGGATCCCACGTTTCCAGTTGGCTGACCCCGCCGGCCATCCAGATCACCAGCACGCGCCGCTCGGCCCGGCGCAGCGTGTTCGCCGCCGCCGGCTCGACCATGCCGCGAAAGCCGAGCAGGCCGGCGGTCCCGACCGCCCCCGCCGCGCCGGCCAGGAACCGCCGCCGCGACACGAGATGGTCCGCCGAATTGCAAGCGTAGAATGGTTTCATGACGCGAGCCCCCCTGAAGTCATTTTCCAGGCAAAGCCCACGGGTTGCGGCCCGTGGGCGAAGTGCCGGAGATTCGACCCACGGGCCGCAACCCGTGGGCTTTGCGCAGCACTCAGTAATTGAATCGGAACTGGGCCGACGCGAGCACGGCCCACGCCAACTCCTGCAGGGCCGCGGCCCGGTCGCCGGTCCGCCCTCGCAGGTAGTCCGCGACCTCGCGCCGCTCCTCCTCATTCGGGTAGCGCGTGAAGGCGCTCAGGTACAACTCTTCCGCCACGGCGGCGTCGTCCTTCAGCTTGCCGAGGCGGTCCATCAGGTTGCCCGGCCGCGGAGTGAGCCAGGTCCGCATTAAGGCTCCGTTCTGCAGGAACAGCGCCTGATCGAGCGTCGCCTGGAAGCCCTCGTCGGGCGTCCCCGCCGGCCCGCCGAAGATGCCGACGAAGGCCGTCACGTTCGGCGCCAACTTCGCGAACACGGCTGCGTCGGTCGCCTTCTTGCCCAGCGCCTTCCGCTCGGCGTCGGTCAGCCCGGTCGCCTGCATCATGCTCCACGCGAACTGCTCCGGCGACAGCCCGCGGACCTGGGCGACCGCGAACGTCTTCGGGTCCGGCAGCTCTTTTGTGCCCTTCGGCAAGGCGCTGGAACGCTGGTACGTCTGGCTGAGAGCGATCTGCTTCAGGAACGCCTTGACGTCGTATTTCAGAGCGGCCAGCTCGTCTCCCAGCGCGTCGAGCAACTCGGGGTGCGCGGGCGGGTTGCTCGGGTGGTCGTACTCGACCGGGTCGATGATGCCGCGGCCCAGCAGCAGCGCCCACAGCCGGTTCGCGGCGGTGCGGCGGAAGGCCGTGTTCTCCGGCGCCGTCAGCAACGCGCCGAGGCGGGCGCGGCGGCTGAAGGCCGGAACTCCCGCCGTCCCCTTGCCCGGCTGGACGGCGTACTCCTTCCCCCTGGGCTGCTTCGGCTCGGCGAGCGGCGGGCCGCCCGGGAGGCGCGGCGGCGTCGATTTCGTCAGCTTGGGGTCAAACACGGACTGGTAGCTCACCTCGCCCTCGGCCTTCTCCGCGAACACACTCACCTTCTTCGCGCGGTCGTTGAGCAGGTAGCTCCGGTTCAGGAACGCGAACACGCCGTAGTAGTGGTCCTGGCGGTAGTGGCTGACGAGCGGATGGTCGTGGCACTGGGCGCACTGGAGGTTCATGCCGAGAAACAGACGGCTGATGTCGCGCGTGATCAGGTGCGGCTCGGCGTCCCGGTCGAGGTAGAACTTCGCCGCCGCGCGCGTCTTCGGGTCCGCCCCGTCGGCCGACAGGATCTCGCGGACGAACTGGTCATACGGCTTGTTGGCGGCGAACGAGGTGCGTAGATATTCTTGCCACTGCGCCTGCGGGACGTGCCGGCCGCCGCGCCGGTCCATCAGCAGGACATTGAACACCTCCGCCATGTGTCGGGCGTAACTGGGTGCGTTCAGTAGGCGGTCGATCAGCCGGGCACGCCTGTCCGGCGCCGGATCCTTCAGGAAGGCGCGGGCCTCGTCGGCGGTCGGGATGGTGCCGGCCAGGTCGAGGTAGACGCGGCGCAGGAACTCGGCGTCCGACGCGAGCGTGGCCGCCAGCTTCGCGTACCCGGAGGTGCCGGCGGTGATCGCCCGGTCGATGCGCTGGTGCAGCGGTTCCTGGGCGCCGGCGCGGCTGGCGGAGGCAAGCACGGCCGCGGCGCAGAGGGCTGCGGACAGGAAGCGGTGAGGGAAGGTGGGTTGGCGCTGCATCAGGCGGATCCTTGGCAGGCAGGCACAGGTCGGGGTGGAGACCGCGTTTCGCGGCGGGTTTCGCAGGGCCGAACCCGGGGCGACCGCGGCTCGTCATTCTTCCACCCACGATAAATCGCGGGGCGGTGAAGTCAAGCGCTTTCCGCTGTCCCGCCCCGGCCCGTTGCCCGCCCGCGGGCGACCGGCCACAATGAACCCTACGCGGTCCAGGACGACTCATCTCACACAGGAGTGGCCGATGGACAAGATCAGCGTCGCCGAGGCCCGGTGCCTCGAGGCGGTCGGCAAGCGGGTCCGATTGCAGGGCTGGGTGCGCACCCGGCGCGATTCCAAGGGTGGGTTCAGCTTCCTCGAACTCAACGACGGCTCCTCTCAGGGGAACGTCCAGGTGATCGCCGACAACAAGCTGCCCAACTACGAGGCCGAGGTCAAGCACCTGACGATCGGCACCAGCGTCACCGTCGTCGGCGAGGTTCGGGCGTCTCCGGCGAAGGGGCAGGCGACCGAGGTGCAGGCGCAGGAGGTCGTCGTCCACGGCCCGGCCGACGCCGAGACGTACCCGCTGCAGAAGAAGGGCCACTCGTTCGAGTTCCTGCGCACCAAGGCCCACCTGCGGCCGCGCACGAACACCTTCGGCGCCATCGCCCGGCTGCGCAACCAGGTCAGCCGATCGATCCACGAGTTCTTCCAGGAGCGTGGGTTCCTGTGGATCCACACGCCGATCGTCACCAGCAGCGATTGCGAGGGGGCCGGCGAACTGTTCCGGGTCACGACCATCAACCCGGACGAGCCACCGCGCCACGACGGAAAGACCGACTGGGCCAGGGACTTCTTCGGCCGGCCGACGTTCCTGACCGTCAGCGGACAGCTCCAGGTCGAGTCCTTCGCGTGCGCGCTCGGCAAGGTCTACACGTTCGGCCCGACGTTTCGGGCGGAGAACTCGAACACAACGCGCCACCTGGCCGAGTTCTGGATGGTCGAGCCGGAGATGGCCTTTTACGACCTGAACGACAACATGACACTCGCCGAGGCGTTCATCAAGCGCATCATCAAGGATGCACTCGACCACTGCGCCGAGGACATGCAGTTCTTCAAGGAGCGCATCGACGCGACCGTCCTGCCGCGGCTGGAGGGCATCCTCAACAGCGAGTTCCTGCGCATCCCGTACACCGAGGCGGTCGCGGTGCTGGAGAAGTCAGGGGAGCAGTTCGAGTTCCCGGTCGCGTGGGGCAAGGATCTGCAGTCCGAGCACGAGCGCTACCTGACCGAGAAGAAGTACCAGAAGCCGGTTATCCTGTACGACTACCCGAAGGCGATCAAGCCGTTCTACATGCGCGTCAACGACGACGGCCAAACGGTGCGGGCGATGGACGTGCTGGTGCCGGGGGTGGGCGAGATCATCGGCGGCAGCCAGCGCGAGGAGCGCCTGGACGTGCTGGAGGGGCGCATGCGCGACCAGGGACTGAACCCGGAAGATTACTGGTGGTATCTGGATCTGCGCCGGTTCGGGACGGTGCCGCACGCCGGCTTCGGGCTCGGGCTGGAGCGGACGCTGCTGTTCCTGACCGGCATGGGGAACATTCGCGACGTCATCCCGTTCCCGCGCACCCCGGGCAGTGCGGACTTCTAACCGAACCAGCCCGCAGCGCGAGCGACGGGCGCTTTGAAGCGTCCGTCGCTCGCGCTGCGGGCTGGTTCCAATCACTTCGGCGCGGTCCGCGGCACCGGCAGGCGGTCCACGAACCCGGCCCCGGTCCGCCGCAGTTCCGCGACCGTCAGCGCGCGCATCCGCTCCAGGGTCGCGCGGTGTTCCGGCCGGAGGGCCAGGTTCGTCAGCTCCTCCGGGTCGGCCTCCAGGTCGTAGAGTTCCTCGATCTCGTTGGCCACCAGCGTCCGGATGTACTTCGTCTTGCCCAGGCGCAGGGCCACCCACCACGGCACGGTATCGAGCAGATCCATCTTCGCCGGGTCATCCGTGTCCTTGCCGAAACGGCGGCCCATGTGGGTGACGAGCATCGGCTCGTCCCAGCGCTGACCCGGCTCCTTCAGCAGCGGGGTCAGGTCGCGGCCGTGCATCTTCCACGGCAGGTCGAACCCGGCGAACCGGAAGAACGTCGGCGCGAAATCGACCCCGCTCACCGGCACCGGGCACGTCTTCCCCTGCGGCAGGGTGCCCGGCATGCAGAAAATGAGCGGCGAGCGGATGGTCGCGTCGTACGGTCCGAGCTTGTGGCGGAACCCGTGCTGACCCCAGGCATACCCCTGGTCCGACGTGAAGACGACGAGCGTGTTCTCCAGCTGTCCCGTCTCCTCCAGCACCTTCAGCAGCCGGCCGACGGCCTCGTCCAGGGCGAGGGCGCACTGGTTGTAGCGGCGCACCCCCTCGGTGAGGGAGCGGCCCTTCCGATCCTCGTAGTCGCCCTTGCCCTTGTAGATCGGTTCGCCGTCCTTGTTCTTCGCCCAGACGTTGAGCTTCTGCACATACGCCGGCTTGCCGGTGCGCGGGCCGAACAGATCGGCCGGGGTTTCGACCTTGACGCCCGGGTACGCCTGCAGGTGCCGCTCGGCCGGCGTGAACGGGCCGTGGGTGGCGCCGTAGCACAGCCACAGAAACCACGGCTTCTTGTTGTCGCGGTGTTTGCCCCGGATGAACTCGACCGCCCAGTCGGTGTAGTTGTCGGTCGGGTAGCCCTCGACGAGGCGCGGCTTGCCGCCGTTGAAGCTGATCAGTTGCTGCTTGTAGTAGTTGGGGGCGTTGTTCGGGTGGGCCGGACGGTTCCAGACGGCCTGGTAGTCCCAGTCGCGGCCGAAGCCGGCGTCGGTGCCGGTGTGCCACTTGCCGATCTGGCCGGTGAAGTATCCGAGGCGCCGGAACACGGCCGGCCAGAAGCGGCACTGCTCCGGGTCGTAGCTGCTCGACGGATACTGTCCGCGGAACGTCATCGACTGGACACCGTGCGGGTGCAGGCCGGTCAGGATCGACGCCCGCGACGGAGCGCACCACGACCCGTTGTAGGCGGCCGCGAACCGGACGCCCTTTTTCGCCAGGCGGTCGAGGTTCGTCGTCCGCACCCACTTGTGGGCTTCGGGGTAACAGCTGAGGGTCCGGTACGACTGGTCGTCGGTGTAGATGAACAGAATGTTCGGCTTCTTCCCCCCGGCCTTCTGTCCGGCTGTTGCCCCGGCGGGGCGGAGGGCCAGGGCCGTCAGGGCGAGGGCGGCCAACACCAGCCGCGGCTGCGGAAATGCGTGGTACATGCGGGGGCTCCCCTGGATGGGTGACACGGCGATCGCCGATTACCGACCACGGTCAGGCGCCTTGCCGTTGTATCCGCACTCCGGGTGGCCGCCCAGAACGCGCCGCGTGGCTGCACGTGCCCCCGCGGGTCGAGCCGCACCGGAAAGGAAAAGACCGCGGGGAGGGTGCTGTAACCCTCCCCGCGGTCTGCACAACCGTGGCAAGCGCTTGAGGGCCGTTTACATCACCAGGGTCGGCCCGGGCCTCTGGTCGGTGAGTTCGCTGAGCGGCCGGCGCGTTTCGAGTGGATCGTCGTGGTAACGCCACGCGCTGAGCAGTTCGCGGTCGAACAGGTCGAAGACGAACCAGGCGAGCTGGTCCTCGCGGATGAACGGGATGAAGGCCACCCCGCCGACCGGATCGACGCAGTACACGTCGATGCGGACCAGTTCTTCGAGGGCTTCCTCGAAGCGATCGTTGGCCCGTTCAGCTTGCTCCAGGGCGTCCTCGCGGGCGATGAGAGCGAACCGATCGGGGCGGCCGGGGCGGTCGGTGAGCTTGCGGGCACGCAGGTCGTGAAGCTGCGCCTGCAGCCGGTGCTCGCGTGCGGACTGCATCACCGACTTAACGTAAGCCAGGGCTCCGCAGGCTCGGTCGTATGTCCAGGGCCGGATCTTTCGGGTCTGGCGCCTGGCCTTTGGTCGTTTCATCGGAAGCACTCCTTGTTGGGGTGAAGGCGGTTGGGACTATCGCCAACTTGCCCCCGCCGCTATGATTTAGAGGGCGGAGGGGGGCCAACAGGTTCGGCGCTCAAGCTGGTCCATGTTTCCTGCATCCCTTTGCCACCTTGACCACTCTAATTGGGGGAGGAGCCCGTGCCGTTTCGACGGCACTTTCCCCCTGGCCGCTGGGCCGGGAGGAGACGGAAACACCAAGAAAGACAGGCCAATAGATGTTCTCCTCGCTGCGGATCGGTCGGGCCTTCGGCATCGACATGTTCATACACTGGACGTTCTGGCTGCTGCCGGCCTCGCTGGTTCTGCTGGGGACCGGCGGGGAGGGTGCGGAGCTGGCCCTGAACCTGACCGTGCTGGCGGCGGCCTTCGGCTGCGTGCTCCTGCACGAGCTGGGCCATGCGTTGACGGCCCGTCAGTTCGGCGTCAGCACCCGCGACATCACCCTCTACCCGATCGGCGGTGTCGCGCGGCTCGAACGGATGCCGGAGCGGCCGGCTCACGAACTGTGGATCGCCCTGGCAGGTCCGGCCGTGAACCTCGTCATCGGGGCGTTCCTGATCACCGTGCTGATGGTGATGTCCCTGCTCGATCCGACGTTCATGTTGGGGACGGCGGTCGGTCTGATGCTGTTCCGGCTGCTGATCGTGAACGTGATGCTGGTACTGTTTAACCTGCTGCCGGCCTTCCCGATGGACGGCGGGCGGGTGCTGCGCGCTCTGCTCGCGATGGGGGTCGGAAATCTGCAAGCGACGAAGGTCGCGGCGGGCGTCGGGGTGGGGATGGCCGCCCTGATCGGACTGGTCGGGATATTCTTGCTGTCCAGCCCGTGGCTGGTGGTGATCGCGCTATTCGTGTTCGTGGCGGGACAGGCCGAACTGCAGGCGGCTTACCTGCGCGAGCAGCGAGCCCAGCTGGAGGACGAACCGCCGGCCTTGCAGCCCCTGACCGACCCGTCGATCCCGTTCTTTTACATGCAGCCGCGGGTGACGGTCTACACCTGGGACGCGGAGACACAGACCTGGGTGAAGGAGCCCAGCGACCGGCGCAGCCGGTCGCTGTGAGAACAGGTGCGCCAGCGCGTGAGCGCTCCTCAATAATAGTCCGAGCGCGGCCGGTGCGACGAGGCGGAGATGGCGAGCAGTCCCTTGACGCCAGCGGTGATCGTCAGGGCGAGGCCGATCAGCGAGAGGAAGAACACCACCGGCACCGCCCCGGGCATGCGCTGCCTGTCCCACGGATTGGAGAGCGTGACCGCCAACCCGATCGCGAAAATCCCCGCTACAAACAGCAGTTCCAGGGCGATGATGAACGCCATCACGCTGCCCGTGATGATCAACCCGTTGGCGCGCGGGTTGCGCATCACTCCGGCCGCCACGAAGAAGAACACAACCGGGATGACGTAGATCACCAGCGCCAGGAGGCTGATGAAGAAGATCGCCTCCCCCGGCGGTGGGCGGCGGTCCACGGTGAAGATGAACACGTAGAAGGCGATCAGGACCATCAAATCCGCCACGCCGGCGACGATCATCCAGATGGCGGCGCTGGTCCGGCGGCCGACGTTGATCGGGCCGTCGCTGCGGCGATATTCGCCCTCTCCGTAATCGTCGTAGTCCCGGCGGGCCGGCGGGCGCGCCGGCGGTCGGTCGTACTCATACGGGTCGTCGCGATCGCGGGGCGGGGCGTACCTCGCCGGGGCCGGTTCTCCGGCCGGCTCCGGCCCCGACTGGCCGGTGGCGTGGAAGGTGTTATTGCAGAGCGGACAACGGACATGCTTGCCGACCATCTGGTCGGGGAGGTTCAGCGCCTGGTTGCAGGACGGGCAGGTGACTTGCGGCATGACGGCTCCAGGGACAGTTCATCCCTCCCGCGGGGGCGGGCCGCGGCGGGGAAAGGTCACTCACGTTGTACGACCGCGGCGCTCGCGTTACCAGCCGCGAGCGCCAGCGCGCGGTCAGGTCACTCCCGCGCGCTGGCGCTCGCGGCTGGTAAATACTCCCGCCGGCAGCAGCAGGACAGGCAACTCCCTGACAGAGGTGGCATCAACGATACGCATTCTTTACCGCCGGGTTTCCCATCGCGATCAGCGCCCTGATCCCCGCCGTGACGTTCACGGCGATTGCCGCCAGGTACATGACCAGCATCACCAGCAGGACGACGACCGCGGCACCTCCGCGGTAGCGCGAGGTCTCCGCGATGTTGATCAACGACGCCAACGCTCCCAGAAGCATGAAGGCCGAGAGCACGAACGCCATGACACAGCCGGTGATAACCATCCCCTTGCCGCGCAGGTTGCGCAGCATGCTGGAGCCGATGAAGATGAACACCGTGGGCGTGACGATCACAATCAGGACACAGAGGAGCCCCATGAGGATGGCCGCCACGACGGCGTCGCCCCGGCCGCCGAAGCCGCTTACCGTCCCGCCGGTGATGAGCATTCCCAGGAGGGACAGGCCGGCAAGGGCAGTATCAACGATCGCGGCCGCGAGCATCCAGCCAGCGGCGCCGCCCGCCACGGCGCGGGCGCGGCTGTCCCCGTGCCCGCGCTCGCCCCACTGGTCGCGGCCGTAATCCTCATCGGGGGGCGGGACCGGCCCGCTCTGGCGGGGCGGCGGGCGGTCGTAGCCAGGCGGCGGCGCTGGCCGTTGAGGTGGTGGTTGGGGCGGCTGGTATGCGGCCGTCGGCGCCGGGGCTCCCGCGGGGGCTCCGGCCTGAAAAACGTGGCTGCACATCGGGCAGCGCACCTGCATCCCGATCATGTTGTCCGGCACGCTGAGCGCCCGGCTGCACGCGGGACAGTTCACTTGGGGCATGGTGTACTCCGAGGACAACGCGGCTCCCTGTCCTCACCGCGACGACAGCGGCCGTTTCAAAATCTTCCGACCAGCCCCGAGCGCCAGCGCGGGGGGATCTCGCGCTGGCGCTCGGGGCTCGTTTGGCAACCGCTACTTACCGAGCGTAGGCCGCCTTCACCTCCGGCCGGCCCAGAAGGATCAGGCCGCGAATCCCCCCGATGATGCTGAAGACCACGCCCAGGAACGAGAACAGCACGATGAGGACGGGGAAGAGAATCAGGCTGCTCACCCCGACACCTCCGCTCATCGCCGCCAGCATGGTGATCGCCCAGAAGCCGCCGTAGGCGAGGGCCTGGAGGGCGGCGATGAAGGCGAAGATGCACGCCGTGATCACCATTCCCCTGGCCCTCAACGAGGCGAGCAGACTGGCCCCCACGGCCATGAAGATCACCGGGATGAGGTAAATGGCCGACAGCCCTGCCAGCACGGCCATGCTCTCGGCCGCTCGCGCAAAGGATCGCCCTCCTTCCATTCCGAAGATGAGGGTGGCGAACACGACATAGGCAAGCAGGCAGAACAGGAACCCGAGCTGGAGCCACAGCACACCCTTCTTGGCGATCCGCCTGGCCTGTTTACGATCCGCTGGCGGCGCCTCCTCGAAGTCGAGGTCGTCGAGTCCCTCACCCGCCGGCGCGGGAGGGCGGTGGGCTCCGGAGCGCGGCGGTGGGCCGGGCGGAGCGTCGTCCTCGAACTCGAAGTCGTCCACGGGAGGCGGGGGCGGCGCCGGCGCCCGGGCGGCCGGTTTGCGCGGGGGCGGCGGCGGCGGGGCCACATCCTCGAAGTCGTCCACCGGGGGGGGCGGGGGTGGAACCGGGCGAGCGGCCGGCTTCGCCGCGGCCGGGCGGACCGGGGCCGGCTCAACGGCCTCAACGACCGGGTGGGCGGCCTCCGCCAGCGGGACGCGAAAGACGTTCTTGCAGGCGGGACAGCGAACCTGCTTGCCGACCGCCGTCTCCGGTACGTTCAGCTTGCGGCTGCACGCCGTGCATTTGACAAGGGGCATGGGAGCCTCCGATCGGAACCGGGTGTCTCGTAATCGTCGCGGAAGCGGCCTTCCGCGTCAACAGGTTAGCCCGCAGTTTCCACCCTCCGAACGGCCCCGTCCGCCGCAACGACGGGGATCTGGCGGAGGGGTGCGGACCGATTCCTCGCGCACACTCCCGCCCGCCGGCTGCGACCGGGCTGCATGCCGTCCTGATCCTGTGAGGGATGGAAACCGCTCGCTCCGCGGGCGGTGGACGACGGCCGGACCGGCGCGCCCTACGATTTGCGGACCTTGTACAGGTGCGTGGCGAGTCCGTGCAGCGACTCGGCCGCCTCCATGACCGTCTCGGTCAGGGTCGGGTGCGGGTGAATCGTCAGCGCCAGGTCGCGGGCCGTGGCCGCCATCTCGATCGCCAGCACCCCCTCGGCGATCAGTTCGCCAACGCCGGCGCCGACCAGCCCCACGCCGAGCAGCCGGTCCGACTCGGGATCGACGAGCAGCTTGGTGAGCCCGTCGGGCCGGCCGAGGGTCGTCGCGCGCCCGGATGCGGCCCAGTGGAACCGGGCGACGCGCACCTCCCGCTTCTGCTGGCGCGCCTCCGTCTCGGTCAGCCCGCACCAGGCGATTTCCGGGTCGGTGAACACCACCGCCGGGATGGCGCGCGGCTCCCACACGGCTGGCTCGCCGGTGATCACCTCGACCGCCACCTTGCCCTCGTGGGCCGCCTTGTGGGCCAGCATCGGCTCGCCGGCGACGTCGCCGATCGCGTAGACGTGCTCGTTCGTCGTCCGCCGCCGCTCGTCCACCCGAACGAATCCCTTCGCGTCCACCTCGACACCGGCCTGCTCCAACCCCAGGTCGCGCGAGTTCGGCCGGCGCCCGACCGCCACCAGAACCTTCGCGAACGTTGTTTTCGGCTCGGCGACGCCCTCCCCCTCCAGGGTGGCGCGGATGCCGTCGGGAACCTTTTCCAGCGCTGTCACCTTGGTACTCAGGTGGATGGCGTGGAACTGCCCCTTGAGGCGGTTCGCGAGCGGTCGCACAAGGTCTGGATCGACGCCCGGGAGCAGGGTGTCCATCAGTTCGACGACCGTCACCTTGCTGCCGAGAGCGGCGTAAACGGTGCCCATCTCCAGCCCGATGTAGCCGCCGCCGACGACGAGCAGGGTGGGCGGCACGTCCTCCAGGGCGAGCGCGCCGGTCGAATCGAGTACCCGCGGGCTATCGACGGCCAGGTGTGGGAGGCGCGTCGGGCTCGACCCGGTGGCGACGATGCAGTTCTGAAACCGCACGGCCCCGCCGCTCTCCAGGCGCAGCTCGCGCGGCCCGGCGAACGTCGCGCGCGTCTGCAGGTAGTTGACCTTCCGATCCTTCGCCGACCGGGCGAGATGGCCCGACAGCGTGTCAACTACCTTCTCCTTGCGCGCCCGCAGAGTGTCGAGGTTGATCCTGGGGGCGTCGAAGTGGATGCCCCAGCCCTCGCCCTCGCGGGCATCGGTGATCAGGCGGGCGGCGTGGAGCAGCGCCTTGGACGGGATGCAGCCGACGTGGAGGCACACCCCGCCGGGTTTGGCGGCCGGGTCGATCAGGGTGACCTGCAGTCCGCGGTCGGCCGCAAGGAAGGCGGCGGCGTACCCGCCGGGTCCGGCGCCGATCACGACCAGTTCGCTCTCCGTCACGTCGGCCATGTCCGTCGTCCTCGCAGGAGAGTTGGGGAGTCAAAGCCCACAGGCTGCGCCCCGTGGGTCGAGTCTCCAGCACTTCCCCCACGGGCTGCGCCCCGTGGGCTTTGGCTCCTCACTCCTCACGCTCACTCGCTCCCCCATGTTCGCGTTTCGCCGGCCGTTCTTCAACACCCGTTGCGCTCGCCGGTCGTTGGATCTGGGGAATGCGTTCCGGTTATGCGTGCAGGAGCATGACGAACGGGTTTTCCAGCATCTCCGCTACCGCGCGCGTGAACCGGGCCGCGTCCGCCCCGTCGATGACCCGGTGATCGTAGGACAGCGACAGCGGCAGCAGCAGGCGCGGCACCACCTGCCCGCCCCACACGACCGGCTCCAGCCGCCCGCGCGACAGCCCCAGAATCGCCACCTCCGGCCAGTTGACGATGGGCGTGAACGCCGTCCCGCCGATACCGCCCAGGTTCGTGATGGTGAACGTCCCGCCACGCATCTCGTCGGCCCCGAGCTTTTTGTCGCGTGCCCGCTGGGCGATCTCGGTCAGCTCCTGGGCCAGCTGCAGCACGTTCTTTTTGTCCGCGTCGCGGAGTACCGGCACGAGCAGCCCGCGCTCGGTATCGACGGCGACGCCGATGTGGACGTACCCCTTCTGGATGAGCTGGCCGTTGGCGAGGTCGAGGCTGGCGTTGAACTGGGGGAAGCGGCGCAGGGCGATGGCGGCCGCCTTGAGGGCGAACGCGGTGACGGTCAGCTTCGGCCCCTTGCCGTCCTGCTGTTTGCGGAACGCCTCCAGGTCGGTAACGTCGGCGCGGTCGTGCTGGGTGACATGCGGGATGAGGGACCAGGCAAGGCCCATCTGCTCGGCGGTCCTGCGCCGGACCGACTCCAGCGGGCGGCGCTCGACCGGACCCCAGCGCTCGAAGTCGGGCAACGGCGGAGCCGCCGCCGGTCCGCCGCGGACGGCCGCGCCGCTCGCCAGGTCGCGCACGTAGGCCTTGACGTCCTCCTGGGTGACGCGGCCGTTCGGGGCGGTGCCGCGCACGAGGCGCAGATCCACCCCCAGCTCGCGCGCCAGGTGGCGGGTCGCGGGTCCGGCGGGGACGAGCTTCTCGGCCCCTTCGGGGGTCGTTGCGGCCACGGCGGGCGCCGGTCGGGCGGGCGCGGGGGGCGGTTCGACCTTCGGTGGCGCTTCCGGTTTCCGTTGCGGCTCCTCCGCGCGCGGCGGGGCGGGGCGCGGGGGTTCGGCCGGGGTTGCGGCCGGCTTGGCCGGAGCAGCCGCCGCGCCGTCCCCGCCCTCGACGCGGAACAGCGCCTGGCCGGTCGTGACGCGGTCGCCCTTCTTGACGAGTACCTCGGTTACCCGGCCGGCCATCGGCGACGGAACCTCGACGGTGCTCTTCTCGGCCTCGACCTCCAGCAGCGCCTGCCCCTGGCGCACCTGGTCGCCGGCCGCGACCCTGATCTCGACGACGTCTCCCCCCTCGACATTTTCGCCCAGCGCGGGGAGTTTGATCTCGCTGGCCATGTCCTGTTCCCCCCCTCAACCTCTCGTCCGTCCCGGAGGCCGCGCCGGATTCCCGATGGGGCGCACCTCCCAGGGGTAGTGTAGAGGAACGAGCAAGGCCCGGCAGGGACTGACGCGCTGGCGGGCCAGGGCTTTGCCGATGTGCGACGCCGCTCGTAAGACGAGCGACAGGAATTAGTCGCCCCCCTCCCCCCAGGAGCGAGGCATCCGGCGGTGTACCTTCATGGGCCGGCCCGCTGCCCCGCTTGTGTTTCGTAAAACCCGGAGGCGACCCGATGGCCAGTGACCTCATCCACAGCTCCCTGCCCTCCGCCCCGCCAGCGCCGCCGGAGCCGGACCAGTCGGTGCGCGCAGCCCCGGCGGAGACGCCCCGGGCGGACCGCGAGCCGGCGTTCGTCAAGCAGCGCCTGCACTCGCTCGACGCCTACCGCGGGCTGATCATGGTGACGCTCGCGTTCAACGGCTTCGGGTTGGCGGCGACAGCGACGAACCACCTGCGCGCCGAGGGCTCCTCGACCTTCTGGGCGACCGTCCACCACCACTTCGAGCATGTCGAGTGGGTCGGCTGCGGCTACTGGGATCTGATCCAGCCGTCGTTCATGTTCATGGTCGGCGTCGCGATGGCGTTCTCCTACGCCAAGCGCAGGCAGCAGGGCCAGTCCTACCCGCGCCTGCTCGGGCATGCCGTGTGGCGGTCGCTGCTGCTGATCTTCCTCGGCATCTTTTTGATCTCCAACTGGAGCCGCTCGACGGTCTGGTCGCTGATGAACGTGCTGACGCAGATCGGCCTGGGGTACACGTTTCTCTTCCTCCTCTGGGGCCGATCACTGCGCGTCCAGGCGGTCGCGGCGGCGGCGATCCTCGGAGGGACGTGGCTGCTCTACGTCCTGTACCCGGCGCCCGGGATCTACCCGGACGGGGCGCCGGAGGTCGGCGTCAGTCGCCAGTGGGCGCGCACGAACCTCGCGGGCGTTGGCCCGGCGTGGCACAAGAACGCCAACGTCGGCCAGGCGATCGACCTGTGGCTGGTGAACCAGCTCCCGCAGCGCTCGCCCTACACGTACAACAGGGGCGGCTACCAGACGCTCAACTTCCTGCCGTCGCTGGCGACGATGCTGTTCGGGCTGATGTGCGGCGAGCTGCTGCGTTCGCGCTACGGGCACGGACGGCGGCTCGCCATCCTGACCGCGGCGGGGCTGGCGGGGCTCGGGGCCGGCTGGTTGCTCGATGCAACGGGCGTTTGTCCGCTGATCAAGCGCATCTGGACGCCGGCGTGGGCGCTGTACTCGGCCGGCTGGTGCTGCCTGATCCTGGCGGGGCTGTACGCGGTCGTGGACGCGCTCGGCTACCGCCGCTGGGCGTGGCCGCTGGTGGTGGTGGGCGTCAACTCGATCGCGATCTACTCCATGTCGATGCTGCTCAAGCCGTGGGTCGCCTCCACGCTGCGGACCCACCTTGGACAGGATCTTTTCGACCGCTGGGGTCCGCTGTGGGCACCAACGGTGCAAGCCGTGCTGGTCGGGCTGATGTTCTGGCTGGCGTGTTGGTGGATGTACCGCAACAAGGTCTTCATCCGCATCTGACGACCTTTCCAGGAAGTGCCTCATGTTCAACCCCGTTCCACCGGCCGACCCGAAAGGTCAGCCCGAAGAACCTCAACCGCCCCTTGAGGGCGATGTTTTTCGGGAGGAGCCGTGGAACACGGCGGAGGATGACTGGTCCGAACACGGAGAGGCCGGCGACTTGCTGGCAGGAATGCCTGAGCCCCAGGTGCAAGTGGTCTCTCACCTCGCCGCCACGATGACCGCTTTCGGCGCGGGATTGATAGTTCTTGGGAGCCTTCTGCTCCTGTTCGGCGTTGCAGTCGGTTTCAGCATTTTGGAATGGTTGATACGAGAGGCACCGAGAGGGCCGGAGATAGCTCGAAGCGTCGTGTTCCTGACCTGGGATGGACTGGTTTTCCTCCTGGGGGCAGGAATAGGTGTTACCGGCATCCTGACCCGTCGAGCGGCCAGGCTCTTCCGCCAGGCCGCCGCGGCAAAGGGGGATGCGACCTGGCCTCTGGCACATGCTCTCCGGCACCTGGCGTTCGTTTATCGCCTCAAGATCTGCCTGTTCATCAGTGTTGCGCTGGCGATCGGATTCTGTCTTGTCATCACCTGCGGGGTGAGTCCTTGACCGGCAGGGCGCGAAACAGATCGAGCGGTTCGTCGCTGCCGTTATTCCCACCGAACGACGACGCCGAGATACTCATCCTTCTTCTTCAGTAACCCCTCATACGCCTCGCCGAGCTGTTCCGGGGCGAGGCGCTGCGTGATCAGCCCGCTGAGATTCAGCCGCCCCGACGCGAGCGCCCCGAGCAGCCAGCGCTGGGCCTTGTCGATGTCCCAGGCGCCGGCGAGGCGTGTGTGGGCCGGCTCGAACAGCATGTTGCCGTGGGCGCCGGTCACCTCCAGATAGCGGCGGTGCAGGTCGTCGTAGAAGTTGACCTCCTTCGCCAGCCCGCGCGGGCTGCCGACCACCACCACCTGCCCGCCGTCGCACGCCAGCGCCATCGCCGTCGGCACCGCGCCCGACACGCCCGTCGCGTCGGCGACGACCTCCGCCCCGCGCGTCCCGAGGTAGCGCGCCAGCTCGGCGCGCCCGCCGTCCTCGCCCGGGTCGATGACGTGGTCGGCCCCGGCCGCGAGGGCCGCCGCGCGCCGCATCCGGACCGAGTCGAGGCCGATCACCGGATAAGCGCCGGCGGCGATCAGGCAGCGCAGGCTAAACTGACCGATCACCCCCAGCCCCAGCACCGCCGCGGACCGGCCCAGGGTAATCCCGGCCCGGACCGACGCGCCCATGCCGTAGCGGGCGATGCAGGCGACCGACGCCTTCTCGGCGTCGAGATTCGGGGGCAGCTTCCAGAGCCGACCGCGCTCGTGGCCGAGGGTGAGCAGCTCCGCGGAGGCGTGGTTGCCGGGGTAGCTGACGCGGTCCCCCGGCTGCCAGCCGCGCACGTCGGACCCGACCGCCGCCACCGTCCCGGCGGCGCTGTACCCGGAGCGGAACGGGAACTTCCAGTCCGGCAGGTTCGGGTCGCGCAGCCACTGGTGCGTGCCGGTGTAGACGGCCAGCTCGGTGCCGGGGCTGACGGCGCTGACCTCGGTCTGCACGAGGATCTGGTTCGGCGCCGGCGGCGGCAGCTCGACCTCGCGGACCTCGACCTGGAACGGCTCCCGAATGACGGCCTGACGCGCGCGCATCGACGCTCACTTTCACATGATGGGGCCGGGTGCTGCAGTGGGGGCCAAAGCCCCCGACCCCTCACCCCCTCACCCCCGGCCCCTCTCCCACCAGGGGAGAGGGGAGAAAAACCGGACAGCATCCCCCGGACCGTGAATCAGGGCAGGTGTCGAGGCCCGTCAACTCCCTCCCGTGTTATAGCCTGCGGGCCGCCGCCGCGTCCACGACGGCGGCGCGGCCGCGCGGGCGGACGGGTCGTATCCTGCACTCCGATGGCGGACACAGCGCAAGACCCGAGCCAACACGTCGAACCGGAGCCGCGCCACTCGCTGGCGCGGTTCCTGGCCCTCAACCGCACCGTCGCCGTCGTCCTGCTGGCCGTGCTCCTGTTCGGGCTGGGCGAGGAGCTGTGGGGGCCGTTCATGCCGGCCTATCTCCGCGCCCAGGGCAAGCAGGCGGCCCACGTCGCCGAGGCCACACCGGCCGGAGGCGACGCGGCCGGCGCCGTCGGCTGGGCGGCCCTGTGGGCGGTGGGCGTGTACGGCTTCCTGCGCAACCTCTTCGAGGGGTTCTGCTACATCGGCGGCGGGCAGCTCACGGCGCGGCTCGGGGACCGCGGATCGCTGATGCTCTTCGGCGTGCTGACCCTCGCCGGCTACGCCCTCTTCCTCGCCGGGTCGGTGTTCGCCGAGGGGGCCGCCTGGGTGTCGGTGGTCGCCGCCCTGCTCATCGTCGGGTGGGAGCCGCTGTCGGTGCCGGTCACGTTCACCACCGTCGGCTCGACCGTCGCCGCCTCGCGACGGGGGATGGCATTCGCCGTTCAGTCGATCCAGAAACGGCTGCCGAAGATCCTCGGGCCGGCGCTGGCCGGCGTGGCGATTGGGGCACTGGGGCCGTTCGCCGGGATGCGGCTGCTGGTGGCGGCGGCGATGGGCCTGGCGGTCGTGTCGCTGGCGATGCAGTTCCGCTACATGCCGCACCGCCAGCCGCCGCCACCCGGCCCGTCGAACTGGGCGATCCTCCGCGACCTGCACCCGACGTTGCGCCGCCTTCTGCTGGCGGAGGTGTTCACGCGCTGGTGCGACTGGCTGGTGCGTGACTTCGTGGTCCTGTACGTCCTGCTCGTCCTCGGCGTCCCGCCGTGGGCGGCCGGCCTGTTGTTCGCCCTGCAACACACCACCGCGCTGCTGACGTACCTGCCGATCGGGAAGCTGACCGAGCGGGTTGGCCTGCAGCCGTTCATCGGCCTGACGTTCGTCTTCTTCGCGCTGTTCCCCCTGGCCCTGGCGCTGGCGCCCGGGCCGGGGTGGCTGCCGGTCGCGTTCGTCGTCTACGGCCTGCGGGAAGTCGGTGAGCCGGCGCGCAAGGCGCTGATCACGTCCCTCATGCCGGAGGCGGTCCGCGCCCGCGGCGTCGGGCTGTACTGGGGGATGCGCAGCTTCGCGATTTGCTCGGCGTCGGTCGTCGGCGCGGGGCTGTGGGGGGCAGCCGGCCCGTCCGCCCTTTTGTACGCCGCCTTCGCCCTCGGCTGCGTGGGGGCCACGGTCTATTATCTGCTCTGCCGGCGCGGGGCCGCCCTGGCAGCCCCGGCAGCAGGGTGAGCCCGAGGGATGACTTCCGGGGAACCACGGTATGGCGAACGCGCACACTCCGACCACGAACGCGGGCGGCGGCTTCAAGATGGAGCCGCTCTACTGGCTGCTGCTGGCGGTCCCGGTGGCGGTCGGCCTGCGGATCACCCACTACTGGGAGTTGGGATTGTTCCTGGTGTCGGCAGTGGCGATCATTCCGCTGGCCGGGCTGATGGGCCGGGCCACCGAGAACCTCGCCGAGACGATGGGCGCCGGCATTGGCGGGCTGCTCAACGCGACGTTCGGCAACGCGGCCGAGTTGATCATCGCCCTGATCGCCCTGATCTCCGCCGCCACCCTCGACCCGACCATCCCGGAGGAGGCGGCCCGGAGCCAGCGCATGCTCGGCCTGGTCAAGGCGTCGATCACCGGCTCGATCATCGGCAATATCCTGCTGGTCCTCGGCCTGGCGATTCTGCTTGGCGGGGTGTACCACAAGCGGCAGGTGTTCAACGCGACGGCCGCCAGCATGGGCGCCACCCTGCTCGCCCTGGCCAGCGCCGGCCTGCTGATGCCGACCATCTACTACCACATCTACCACGCCAGCCACCCGACGGCGGCCGAGCGGCAAACGATCGTCCACCTGAGCGAGGAGATCGCCCTGATCCTGTTCGTGCTGTACGCCCTGAACCTGGTATTTTCCCTGCGGACCCACCAGCACCTGTTTGCCGGGCCGGAGGACCAGGTGCCGACGACGGGCGAGCACCACCAGCCGGAGTGGAGCCGGCGGACCTCGCTCCTGGTGCTGCTGGGGGCGACGGCCGGCGTCGCGGTCGTGAGCGAGTTCCTGGTCGGGTCGGTGGAGCATGCCGGCAAGGCGCTGGGCATGAACGAGGTGTTCATCGGCGTGATCGTGGTCGCGACCGTCGGCAACGCGGCCGAGCACTCGACGGCTGTGCTGGTGGCGCTGAAGAACAAGATGGACCTGGCAGTGACGATCGCCGTCGGCAGCAGCATTCAGATCGCCCTGTTCGTCGCTCCGGCACTCGTCTTCCTCAGTCTGCTGATCGGCGGGCCGACGCTCGACCTGCATTTCTCGACAATGGAGATCGTGGCAGTGCTGACCGCCGTCGGGGTGCTGGCGCTGGTGAGCCAGGATGGTGAGAGCCACTGGATGGAGGGGGCGATGCTGCTGGGGGTGTACGTGATCATCGGGCTGGCGTTCTACAACCTGCCGCGGTCCGCCCTGGCACCGTGACCCCGGCCCCATCATGCAGGGCCAGGGGAACAGCTGCGCAAAGCGCACGGGTGACGGCCCGTGGGCCAGGTCTCCAGCATTTGGCCTACGGGCCGTCACCCGTGCGCTTTCAATGAGGGGTGCGGGGGTGGTCAGGGCTGGTCGAACGCGATGATCACGCAGGTGACGTTGTCGCGCGAGCCGCGGCGGAGGGCGAGGTCTACCAGGTGGTCCGCCCAGTCCTGCGCAGTGGGGAAGCGCTGCGGACCTTCGCGCAGGTCATCCTCGGTGATGTGGTTCGTCAGGCCGTCGCTGGCGAGCAACAACCGATCGCCGATCTGTGGCTCGAACGGGTGGATGTCGGCGTGCTCGAACGAGTCGGGCGCGCCGAGGAAGCGGTGGAGCATGTGCTGCAGCGGACTGCAGCGGGCCTCTTCGGGCGTCAGGGCGCCGTTGAGCACCAGGGCCTGGGCGACGGAGTGATCGACGGTCAGCTGCGTCACCTGCCCGTTGCGGACCAGGTACGCCCGGCTGTCCCCGAGGCCGGCGACATAGACGCGGTCGTTGTTCTGCAGCGCCAGGACGGCGGTCGTGCCCATGCGCCGGCCGAGCGGTTGCTCGCGGCCGGCCTCGACGATGGCGGAGTTGGCCTCGGACAGGGCGCGCTGGATGGCGTTATTCGCGTTGGGGTCGGCGGCCAGCTCGTTCTGGACGACGCGGGGGATGATGTCGGCCGCCAGGCCGCTCGCCCGTTCGCCGTGCTCCTGGCCGCCCATGCCGTCCGCGACGAGGAAGAGGCGGGTGGCCAGATCGACCACGAAACGGTCCTCATTGTTGGGCCGCACTCCCTGTGCGCTCCGGCTGCCAACGTGGAGGACGAAGTCGGCCATGCGAGGTGCTCCGGTTCGTGGGTCCAGGTTGGTACGGCAGCCGCCGACCCCGCCCGGTCCTTTTGCATAGTCCATTCTACCCGGTTTTGCAAGCCCCAACCAAGGGCCGCCTCCCGGAGGGGAATGCAATGGAGCCCCGGGCCGAGCTTTGGTCCGCCTGCTCTTATACAGACGGGAGGTTCCGCTCATTCAGGCCGGTATCGCCACGCCGGCCCGCCAGGCCGCGCTCGACCTGGAGCGCGAACGACAGGCGCTCGTCCCCGACACAACGACCCGCAAAAGAACTGAGCGCCCGCCGCTCAGCCCACTGCGAGCGCCCGCAACACCAGGTCGCGCACGTCCGTCATCGCCACCTCGTCGCCCGGAGGCGCCGGCCCGTCGCCGATCAACACCGGCCGGTCCTGCGTCTCCACGACCGGCGCGCCGTGGCTCCCCTTCACCAGTCCGGGGTCGAGCGGCACCACGTCGAACAGGGTGCGGAAGCCGAGTTTCTTCCGCACCAGCCGCCGCACCATGCGCCCCATCGGCCAGAGCAGTTTCGGGTCGAAGAACAGCTCGCACGGGTCGTAGCCCGGCTTGGCGTGGATGTTCACCGTGCGCGCGAAGTCGGGGGCACGACGGTCGTCCAGCCAGTACGGGTAGGCGAACCACGCATCACGCTCGGCCAGCAGCACCAGGTCGCCGGCCCGGTCGTGCCGCAGTCCCCACTCCGCCCGCTCCGCGCCGGCGGCCGCCTTCGCCACGCCCGGCAGGCCCGCCAGCGCATCGCGCACTCGCGGCAGGTCGGCGGGGTCGTTGACGTAAACGTGGGCGATCTGATGATCGCAGACTGCGAAGGCGCGGCTAGCGAACGTGTCGAGCATCTCGCCGAATGGCCCGTCGCGCACCCTGAGCAGGCCCGCCCGCCGCAGCACCCGATTCGGTTCGAGCGCACGGGTCACCTGCAGGTGCGTGTACTCGTTGACCACCCAGACGCGCGCCCCGCGCGCCCGCGCCGCGTCCAGGAGCGGGGCACAGGCGTCGTCCAGTTCGCGCAGCAGGCGCGGCCAGTCGCAGCCGTTCGGGCCGTGTCGCTGCGTGTCGTAGTCGAGGTGCGGCAGGTACACGAGCGTCAGGTCGGGCCGCTCGGTGCCGAGCACCGCGGCGGCGCAGCGAGCAATCCATGCGGTCGCCGGCAGGCCCGCCTTCGGCCCCCAGAAGGTGTGAAACGGGAACGGCCCGAGCTGCGCCTTCAGCCGCTCGGCCAGCCCTTCCGGCGTGGCGAAGATGTCAAAGAGCTTGTTGCCGTCGGCGCCGTAGTGCGGCTTTGGCGTGACGCTGACATCGACCGCGGCCCCCTGGTTGAACCACCAGAACAGCTTCGCGGACCGGAACGTGCGGCCGCGCTCGGCGGCGCGGACCTGGGCGGTGCGGTAGAGCGGTTCGGCCTGGAGCAGGCGGTTTGACTGCTGCCAGAACCGGACCTCGCCGGTGTCCCGGTACAGCCAGCCGTTGCCGACGATGCCGTGCTCCTCCACGGTCCGGCCGGTGAGGAAGGTCGCCTGGGCGGTGCAGGTGACGGCCGGCACCACCTCGCGCAGCGGCCGGTGCCATCCCGCCCGCGCCAGTGCGTGCAGCCGCGCGGCCTGCGGGAGCAGGCGCGCGGTCAGGCCGATCGTGTTGAGCAGTACCAGCGGTTGCATCGCGCGGCCAGGGATTGCCCAGCGCCGGCGGACCAGCGCATTCTATCCAGCCCTCCCGATTGTGAGTTATACTTCCTCTGGCCGGCCTCGACCTCCCAGGTGCGCCCTGCCTCGGCTTCTGGTTCGCTCCTGGAAGCCGCGAGGGACAGGATCAAGGAGCGGGATAGCCTTCAAACAAGGCCTCGGTAATGGGACATGCCCGCATTGTTCTTTCCGGCATGTGTCCTCGCCTGCAAGGGTTGCAGTGGGAGACGGACACGCTGCTGCGCATCGGCCGCCAGGGGAACGTGGACATCCGCCTGGATGACCCGACGGTGAGCCGGGCGCACGCCGAGATCCTCACGACCGGATCGCGCTGGCTGGTCCGCGACCTGGCCCACCACGACCACTACCCGACCCTGCTGAACGGAACGCGCGTCGGCACCGGCGGCTGCGCCCTCCAGCTGCACGACCTGGTTCAGTGCGGGGCTCTGGTCTTTCAGGTCACCCGGCTGGAGGTCGCGAGCCGGCCGATCGTTCCGCAGGTCGCCCCCCAGCCGCCGGCCGTCTCGGACGCCGTTCGCACCACCGGCAGTTTCGTGCGCATTCAGGCGGCGACGCAGCATACCTGGGACCAGGCCGTCGAGGCCGTCGCCCACGGGGCGGCCGCCAACCCGCGCCGCGATCAGCACCTGCTCACCCTGCTGCGCGCCGGCCACCACCTGTCCCACCTCGCCTCCCTCGACGACCTGGTCCGTTCGGTCCTCGAGGACGCGGTCGGCGCCCTGAAGTGTCAGCGTGGGTCGATCCTGCTGGAGGATCCGGTCAGCGGCGAGCTACGCCTCCGCCAGGTGCTTGCCCCGGAACTGCCGGTGCAGCGCTGCTACAGCCGCACCCTCGCCGAACGCTGCTTCCGGCAGGGCGAGTCGCTGCTATGCCGCGACGCCAGCGCCGAGGCCGACCTCGCCCTCGCCGGCAGTGTCCGCCGGGGGGCGATGGCCACCCTCATCTGTGCCCTGCTGCGGTCCCCGCGCAAGCGCATCGGGGTGCTGCAGATTGACCGCGGCCCGGGGCAGGATCCGTTCGACCAGCACGACTTCCACCTCGCCGACGCCATCGGCGCGACAGTGGCAGTCGGCATCGAGAGCGCTCAGCTGGTCGAGCAGCAGCGCGAGCAGTTCATCCAGACGGTAACGTCGCTCGCCCGGACGGTCGAGGTGCGCGATCCGTACACATACGGCCACGCCCGCCGCGTCACGGACTATGCCCTCTTGCTCGCCGAGGAGTTGCACGTCGGCACGGCCGAGCGGCACCAGATCCAGGTCGGCGGCCCGCTGCACGACATCGGCAAGATCGGCGTCGAGGACGCGGTGCTGCGCAAGCCGGGGCGGCTGAGCGACAGCGAGTTCGAGCAGATGCGGCAGCACCCGGCCCTCGGGGCGGCCATCCTGGAGTCGGTCACGAGCCTGGGGCCGATGCTCGCCATCGTCCGCCACCACCACGAGCGCTGGGACGGGTCCGGCTACCCGGACCGGCTGGCGCGCGACCGGATCGACCC
>JAANMX010000539.1_pt1 | contig 49937 bp, 45 predicted proteins | sample 7279681 | NCBI WGS metagenome assembly JAANMX01 (sample SAMN14094542, study PRJNA606508) | bioreactor metagenome | isolation source: A lab-scale SPAN reactor treating ammonium-rich wastewater day 351 | place: Ireland: Galway | collected 2018-01-01
TGATGGACCATCCCAACATCGCCAAGGTGCTCGACGCTGGAGCCACGCCCGATGGCCGGCCCTACTTCATCATGGAACTGGTCAAAGGCATCCCCATCACCAAGTATTGCGATCAGGAACACCTCACGCCCAAGGAACGGCTCGACCTGTTCATCCCGGTCTGCCAGGCGGTGCAGCACGCCCATCAGAAGGGGATCATCCACCGCGACATCAAACCGTCGAACGTCATCGTCGCCCTGTACGATGGCCGGCCCGTGCCCAAGGTGATTGACTTCGGCGTCGCCAAGGCCACGCAGCAGAAGCTGACCGAAAAGACGATGTTCACCGAAGTGGGCCAGATCGTCGGCACGCTGGAATACATGGCCCCGGAGCAGGCGGAACTGAACAACCTGGACATCGACACGCGCGCCGACATTTATTCCCTCGGCGTGCTGCTCTACGAACTGCTCACCGGCACTCCGCCGTTCACCAGCGAGCAACTCCGCAGCGCCGGCTTTATCGAGATGCTCCGCATGATCCGGGAAGTGGAGCCGCACAAGCCCAGCACCCGGCTCTCTTCCTCGGCGGAGTTGCCCAGCATCGCCGCCCGCCGCAAGCTGGAGCCGAAACGGCTCACCCGGCTCATCCAGGGGGATCTGGACTGGATCATCATGAAGGCCCTGGAGAAGGACCGGGGCCGCCGCTACGACACCGCCAACGCCCTGGCCTGGGACATTCAGCGCTATCTCAACCTGGAGCCGGTCCTGGCCGGGCCGCCCAGCGTCGGCTACCGCGTGCGGAAGTTCGTCCGCCGCAACCGGGCCATGGTGATCGCCGCCACGGTCTTCCTGCTGGCCCTCATCGGTGGCATCATCGGCACCTCGCTGGGCTTCTGGCACGCCGACCAGGCCCGGCGTGACGAAGCGGAACAACGCAAGGTGGCCGTGGAAGAACGGGACCGGGCCGAGCGCGAACGGGATGAGAAGGAAAAGGCCCGCAAAGCGGAGGCGGAACAACGGCAGGAAGCCATGAAGGAGCGGGATCGTGCGGATAAGGAACGCGACCAGGCGGAACGCTATCTCATGGCCGGGCTCTTGCGGCCGCTCGGTTACAACCAAAAAACCTATGACCCCGCAGAACTCATCGCCTTGGAACACCTGGCGTCGTTGCCGGAAGCCCGGCTCAAGCACATTTTCCTTGAAGAGGCGTTGCGTGACCCTGACGTGGCCGTGCGGTTTCTGCGCCGGTTGCCGGAAGCGACGCAAGCCGCGGTGGGAGCCAGCCCGAGCCGGCGTCAGCGTGCTTTGGCATTGGCGGCGAAGGTGCAGCGCGACCCCCAGGCGGACATCCGTTGCAAGGCCGCGGCTTGCTTCTTGACCTTGGAACTGGGCAGCAGCGATGTGCCAGCGCTTGCCGAGGCGATCAAGGACTTGGCCCAAAGGCGCGAACTCCAGCACGTTTCATGGTCCGCCTATCTTCCTTGGATCACTCAGGGGTCGCTCGTTTCCACGATTGATGCACTGGTCGCCGTGTTGGGCCGGGAAAAGGACTCTGACACGCTGCGCGCCGCCGCGGAGGGTCTGGTGGCGTGCGTGGGGAAGTTGGACGCCGCGAGGGCGCAGCCGCATTTGGTCACATGGTGCGAGGCGTTGGTGGCGCTCCTGGGCCGGGAAAAGGAATACTGGACGCTGCGTGCCGCCGCTGCCGGTCTGGCGGCGTGCGTGGGGAAGTTGGACGCCGCGACGGCGCAGCCGCTGTTGGTGAAGGGGTGCGAGGCGTTGGTGGCGCTCCTGGGCCGGGAAAAGGACTATGGGACGCTATATGCCGCCGCGGAGGGTCTGGTGGCGTGCGTGGGGAAGTTGGACGCCGCGACGGGGCAGCCGCTGTTGGTCCAAGGGTGCGAGGCGTTGGTGGCGCTCCTGGGCCGGGAAAAGGACTCTGGGACGCTGCTTGCCGCCGCGGCGGTGCTGGCGGTGTGCGTGGGGAAGTTGGACGCCGCGACGGCGCAGCCGCTCTTGGTCAAAGGGTGCGAGGCATTGGTGGCGCTCCTGGGCCGGGAAAAGAACTTTTGGACGCTTGAAGCCGCCGCGAAAGGTCTGGCGGCGTGCGTGGAGAAGTTGGACGCGAAAGATTCACGAACGATGGCTTTGAGCGGCCTGCAAACGATGGTTGTTCAAACCGTGAAACAGGGTTGGATGAAAACAGACGATAATGGCTCATCCACCGACATGCCAAACGAATTCCTGCCCGATCTGCTTCGCCACATCTGCGACCGTAGGCAATTGGCGAGTTATCTGAAACACTCCGCTTGTGCCCGGGAGATTCGGCCGATGCTGCTTTGGCGGCTTGAGGAACTGTGTTATCCACCGACGGCTGCCGAAGTGCAAACGACCTCGGCGGTCGCGCTGCTGAACCTGTTCCCTGGCGCCATGGGACTGCCAGGCATGATGCATGAAGCAGGCCTGGCGGCCCACCGCTACCAAACCCGCCACTTCCGCACCGTCTGGGACGCCGTTGCGTGGTTCGACGCCCATGAACCGGGCCTCGACTGGGACAGCCCCTGGAAGCCGTGAGCACATCTTTGGGCCGCTTGAAGGAGCATCCCTTATGGGCGAAGAAACCCTGTTCCATGAAGCGTTGGCGCAGCCGCCCGCCGACCGCGCCGCCTTCCTGGACGCCGCCTGCGCGGGGCAGCCCGAACTGCGCGATCGGGTGGAGAAGCTGCCGGCCGCCCCACCGCCGCCGTAGCAGAAGTGAACGCTGCTGCCGCCGATGCCGTCGCTGGATTTGAAGCCCATCCACCCGGCCTCGACGGCACCACCGGTAAATCCTTTATCATCAGGGTGTGTTGGTGCAACGGTTCGGCCAATTCATCCATGGGATATGGATGCAGGACCCATTGCGACCGTTCTACCTGAACTTCGGACGCAGCGCGATCACAGGGGCAAGGAAATGAGAACGAACTTGATGGGGAAGTCATGCAATCCGCAAGACGCGGCAGGTTTCCTCGTAGCTGCTTTCCAGATCGAGCGGCACGAACAGGTCGACGTCCAGCCAAATGGGGAGGGTCGGCAACGGCTGGCCCACTTGCATGGGATAGAACCAGGTTTCCAGCACCGGACGCTGGTGCAATCGTTTGCGGGCGCGGATCGAAACGGCATAAAGGAGCGGCGGCTCGGTTCCGAGCATCGGGTCGGCGCCGCCGATCAAGGCCAGCAGGTCGGCATACAGGTTGAATTGTCGCACGGTGACGACGTCCACCAGCGACACGCAGACGCCGCGCTGCAGAAGGGCCGCGACCTTGCCGACAAAGACCCGCCGGCTTTCGGGGCGATCCTTATTGCTGGGGCTGATGAGTTCAATCGCCGCCACCAGGCGCCGACCATGCCGATCGTCATAGACCCGCACCTCATATTCATCCTGATCGGGGAGTTCGGTTTCCAAGGTCAGCGTGGCCTGCGGCGCTTCCCGCCTCATGACGGCCAAGCCGCCGGTGTCTTTCCCGTGGTGCTGCGGTCGCGTGGGTTCGTCCTGTTCGTAAGCCGATACATCGATCTCAAATGCCGCGCCGAGGTGAACGGACGGTGCCGCCACGAAGCCTTCCGGCAAAAGGGGGAACAGCTTTTGAACGATCATCATGGGCCAGCCGCCGTGAAGCTCATCCCACGAATGCTTGCTTTCCACGGGTGGTCGAAAATGGTCGCGTAGGGGCATGGCCGTCTCCTTCACGGATATTGTACCATGCGCTGGAGCGTGCTCCTAGCAGCTCCGTAGTGGTCAGCCGACGTGTGCATGCGCAAGCGGATCCCGATTTGGAATCGTCCCCTGGCAAGCCCCTTAGCGGTTCGGCTGGCCGATGCAGAACAGGTGGTTCTCCGAGCGAAGGAAGATTTGCCCGGAAGCAAAGGCGAGGCTGGCGAAGCCGCCGTCGCCGAGGTCGTTCTCCGCCACCAGTTCAAAGCGGTCGCCTGGCTTGTAAACATAGGTCACGCCCGCTTCGTTGCTGACGAAGATGTGGCCGCCCGCCACCAGGGGCGACGCACTGAAGTTGCCCCCGAGCCGCTGCTGCCAGATCACCCGGTTGGTTTGCCCCTCGAAGCAGCTTGCGATGCCGTTGTCGGCGACGACGTAGAGCCGGCCTTCATGCCAGATCGGCGAGGGCACATAGGCCACAAACTGCTTGGTCCGCCAGAGCAAATGGGATCCGCTGACGTCGCCTTGGCCATCGGCCCGGAGGGCGAAGATTTCCTTTTCCGGGTAGCCGCCGCTGGTGAAGACGAGTTGATCGTTCCAGGCGGGGGTGTTGGCCATGACCTCGGCTGGCCCGGGGCAGCGCCAGAGTTCTTTCCCGGTGGCGGGGTCGTAGCTGAAAGTGGTGCTCATGCCGGGGAGCAGCAACTGCGGCCGGCCGGCGATCGTGGCGACGGCGGGCGTGGCGTAGCTGCCGTGCTTGCCCGAGGTGGGGCGGGGCGTGCGCCAGGCCGTTTTCCCGTTCTTGCGGTCTAAAGCGGCGACAAAGCAATCTTCCAGATTGTCGCCGTTGACGATGATCAGTTCCTTGTAGAGGACGGGGGAAGAGCCGTAACCATGCTCGGAGGTGAAGCGGCCGACGTTGGTTTGCCACAACTGCTTGCCTTGCAGGTCGAAAGCGGTGACCCACAGGGCGTCGTGATTGATAAAGACCACCACGACGCGTTCGCCATCGCACAGGGGGGTGGCCGAGGCGTGGGAGTTCTTTTTGTGCAGCTTCATGAAGCCGCCCTGATGGACGACGCGCCGCCACAGCTCCTTGCCGCTGGCGCGGTCGAAGCAGAGAAGCATCTGTTCCTGGCGGTCGGCATCCGCCGAGACCACGAACACGCGGTCGTTCCAAAGCACCGGGCTGCCGTGGCCGCGGCCGGGCACGTCCGCTTGCCAGGCGATGTTTTCCGTTCGGCTCCAGCGGAGCGGGACATCCCCGGTCCAAACGCCTCGGCCATCATGCCCCCGCCAGGCCGACCATTGAACCGCTGCGGCAGCGTGCGGTTTGGGTTCATGGGCGGCCATCCAAGAAGCGGCCGTGAACAGAAAGGCGATGGCGAGTAATGACAGGGTTCGCAAGCGTCGGCTCATGGCGGGATCAGACTCCAAATGGCGCGGGGTGAGTGAAGCACACGGGCGGAAGCGTACAGTATAAACGCACCGCGTCCCGAGAGCCACGTTGTTTTAAAAGAGGTCGGTGCGTTTCGCTGCGCTCAACGCACTCTGCCCAATTTCAGGATGAAGGTGTGTCTTTCGCCGCGGGTTTCGTCGGCTGCGGGGCGGTGGGCTGCGGCGTCTTGGCCGGTTCCGGAGCGGGCGGCTTGGGCGGCGCGGGAACGATCAGCAAGTAATGCGCCTTCTTGCGGTCGTTCGCCACGTCGGCCTTGGCCACGTCCGGCACGGCGATCATGCTGATGATGGCGATCTGCGACAGGGGCGACCGCTGGGCGAACCGCGTCGCCGTGCCCAGGCCGTAGTCGCTGTGAAAATTGCCGTTGCAATGAATCATGAACGGTTGCCGATGTGGATTGGCGGCCAGATAGTCGGCCATGCTCTCGGCCATGGCGTCGTCCTTGGCACATTGCGAGCGATACATCCGTTCGACGGCGCCTTCGGCCCCGGGATGTCCCTTCATCACGTCGGCAAACAGTTCCCAATAGCGGTCCAGCGGCGCGGTCGTGATGCGCGGCAAAAAAGGCGACAGGCTGCCTTCCTTGCTCGCCACCTTCCCGGCGACGGGCCGGGGCAAATTCCCCGCGATCACGTCCAGCTTCCGCTCCCGGGCCAGCTCGATCAGCGGCTTGTAATCCCGGGCATAATCCTTCCACGGCCGGCTGTGCTTGAGAAACGTTTCTTCATCGATGCGGCCGCGGAGGTAGTCGTTGACCACGCCCTGCACGTCGCGCTCGAACATCTCCATGGAGATGACCAGATCGCCCCGCCGCTCCGCCAGCAGCCGGGCCAGATCGGCATAGACTTGATGCCCGACGACGTTGTCGTGCAGTTCGCCGAAGAAGACAACGTCCCGCGCGGCCAATTCATCCGCCAGGCGCTGCAGTGTGAGTTCCTTGCCGGTGCGGCTGTGGAGAATGCGAAACGCCGATGATTTCGGAGCTTCGGGCGGAGTGGTTGTCGGTGTTTGGAGTGCGAGCGCGGCGAGCAGCAAGGGCATCAGCATGGCTTGGATTCCAAGGGAAGGTGAATGATCGCTTCGCATTCAATATAGCGAAAGAGCGGCAGGAACGCATGGCGCGTTAAGTTGATCCGGCGCAGCGGCGCGAGGATCGCCCAGCCCGAAAGGGTGCGATGAGTGCAGCGAAACGCACTGGCAACGCGTGTCGTTCAAAAATAGCGGGTTAAAAAGCCGCCTCAGGGATTTGAACCCTGGACCCCAGCTTTACGAAAGCTGTGCTCTACCGCTGAGCTAAGGCGGCGTGATTTCTCCCTGGATGATTCATCCAGGAGCGACGGTCATTTTAGACAACCCCCCTTAAAGTGCAAGGCCGCTCGGGGTGCAGCCACGGCCGACTGCTTCCGCCGGCAGGTTTAACCATTCAGGCGTCCCATCGGCTGACCCTGCACGCAACGGCCCTTTTACCATTGAGTGTTCTTTTGTACATTTCCCCCGAACCGAACCCCAACCCTTCGGGAGGAATGCACCATGCTCGCCTTGGCTTTCACCCTGCTCCTGACCGTTGGCGATGGGCCGCCCGTGCCCTATGCCGCCGAGGCCAACCCCATCAAGCTGGATTGGACTCCCCTCAAAGCGCCCCTGGAAAAGGGAGCTGCCAGTCTCGAACGCGGCTGCCAACTTTTGCAAAACTTCAAGGACGATCTCCTGCACGCCATTCAGTGGACGCTCATCGGCGTGGCCAGCGTGCTTACGGCGACCCTTCTCAACGTCATCCACCTGCATGGATTGGCCCGCAGCAAACAGAATCGGAGCCAGCCATGAACCCCATCCTATCTTTGTGGCGCAACATCGAAGGCCAGAAAACGTATCTCGCCAGTTCGATCCTGGCGGTGGCGGGCCTGGGGCTGCTGTTGGTCGATGAGGGCAGCCTGGGCGTCATCCTGCTGGCCAACGGCAGCGGTCTGGCGGCCCTGCGTCATGCCCTGGCGCGTTTGCAGCAACACCTCGAGGCACTGATGCGGCGCTGGCCGCCCACGGAGGAGGACGCCGAATCATGAACGCACCGCGCTGGCTGGCCGTGCTGTGGCTTTATCTCATCCCCTTGGGTCCCCCGGCTCACGTGGGCGGGCCGATCCATCCCGACGGCTCAGAGGTCCAGATCGACCTGCCCCGCGAGCGGCATCAAGGCAACCGGGCGGGCGTGGACGGCGCGGGGCTGTGCGTGTTCACCTCCATCGCCATGGCGGCGGACTGGGCCCATGAACTCGCCCTCGTGGACTTCGCTGAGTATATGACACGCTACCCCGGCGGAGGTTATCCACAAAAAGTGACCGAATGCATCACCCGCCGCTGCCGCGAGTTGAACCAACCCGAGCCGCCCTACTTGCAAATCCAGGGGAACGACCTGGAGCTGATCGCCATGGCCGTCGAGCGGGGGCACATGGCGTGCGTGACCTACGGCCTGTCGCCCACGGGCCGGTACAACGGCCGGCGGATTGCCCACATGGTCAACGTCGTGGCGGCCCGCGCCGGTCCGGAGCGGCATTGGGCCATCCTCGACAACAATTTCCCCGGCTCCATCGAGTGGATGAGCGAGGCGGCGTTTCATCAAGCCTACACCGCGCTCGGCGAGGGGTGGGCCGTGATTCTGCTGGCGCCCGGTCCGCCCCCCTGCCCGTTCAATGGTCCGCATTAAATCATCGGCCTTGATCAACGACCATGTGAAACCATTCCCTCTGATTGAATCATCCTACCCTCACCGTCGGTCAAGGAATTGTCACCATGATGTCACATTGCCCCTGGCTCCTCTTTGTGTCGCCACTCCTTGGCATGGCCTGGACCGCCGCGGCCGCCGGCGCGGCTGCCTGCGCTGTGAACACGGAGCCGCGCTCCGCGCGGCTGATCATCGAATGCCCCGCCGAAGTGGAGGTTTGGTTCGATGAAGCACGGACCCGGCAGACCGGACCGCTGCGCCGATTCCACACGCCGCCCTTGGCCGTGGGAGAAACGTATGCCTACACGGTCAGCCTGCGGCGCGGCAACCAAGTCCTGGCGCGGCGGGAAGTCCGCTTTCGGGCTGGCGAGACAGTGCGGCTGCACCTGACCCTTCCACATGAAACACCGCCGCGTTTGGCCGCGGCGCAGCCACCGTCCCCTTTCATGCCCACACAGCCTGCACTTTCACCCGTGCCGCCGTCACCACCGCCCACGCCATCGCCTGCCACTCCACAAGTCAACTTTGGCGTCGACTTGGATCGCTGGCTGCCGGAGCAAGGCGAGGAGAGCCGGCATTGGTTCAACGGGCGATCCATCAGTCGACAGGAAGCGCGGTGGTTGCTGCAACAGCCTCCCCCTCTGCCCGATCATGGCCGCCAGCGCAGGCTGACCATCATCGGTTCTATCGAACAGCATCATCAGGCCGCCACGCTGCTGCGGACGGTGCTGGCCAGCCTGGTGGAGGATTACCTCGTCAAAATGTACCTGCCCACGGATTGGGCCGTGGCCCAGGCCGGATTCAAGACGGATGGCCAGCCCACGGTCTACGCCCAGGAGCCGGATGGCCGGGTGCTGTTTCGGCAGGATGCGCTGGACGGCTTGGAGCTGAACCTGGCAGCGGTCCGCAAGCCGCGTTCCGATTACCAACCGGATCGCGATCCCGATTATCGCCAGGCCCATGCTGGCTGGGGACCGATGATGGCCGTGTCGATCAGCTTGATCCTTTTGTTCCTGGCGTGGCGGCGCGAGTCCGTTTCATGAAGCGCCTGAAACGCATGAAACGGCTGAGCCGTTCGATCTCCCGCTTCCCAATTCTAGATCCGTCACCATTCCCTCGAAGGAGAGTCCCATGAACTGGTCGCAGATTCCGCCCTGGGCTTGGGCGTTGTTGCCCGTGTTTGCCTTTGTGATTTTCCTCATGCGTCAACGACCGGCAGGCTGGCCGATGCAGGTCATGCCGCCAGGGCGAACGGCCATGCAGCCCCCTGCCCCGGAGCCGCTGCGCTATCCCCGTTCCCACAATGTTCATGGTGTCGGAATGGGCACGGCCAATGCCGCCATCGACCCGCACCTGTTGCTCAATCAGGAAATCTTGCGGGGCCTGCTGCGGAAGGAGGGCATTCTGCTCGAACCACCCGCGGATGGAAAGTCGCCGCCGCCGTCGTTCCTGGCGGTGCCGCACTGGTATCGGATCGTGCCCGCTGAGAAGGAGGAGGGAGCCTCGTCATGAAAATCAGCGTTGCGTACGACTTTGTGCCGAAGCAGCGTTCCCTGCACACCAGCCTGGTGATGGATCATTTCGGCGTGGCCTTCGATCAAGAGCGGCACGTGATCGCGGAGGGTTTGGCGTTGGATGTGTCGCCGGGGCAGGTCGTGCTGTTCAGCGGTCCGAGCGGCTCCGGGAAGAGCAGCCTGCTGCGGGCCGCGGCGGCGGAGTTGCAGCAGGCTGGTCAAGCGCTGCTGGACGTGGAAGGCCTGACCTGGCCGCAGCGGCCATTGGTGGATGCCCTCGACGTGCCGGTGCGCGAGGGGTTGAATTTGCTCAGTGCCTGCGGTTTGGGGGAAGCGCAAATTCTGCTGCGCACGCCGGCGGAATTGAGCGAGGGACAGCGGTATCGCTTCAAGCTGGCCCTGGGGATGAGTCGGCTGCTGAGCGCGGGCGGCGGGGGCTGGCTGATGGCGGATGAGTTCACGGCCGCGTTGGACCGCGTGCTCGCCCAGGTCGTGGCCTACAACGTGCAGCGTTTGGCGCGCCAACATGGCGTCGGGCTGCTCCTGGCCACGACGCATGAGGACATTCGCCTGGACCTGCATCCGGACCTGGTGGTCCGCTGCGATGGCCATGGCCCGGCGCGGTTGGAGCCTGGCAGCGCACCGGCGGCGCGAGCCGGGCGGAGACCGATCCATTTTTTCCCGCTTGCCGGGTGAGCCTGGGGAGCAAGGCCGACTGGCCCCGGTTTGCCCGGTGGCATTATCGCAGCCATCACCTGGCCATGGTCAAGCGGGTCGCCTTGCTCTGGCATGAAGAGGAGCCGATCGGCATCTGCGTCTTTGCCGCCCCGGCCTCGGCCTTGCGGCTGCGGCATCGCTTCTTCGGCCTGGCCCCGCGCGGCAACCCGTTTCATTTGAAGCAGCTCAACGAGCAACTGTGGTGCCTGTCCCGGGTGGTCATCCATCCGACGTATCGCGGCGCGGGGCTCGCGACCCGCTTCGTCCGGGCCAGTTGCCGGCTCTGTCCCGTCCCCTGGATCGAGACTCTGTCGGCGATGGGGCATCTGAACCCCTTCTTCGAGCAGGCGGGTTTTCAGCGGGTCGGCGTGATCCGCAAGGAGCGGCCGCTGTCGCGGCGGGGGTATGCCCAAGTTTACGGCGGCGGCCGCCTGACCGAGGAGACGCTGCGGAAAAGCCGCCGCGCCGAGCCGGTTTATTATGTGTTCGACAACCGGGCGGCGCCGGCCAAGGAGTGAAGCTCATGCCCTTTCGCATCAGCGACTATGCCGTGCTCCACACCGTCAACCCGGATACGGGCAAACCGATGGGTTTTGGGGGCTACTCCTATCTGCTCCGGCCGCTCAACGACGACGCTCCCCGGATCATTCTGCAAAAGGGCGCCCAGGTGGGAGCGACGGTGCTGGCCATGCTGCGGACGCTGTGGTTCGTCGACGTCCGCCAGGCGCACACGCTGTACCTTTTCCCCACCCATCGCAGCGCCGAGCGGTTTAGCCGGGGGCGGCTGGGGCGGATGATCGACAGCAGTCCCCGGCTGCGGCGGCTCTTCGACAAAAGCACCCGGCAGCATCGCCGAGCCCGCGGCGTGAACCTTTACTGCCACGGCGCGCGGAGCCGCATCGAGTTGATGTCCATGCCGATTCAGCATCTGGTCCTGGATGAGCGGGATGAGATGTACTGGAGCGATCCGCATGGCCGGCAGCCCTGGTCGGCAGTCGAACTGGCGCGGCAGCGTCTGTCGGGTCAGAGCCAGCATTGGGAATTGGACCTGTCCACGCCCACGGTGCCCGGGCATGGCATTGCCAGGGACTTTGCCGGGAGCGATCGCCATGAATTCATGGCCCGCTGTCCGGCTTGCCGGCGGCATGCGCCGCTGCGCTGGCCTGAGTCGCTCGAGTGGAAGGAGGCGGTCCAGCCCTCCGGCCGCGCGGCCCGGTATCGCTGTCTGCGCTGCCGGCGGGCCTGGTCCGAGGCGGACCGCCGCCGCGCCCTGCAATCGGGCTGTTGGGTCCCTGCCGATCCCCATGCCGCAACGCGGGGTTATCATCTCAGTCAATTCCTTTCGCCAGTCGCGACGGCCGAGCGCATCGTGTCGGCCTGGCTGGATGCTCAGGATCGACCGGCGGCCTTGCAGCTTTTTCACAATGTCGTCCTGGGATTGCCCTACGTCGCGGACGGGGCGCGGCTCAGCCGGGCGAGCATCGAAGCGGCCCAGGCGCGCGGCGGAGGTTACCGCCTGGCCGCGCCGGCGATCGGACGGGTGGTCCTGGGGGCCGACGTCGGCCCCACCTGGCTGCACGTCGTCGTGGCCGATCTCGTCGGGCCAACCCTGCGGCTCATCTGGATCGCCGCCATCGAATCGTGGGAGCGGCTCGCCGAGATCGTGCGCGACTGGCGCGTCCAGTGCCTGGTCATCGACGCTCAGCCGGAAACGCATCAGGCCCGGCAATTCGTCAAGCGGCACCCGCAGGGGTGGCTTTGCTACTATCGGCCGCTCATGAATGGATGGCAAATCGATGCGGCCGGGCAGCGCGTCGCTGTGCCGCGGACCGAGTCGCTCGATGGGATGTATCAGCGGTTTCGCGACGGGTCGATCCTGCTGCCCGCCGACGCGCCGCTCGAATTCAGCCTGCAGTTGGAAGCGCTGGTCCGCCTCTTGCGGGTCAATCGCCAGGGCCAGGTCGTGGCGGAGTACGTCGAATCGGGCCATGCCGATCACTATGCCCATGCCCTGAATTACTGCCACCTCGCCAGTCAACTGCTGGGCCACCCCGCCCATTTCCAGGTGACCTTACCGTCGGGGCGCGCGGGTTGGCTTTGGTGATCGCTGCCCGCTCCGCAGACAGTCGATCCCCTGCCCCACGACGTGCTGACTGAGATAGAAGAGACCCCACCCGGCAAGACAGCGAACCTGGATGGATTCATCCTTCATGGCCCGCCACAACGTTGGCAGCAAGCGCCAACCTTGCCCCTGGCGGAAAAGCGGCAAGAGCGCTTGTGCGGCGGCGGCGCGAAGGCGGCCATCGGTTTCCTGAAAGACGGCGGCCCATTCGCCATCGAGCTGAAAGACCGCCGTCGGACCAAGGTGGATAAGGGCGAGCCAGGCGCCGCGCCGTTCCGCTTCGGAGCGCTGGGGCAGATGCAAAAAACGGCGCAGGTTCGGCACGGCCCGATCCGCCAAGGGGCCAAGCTGCCGCAGACTGATAAGGGCTTGTTCGCGGACCGAGGCGGCGTTGTCCTCCAAGGCTTGCTGCAAGAGGGACAGATGGTCCTTGGCCAGGGGGCCGATGCGTCCCATGGCCCATGCAACTGCCGCGCGGACGGCTTCATCGTCATGCCTGGCCAGGGCCGCGACCATGGGCAGATATTCCTCCGGCGCCGCGGTGCCCCATTGTCCAAAAAGTTGAATGACTTCCACGATGACCGAGGCGTCTGAGTGCTGCAAGCCAAGTTTGATCACGTGGACCGCGTCGGCGCTGCGCTGCTCGGAGCGGGCCAGGGCTTGCACGATGGCCCGCTGGACGGATGGCCGCGGCTCCTCCGCGAAGCGCAGCGCAAGTTGCTTCACCTGTTCCGCGGGGAGCAGCGGGCCGAGCGCGGCCAGGGCGTCGGCCGCGGCGCTGCGAACCTCGGCGTCCGGATCGGTCAACCTTTGGCTCACCTCGACGAGGTGCCCCGCCAGGTGCAGTTTGCTGACCGCGAAGACGGCGGCCTTGCGCTTGGAGGCTTCCGCCGACCGCAGATCGAGGAGCCAGGCCGACAAGGGGCGGTCGAGGAAAAGGGGATCGGGCCGGGTCGATTGCGGCGCCGGCGGCTGTCCCGCAGGAGGCTGCCCCGCGGGCGGTTGTCCCGCGGAAGGCTGTCCCAAGAGCGGCTGTCCCGCCGACAAGATCAACCACCCTGCCATCCACCAACCGCTCCGAGTGATTAACATGTTTGGCGAACGTCCAACGTAAACCAAGGGACCAAGGGAGTGCCATCCAGCCTGGTTCCATCATAACAGATGCGGACCATGGTGATGAGCCAAGTCCGTGCATTTGGGATGCCTGGTGCGGCGAAAAGAAGGCTGCGCGGCATGGCACGGGAAAAGGGAAAGGCCGATCATCGGGGCAGCGGCGGCGCGTCGGGGATGGCGTCCATTCTTTTCTTCACGCCATACATCGACCATTGAAACAGCAGATTCATGGCGGCCTTGTTGTAAAACGTCGATGGATAGCGGCTGGACAGGAAGACTTCCTCGGGTCGGTCTTTGGGCCGAATCATGATCCTGCTTTGTCGCGGCGAACCGGCCCGGCGCCAGGGCTTGTAGGGTTCGCGAAACTCCGTCAACCCCTCCAAGTCGTCGAACTGAATTTCGCGCGTGGAACTGAAGAGGGACCGGAGCGTGCAACTGGTGGGGGTCAGCTCCATCCGCTCCATGGCGGCGTAGGGCAGCCCCACAAGGATAAAAAGAACGCCGGTGCCGATGAGCAGCCAGTGATGAAGCTGCTTGTTCAAGCCGAGCTTCAAGGAAGCGACGATCATCCCTCCCCCGACCGCCAGGAAGCCGAGGTAGCCGATCGGCGAATAAGCGATGACGGTCACGTCTCCCTTTTTAGTTTCGCTCACTGCGCCGGGCAGGGCCACGACAACGAACCAGAGGCTGAGGAGAAAGATGGCCCCGCAGCCGACGATCCAGCCGACGTCCGTGAGGCGCTCCTTGAGCATCGACCCTGGCGTGTCGAGGAAGGGGCTGCGTTTGGGAAAGCGGCGTCGGCGGACCATGGTGCATCCGATCCGTTCAAGGTTTTAGGGTGCCTCTCCACACCAAGCCCCATTATGATGAAAAAGGGCCGCTTGAAAAGCCGCTTTCACGATTCACCTGCCCGGCAACCTAGGGTTGGACCGGCAACCTATGGATTGAAAGGACAACATGCATGGTCAAGCCCATGGAAGACGCCGCCTCGGCCCGTGCCTTTTGGGATTGGCTCAGCCGCGATGGCGAACGGATCAAAAGCGGTCTGGCCAGGGACCAGCAAGAGATCCGAGAGGAGATCCATCAAGCCTTCGAGCGCGCCTTTCCACAACTGGTTTGGGAAATCGCGGTGACCGAGGACGGTCCCTGGACGTTTTGCATCAGCGCCGATGGGGATCGCGAGAAGTTTCCCCTCGTGGAGCGGGCGGCGGCGGAAGCCCCCGACCTTCCCGGCTGGCACATCCAGGCCTTCCGACCGCGCGGCGATCTCGACTGCACGATCTGCATGGATGACAAGGAACTTTCCTGCGACGACGTCTGGTGCGCCGTGCAACCGAGCGACCACGGACTTAACCTGTGCCTGCAGATCAAGGGATTGGATGAAGACAACGCCGAGATGCTCATCGGCGCCGCCTTCATCCTGCTCGACAACGCCGTCGGCGAATACGACGCCGTCATGCGCATCGGCGACGTCGAAATCGACGTCCTGCCCGACGAGCCGATCCCGCATCCCTTGTATTTCCCCCTCCATGAATTGCCGGCCTATTTGGACCGCGCTGCTCCCTCGGCAGGGAATTAATCAGCGGGACGCCGGCTTCTGACGGCGCCGTCAGAAGCCGCGGTCATGGCACGAGCGCGGGTTTGGCCATGATGTCGCGCAGCGCCGCGTCGACGTCGGGAAATTGAAACCGATAGCCTAAATCTTGCGCTTTCTTGGGAATGACGCGCTGCCCCTTGATCACCACGTTGGCCACTTCGCCGAAACGCAGCTTCAGGGCAAACGCCGGCACCGGAGCGAAGCTGGGCCGGCCCATCGCCTTGCCCAGGGCCTTGGCTAGCTGCCGATTCGTGACCGGTTCGGGCGCCGTGGCGTTGAGCGGACCGCGGACCTTGGGTTCGTCCATGGCGAACAGTATTAGGCCCACCTCGTCGGCGTGATGAATCCAACTGACCCACTGCCGGCCATGGCCGACCGGTCCGCCGATGAAAAATTTGAAGGGTGTCATCATTTGCTTGAGGGCCCCGCCTGCCTTGTCCAGCACAACGCCGGTTCGCAAAAGGACGACTCGGGCGCCCGCTTCCTCGGCCGGCAGCGCCGCTTCTTCCCATAGCGGCGTAAGCTGGCTGAGAAAATCGCCCGTGCCGGCGGGGCTGTCTTCCGTCAGCAGTTCATCGCCCGTGAACCCGTAGTAACCGATGGCGGAACCGCTGACCAGGACGTTGGGCCTGGCCTTGGCTTGCCGAATCGCGTCGACGAGATTTTGCGTGGAGAGGACCCTGCTCTCGCGCAGTTGGCGTTTGAAATCCTCGTTCCACCGGCGGTCGAAGAGGTTGGCCCCGGCCAGGTTGACGACGGCCTGGCAGCCATCCACCGCTTCCATCCATGGTCCGATCCGAGAGGGATCGCCTTCGACGAACTGCGCCGCTGGACCGATGCCCGCCAAGGCGACCTGAGGGTGCCGCGTCAAGACGACCGGTTCGTCGCCGCGTTGCCGCAAGGCGGCGCACAAACGCCGACCGATCAGGCCAGTCCCGCCGGTGATGAACACGCGCATGGGCCACCTCCCCCGCGATCGAGTTTTCCAGGAATTGAAGCCGCAGACCGGCCGGCGTCGCTGCCGCCGTCAGAAGAGCATAACCGCCGGGGCCTTTGGCCCATAACGATTTTTGACAACGGCCCTTCAGGAGGAACCTGTACATTTGTTAATCTTCGCCCCGCGGATGTGTCCCCCCTCCTCCTCCCCGGGAGCACGACTCATGAACTGGACGCGCTGGCTGGAACCGCTGCGGGCCTTTTGGGCGAAAAAGCGCTGGGAACGATTGCAATTCGAGTCGGCCTGTCGGCTCATGGAAACCGCCTGGAGTCAGTCGGCGGCACAGGATTCCGATGCCAGGCAATGGCAACTCCTGGGAGGCGCGACGAAGGAAGACGCCGCCCTGCACCAGGAATCCCTCCGCGACCGGGCCCGCTGGCTCGTCGACGCCAACCCCCACGCCCGGCAAATCTTGCTCCAATATCGCAACTACGTCATCGGCTCCGGGATGAAGCAGGAAGTCCTCTGGTCAGCCCGCGAGTCCGATGAAGAGTCCACGGTTGCGGCCGAGGCGCGCGGCGACACCCTGCCCAAGCTGCGGCTGGCCCGGCGGCTGTGGCGCTCCTTTCTCGATGCCAATGAATGGGACATCGGCCATCGCAAGGATTGGGAATTTTGCTGGCGCACCTGGCGCGATGGCGAATGTTTCCTGCGCCTGTTCCGCCAACCCGCCTGGCCGCCCCGGGTGCACTTCATCGACCCGGAGATCATCGCTCCCGATCCGCGCACCGGCCTGCCCACGGGCGGCATCGGCACCGAGCCGGACCAGGTCGAGGCGCCGCTGTTTTACAACCTGGTGCGGGATGACCGCTCCGAACCGGTCGAGGCCAGCCTCGTCCTCCACGCCAAGATCGGCGTGGATGGCAACGTCAAGCGCGGGTTGTCCATCTTGCAGCCCGTGGCCGAGGCGCTCGAGCGCTTTCAAGGCTGGCTGGACGTGGAACTGATTCAGCGCAAAGTCGCCAGTTCGATTGTGCTCGTGCGGAAACATCAGCAGAACTATCCCGGCGGCTTGGCCAACTTTGCCGACCAGGCCGCGGCGCCAGCCGGCAGCGGCGGCGACGGCACGCGGCGCCGCTTGACCCTGCAGCCGGGCACGATTATCGACGCCCAGGGTTTCGATTTGCAGTTTCTCTCCCCCAATACCCACTTCGACGACGGCTCGCTGCTGGGCCGGATGATTCTTTTGTCTATCGCCGCGGGCACGGGGCTGCCCGAATTCATGCTCAGCGCCGACGCCTCGAATGCCAATTACTCCAGCACGCTCGTGGCCGAAGGTCCGGCCGTCCGCCATTTCGCCGCCTGGCAGACCTTCTTCATCGGTCAATGGCGCAAGCTGTTCCGCATGGTCATGCACGAGGCGGTCCGGCTGCGCTGGCTGGACCTCGAGGACCTGCCCCATCTCGAATTGTGCCTGACGCCGCCGACGTTGGCCGTGCGCCAGCGGCTCGAGGAAGCCCAGGCCGATGCGATCTACTTCGACCGCGGCGTGCTGTCGCGCCAGGAATTGGCCCGGCGTGATCATGCGGACGCGGACTTGATGCGGCGCGAGCGCGGCCAGGAGGCGGCGTCCGCCGCGGGGGGAGGCGCCGCATGAGCCGGTCAACACGTCCGCCGCGCCATCCCAGCGGACAAGCCCATCGATCATCACGGCCGGCGCGCAAGCCCCCGGTCAGGATGGGTTGGCGGCCCGCGAAGCCGTGGCTGTGGCAGGGGCCGCGCCAGGACAAGCCGGATCGTCAACCCGCCGGCGGCGGCTACTGGATCGTGCGCCGGGAGCATTTGTTGGAAGAGGATCGAGAGTCGGAGGCAACGCTCTTTTTACTGGAGGAGAAAGGTCCATGACGCAACATGATGGTTCCCATCCACCCCCGGAAGCCTGGGGCGAAACCTTGCACTCCCTGGCCGAGCATTGGCTGGCCGAGGCTTGTCTGGAGCGCGACGCCGCGATCGTGCGCAACGTCGTCCTGCTGGGAAGCAGCAGCCGCAATGGCTATCTGTACCGCACCGAGGCGATGCGGCAGGCGGCGCCGCTGTACGACGGGCGGCCCGTGTTCATCGACCATCCGGAAGGTTCGCCGCTGCAGCGGCGGCTGCGGGATTTCGCCGGGCAAGTTTTGCATCCGCGCCTCGAAGGCGATCGGCTCCGCGGCGATCTGAAGCTCCTTGGCCCCAACACGCCGTGGCTGCTGGATCTCATCGAGGCGGCGCCCAAGGACGTGGGGTTGAGCCACGTCGTCATGGGCCGGCGCTCGGCGGACGGCAAGGAAGTGGAGCAGATCACGCGCGTCGTCTCCGTCGACGTCGTCGCTTTCCCGGCCACGACGCAGACCTTCCACGAACAGGCGCTGGAAGCTGCGGCGCCGCTCTCTCCCCTGCCCCATCTCGCCAATTTGGCTTCCTGGCCGCTGCCCATGCCGCTAACGGACGCCGAATGGGCGGCCTGGCGGGCGGCGCTGGAAACGCAGCGGCAGGCGTTCCTGCACGATCCACCGCGCAGCTTGGAAAAACCGAGCTTCCTCGACCGTGTGAGCCAGGCCGTGGGGCAACCGTTATCCCCACGACTGAAGCAGGCCCTGCTCGCTTGCCTTAAAGGCTGATCCCGCCGACCGTTCACTCTCGTCCGCACACCGGCCATGACCCCCTGCATCACAAAGGAGCGACCATGATTCGACAAGATTTGCGGCAACTGAAGGAATCGCTGGGGCCGCGCGGCTTCTATGAAGCCATCCACCAACTTTTGGAAGCGCGGGAGATTCAGCCCGATGAGATCAGCCTGCGGCAGCTTTGGGAAGCCTGCCTGGGGCCGACGCATCAGACGCTGCCCAGCCTGGCGGCGCGGCAGCGCCTCTTCGTCACCGACCTGGGGCAGCTTCAACACGTCCACAGCGAGGCCGATCTGGGGCTGAATCTGTTTCAAACCGTCACCGGCGCGGTCATCGCCCGCCAGGTGATGAACGCTTACGAAACGACGGACGGCCTGATCGGCGATCAACTCGTCGCCGTGGAGCGCTCCGCGGTGCGCAACGAACGGATCGCGGGTTTCACCGCGCTGCAAGGACCGCGGGAAGTCCACGAAGGCATGCCTTACGAGGAAGCCAGTTTCGGCGACAAGTTCGTCACCACGGTGGAATCGAAAAAGGGGCGATTGTTGTCGATCACCGAGGAAGCCGTCCATTTCGATCAGACGGGCGAGTTGCTGCGCCGGGCCAGCCGCATCGGCGAAGCCACCCGGCTGGAGCGGGAGAAGACGATCATCCGCGGGGTGCTCGACGCCGATTACGACGCCGCTCGCGGCACGGGCGTGTATCGCCCCAACGGCGTCCTCGAACCGCTCTATCCCAGCAATGGCTCGAACCGCAACTACATCGGCTCGGGGAATACGACCTCCGGCGCGCCGTACAACGAGCCGCTCGAGCTGACCGATTGGACCGCCGTCGGCCAGGTGCTGCGCTATCATGCGACGCAGGTTCGCGACGACCGCCACGGTCCGGAGGAAGGCGAGCCGCTCGCCTGGATGCCCAAGGTGCTCCTGGTGCCCAAGAAGCTGGAACTGGCCGCCTTGCAGATCGTCCAGGCCTCGCAAGTGCGGGTCCTCTCGGCCGATGCCCAGCGGCAGGTGGATTTCAAGAATCCCTTCGGCGGCAGCTACGCGGTGTTGTCGTCCCCCTATCTCGATCAGGCGAGCGAGGACGATTGGTACCTCGGCGATTTCCGCAAGCAGTTCATCTGGAAGGAAATCTGGCCGGTGCAAGTCTTCCGGCAGGCGCGCGAGAGCGAGTCGTCCTTTGATCGCGACGTCGTGGCCCGCTTCAAGGTCCGCTACTTCGGCGGCATCAATGCTTTGGATGAACGCTACGTCGTCAAGGTCAACGGCAGTTAGTCCCGGTCGTGCGACCTTCACCTTTCGCCTCCAAGTCCGGCCCGGCGGCGGAGGGTGCGGGGATTCATGGTCCGTGTCCTTTTTTTTTCAATGGTGATCATCATGCCCGACCTGACGAGTTTCGATGGCGTGTTCGGCGCGGCCCGCTCGGCGGCGCAGATCCTCGCCATTCTCGAAAAGATCGACCTGGCCGTGTTCCGACTCCTGCAGACCGAAGCGCCGCTGGGGATGAAGTATCGCGTCGGCGATCGGGAGCTGGACCACACGGGTTATCTGCAGTGGCTGCTTGAGGCGCGTCGGACTTACGAACGCTGCCTCGCCGCCCTGCCCGGCTGGGAAGCCACGCGGGTTGTCGAGCCGCGGCCGCAGCCGTGAGCGATCCTGCAGCGCGGTTGAAGTGCCACCTTCAAGGAGCCGACGTCCATGCCTTTTCCCTTGTTTCCCATGATGGCGGGCGCGCCCGGCGATGGGCAGCGGCTGGTGCTCGTGACCGGCGATCCCCCGAGCACACACGTCATCGGCGGCATCGTCGAACATTTGGAAGCGATCGATGCCCGCGCGCCCGCGGGCTTGAACCTGGCCGTGCCCGAGGGGCGCTTCGGACAGCCGCTCCATCCCGAAGGCACGACGATCTGGCTCCGGGGCCGGCTGCAGCTCGACCTGGCCGGCCGGCCCGACGCGGCGGACTATCGCGAACTGCTCGATGCCTGGGTGGCTTTGCGAGACCGACTGTGGAGCGGCGAACCCTATGAGCTGCGGCTGTACTCCGCGGCATTGCCCGCGCCGCTGCATTACGCCTACACCGGGCTGCACACGGTGTGCCTGCACAGTTACTGGCACCATTCGGCGGGGATGGAGTATCGCCTCGGCGCGTTTACGACGGAGACCACGCTCATCGTCGTGGATGAATCGGAATGACCCCCCCTTTCATGACCCCACCCATAGGAGGTTTTTTACATGGCACAGTTGCGACATCGGTATGGTCCGCAGTTTCTGGTGCACGTCGCGGTCGACGCGGAGACGGCGATCGAGGCCGGGGATTTGCTCTTTCTCGACAACGACGACGCCAAGCCCGCGGGCAGCTTCACCTGGAGCACCGACCTGGCGACCACTCAGGCGAACTTCAACAATCAATTCCTGGGCGTGGCCATGGCGGACCACCCCGCGGGCAGCGGCGCGGTCCACCACTTTCCCGTCGATATTTCGCCGCTGGCCGTTTATGAAATGACCTGTGCCAGCGAGGCGCACGAAGTGGGCGACACGCTGGGGCCGAAGCAAGCCTCGGGCAACGCCCTGCTGCCCGACACGCTCGAGAAAGCCGCGGCGGCGGGCAGTTGCGCCCGCTGCGTGCGGCGCAACCCCTCGGCCAGCGACCGGGTTTACGTCCGTTTGCAATCCGCCTATTGGGGCGTGAATGACGCCGCCCGGCAATAACCTCCACCTCAAGCCCATGCCGCTTACAGCATGGGCTTGACGGGTTTTTCTCGATTTACAAGCCATGATCAAGCTTGGACGGCCGCGAAATCTTCCGCTGACATGCCAATGTCCTTGTCGATTTGCCTGAGCAGCTAGGGAGTAAGATCACGCCCCGGAAGAACGGGAACCGTTGTGCATCGACCATCGGGATGGCGGAATTGTTTATGAGAGCCGCGTTGCCGAATTTCGTTGAATCCCAACTTGAGAAGTCGAGCGATGCCTTCCCTCGGCTTGAACACAGGCACTTCGGACATGCTCAACCCACTTGGACCGGATGGGTTCCGATGAACTCGGACTCGAGTTGTGGTTCGCCTTCCTCCAGGAGCATGGTGATGACTTCGACAAAATGTTGCTTTAATTCGTCGAGCGTATCGCCTTGGGAATGCGCGCCCGGAAAGCCTGGAACATAGCCAACGAACAAGCCCGTCTCCGCGCAACGTTCAATCACAGCCGTGTATGAAGGCGTGTCCATCACTCTGCCACGTTCAAATTCGGCGTCCCATGTCCCCATTGATTATATCTCGCTGTCAGGCGCCATGAACATGAAAAGGGCGCGGGCTAAGCGCAGTGCATGACCGCCGCCGGCTCCTCTGAGTTCAGAGGATCCATAGGACCGGCTGATGGCTGCTCGGCGGTGCGATTAGGCGGCCATGCGGAGACGGCAGCGCATGAAATCGGCGCAGGCGCCGATGACGTGCCGTTGTTGTTCGAGCGTCAGTTCCGGGAAGATGGGCAGGGCGAGGACTTCCTTGGCCGCTTTCTCGCAAGCGGGGAAGTCGCCCGGCTGATGACCCAGAGATTTGTAAACTTCTTGCAGATGCAAGGGCAAAGGATAGTAGATTTCGGAGCCGATGCCTTTTTCCCGCAGATAGGTTCGCAGCTCATCGCGAAGATCGTGGCCGACGCGGACGACGTATTGATGGAACGTATGCCGGCCATGGGGGCGAACGGTCGGCTTCTTGAGCAGATAGCCGAGTTGATTTTCCTCGATCAGGCGGTCGTAGCGTTTGGCCATGGCGGCGCGGGCGTCGCACCATTTGTCGAGATAGGGCAGTTTGACCCGCAGCAGCGCCGCTTGCAGGGCGTCCAGCCGGCTGTTCCATCCCATCCGGTCGTGATAATACCTTTGCTTCGAACCATGATTGCGGAGCGCGGCGATCGTGTCGGTCCACTCATCGTCGGAGAGCACGACCATGCCGCCGTCGCCGAAGCCGCCGAGGTTTTTCGTCGGGTAAAAGCTGAAGCAAGCCATGCTGCCCAGGGTGCCGGTGCGTTTGCCCTGATATTCCGAGCCGATGGCCTGGCAGGCGTCTTCGATGATGGGCAGGTTGTGCCGTTCGGCCACGCGCCACAGCGGTTCCATGTCGACGCATTGGCCGTAAAGATGCACGGCCATGATCGCCTTGGTCCGCCGGGTGATTTTGTTCTCGACCTGGTGCGGGTCGAGGTTGTAGGTGTCGGGATCGACGTCGACAAAGACGGGCTTGGCGCCGAGCCGGCTGATCGAGCCGGCGCTGGCGAAGAAGGTGAAGGGCGGCAGAATGACTTCATCGCCGGGGCCGATCTCCATGGCGGCCATGGCGAGCATGAGGGCGTCGCTGCCCGAGGCACAGGCCACGGCCCGGGCGGCCCCGCAATAGGCGGCCAGTTCTTGCTCGAAGGCCTCCACTTCGGGACCGCCGATCGCCTGGCCGGAGAGCATCACTCTTCGAAAGGCTTCTTCGAGATGGACGAGCAGCGCTTTATTTTGGATTTTGGCGTCAAACAGGGGCACGGGCTTGGTGCGTGTGGTTGGCATGGCGGACTCCCTTCCTGCTCTTTCCGAACGGCATGGCCCGAAACGCGCCGGCGCCCTCCTGGCGCGGCGTGCCGTTTCAAGCCGAGCTAAGCTAAGGTTTCGCCGCTTTTTTGTCAATCCGAAGGGAGGGACGAATCCGCTTTCACGGACCATCGTTCACGGGTTATCATGGAGCGCGTTTATTCTCGGAGTGGGATGGAAATCATGAAGCGACGTTCCAAGCTATTCTGGCTGGCTTTGGGCTTGCTCCTGCTGGCCGGCGCCGGTTTTCTGTTGAGGGAGGTGATTTGGCCAGGGGAATCCACGTTCACGATCAGCAAGGAGACGACTTTCATCCTGGGGCCGGTCGACCAGGAAGGGTACCTCGACTACAACGCGGCTCTCCGCGCATTGGCGCAGCAAGGCGTGACCGTGGAGAACAATGCCTGGGTGCTGCTCATCCAAGCCCATGGCCCCTTCGAGAAGGGCACTTTGCTGGATCCTGCCTATTTTCGTGAATTGGGCATCAAGCCGCTGTCTGAAATTGGAGAATACTACATCGCGCCGGATGCGTTCATGAAGAAGAAAATCGTCCTGGGGAAGGGGGCAAAACAACTTTCGGATTGGGTCGATGAGCTGAATAAGAAGCCCTGGCAGGCCAAGGATGCTCCGCAAGTCGAGGCCTGGCTTCAGGCCAATGCCAAACCTCTCGACCTCATCCATCAGGCCTCTTTGAGAACGCAGGCCTATTGGCCCCATTTTCTTTTCAGTGGCACAAAACAGGAGATGGCGCGTTGGCCTGCTCGTACATCGGTTGAGTTTACATTGCTTCAGATGTGCAAAATGCTATCCGTGCGGTCCATGATGCACCTTGGGGAAAAACGCTTCGAGGCTGCCCGCGAGGATCTGCTGGCCCTGATGCGCTTGAGTCGGCTCATCGGCAACAGTCCTTCTTTCGTCGGATTTCTCGTGGCAGGGTCCATGCGCAACCTGGCCCTGCAAGGGATCGTGATTTGAATGCAACATCCGGACGCGCCGCTCGCTGAGTTGGAGCGCATGCAGCAAGCCCTGGAAGCTTTGGCTCCCTTTCCCAACGGCATGAAAGCAATCAACCTCTCTGAACGGTTTCGCAATCTCAACGGCATGCTCATGGTCAAACGGCATGGTTTAGAATACTTTCTGCTAGCCAATGGCGGGTCTCCTAACGATCAATTTTTCAATACCACGAATTGGGGTGCCCGGGGCATCGACTGGGATCCCATTCTCAAGGACGCCAATGCTTGGTTGGATCGCTGGGTCGAAGCCGCGCAAAAAGAGAAACTGCACGAGCGCCTGGCCGCCATGAATTTGATCAAGGCAGAGTATGAGCAACACCTGTCCCAATTTGAAATGGTCAGCGAGTTTTTCGAAGGGATCAGCGCGAAGGGGCGAGCGCGGCTGCTGAGAAAACAATTCCTTAAATCGATGTCGCCCGCCTATGCGACGTATTATCTCAAGATCGCTGAAGGTGATCAGCGCGAGTCGTTGTGCCTCGTCGCTCACGGCTTGGCGCGCTTTCACCGCACGCACGGCCGCTTTCCCGAGCAACTCAGCGACCTGGCGCCTGCTTTTCTGAAGGCGATTCCATCGGATCTGTTCACCGGCCAGCCTTTGATTTACCGCAAGACCGAAGCGGGGTATCTGCTCTACAGCGCCGGGCCGAACGCCAAGGACGACGCCGGGCAGGGGGATGACGTGAACGTCAAGATGCCGACAACTCAACCATGAAAACGCGCATCCCACGGCGGCCGTCCGTGGCGTCCGTGGGATGTGCTATCGGTGCAACCGAATCCGCTTGCGCTTATTCTTGTTTGACAGGCGCGTTCGCGCCGGGCGGAGCAGGGGGCGGCGCCGCCGGCTCTTCCGCCTTGGCTTGAGCTTGGCGGAAGGACGTCATGTCGTGGCGGCGAATGATCATCCCCATCCCCGCGCCGGTCGTTTCCGTCAGCGTGATTGTGTAGACGCCGAGCTTGCCGCTGGTCGTCTCGGCCAGATACAGGGCGGCGTTGCCCTTGGAGATCAGGCCCGTCGTCATCAGGAAATGCACGTTGCTGCGCGGGGCGATGCCGAATTCCTTGACCAGGTCCACCTCGGCCCAGCCCATCAGCCGGCCGTTCAGCCGATTGACCGCCGTGGCTTGCAGCTTGCCCGTCTTGTAATCCAGCAGCCACAGACCATCCAGTTCGAAGCCAAACTGGGTCTGGGTGAAATTTTGCACGATCGGGCCGGTGCACATGATGTAGTCTTCGTAACGGTCGCTGTTGCCCGTCGCCTGCACCGTGGCGCTGGGGCCAAAGATCAGCCAGGCCGACAGCCAGCCGATAGACAACCCCGCGATCAATAACCCAAAGCCATGTGTTCGGTTCATTTTGCCTATCCTCCCTCGCCTTCCGCCGGGAAAGCGACGGGGACCATAGCAGGATCAGGCTACAATGCAAGCCCGATTGGCCGAATCTTCCCGGCGAAAGATTACGCGTCCATAATTGAACCCCGCCCCATCGGTGGTTATTCTGGAGATGGTCATCCTCCATCAAAAGCAGCCTCCCATGAATCACCTGTTGCTGGCCATGTTGGGTCCATGCTTGATCGCCTCGGTCCAAGGCAGCGGCGCGGCGCGGGAAGAAAGCATCGGCTATCAATTCACTGCCGGGCAAACCATCAGTTATTGGTTCAAGATCGAATGGTCCGAGGGCGGCCGCACCGTCGGCTATCTCGGCACGCCGATGCTCCAGGTCAAAAGCATCAGCGAAAAGAAATACCCTGAAATCCTGGTCATCGGCCGGCTTAGAAAATGGGAGCGGCCCAAGGGCAAGGACACCGCCCATTTCAGCGACGGCAGCGACATCTGGCTCGCCACCCGCCTCGTTCTGGATAAGTCTGGGAGAAACTTCAGCACGAAAGTGGACCACAATACCGAAGCCCTGCCTTTTAACATGAAGACCTACATCAAGCCCACCGGGATGCTGTTGCCCCGCCTGCCGCCCACCGATGGCTCGCGGATCGGCCGGAGCGGTTCCGCTTTGCTCTTCGAGAAGCATCCCCAGGCCGGTTTCAACATTGGCCTCCTCAAGACCACCAAAGGCATGGAACAGGATTGGCAGGAAGCCAAGCGGCTCGATTCGGGCCTGGTCCAGGTGCGCCGCGAGGTGGGCTTTTACACCACCGAAGGGCCGAAAATGTCCTGGTCCTACGTTGGCCAGACCCTGTTCGATCCGAAGCAGGGGCTGCCGCTCAGCCTGTCGGCCACGTTCACGCACATCGCGGCGGGCGAGACGCTGCCGCCGGTCGTCATCGTGGCCAGGAAGCTCGAAGGCCCGGAGCACGACAAGGCCTTCGCCAAGAGCAAGGAGGATTGGAAATTATTGCCCAAGTCGCTGAATCCGATTGAATTTCACCGCCGGCCCATCGATCTCTTTCTGCCCAAGCATTTGAAGGATGCGTCCGAGGCCAAGCCGGGCGAACGGTATGGCTATCAAGGCGAGGAGCATCGCCACTGGCTGGTGCGCGTGGTCAAGGCCGTGGACCAGCAAAAGGTGCGCATTCGCTTCGAGGGCAGCGATGAGGAGAAGGAGGTCAACGCCGCGCTGCTGGTGATCATCCCCGAGGAGAAACGCCCGCGCTAAAGGGAAGGGCAGGTAGTTTTTGTCGGTTCGTCTTCCTCAGAGCGCAGCCGCGTTCAATACCCCTTTTCGTCGAACCACTCGGCGAGGGCGGCGGTGCGCTGGCCGGTGTTGTCCATGCGCGGGAGTTTGTGCTGGCCGCCGAGTTTGCCGTGGGCCTTCATCCAGGCCATCACGCCGCCGGGCTGAATCACCCGCACCTTTGGCGCTAACAGGCTCGTATCGCCGCGGCGGTGAGCGCGATAATCCTCATTCAAATCGCACAGGGCCTGGTCAAGCCGCTGGGTGAAGGCCCCCTGATCCGCGGGGGGCTTGGCGAACTCGATCAGATAGAGGTGATAGCCGAGGGGTTGGCTCTGGTCGGGGAAGATGGGGCCGACGTGATAGTCCGTAAGCTGCGCGCCGGCAGCCTGGCAGGCGAGGGTGAGGGCTTTTTCGACTTCCTCGCTAATGAGATGTTCGCCAAATGCCGAGAGGAAATACTTGGTGCGGCCCGTGAAGCGCAGCAGCGGCGGATCGGTTCGCTCAAAAGCCACTGTATCGCCGATGACATAACTCCACAGCCCGGCACACGTCGTCAGCACGACGGCGTACTGCACGCCCCGCTCCACCTCGGCCAGGCCATGCCGCGTCGGCTGCGGCTGGTCCAGCTCCGCCACGGGCACGAATTCCAAGTAGAGGTGATGATCGGGGATGACGCGCAGCAGGTCGTGCCGGGGATCCTCGAAAGCGATGAAGCCTTCGGAGGCGGGGTAAGTCTCCAGGCAGCGAATCTGGCTCGAGCCAAGCTGCTGGCGGAACAGTTCGCGGTAAGGATCGAATTTGATGCCGCCGACCACCACCACCCGCAAGGCGGGCCAGATCTCGGCCAGGGTCGCCTTGCCGGAGCGCTGCTTGAGCCGCTGCATCAGGATCAGCAGCCAACTGGGCACGCCGCCGAGCAGGGTGATCGGCAGCGATAAACTGGCCTCCGCCAGGCGGTCGAGTTTTTCCTCCCAATCGGTCAACAAGGCGACGCGGGGAGGCGGGAACGTCATCGGCCGCAGGTAGGAGGGGACGTTGAGGGCCGCGATGGCGCTCAGGTCGCCGGCCTGGCAATCGGGTCCGACTGCGGCCAGGTCGGTGCTGCCGCCCAGAAAGAAAAGCTGGCCGTGAAACAGATTGGCGCGCGGGTTCACCGCGGCGAAGCTGCTGAGCATGGTCAGCGCGGCTCGGCGATTCGAATGCAGCATGGCTGGGGAGACCGGGATGTGCTTGGTCGTGCCCGAAGTGGTGCCCGAGGAGAGGGCGATATAGGGAATGGCTTCCGGCCAGGTCGCGCCCTGGAGCCGCGGATAGACCGGCTGCCAGTAATCGCGCCAGAAATCCTCATAGGTCCGCAGCGGCACGAGTCGGCGATAATCCCGCGGCGTGCGAATGCGGGCGAAATCGTGATCGCGGCCGAAGCGGGTGTGTTGCGCCTGGCGGATGAGCCGCTGCAAAGTTTGCTCTTGCACGCGGTCGATGTCCAGATGATCCAACTCCGCCATCCGCCGCCGAGCGAAACTGACGAAACACTTGTCTCCCAGCCGCCGGCCGAGCAGGCTCCCAGCAAGGGGTTGGATTAGGGAAGACAGGGGCATCCGCATGTCGTCGGCAATCCTTTGAAGAGTCGACGCGGCTAGGCCAAGCTCGCTTCGGTGGCTTTCGCGGCGGGCTTGCCGTCGTGATTCATCCTATCCGAGCCAATGCGCGAGAGCCACCGCGGCGCTGCATCGGGGAGCGTTTGCCGCAGAAAGTCGGCGACGCGCTTGTTCACCAAGGGGGCGCATTCGATCTGCGGCGCGTGGCCGCAGCGGGGAATGACCAGCGCTTGAAAATTGGGGCGGTCCTGGATCGCGGCGAGGATGGCCGGCGTGTCGACGATTTGGTCGTGTTCGCCGCAAATGACTAAAGCAGGGGCCGCCACCTGGGGCAGCCGATGCACGACTTGATGGGTGCAGGTGCCGCGGACAGTGCGGAGAATGCCCTTTTTCCAGGCTTTGTTCCGCATCATGCGGCCATAATGGTCGATCAACTCATGGGGCAAGCGGCGCGGGTTGTGAAAAATGGAAGACAGCATCGACTCGGTGTCATTGGCCCGAACACCCTCGACGATAGGCAGTTTCTCCTCGCCGCCCATGCCCGAGGGGCACAGCAAAACGAGCCGGCCGACCCGATCCGGATACCGCGCCGCCAGCTCCAGCGCGATCTGGCAGCCCAGGCTGCTGGCCACCAGATGATACGGCGCCGCTTGCACGAACTGATCGAGGAAGAGCGCGAGCTGGTCCGTGAGGAAAGCGACGGAGATGGGCAAACCCTCCTGGATGCGGCGTTGCAGGACCGGCCCCTCATAGACGAGAAATTCGGGCACCTTGACGTCGAACCACCGCGACCAATACGTTCGATTGCGAAACCAACTGGCGGCCTGCTCGGCCAGCCCGTTGATCAATATCAGCGGCGGATGGGGGGAGAAACCGCGGGGTCGCATCCAACGCCAGCAATTTTGAAGCACGTGCATCATGTCGGCCACTCCTCATGATGTTCTTCGCTGTCCAGTGTTCAGCGGATCATTTGCCGAGTCCATGGATTTCGATCGTGCATCGACCTTGGTCGCCAGCGTAAGTATAAAGCTCCATGACGAAGATCCCGTGAAGAATGGATGGTGCATTCGAGGGAATTCATGAAGCGTCGGAAAGTGCGGAAGCGCCGCGGGCGCCAGCTAGCGATGCTCGATCAGCCCATCCAAGTTGCGAGGCAGGTTCATGATGCCCCCGGAAAAGCCCGATGCAGCCGCGCCGCTCGCCTGGCGGCTCAACCGCTATCTGGCCCGCGCGGGCCTGGGTTCCCGCCGCGCCTGCGATGAGCTGATTCTAAAAGGACAGGTGACGGTGGATGGCGTCAAGGTCACCGAGCCGGGCACGCGCGTCCTCGAATCCCAAACCGTGGCGGTCGAGGGGCGGCGCGTGCAGCCGCAGAAGCAGGTCTATTGGCTCGTCCACAAGCCCAAAGGTTATTTGTGCACGAATTACGATCCCGCGGGTCGGCCCCGCGCGCTCGACCTGGTGCCGCACGTTCACGAGCGGATGTTCACCGTCGGCCGTTTGGATGAAGAGTCGGAGGGGCTGTTGCTGCTGACCAACGACGGCGGCTTGGCCCAGCGCCTCACCCATCCGCGGTTCGGCATCGAAAAAACCTACCTCGTGCAGGTGGCGGGACGGCCCGCGCCGGAGGTCTTGAGCAAGTTGACCCGGGGGATTTACCTGGCCGAAGGCGTGGCCCGGGCCAAGCGGGTCAAGCTGCTGGGGGAACGCGGCCAGAGCAGTCTGCTCGAAGTCGTTCTGGCGGAGGGAAAGAACCGCGAAATCCGCCGCGTCATGGCCAAGGTGGGCCACAAAGTGCTGCACCTGAAGCGGGTCGCCTTGGGGCCGCTCGAGTTGGCCCGGCTCAAGAAGGGCAAATGCCGGCCGCTCATGTGGCATGAAATCGCGGCGTTGCGACGGATCGCGGGCCTTGAGGCGGCGGCCGCGCCGGCAGCGGCGATCGACAAGCGACCCGCCAAGGCGGATCGATCCGGAAAGAGACAAAGCCGGCCCCCGCGCCGTCCGCCGCGGCCGGCAGCGGCGATCGACAAGCGCCCCGCCAGGGCGGATCGATCCGGAAAGAGACAAAGCCGGCCCCCGCGGCCAGCCAAGAAGGAGCGATCCGAATGATGAGCCAGGCCAGCGCCTTCAACCCATCGATGGTGAGCGGCCGGTATGCGGTCCTGGCCCTGGAACGGTTGGCACAGGATACCTATCGCTTGGAGTTGGCCGCGCCGGATATGGCCCGCCTTATTCGACCTGGGCAATTCCTCATGCTCCGCATGCCGGATCGGACCGATCCCCTCTTGGGCCGGGCCTTTGCCCTGTACGATACGGGCCTGGATGCACACGGGCAGCCCAACAGCGTGGCGATCGTCTTCGCCGTCATTGGCAAGATGACCAAACTCATGGCGGCACTGTCGGCGGGCGACTGGGTGGAAGCCTGGGGACCGCTGGGGCAGCCCTTCCCCGATTATTCAGGAACGGAGCATCTGGTCGCCATCGGCGGCGGCATCGGCCAGACGCCCATGTTGGCGCTCCTCAAGCGCGTCTTGGGCTTCAAAGGTTACGGCGGCCTGCCGGCGCGCCGGGAAGCGGCCGCCGCCTCGTTTTACTACGGCGTGCGCTCGGCTGCGTTCTTGGCGGGTCTGGACGATTTCGCGGCGACGGGGGCCGCCGTGCATCTGGCCACGGACGATGGCTCGACCGGTTTTCATGGTTTCGTGACGCAACTCCTGGAAACTCATCATCAGACAAACCCCTGGCCTACGCCCGTTCGCTGGGTCGGCTGCGGGCCCGAACCGATGATGCATGCCCTGGCCGCGCTGGCGGCGCGATGCGGCATTCCCTTGGATTTATCGCTGGAGACGCCCATGGCCTGCGGCGTGGGCATCTGCTTTAGCTGCGTGACCAAGGTGCACACGGACGCGGGGTGGGATTATCGGCGCGTCTGCGTCGAGGGACCGATCTTCGCCGCCGACCGGTTGGCGTGGTGAATCCATCATCGCTGAAAAGCATGGATGTTGAGTTGGCACCGGTCCATGGATCGCTCCCTTGCAGCCCCTTTCCCGATGGCATAGAATCCTCCCATCCGATCCCGGCCTGATGGTTGGCCTTGAGGTTTCCATCCGGGGGTCGATGGACCATTCATTCACCCGCTGACCCGAGCCGCCGCGATGACCGAACCTTCCTCGCCTGGACCCGCCATGATCTTCCGCGATCTGCCCTTCATGGGCGTCATTTACGTGGTCGTCGAGGCCATGAAGCTGGGGTACAGTCCCGATGATCCCGCGTGGGTGAACCTGGGGCAGGGGCAGCCGGAAGTGGGGCCGATGGAAGGGGCGCCGCCGCGGATGGACCAGGTGCCGGTGTTGCCCGGCGATTACGCCTATGGGCCGGTCGAGGGGCTGCTCGAATTGCGCTCGGTCGTGGCGGAACATTACAACCGCCTGTATCGGCAGGGCAAGTCCTCGCGGTATACCCATGAAAACGTGGTCATCGCCTCGGGAGGGCGCTTGATGTTGACCCGCGTCTTCGCGGCCCTCGACGCCGTGAAGCTGGGTTATTTCATACCCGACTACACCGCCTATGAAGACCTGTTCACGGCCTTTCTCCGGGTCCAACCGCATCGCATCGAACTGCGGGCCGAGGACGGCTTCGCCATCGATCCGCAGCGGCTGCGCGGCCTGGTGCGCGAGGCCAAGCTGCAGGGGCTGCTCATCAGCAATCCGTGCAATCCCACGGGCCGGGTCATCCAGGGAGAAGAATTGGCGTCGTGGGTGGGCCTGGCCAGGGAAACGTCGTGCACGCTGCTGCTGGATGAGTATTATTCCCACTTCATCTACGATGGCCCCGCGGGGAAAGCCTCGCGGCCGGTCAGCTCGGCGGAGCACGTCGACGACGTCAACCGCGATCCCGTGGTCATCATCGACGGCCTCACGAAGAACTTTCGCTATCCGGGATGGCGGATGGGCTGGGCCGTCGGCCCTAAAGACTTGATGCGCCGCATCACGGCGGCGGGCAGCTTCGTCGATGGCGGACCCTCGCGGCCCATGCAGCGCGCCGCCATCCACATCCTCGAACCGGCGCGGGCCGACCAGGAAACGCAGGCCCTGCGCCGCAACTTCCTCCGCAAGCGGAATGAGATCATCCAGCGGCTGCAAGCCTTGGGCGTGACCTTTCCCCTTCAATCGCAGGGAACATTCTACGCCTTCGGCTGCGTCAAGGACCTGCCCGCCCCCTGGAATGACGGCATGGCCTTTTTCCGCGAAGCTTTGAAGCACAAGGTGATGACCGTGCCGGGCGAGTTCTTCGACGTCAATCCCCATCAGCAACGGCAAGGGCCCAGTTCGCTGAAGTCGTTCGTGCGTTTTTCCTTCGGCCCGCCCTATCCGGCCATGGTGCAAGGGCTGGGACAACTTGAAAAGATGATTCGCCCATGAGTTGGAACGTCCTGCCCGGGTGGTTGTTGCTGGCGGCTGTGGCCCTGGCGAGCCAATGGATCTCCGAACTCGTCGTCATGGGGGGGAAGCATCCCCTCGAAGCTTCCGCTTTGGCCGTGGTGCTGGGCATCCTCATCCGCAACGGCCTGGGCATCCTCAAGCTGCTGCAGCCCGGCGTGGCGGCCTCGGAAAAGCTGCTCATCTTCGGCATCGTCCTCATGGGCGCCGGCTTCGACTACAACATCGTCCAGCAACAGGGCTGGCATATTCTGACCATCATCCTGGGGACGATGATCCTGGCTTTCGGCTTGATCCTGGCCCTGGGGCGGATGTTCCAACTGCCAGCAGGCTTGTCCATGCTCTTGTCGGTGGGGACGACGATTTGCGGCACCTCCGCCATCGCCATCACCGCGCCGCTGATCAAGGCCAAGGAGGAGGAAACCAGCTACGCCGTGGGCACGGTGGCCCTCTGGGGGCTGGTGGCCATTCTGCTCTATCCCAAAATCGGCCAGATGCTGCAACTGTCCGACCTCGATTTCGGCGTCTTTGCCGGGACGGCCATTCATTCCACGCCGCAGGTCGTCGGGGCAGGGTACATCTACTCCGAAGCGGCAGGCAACACCGCCACGGCGATCAAGCTCGTCCGCAACTGTTTCATGGCGCCGCTGGCCATCGTCATCGCACTGTGGTACGCCCGGCGCTTCGCCAGCGAAGGTTCCGGCGGCGTTAAGGTGGATTGGAAGCGCGCCTTTCCCTGGTTCCTGTTCGGCTACTTCCTCATGGCCTTTTTCAACACCCGAGGCTACTTCACCAAGGCGGGCATCGCCGCCTTCTCCGAAACGGGCAAATTCCTCATCTTGCTCGGCATGGCCGGCGTGGGGCTCAATACCAATCTCGCCGCGTTCAAAGCGGTCGGCTTCAAGCCTTTGCTCGCCGGGCTGATCGGCGCCATCATCCTCGCGGCCATCAGCGGCCTCATGATTTACTTGTTGCTCTAAGGGTATTGCTTCATCGCCATCTATCTTCCGGGGGAATGCGTGCGGGTAGAAGCGAAGAATCGCGGGGCACCCTGGTTAATCATTGGACATCTCGACGGTTATCCCCAACAAACCAGGTCACAGGTGCTTCCATAGACAAGGGGTGATGCGTCCATGAAGCGTTGGCTTTTCCATTCCGTGGTGATGTTGGGAATGTTGGCCGCGAGCCAGGCTGGGGCCGAGGACTGGCCGCAGTGGCTGGGGCCGCGGCGGGACAGCGTCTGGCGGGAAGAGGGCATCCTCGAAAAATTCCCTCCGGGCGGTCCGAAGGTGCTGTGGCGGGCGCCGGTGGGCGCGGGCTACACCGGGCCAGCCGTGGCGGGGGAGCGGGTTTTTGTCATGGACCGCATCCCGGCCGCGGGGAGCAAGCCCGTGAACAATTCCTTCTCCCGCACAGGCGGCGCCGGCGTCGAGCGCATCCTCTGCTTCTCCGCCAAGGAGGGGAAGCTCCTTTGGAAGCATGAATACGACTGCGCTTACAAGATCATGTACCCCTTGGGGCCGCGGTGCACGCCCACCGTGCATGAAGGCAAGGTCTACGCCCTGGGAGCGATGGGGCATCTGTTTTGTCTGGATGCCGCTTCGGGAGAGGTGTTGTGGTCCAAGCATTTGCCCACGGAGTATCAATGCGATGTGCCTCCCGCCGGATGCGCCTGCCATCCGCTGATCGATGGGGACAAGTTGATTTGTTACGCCGGGGGGCAGGGCAGTCTCGTCGTCGCTCTCCACAAGGATACGGGCAAGGAAATCTGGCGCTCCCTGAACGCAGCGGAGATCGGCTATTGTCCCCCCGTCATGATCGAAAAAGACGGCCGCAAGCAATTGATCATCTGGCATCCCGAGGGCGTGGCCAGCCTCGACCCGGAAACCGGCCAGCCGCTCTGGAAGCAGGCCTTTCGCAGCGGCATGAACATGAATATCTCCGCGCCGCGCCTTGATGGCGATCTGCTCTTCATCACGTCCTTCTTCAATGGCTCGCTGTTGCTGCGGCTCAAGGGCGCGCGGGACGCCGAGGTGGTCTGGGAAGGCAAGGGCAGCCCGCAGCAGCGCGGCTCCGGCATGCGCGGCATGATGTGCACGCCCTTCTTCGCCGATGGACACATCTTCGGCGTGTGCGGCAACGGCGAGATGCGCTGTCTGAAGGCGGAATCCGGCCAGCGGTTGTGGGACACCCTGAGCGCCACCGTGCCCAATCAGCGCCCCATGCAGTGGGCCAACGCTTTCATTGTCAAACAAGGCGACCGCTTCTTCCTCGCCAATGAACGGGGCGAGCTGATCATCGCCCGGCTGACGCCGGAGAAGTTTGCGGAGATCGATCGGGCGCAAATCATCGAGCCGACGCACGCCGTCAGCGGCCGGGACGTCGTCTGGTCGCATCCCGCTTTTGCTCATCGCTGCGTCTTTGCCCGCAACGACAAGGAGCTGATCTGCGTCTCGCTGGCCAAGGAGGAGTAAGCACCCGGCTCTCCAGGTCAGCGTTTTCAGCCACCCCGCGGCCCACCCCCCGCGGGGTGGTTGTTTCATAGGATAAGCTACGTGGCGCGGGGCTGGATGATGACAACGACGTTTCTCATACCGTGAACCCAACATGACTGGCAATGTGGCTGCTCAACCGGATGCCGCGGGGCGCTTCGGACGCTTTGGCGGACGCTTTGTGCCCGAGACGTTGATGTTCGCCTTGCGGCAACTCACCGAGGCATACACGCAAGCACGCAGCGATCCTGCCTTTCAGACCGCCTTGGCTGATCTGCTGCGTCACTACGTCGGCCGCCCCACGCCGCTCACCTTGGCTGAGCGTTTGACCGCGGCGGCGGGCGGCGCCCGCATCTATCTCAAACGGGAAGACCTGAACCATACCGGCGCTCACAAGATCAACAACTGCATCGGCCAGGCGCTGCTGACCCAAAGGATGGGGAAGAAGCGGGTCATCGCGGAAACCGGCGCGGGGCAGCACGGCGTGGCGACGGCGACGGCCTGCGCCCGGTTTGGCTTGCCCTGCCAGGTCTACATGGGCGAGGAAGACGTCCGCCGGCAAAAGCTGAACGTCTTCAAGATGCGGGCCTTGGGGGCGGAGGTGGTCACAGTCCGCACGGGCAGTCGAACCCTGCGCGATGCGATCAACGAAGCCATGCGCGACTGGATGGGTTCGGTGGCCTCGACGCACTACATCATCGGCAGCGTCGTCGGACCGCATCCGTTTCCCTGGATGGTCCGCGAGTTTCAGTCGGTGATCGGCGAGGAGGCGCGGCGGCAATGCCTCGAACAAATCGGCCGCTTGCCGGACCTGGTGATCGCTTGCGTCGGCGGCGGTTCCAATGCGGCGGGGATGTTTGCGCCCTTCATAGCGGATGAGGCCGTGGCCCTCTTGGGCGTGGAGGCGGGGGGGCGCGGCGCGGGGCTGGGGCAGCATGCCGCCACGCTGAGCCACGGCCAGCCGGGTGTGTTGCATGGCAGCTTTTCCTTTGTGCTGCAGGATGGCGACGGGCAAACGGCCGACGTGCACTCTATCTCCGCGGGGCTGGATTACCCTGGAGTTGGCCCCGAGCACAGCCATTGGAAGGAAACGGGCCGGGTTCGCTACACCTCGGCGGAGGATGATGAGGCGCTGCGCGGCTTCGACGCCTGTGCGCGGCTGGAGGGCATTCTCCCGGCCTTGGAAACGGCCCACGCCGTTGCCGCCGCCATGGCCCAGGCCAGCCAGATGCCGCGCGAAGCCAGCGTCGTCGTCTGCTTCTCCGGCCGCGGGGACAAGGATTGTTTCGAGGTCGCCCGCCTTCTTGGTCAATCGTTGGAGGCGTGAGCCACGGCGATCATCAGTTCTTGATCTATCCAGCAGTCAAACATGAATGGAGACAACGCACATGTTAAAATAGTGGTGTTAAAGTAGGGGAGAGGAGAAAGAACGATGTCAAAAATGAGAGCTAAAAAACCCACCAAGCGGAATGCTGTTGCCCATTCACTCAAGGTCTCGTTGGACTCGAAAGGCATGGCCGAACTCGCCAAGGCCGCCGCGATTCGACGGATGAACGTCAGCGATTACGTCCGTGAAGTAACGCTGTCTCAGGCACGCAAAGAAATTGCCGCCGCCAGTTCGCAGACCATTGTTTTATCGCCCGAGGAACAGTTGGCGTTTTGGAATGCTTTGAATCAATCACCTCCGCTGACGGTTGCACAAGCCAAACTAGGCAAGCTCATGCGAGGTGAGAGGTGAAGGACGTCCAGTTTCCCCAGGGCTACCAGCTTGAGCGACTCTCGAAAAACCATCACCGAAGTGCCTTCCAGAGCGGTCAATCCATGGTGGATGATTGGCTGCATGCCAAGGCGTTGCAGCATCAAACCAAACAACTATCCGTGACCAAAGTGTTGATCAGTGAAGCAGGCGCTGTCGCGGGCTACTATTCCCTGGCTACGGGGCAAGTTGATTTTCAGGACCTTCCTTCAGAAATAAGCAAATCACTACCGCGTCGGCTCTTGCCCGTCGCTGTTCTGGCCTGGTTTGGCATTGATCATCGCTATCAAAGAAAGGGGTTGGGACAAAAACTTTTGGCTCAGGCATTGCGTGATTGTTATGAGGCTGGGAGAACGTTCGCTTTTATTGCAGTCATCTTGGATTGCATTGATGAAGCAGCTAAAAATTTCTACCTGCGGTATGACTTTCGCGAACTCCCAGGACATCCGTTTAAGCTCTATCTATCTTCACGGCAGCTTGATCAAATGATGAATCCTGTTAAGTGATAGTGGACGGTGCAACTGGTTCGATTCTTCGCTGGATTGGCGTAAGCCAGTCCTCCATCACCTCCCCGGGGGCTTTTTCATTCGCTCGGCCCGTTTTTCGAACCGTTCCAGCCAATCCCGGATCATGGCGCCGGCGATCGTCTGATTGGCGCGAAGCTCTTCCATCGCACCGCCCCAATAGAAACTGATCCATCCTTGCACCATGGAGCGATGCTGGTCGATAAAGGCTTCCAGTTCCTTCCCTGAGCAGTGCAGCGGGAAGATTTCCTCCACGACCAGGGGCTTGCCGGCCTGATGAAAGCCCTTGAGCGTTGCCGTCGCCTCCGCTAGCTTCTTCGATTCGGGGTAGACATGCACGGCCAGGAAGTCCAGGGCAGGGGCCATCTCTCCAGGCACGAAGCCCGACGTCAGACCCGGACGATCCAGGCTCCAATCCACCATGCCCACCGTGATGAGATGGCGGGCATCATGCCGGCGAATCGCCTGGACCAGGGTATCGATCCATTGCCGGGCAATGGCTGGCCGGGGGCGGCCCGCCTGATCCAGCGTGATGAACTGAACGAAGTGCTTTTCGGCAAACGGCGGTCCCAGCCATTCGCCATCGCCGCGCCGGCCGCCGGGCACGACGGGTTCGTTCATCAAGTCATAGCAAAAGATGGCGGGTGAAGCGGCGCTCCGCCGGGCGATGGCTTCCCAGAAGAAAGCCTGGGCGGCCCAGCGTTCCGACTCGCTCAAGCGATCGTACCAGGCCGGCACGTCTTTTTTGTGGTAACAGCCCAGGCCCGTGAGGTCGAGGTAGATGCCTTCGCGCTCCGCCAGCCGCATCAGGTCGCTCAGTCGATCCAAGGCCGGGGCGGACACTTCGTTGGGCTTGGGGCAGAAGCGGCCAAACTGCAGGTGAATCCGGGCGACGTTCGCTCCCAACCGCCGCATCTGGCGAAAGTCCGCTTCCACCTTGGCCCATTCCGCGTCCCAATAATCCTCGATCAAGCGGTCCCTGGCGTCGTGGTCATAATTGAAACCCCAGGGGTAAAAGGGCGTTTTCGTGTCATGGGTGACGAAGCAGCCACGGGCGGCATCCACTTCGATCCAGGGAAGGGCGGCCGATGGCGGGTTGGCACGCGCCAGAAACGTCGCCAGGATGAGGGCCGCGCCCAGGGTCATGCACCAACGCTTTTGCATTGTCTTACCCCCATCGACGGCGGAGCGGGTCGACTCCATTCAGCCTAACATATCCGGAGCAACGAAACAGCGAGAAAGCTGGGGAAGGGACGCTTGCCTGGTGAAACCGCTCAAGGCGGTGAGAGCTGTGAAAAAGGGAAGCCTGGACAAAATCATCCCGCCTTGCCTTCGCCACTTTTCGTGTCTTCCCAGGGAAAACTTAAATTTTTCCTCAGCGAATCTGTTTCTTTTTAAGCGCGGCAGTCTGCGTAACCGATACCTTCCATACGTCGCATTGGAATGGGGGACATTCCATCGACTGGAATTCGGGACGTCGGACCTCCCGGGTTTGCCTCAGTAGGGGGTGGATGACATGCGCAAGCGAACGTGGTGGAAAGCGTTGGCGGTCGGGCTGCTTTGGTCGGCTTCGCTGGTTGCGGATGACGCCGCGTCGGGCGACGTCTGCTTCATGAGCGATCGCGAGATACGCATTCCCGTCAACCTGCAGGCCGATGCCCGCAAGGACGTGGAGAAGCTGATGCTCTATCTCTCCACGGACCAAGGCAAAAGCTGGCGCCAGGAAGTCGCCATCCCGCCCACGGACGAAAGTTTCGAATTTCGCGCGCCGCAGGACGGCGTTTATTGGTTCAAGGTCAGCTTCCGCGACAAGCAGGGCCGCACCTATCCCAGCGACGCTGAATTCGCTTTGAACAAGGACGTGCTCAAGGTCGTCTTCGACACCCGCAAGCCCGCTCTGCGCCTGGAAGCGACGGAGCGCCGCGGCGAGCAGGTCCAACTGACGTGGGACGTGCAGGACGAACATCTCGACCCCACCAAAGTCCGGCTCGAATACCGCACCATGGACAACAGCCCCTGGCGGCCGCTGGCCCTGACCACGCTCTCCGGACAGAAACGCTACGCCCTGGGGGCGACCGGCCCGGTGCAGGTGCGCTTGGTGGCCCTCGATCAAGCCAGCAACGAAGGCACGATCATCATCGACGTCCCGGAAGAAAAAGTAACGACCACGGTCGCCGCCGCTCCGCCGACGCTGGACAGCGGCGCACCCGCGCCCATCGCTCGAACGGCCAGCTCGACGGTGGATTCGCCGCACGCGCCCCATCAGAGCATGCCGCTGCCGATTCCTGGCTCATCCACCTCGCTGATTCCGCCCAGCAGCAGTGCTCCTTCAGGGGATGCTTTCCGTCCGGTCGCGGCGCCGCCCAGTTCCGCGCCCTCGGCCGCGGCTCCGACCATGCCCCCCGGCGATGAACGCAAACCCATCGCCGCCACGAGCAGCGGCTCGGCGCCGCAAGGCACCCTGCCCACGATGCCGACGTCGCCGGCGCAGACCCAAGGGCCGCTCGCCAGTTCCACGAACAGCTATGCCACGAAAAGCCCCGCGGACGCCAATTTCCTCATCACCAATCAACTGCATCATGAATTGGAATTCGACGTCACCAAGGCCGGCCCCTCGGGCATCGGCGTCGTGGAATTGTGGGTCACGCAGGACAAGGGACAAACCTGGAGCCTGTTGAGCAAGCGCGACGACGGCCATTCGCCCATCGGCTTCGATCTGCCCGGCGAAGGGGAGTATGGGTTTACCATGATCGTCCGCAGCAAGGCCGGATTGGGCAAAGAAAAGCCCGCGCCGAACCAGGCGCCTGAACTGCGGGTGGAAGTGGACACCACGCCGCCCGTGGCCGAGTTGTACAACGTCGAAGCGGACCCCAGGAACAAAAGCTACCTGTTCCTGATCTGGAATGCCAAGGACAAGAACCTCGGACCGAACCCGATCACCATCGAATGGGCGGAAAGCAAGGAAGGCCCCTGGAATCCGATCATCACCGACTGGGCCAACTCCGGCCGCTACGCCTGGAAAATGCCGGAACGGCTGCCCTATCGGATTTACTTGAGGCTGCAGGTGCGCGACCAGGCGGGCAACGTCAGCGTGGCCGAGACGTCGCAGCCGGTGCTCGTCGATCTGACCGAACCGGAAGTGCGGATCAAGGGCCTGGTGCCAAGCCTGCGCCGGCCGTAAGCGATCAGAATGAATCCGCGGATGCTCATTCACCCTCGATCTCTGATCGAGGGTTTTTTTGTGGCTGGCCGGTCAGGACTGTTTCAGTGGCGTTGGCTCCACCGACTTCACCTCCCGCACGGCGGGCAGGAACGCGGCCCGCTCTTCAGGGGCTTTCGCCAACGCTTCGTGAAACAGGGTTGCTTCGGTCATGGCAAAATCTCCCGCACCATGGAGGGGTTTCATCACGATGCGTCCAATGGCGTGGGAAGCACCAAAAAAATCGGTGCCAGCGCGCAAATCGCCCTGGCCGCATCGGAATCGCCATGGGTGGCACGAAATGGCGAATCGCCGGGAGAGGATTGGCTGTTATAATAGCCACGACCAGCCGACCATGGATTCACGACCGCGAACCAAGAGGTGGCCAGATGCTCCCCTGTGTGCGGGCCTTGATGTCGCAAGTCATCGACTACGCGGGGCTTTTCCCCCCGGCCAAGCTGCCGATGGAGCCTGCCATTCGGAATCATACCCGGTACATGAGCGAACCGGAGTCATGGATGCTGGGCCGCTTCATCTGCCCCGCGGCCCGACTGGAAGAGCTGAATCCCTTCATGGCGTCGCTGTTCTTTCCCGTCTCGCCGCTCACGATCTCCGCCCTGGGGCGCGGCGGCGCCACCCCGGCCGATTTCCTCGAAGGGCTGCGGCAGGACCTGGAGGCGATGGCACGCTTCCGCCAGACCCATGGTCCGCGGGTCATCATCGACGCCTTCGAGGTCAAGCTGCCCGCTGCCGCGGCCGCCAGCGACGGCGTGGCCCCCCTGTTGGAACTGCTCGATCAAACCGCCGAGCTGATCGAAACCTCAAGCCCGCAACCGCTCAACGTATCCTACGAAGCGGGGTTTGGCCCCGGCGGCCGGCAGACGACCGATGGCATCATCCAGGCCTTGGCTGAGGCCGATCAGCGCAACCGCGGCATGCGGCGGCAAAAGTACGAGGGGCATGGCTTCAAGCTGCGCTGCGGCGGCGTCGAGGCGTCGGCCTTTCCCTCGGCCGAACAGATCGCCTGGGTGCTCACCGCCTGTGCCAGGCAGCGTCTGCCGCTCAAGTTCACGGCGGGGCTGCATCATCCGATCCGGCATTTCGCGGACGCGGTCCAGACGCACATGCATGGCTTCATCAATGTCCTTCTGGCGGCAGCCCTGGCGATGGAGGAAAAATGGGAGGTCGAACCCTTGACTGAACTGCTCCTGGTCGATCAAGCCGATGCCTTTCATCCCACGAGCGAAGGTTGGATCTGGCGGAAATACCTGCTGCCCACGGACATGATCAGCGTGGTCCGGTCGCGGTTCGGGCTGTCCTTTGGAAGCTGCAGTTTCGATGAACCCCGCGAGGACCTGCGCGCCCTCGGCTGGCTCTAAGCGCATTTCGGTCGTCCCTGCCCATAAGGAATCCCGCATGAATGCCACACACGATCCACGCTTGCGGTCGTTTCTCCCTGTTGCTCCCGATTCGCCGTTTCCGATTCAAAACCTGCCCTATGGCGTCTTCCTGCATCCCGACAATGAGGACGTGCCCCACGTCGGCGTGGCCATCGGCGACTACGTCGTCGATCTTTGGCACCTGGATGCCCAGGGGTTGCTGGACGGCTATTTTTGCGGCGAGTTCAGTCTCAACGCTTTCCTCGAAGCGGGGCCGGAAGCCTGGAGCCGAACCCGGCGGGAATTGAGCCGCCTGCTCGCCGACGACGAGTCCGCCTTGCGGGACAACGAAGCACTGCGGGAAGCGGCCATCTTTCCCTTGGCCGAGATCGAGCCGCTGCTGCCGTTCGAAGTCGGCGATTATACGGACTTTTATTCCTCCCGCGAACATGCGACGAACGTCGGCATCATGTTCCGCGGCAAGGAAAACGCCCTGATGCCCAATTGGCTGCATCTTCCCGTGGGCTATCATGGCCGGTCGAGTTCCGTGGTGGTCAGCGGCACAGACGTCTACCGGCCCTTGGGACAGATGAACCCGGCGGACGCCCCGCAGCCGCTCTTCGGTCCGAGCAAGGCCTTGGACTTTGAATTGGAGCTGGGCTGTGTCATCGGGCCGGGGAACCTGCTGGGTCAGCCGATCTCCGTGCGCCGTGCCGCCGAGCACGTCTTCGGCATGGTGCTAGTGAACGATTGGAGCGCCCGAGACATTCAGCGCTGGGAGTATCAGCCGCTGGGGCCGTTTCTGGGCAAGAACTTCGCCACGAGTATTTCCCCCTGGGTCGTGACCCTCGAGGCGTTGGAACCCTTCCGCTGCGAAGGCCCCGTTCAGGAGCCGGCGCCCTTGCCTTATTTGCGCAGTGAAGGCCCCTGGTCCTACGACTTGAACCTGGAAGTGTACTTGCAAACCTTGAATCAGCTTGATCCGGTCCTGGTGTGCCGTTCCAATGCAAGATATCTGTATTGGAACCTGTGCCAGCAAGTGGCCCACCACACGATCAATGGGTGCAACTTGCGGGCGGGGGATTTGTTGGCCTCGGGAACGATCAGCGGACCGGCGCCCGACTCCTACGGCAGCCTGTTGGAACTGGCCTGGAAGGCGACGAAGCCGATCACTCTGCCCAGCGGCGAGCAGCGCAGCTATCTCCAGGATGGCGATCGCGTGATCATGACGGGCTGGTGCCAGGGCGAGGGTTATCGGATCGGTTTTGGCGAGGTCGTCGGTCAAATCTTGCCCGCACCCTCATTCGAAGGCTGAAGCAGTGATGAACGAGCCGCCGGTTCCTCCAACGGGTAAGCCCGCATCGCCAGCGGAGAAGTCGTCCAAGATGACGTTTCATCTGGAGGCGATGGACCCGGCGGCGCGCCTGGAGGAAGTCAGCCTGGCCTTTCAAACGATCGCCGAACCGCCGCCCGGGGCGGGGGTGGTTCGCTTGCCCCAGGTGCCGGGGTATCAGGTGCTGCGGGAAGTGGGCCGCGGCGGCATGGGCGTGGTCTACCTCGCTCATGACGAAGCGCTCAAGCGGAACGTGGCCCTGAAGATGATCCTGGCGGGGCCGCTGGCCGAACCGGACACGCTCAATCGCTTTCGCCTGGAATCCCAGGCCATCGCCCGGCTGCAACATCCCAACATTGTGCAAATTTACGAAGTCGGCTCCTGGGAGGGGAATCCCTATTTCGCTCTCGAATATCTGCCCGGCGGCACCCTGCGGCAATTCACCGCGGGCAAGCCGCAACAGCCCCAATGGGCGGCGGAGGTGGTGTTGCAATTGGCCGAGGCGATGGCCTTCGCCCATCAGCAAGGCATCATCCACCGCGACCTGAAGCCCGCCAACATCCTGCTCGACAAGAAGATGGTGCCTGCCAGCAGCCCCTCGTCCGTTTCGGGTTCCTCCGCCGCATCCGCGGCCGTTCCCAGGCTCATCCCCAAGATCACCGATTTTGGTTTGGCCAAATTCGATCCCGCGCTCAACTGCCTGGAGCAGGACAACGAACACGCCGGCGCTCGGACCAAGACGGGCGAGGTCGTGGGCACGCCCAACTACATGGCGCCGGAGCAGGCCCAGGGACGTTCGCATCAGATCGGCCCCTTGGCGGACATTTATTCCTTGGGCGCGATTTTGTACGAATTGTTGACGGGACAGCCGCCCTTCAGCGGACCGAGTCCAGCGGAGACGCTGGTCCGCGTCCTGACGGAGGAGCCGCTCCCGGTGCGCAAGCTGCAGCCCAGCGTGCCCCGCGACTTGGACGTCATCTGCATGAAGTGTCTGCGCAAGGAACCGTTTCATCGTTATCTCACGGCGCAGAGCCTGGCGGAGGATTTGCAGCACTTCCTCCATGAAGAGCCGATCATTGCCCGGCCGGTGCCCCTGTGGGAGCGGACCTGGAAATGGGCCAAGCGCCGCCCCGCGACGGCGGTGCTGACCCTGCTGATCATGGCGGCCATCGTCATGATTCTGGGCGGCGGCTGGTATTACAGCACCCACCTGCAAGTGGCCCTCAAGCAGGCCAAACTGGCGGAAGAAACGGCCAAGCTCAACGCAAAACGGGCCGAGCAAAACGCCATCCTCGCCGAGAAGCAGCGGCTGCTCGCCGACGACCAGCGGCGCCTGGCCATGCACGCGCTTAATCAATTGGTCTACGAAGTGCAGGAGAAGCTGAAGAACCGCCCCGAAACCCGCGCCCTGCGGCAAGCGCTGCTCAATACGGCCATCGAGGGCCTCCGCGAGATCGCCAAGTCCACCGCGGCCAACGATCCGGAGATCAGCCGCGTCGAGGCGCATATTCAGTTGGGGCAGCTCTTCACGCAGTTGAGCCAGGTGGATGAGGCCGCGGCACAATATCGCCATGCGGAGCGGATCAGCCAAGCGCTGCTCAAGCAACCCGCTGTCGATCCGCGCGTCAAAAAACACTTCGTCGAAACGCAGCTTTGGTTCATTCAGCAGGCCCTGCATCGGCACGATATTCAGGAAGCCCGAAACGTCGCGGAACCGCTGGCCGCCTTCGTCAATGAGTGGCTCGACCAGGAGCCGGACTCGATCGCGGCCCTCAATTACACCACCCTCGTCCTCGAAAAAATGGGACACGTGCATCATTGGGTTCATGAAATCCCGCCGGCCTGGGACTGCTTTGTCCGCGGCTACCAATTGGCGGAGCGCTGGCAGAAGCTGGATCCGCAAAGCCGATCGCCGCTTCATTCGCAGGTGATGTTTCTGAATTGGCTGGGAAAAATATGCGTGGATCGCAAGCATTGGGATCGGGCCATGGAGTATTTCGAAAAAGCGCGCGGTCTGGCGGAGCAGTTGCTCGAAGCCGCGCCGTTCAGCCCCGACTATCACTTCATCTTGATCACGGCCCTGGATGAAATGGCGGAGATCGAGCGACATCTGGGCCGCCTCGATCAAGCCAGAGTATATTTGCTTGAAGTCTTGAGCCGCCTGCGCATGCTGGCCCAGCGCGATCCCGAGCACACGCAGCGGCAGATTAACGTGGCTTACGCCCTGATCAACCTGGCCTCGTTTGAGAACAACTGTGCGAACTTTCCCCAAGCCATCCGCTATTTCGAGGAGGTCCTGGCCCATCTGGATCACCTAGACAAGCAAGGACGGTTGCGGGGCTACACCGCGTTCGAACCGTCGGAGCGGGAGAAATTCCGCGAAAGCGTTCGCCTGGCGCGCCTCATCGTCGAGGATGCGCCCGAGCAGGCCAAGGAATCGGAGGCCGTGCAGCTCATGCTTCTGGTCAATCGCATTCAATGGCTGGGCTTCGAGGGCAAGCATGCCGAGCTGGAGAAACAGCTCGATCGGCTGGTCCATTGGCCCGCCTCCTTGCCGGAGGAGAAGGTGCACAAGGCCAGGGAATGCGGTCGAGCGGTGATTATCATTCGCGGCAACCCGCCCTTCTTCGAATTGATGCCCGGCGGCGCCGTCTGGCGCGACCGCTTGATCACGACTATTGTCGATGAGCTGCGCGCCGCCATGGCCATGGGGCAAACCTACACCCGCGCCCACGTCGATCGTGATGCCAAGCTCAGCTTGCTCAAAAAGCATCCCTTGTTCGGGCCGTTCTACGAATCGTTGGCCCCTTGAGCCGACCCAGGCGGTTGGCTTGATGGTGGATCGCCGCTTGCGCCGCCGGGGGGTGCGTGGGGCGGTCCACTCGGTGGAGGAACGCCGCTCGCGCTTCCCGGAGGCGCGGCAAGTAAACGTCCCCGGCCCAGCCAGACGCTGCCCCAGCGCGACGCCGCTCCCAGCAGCAGCAGCGACACCATGATCATGATGAACAGGGCCAAGGTGATGCTCAGCCCGCCGGTCCACTGCAGGACGGCGTTGCCCGATTGCCGGCCCAGTTCGATCTTGCGCGGCAATTGCACGCCGATGAGCTGCACGCCCGCCGCGAGCGTCGTCGCCGTCACGAAGAGCATGGGCAGCAAGGTGACCCAGATGGATCGCGTCCGCCCCGTGTTGATGAGCCAGGTCGTCAAGAGGCACAAGGCGAGCACGGCCAGCAACTGATTGGCGATGCCGAACATCGGCCAGATGGTTTGGATCGAGCCGGTGGCCACGAGGGAGCACCAGCCGACCGTGACCAGGGCCGTGGCCAGGAGGGAGCCGGGCAGCCAATCGGCCTGGCCCATCTTGGAGTGGATCCGGCCGAGCGTTTCTTGGAGGATGAAGCGGGCGATGCGGGTGCCGGTGTCGATGGTCGTGAGGATGAAGAGGGCCTCGAACATGATGGCGAAGTGATACCAGTATTTCATGGCCGAAGCGATGGGCAGGGCCGTCCAGCGCAGCGCCTCGGTCAGGATGAGGGCCATCCCCACGGCCAGGGTGACCGCGCCGCCGGTCCGGCCGCGCAGCGATTCGCCGCCGACCATCTCCTCCACCTGGGCCAGGTTCAAATGCTGCACGCTGTCCACCCCCACCTGGTGCAGCGGATCGTTTTGCCGTGCCAGCAACCCTTCCTGCCGATACAGTTCCTGAAGCTGCGGCTGGAATTTGGCCACGTCGCCGATGCCGACGTTGATGTCGTAATACAGTTCCAGGTCCATCGAGGCGCCGGCGATCAAGGCGACGATGCCGACCAAGCCTTCCATGAGCATGGCCCCATAGCCAATGGGGCGAACGTGGGTTTCCTTGTCGATCATCTTGGGCGTGGTCCCCGAGGAGACCAGCGCATGAAAACCCGACACCGCCCCGCACATGATGCAGATGAAGACAAAGGGAAAGACGCCGCCTTCAAACGTCGGTCCGCCGCTGACGAAGGCGTCGTTGAGCGGCGGGCAGCGCAGCACCGGGTTGGCACAGACAACGCCGACGATGAGCAGGGCGATGGTGCCGATTTTCAGGAAGCTGGAAAGGTAATCGCGGGGACACAGCAGCAGCCACACGGGCAAGACCGACGCGATGAAGCCATAGGCGCCCAGGGCCAGGATCGTTTGTCCCTGGGTCAGGGAGAAATACGGCTCCAAGGCGCTGCCCGGGATCCAGGCGCCGGCCACGGTCGCCGCCAGCACGCCCAAGGCCCCCAGGAAAGAGGCTTCCACGACGCGGCCTTTGCGGAACTTGTACATGTACAGGCTGACCAACAGGGCAATCGGTATCGTGCAGGCTATGGTGAACATGCCCCAGGAACTGCCCGGGATGACCTGGACGGCGCCCGTAGGCAGGATGTAAACGTCCGGCCCCGCATCGCGATTGGCCTGGCCGCTAAAAGCGCCGCAGCGCACCTGAAACGCCTCCGAGCGCAGACTCCACGGGCCAAAGGGCTGATAGCGGACCTGGCAGCCCGGTGGAAACTTCCACACGGCGTCCGTTTGTTCATCCAAACCGAATTCGGCGATCAAGTAGCGCTGCGGAAAGAGCCAGGCCAAGAAACGATTGAACAAGGTTGGCTCGTGGAGGACCTTGCCGCGAAAGGGTTCATGCCCCAGGATTTCTCCCGGCGGCAGCTTGATTTCCATGCGGCCCGGCAGCTTCACCTCCTCGCCGCCCAGCGCCTTGACGACGACGAAGCCCAACCCCGCCAGGGCGATGATGACGATGAAGATGATGGCCATGGAGGTAATGAGGCTCGCCCAGGGACCCAGCTCCGTCCGCGCGATCTCCGCTAGCGACTTGCCATCGCGGCGCATCGACGCCGCCAGGACCATCATGTCCTGCACCGCGCCGGCCAGGCACACGCCTGCGACCAGCCAGAACAGCCCGGGGGCATAGCCGTATTGCAAAGCCAGGATCGGGCCGATCAGCGGACCCGCGCCGGAGATAGCGGCGAAGTGATGACCGAACAGGACCCATTTGTTGGTGGGGTGATAATTCTGGCCGTCATTGAAGCGGTGGGCGGGCGTGGCGTTGGCGTCGTCCAGGGCCAGCACCTTAGCGGCGAGAAAGGCACTGTAATAGCGATAGGCCAGAGCCAGGATGGCCAGGACGAACAACAACACCGGCATGGCCCGGAGCAGAATCCTGCCCGCGGATTCTTCGTAGAGCAGATTGGCAAGGATCATGGCACTCCCCGGCACATCAGTCTGCGTTGCCCTCACATGGCTGGCTCAGGAACTTGGAATTATGCCGCAAGTCGAGGGATGATGCAAATCCTGTTCACGTCGCAAGCCCGGCCCGTTTAGCTCAATTGCCATCGGTCTCCGGGAGGACTTCGGTGGTGAAGTCGGGCTGGTCGCCCAAAGGGCCGTTGGCTTCGGTGTAGCCGCTGGTCATGAACAGGGGCAGCGTCGTGGTGATGCGGAAGAGGTCGGGCCGGCGGTCGAGCCGGGGCGTGACCGTGCCGCCGTGGCGCGAAGCGTGCAAGTCGTCCAGGTCCAGGTCGCAGATGAGGACGGTCTCCTCATTGGAATCGGCCTCGGCGGCCACGCCGTCGCGGGCAAAGGCGAAGTCGGACGGCGTGAGGACGGCGGCCTGGCCGTATTGCACGTCCATGTTGTTGACGTCGGGCAGATTGCCCACGTTGCCGGCCAGGGCCAGGTAGATTTGATTTTCGATGGCGCGGGCTTGGGCACAATAGCGGACCCGCAGATAGCCCTGCCGATTGTCGGTGCAGAAGGGCACGAAGATGATCTCAGCGCCTTGATCGGCCAAGAAGCGGGCGGCTTCGGGAAATTCAACGTCGTAGCAAATAAGCACGCCGATGCGGGCCTTGGGGGTGTCGATCACTCGCAGGGAATTGCCCCCGCGGGTGCCCCACCAGCGGCGCTCGTTGGGCGTGATGTGGATTTTCGGTTGCTCGACGATCTCGCCGTTGGAGAGGCAGATGTAGCAGATGTTGTGCAGGGAGTCGCCCACGTGGGTGGGGTGGCTGCCGCCGATGATCGTCAGGCCGTATTTGATCGCCAAGGAGGTGAGCAATTGGACGTACCGCGCGGTGTATTCGGTGAGCTTGCGCATGCCTTCCTGGGGCGAGGTCGTCTCCGTGGCGGAGAGAAGCTGCATGGTCACCAATTCGGGCAGCAGGATATAGTCGGCTCGATAGTCCGCGGCTACGTCGACGAAGTAGTTGATCTGCTGGGAAAACTCCTCGAACGATTTCACCTTGCGCATCTGATATTGGACGCAGGCGACGCGGCACTTGCGCTCCCCCTTGCCCACGGGCTTGTAGTCGGGGTTCAGCCATTCGATGAGGCTGGCGTAGTTCTTGCTCTTGGGGTCGCGCAGATAATTGCTGAGGATGCCGCGCAGGACGAAGCCCTCGCGCAATTGAAAACTCAGGACCAGATCGCGCAGCTCGCCGGAGACCACGCGATGAACGTACTCG
>JAANMX010000544.1_pt1 | contig 49698 bp, 45 predicted proteins | sample 7279681 | NCBI WGS metagenome assembly JAANMX01 (sample SAMN14094542, study PRJNA606508) | bioreactor metagenome | isolation source: A lab-scale SPAN reactor treating ammonium-rich wastewater day 351 | place: Ireland: Galway | collected 2018-01-01
CAGCGTTCGGCGCTGGCCCCGGTCGAATCCTCGCGCCCTCGCGGCCGTCCCGAAGGGCTGGCCGAGGCCGTGCAGGCCCGCCGCGCCGCCGCCGAGGCCGCGCGCCAGCGCGAGGAATTGCTGGCCCGGCAGGAAGCCGAGGCGGCTGCCGAACGCGCCGCCGCCGCCAAGGCCGAGGAGGCCGCCGCCCGCCGCGCGGCCGAGGAACGCGCCAGGGAAGAGCGCCGCGAAGCCCAGGCCCAGGCCGATGCGGAAGCCGCCCGCAAGGCCGAGGAAGCCGAGGCCCGCGCCCGCCGCCTGGCCGCGGCCGAAGCGGCCGATAAGGCCGCCGCCGAGGAAGCCGCCGCCGAAAAACGCGCCGCCGAGCGCAAGGCCGAGGCCGAGCGCCGCACCGCCGCCGAGAAAGCCGCTGCCGAGAAAGCTGCGGCTGAAAAGGCTGCCGCTGAAAAGGCCGAGGCCGAGAGGAAGGCCGCGGAGGCCAAGGCCCGCAAGGAGGCCGAGGAACAGGCCGCCGCCGAACGTGCCGCAGCCGAGAAGAAGGCGGCCGAGAAGGCTGCCGCCGAAGCCAAGGCCCGCGAACAGGCCGAGGCCGAGCGCAAGGCCGCCGAGGCCGCCAAGCAGGCCGCGCTGGCCGAGGCGATGCAGGACCAGGGCTCGGGCGGTTCGGGTGGCGGTGGCGCCGCCGCGAACGGGCCGCCGCTGAGCCAGGGCGAGAAGGACGGCTTCCGCGTGGCGGTCGAGCAATGCTGGAACCGCGGCTCGCTGTCGACCGAGGCCAGCCGGACCACGGTTTCGGTGCAGTTCTCGATGGCGCCGGACGGGACGGTGGAAAAGGGCTCGCTGCGCATGATCGGCCATGACGGCGGCTCGGACGCGGCGGCGAAACAGGCCTACGAGGCCGCGCGCCGGGCGATCCTGATGTGCGAAAAGGGCGGCTACAAGCTACCGCCGGAAAAATACAACCGCTGGAAGGACGTCATCATCGACTTCAACGCCAGCGGCGGCGCGCGGGTCAAGTGACATGGCATCCCGCATGGCATCTCTCGGTGCGACACTCTATCCTGCAACCAAGACCTCCAGAGGGCGAAACATGTTGCGTAAATTCCTGCTGACCTCCGTCATGGCCCTTGCGGGTCTTGGGCTTGCCGCGCCGGTCCTGGCGCAGGACGGGCCCTTGCGGATCGAGATCACCGACGGCGTGATCGAACCGATGCCCTTCGCCATCGCCCGTTTCCACGACGAGGGCGGCGCGGGCGAATACCTGGCGCAGGTGCAGAACCTGATCGCCGCCGACCTGACCGGCACCGGCCTGTTCCGCGAGATCCCGGCCAGCGCCCATATCGCGCGGCCCGAAAGCTTCGACGCGCCGGTCTCCTACGAGGACTGGAAGGCGATCAACGCCCAGGCGCTGATCACCGGATCGGTCAAGGTCGAGGGCGGCAAGGTCGTGGTCAAGTTCCGGCTGTTCGACGTCTTTGCCGGCCAGCCGCTGGGCGACGGGATGCAGTTCGACGCCGCGACCGGCAACTGGCGCCGGGCCGCGCACAAGGCGGCCGACCAGGTCTATTCGCGGCTGACGGGCGAGGGGCCCTATTTCGACAGCCGCGTCGCCTTCGTGCAGGAAACCGGCCCCAAGGACGCGCGCCGCAAGCGCATCGGCATCATGGATTACGACGGCGCCAACGTGAAATGGCTGACCGACGATGCCACGCTGGTGCTGAAGCCGCGCTTTTCGCCCGACGGCTCGCGGCTGCTTTACACCAGCTATGCCACCGGCTTCCCGCAGGCGATGATGATGGACGTGAACTCGCTGGGCGTGCGCCAGCTGGGCGCGGGCCAGCAGGGCACGATGAGCTTTTCGCCCCGCTTCTCGCCCGACGGGCGCTGGATCGTCTATTCGCTGGAGAAAAGCGGCAATACCGACATCTACCAGATGGATGCTGCGACCGGGGCGCAGCGGGCGCTGACCAATGCGCCCTCGATCGAGACCTCGCCCAGCTACAGCCCGGACGGCAAGCAGATCGTCTTCGAAAGCGACCGCTCGGGCACGCCGCAGCTTTACGTCATGGGCGCGAACGGCGGCGAGCCCAGGCGGATCAGCTTTGGCGAGGGGCGCTATGGCACCCCGGTCTGGTCGCCGCGCGGCGACATGATTGCCTTTACCCGGCAGGTGGGCGGCAAGTTCCACATCGGCGTCATGCGCACCGATGGTTCGGAAGAGAAAATGCTGACGGAATCGTTCCTTGACGAGGGCCCGACTTGGGCCCCCAATGGGCGCGTCGTGATGTTCACGCGGGTGACGCCGGGCGGCGACGGCCAGCCGCGCCTGCATTCGGTGGACATCACGGGGCGCAACATGCGCCCGGTCAAGATCAACGGCGCAGCCTCGGACCCCGATTGGGGCCCGCTGCTGCCCTGAAGCGCGTAAGATGGACAGGATTATGAAAACTTTCATGAAAATTGCCGCGATCGGCGCCGTTCTCGCGCTGGCGGCCTGCGCCCGGCCGGCGCAGGACATGCAGGTCCAGGATCCCTATGCCGGGGCGGGCGGCCTGGGCGGGGTGGGCGCGACCGCGCTGCCGGGCACGGCCGAATATTTCAAGGCCAGCGTCGGCGATACCATCCTGTTTCCGCTGGACCAGTCCACCCTGACCGCCGAGGCGCGGATGACCCTGGCCAACCAGGCCGGCTGGCTGAACCAGAACCAGGGCTTCTCGGCCGTGATCGAGGGCCATGCCGATGAGCAGGGCACCCGCGAATACAACCTCGCGCTGGGTGCCCGCCGCGCCAATTCGGTGCAGGAATACCTGATTTCGCAAGGCATCGCGCCGGGCCGGCTGCGCACCGTCAGCTATGGCAAGGAGCGCCCGCTGGCGATCTGCTCGACCGAGGAATGCTTTACCAAGAACCGCCGCGCGGTGACCGTGGTCAGCCCAGGGGCGGGCATGTGATGGCGGCCTGGGGTTTCAGGGGGCTGCTGCTGGCCGCCGGTTTCGCGCTGGCGGCCTGGCCCGCGGCGGCGCAGGATGCGCGGACCCTGGCCGACATCCGGGCCGAGCTGTCCCAGCTTTCGTCCGACCTGCAAAGCCTGCGCGCGCAGCTTGTCGCCTCGGGGCCTGCCGGTTTCGCGGCGGCGGGCGGCGACAGCGCCATCGACCGCATGAACGCGATGGAGGCGCGGCTGGCGCAGCTGACCGGCCAGACCGAGCAATTGCAGAACCGCATCGACCGCATCGTCCGGGACGGCACCACCCGCATCGGCGACATCGAGTTCCGCCTGTGCGAGATGGAGGAGGGCTGCGACCTGGGCAGCCTGACCACGCCGACGCTGGGCGAGCAGGGCGGATCGGCGCCCCTGCCGTCCTCGGACCAGCAGGGCGCGCTGGCGCAACCCAAGACCCCCTCGGCCGGGGCTGCCGCGACCGCGGCGGAAAAGGCCGATTTCGACCGGGCTCGGGAGGTGCTCGGTCAAGGTGACTTTCACCGTGCTGCGGAACTCTTCGCGGCCATTGCCGAAACCCATGCTGGCGGCCCGCTGACCGCCGAGGCGCTGTTCCTGCGCGGGGCGGCGCTGGATTCCGCCGGCGACCTGGAAGGCGCGGGCGTGGCCTGGCTGGAAAGCTTTGCCGCCAACCCGAACGGGTCGCAGGCGGCGGATGCGCTTCTGGGCCTGTCGCGGGCCATGTCCGCCAAGGCCGGCCCGCAGGAAGGCTGCTTCTATCTTCAGGAAATCATCGCCCGCTTCCCCGCCGCCCCGCAGGCGGCCGAGGCCGAGCGGCGCATCGCCGAGACCGGCTGCGACGCGCCGGCCGAGCCGCTGGACGAGGATCTGGACCCCGAGGCCGCCGCGGACATGGCGGATGACGGCTGAGCCGGTCGCGGTGCGGGTCCATGCCGCGCTGGACCATCTGGCCGGCACCCGCCCCGCGTTGGGCATCGCCCTGTCGGGGGGCGGCGATTCCACCGCCTTGCTGCACCTGGCCCATGGCTGGGGCCGCGCGCGCCTGCTGGCGGCGACCGTCGATCACGGGCTGCGCCCCGGCTCGGCCGCCGAGGCGCAAGAGGCCGGTCTGGCGGCCGCGGCCCTGGGCATTCCCCATGAAACCCTGCGCTGGACCCGCCGGGACGGCGGCAACCTGATGGCCGCCGCGCGCGAGGCGCGGCTGGGCCTTCTGGCCGATTGGGCCGGGCGGCACGGCCTGTCCGCCGTGCTTCTGGGCCATACGCTGGACGACCAGGCCGAGACCGTGCTGATGCGTCTGAACCGGGGTGCTGGCGTGGACGGGCTTTCCGCCATGGCCCCTGCGCGCGAGGCTTTTGGCGTGACCTGGCTGCGCCCCCTGCTCGACGTCGGCCGCGCCGAACTGCGGCAATGGCTTGCGGCGCGCGGGCTCGGCTGGGCCGACGATCCCTCGAACGAGAACGAGGGCTTCGAGCGGGTGCGGGTGCGCAAGACCATCGCCGCGCTGGACCTGCCGATGCGGCAGCTGGCGCAATCGGCGGCGAATCTCGCCATGGCGCGCGATGCGCTTTGCGCCTTCGCCGCGCAGGTGGCCCAAGGCGCGCAAAGCCGCGCCGGCTCGCTGGCATTGCCGCTCGACCCCTTTCGCGCCGCGCCGCTGGAGATCCGGCGGCGGCTTCTTGTCGCAGGGCTGCGCTTCGTCTCTGGTGCCGCCTATCCCCCCCGGCGCGAGGCGGTGCTGCACGCGCTGGCGGCGCTGGAAACCGGCACGCGCCTGACGCTGGAGGGCGTCATCGCCGAGCTGCGGGACGGGTTCCTGCGGCTGGTCCGCGAACCGGCCGCCGCCGCCCGCAGCCCCGCCGCCGAAGGTGCCGATGCGGTCTGGGACCGGCGCTGGCGCGTGGACGGCCTGCGCGCGGGCCAGCAGGTGCGCGCGCTTGGCCATGACCCGCTGCCGGGGCTGGACTGGCGCGGCGCCGGCCTGACCCGGGACGAGGCGGCCTCCAGCCCCGGCATCTGGGCGGGCGGGCGGCTGATCGCGGCGCCCGTGCTGCGGCCGGTGCCGGATTGCGGCGCAAAGCCGCTGCGCGGGATGGAGGAATTCGGCGCGCTGCTCTATACGCATTGAACCTGACGCCGGAATCCCTATTTTCAGGCGGAAGCCTGTTTACCCGCGGAGGACATGCCTTTGGGCAACGCGCGCAATATCGCCTTCTGGGTGGTGCTGTTTCTGATGATCCTGGCCCTGTTCAACCTGTTCAGCGACGGATCGGCCCAGATGAACAGCCGCCAGATCAGCTATTCCGATTTCATCCAGCGGGTGGAAAAGGATGAGATCACGGCCGTCACCATCGACGGCGAAAACGTCGGCATCATCGCCAAGGACGGCAAGCAATATGCCACCGTGCGGCCGCAGGGCGAAGAAATCGCGGACCGGCTGATCGGCAAGGGCGTCGAGGTCAAGGTCGAGCGCCAGCAGCAATCGGGCTTCATGTCGCTCCTGGGCGTCTGGCTGCCCTTCATCCTGCTGATCGGCGTCTGGATCTTCTTCATGAACCGCATGCAGGGCGGCGGCAAGGGCGGGGCCATGGGCTTCGGCAAGTCGCGCGCCAAGCTCCTGACCGAAAAGCACGGCCGCGTGACCTTCGACGACGTGGCCGGCATCGACGAAGCCAAGGAAGAGCTGGAAGAGATCGTCGAATTCCTGCGCAACCCGCAGAAATTCTCGCGCCTCGGCGGCAAGATCCCGAAAGGCGCGCTGCTGGTCGGCCCGCCCGGCACGGGTAAGACGCTGCTGGCCCGCGCCATCGCCGGCGAGGCTGGCGTGCCCTTCTTCACCATCTCGGGTTCGGATTTCGTCGAGATGTTCGTCGGCGTCGGCGCCAGCCGCGTCCGCGACATGTTCGAGCAGGCCAAGAAATCCGCCCCCTGCATCGTCTTCATCGACGAGATCGATGCGGTCGGCCGCGCCCGCGGCGTCGGCATCGGCGGCGGCAACGATGAGCGTGAGCAGACCCTGAACCAGCTGCTGGTCGAGATGGACGGCTTCGACGCCAACGAAGGCGTCATCATCATCGCCGCCACCAACCGCAAGGACGTGCTGGACCCGGCGCTTCTGCGCCCCGGCCGCTTCGACCGCCAGATCTATGTGCCGAACCCCGACATCAAGGGCCGCGAAAAGATCCTCGGCGTGCATTCGCGCAAGGTGCCGGTCGGCCCCGACGTGGACCTGCGCATCATCGCCCGCGGCACGCCGGGCTTTTCCGGCGCCGACCTGATGAACCTGGTCAACGAGGCCGCGCTGATGGCCGCGCGCATCGGCCGCCGTTTCGTGACCATGGAGGATTTCGAGAACGCCAAGGACAAGGTCATGCTGGGCGTCGAGCGCCGCAGCATGGTCCTGACCCCCGAGCAGAAGGAAAAGACCGCCTATCACGAGGCCGGCCACGCCATCGTCGGCCTGTCGCTGCCGAAATGCGACCCGGTCTACAAGGCGACGATCATCCCGCGCGGCGGCGCGCTCGGCATGGTGGTCAGCCTGCCGGAAATGGACCGGCTGAACTATCACAAGGACGAGGCCAAGCAGAAGCTGGCCATGACCATGGCCGGCAAGGCCGCCGAGATCATCAAATACGGCGAGGAAGGGGTGTCGAACGGTCCGGCCGGCGACATCCAGCAGGCGAGCGCGCTGGCCCGCGCCATGGTGATGCGCTGGGGCATGTCCGACAAGGTCGGCAACATCGACTATGCCGAGGCGCATGAGGGCTATTCCGGCAATACCGGCGGCTTCTCGGTCTCGGCCGCGACCAAGGAGCTGATCGAGCAGGAGGTCCATGACCTGATCGAGGAAGGCTATCGCGAGGCCTATCGCATCCTGAACGAGAAGCAGGAAGAGTTCGAGCGCCTGGCCAAGGGGCTCCTGGAATACGAAACCCTGACCGGCGAGGACATCGGCCGGGTGATCCGGGGCGAGCCACTGGGCGGCGACGACGATGCGCCCGGCTCCTCGATCCCCTCGGTCAGCGCGATTCCGCGGGCGGGCGCCGCCAAGGCCGCGCCGGACGCCGCGCCCCAGCCGCAGGGCTGACGCCCCGGTCGGAAACAGGAAAGCCCCCGGATCGGCTCCGGGGGCTTTTTCATTGGCGGAGCCTGCGAGGGCCGGGAAAGATGCGGCGGGTCAGAACAGCAAAAGCGCGACCGCGCCCAGCGCGAGGCCCAGGCCGAAACCCAGGTTGATGACAAGGCTTGCTGGTTTCATCCGGTATCCTTTCCAAAGCGGGGCGGCTCCTTTCCCCAGTTGACGGCAAAACGCCGATTCGGACCAAGGCGTTCCCTTTTCGGCGGAAATCCGCCTATCGCCTGCGGCAATTTCGACACAGCCGGGGCTTGCACCGGACGGCGGGGCAGGGCATGGGACGGGATATGAGCCGCCCCGAACCCGAACTGCCGCCGAACTCTGCCATGCCCGAACTGCGCGCGCGCATCGATGCGCTGGATGCGCGGCTGGTGGCGCTGCTGGCGGAACGCTCGGCGCTAATCGACGAGGCGGCGCGGATCAAGCTGCGCGAGAACCTGCCCGCCCGCATCGACAGCCGCGTCGAGGAGGTCGCCGCCAATGCCCGCCGGCTTGCCCTGCGCCAGGGGCTGGATCCCGACCTGGCGGAACGGCTGTGGCGGGTGATGATGGAGCACTTCATCGCCCAGGAGGACCGGGTGCTTTCCGATCCCCGTCGCGACTAGGCTGCCGCCTGAACCGGATTTAGCCGATGTCCGGTGCCTCAGGGCGGTAGCAGGTCGCCAGCGGAGGGGGCACCCAAGGGCCAAGCCGGTGCGCTGCGAAGGCGGATCAGTCCCGAGATCTGCGTAGCCGCCGATAGAATTCCGCTGTCCCTTGCACTCCATCGTGGCGCGGCAGGGCCTTTGCGATGTAACGACCAACCCCCAAAAACCGCCGCAAGCACCTCTGCCACTTCGCGCCAAACGGCCGCCGGGGCCGTCGGCCAACACTCACCGGGGCCGTAAGGGTCCGGGGAATGCCCATTGTGCCGGTGATGAAGCGTGCCGGGGGCTTTGCCCCCGCGCGTTCCGCGCTCCCCCAGGATATTTGTCCACGAAAGAAGCCGGGGGATTGGCCTGTTCTTCTGTGGAAAAATATCCTGCGGGGGTCCGGGGGCGCAAAGCCCCCGGCTGCGACATTGCCCAGGCTGGACAAGGGGGCATTCTCAGACCGGGATCATCGTGCCCTGGAGCATGGCGACATGCTTGCGCCTGTCCCCGGTTTCAGCCCAGACATCGGCGGCGACCACCAGGATGCGGCGGCCGGGGCGGATCACCCTTCCCTCGGCCACCAGCCGGTCCCCGGTCGCGGGGGACATCAGGTTGATCTTCATCTCGACCGTCATCACCTCGGCCTCCTCCGGCATCAGCGTCAGCGCGGCATAGCCTGCCGCCGAATCGCCGATCGAGAAGGCGAGGCCGGCATGGCCTGCGCCATGCTGCTGCAGCGAGCCGGGCAGGATCGGCGCGGCGATGGCGACCTGGCCGGGCCCGACGCTTTCCAGCCGCGCGCCCAGGGTGCGCATCATGCTCTGGCGGTCGAAACTGGCGCGGATGCGGCTTTCCAAGTCATTCATCGAACAGGCTCTCCTGCGTGCGGGGGGCGTCGAGGCCCAGGTGGCGCCAGCCCAGCCGCGCCAGCATGCGGCCGCGCGGCGTGCGGGCGACCAGGCCCTGCTGCATCAGGTAGGGCTCGATCACCTCTTCGATGGAATCGCGGCTTTCCGACAGCGCGGCCGAAAGCGTCTCGACCCCGACCGGGCCGCCGCCGTAATGTTCGGCCATCAGCGTCAGGTAGCGCCGGTCGGCCATGTCGAGGCCCAGGTGATCGACGCCAAGCCGGGTCAGGGCGGAATCGGCGATCTGGCGGGTCAGCCTGCCGTCGCCCTCGACCAGCGCGAAGTCCACCACGCGGCGCAAGAGCCGGCCGGCGATGCGGGGCGTGCCGCGGGCGCGGCGGGCGATCTCGCGCGTGCCCTCGGGTTCCGAGGGGATGCCCATCAGCCGGGCGCCGCGGGTCACGATCAGGTCCAGTTCCTCGATGGTGTAGAATTGCAGCCGGGTCGGGATGCCGAAGCGGTCGCGCAGGGGCGTGGTCAGTAGGCCCAGCCGGGTGGTGGCGCCGACCAGGGTGAAGGGTTGCAGCTCGATCCGCACCGTTCGCGCCGCTGGGCCTTCGCCGATCACCAGGTCCAGCTCGAAATCCTCCATCGCCGGATAGAGGATCTCCTCGACAGCGGGGTTCATGCGGTGGATCTCGTCGATGAACAGCACGTCGCGGGCTTCCAGGTTGGTCAGGATCGCGGCCAGGTCGCCTGCCCGCGCCAGCACCGGGCCGGAGGTCATCTTGAAGTTCACCCCCAACTCGCGTGCCATGATCTGCGCCAGCGTGGTCTTGCCGAGGCCGGGGGGGCCGTGGAACAGCGTGTGGTCCATGGCCTTGCCGCGCATCCGCGCGCTTTCGATGAAGACGCGCAGATTCGCCCGCGCCTCGGCCTGGCCGACGAAATCCTCGAGCCGCTGCGGGCGCAGCGCACGGTCCTCGCCGTCGCTTTCCAGCGGTTCGGGGCGCAGCATCGGGTCGGGCTGGCTCATCTTGCGCCCCAGGGGCCGGCGCCCGTGCCTGCGGCCATGGCTTGCAGCCGGGCGATGCGTTCCTCGGTCGGGGGATGGGTGGCGAAGAGCCGGTCCATGCGCAGCGCATGCAGCGGGTTCACGATGAACAGGCTGGCCGCGGCCGGGTTGCGCTCGGCCGGGATGTTCACCACCTGGCCTGCGGCGCGCGAGATCTTGGCCAGCGCGCCGGCCAGCGCCATCGGCCGGCCGCAGATCTCGGCGCCGATGCGGTCGGCCTCGTATTCGCGGGTGCGCGAGATCGCCATCTGCACCAGCGCCGCCGCCAGGGGCGCGAAGATCATCGCCAGGATCGCCGCCAGCCCGCCGCCGCGATTGTCGTTGCGCCCGCCGAACATGCTGGAAAACATCAGCATGTTGCCCAGCATGGCGATGGCGCCGGCCATGGTGGCCGTCACCGTCATGACCAGCGTGTCGCGATGCTTGATATGCGCCAGCTCATGCGCGATCACCCCGGCCAGCTCGTCGCGGTTCAGAACCCGCATGATGCCCTGCGTCACCGCGACGGCGGCGTTTTCCGGGTTGCGGCCGGTGGCGAAGGCATTGGGCTGTTCGGTTTCCAGCACATAGACCTTGGGCATGGGCAGGCCGGCCCGCTGCGCCAGCGCCGCCACCATGTCGACCAGTTCCGGTGCCTGCTGGCGCGTGACCGGATGCGCGCCCTGCTGGCGCAGCACCATCTTGTCGCTGTTCCACCAGGCGAAGACATTGCCCGCCCCGGCGACCAGCAGCGCGATCACCGCGCCGCCCTGGCCGCCGATCAGCCAGCCCATGCCCATGACCAGCGCCGTCAGGGCGGCCATCAGGATGAAGGTGCGCAGGTTTCCGGTCATCGTCCTTACTCCTTGGGCGCCAGCAGCCGCAGGGCCGCGCGGATCAACGCGGCGGTCGGCGCGGCGGGTTCCCGTGCCGCGGCCTCGGCCACCGCCGAGGCGGCCTCGGACGGAGCATAGCCCAGATTGCCGAGCGCCGAGAGCGCATCCGCCGTCGCCTGCGCCGAGGAGGGGGCCGAATGCGCGGGGGCGGGTGCGGGGGCGGCGGTTTCGACCAGCTCGACCTCGGGCAGGGGGCCGGGATCGACGGTCAGCGCGCCGCCAAGCGCCATCACCGCCGGGGCCTTGTCCTTCAGCTCCATCACCACGCGCTGCGCCAGTTTCGGGCCGACGCCGGGGGCCTTGCGCAGGGCCGACCAATCGCCAAGCGCCAGCGCCCGCGACAGCCCGTCGGGCCCCAGCGTGCCCAGGATCGCCAGCGCCACCTTGGCCCCCACCCCCTGCACCGAGGTCAGGAGCCGGTGCCATTCCTTTTCCAGAAGCGTCGGAAAGCCGAAAAGCTGCAGCAGATCCTCGCGCACCAGCAATTCGGTATAAAGCGCCGTTGCCTGCCCGGCGGGGGGCAGGCTGGCGGCGGTGCGTTCGCTGACATGGACGATATAGCCCACGCCGCGCACGTCGATCAGCACATGATCCTGCGCCCGGTGCAGGATCACTCCGGCGATGCGTCCGATCATTCCCCGTCCCTCATGCGCTGGCCTTGATGCGCAGGGCGCGGCCCTGCAGGTGATGGGCGTGGCAGATCGCCACGGCCAGCGCGTCCGCCGCGTCCGGCCCGGCGAATTCGACGCCGGGCAGCATGAAGCGGACCATGTGCTGGATCTGTTCCTTGGCGGCATGGCCGACGCCGACCACGGTCTTCTTGACCGCGTTCGGGGCGTATTCGCCGATCTCCAGCCCCGCCTCGGCCGGGGCCAGCAGGGCGATGCCGCGCGCCTGACCCAGTTTCAGCGTGCCCAAGGCGTCCTTGTTCACGAAGGTCTGCTCGACGGCGGCGGCATCGGGGGCGTGCCGGGCGATCACCGCGCAAAGCCCACGGTAAAGCGCAGCGAGGCGCGGCCCCAGATCGCCCGCCTCGGAATGGACGATGCCGTTGTCCAGGTGCCGCAGGCGCGGCCCCTCGACCGCGATCACCCCCCAGCCCATGTTGCGCAGGCCGGGGTCTATGCCGATGATCTTCATGCCTGTTCCCTTGTTTTGATCCAGCGTTAGCACGAAAGGCGAACATCGCCTAGTTGCTTTGTCATTCGCTTGACATCCCGGCCCCCCGCCGCGAACAGAGGGGCACGAAAAGGGGACGAGGGACAATGTCGCCAGCACTGATCGCCGCGCTTCCGTTCATCGGGGCGCTGCTGCCCGGATTGCTGATCCGTTCGGGACGCGATGTCGCGGCCATCTCTTGCGCGACGGCGACGTTCATCGCGCTTCTGGGGCTTTGCCTGCATCTCCCGGCGGTCATGGCGGGCGAGGTCGTCACGGCGCGTTTCGAATGGCTGCCCTCGCTGGGGCTGAACGCGAATTTCCGCATCGACGGGCTGGGCCTTCTGTTCGGCATCCTGATCCTGGGCATCGGCCTGCTGATCATCGCCTATGCGCGCCATTACCTGTCGCGCCAGGATCCGGCGGGGGTGTTCTACACCTACCTGATGCTGTTCCAGGGCGCGATGCTGGGCATCGTGCTGTCCGACAACATCCTGCTGCTGCTGGTGTTCTGGGAGCTGACCTCGCTGTCGTCCTTCCTGCTGATCGGCTACTGGAAGCACCTGCCCGAGGGGCGGCAGGGCGCGCGCATGGCGCTGACCGTGACCGGCATGGGCGGGCTGGCCATGATCGCGGGGATGCTGATCCTGGGCAATATCGCCGGCAGCTTCGACATCACCGACATCCTGCAGGCGCGCGAGGCGATCCAGGCCAGTCCCTATTATCTGCCCGCGCTGCTGCTGATCCTGCTGGGGGCATTCACCAAATCGGCGCAGTTCCCGTTCCATTTCTGGCTGCCGCATGCGATGGCGGCGCCGACGCCGGTTTCGGCCTATCTGCATTCGGCGACCATGGTGAAGGCGGGGCTGTTCCTGATGGCGCGGCTGTGGCCGGTGCTGTCGGGCACGCCGGAATGGTTCTATATCGTCGCCACCACCGGGCTTGTGACCATGGTGCTGGCGGCCTGGATCGCCATCTTCCGCGACGACCTGAAATCGCTGCTGGCCTTTTCCACCGTCTCGCACCTGGGCCTCATCACCATGCTCCTGGGCTTCGGCACCGAGGCGGCGGCGGTGGCGGCCGTGTTCCATATCGTCAACCACGCCACCTTCAAGGCGGCGCTGTTCATGACCGCCGGCATCATCGACCACGAGGCCGGCACCCGCTCCATCGCCCGGCTGGGCGGGTTGCGCCGGCTGATGCCGATCACGTTCGTCATCGGCACCGTGGCGGCGCTGTCCATGGCCGGCATCCCGCCGCTCAACGGTTTCCTGTCGAAAGAGCTGATGCTGGAACAGGCCACCCATGCCGCGTGGCAGGGCCATCCGGGACTGGTCGCGGCAATGGCGACGCTGGGGGCGCTGTTCTCGGTCTGCTATTCGCTGCGCTTCGTCTGGCAGGTGTTCCTGGGCCCCGAGCGCCAGGATTACCCGCACCGCCCGCATGATCCGGGCTTCGGCCTGTGGTCCGCCCCGGCGCTGCTGGCGGTGCTGGTGGTGCTGATCGGGCTGTTTCCCGACCCAATGGCCGGCTGGCTGGTCGCGGCCTCGGCCAGCGCCGTCACCGGCACGGCGCAGCATCCGCATCTGGCGCTGTGGCATGGCGTGACGCCGGCGCTGATGCTGTCGGCCGTCGCGCTGGCGGGCGGGGTGGCATTGCTGGCGCTGAACCGCCGGCTGCTGGCCCTGCGCACGGCAATGGCACGGCCCGAGGCCAAGGCGATCTTCGACGCCATCACCCGCGCAGTCACCTGCGCGGCGGGCTTCCTGACCGACCGGCTGACGAACGGGTCCATGGCGCGGGCCTTTGCCGCCTTTTCGCTGACCGTGGTGCTTTGCGGGCTCTGGGCCTTCTCGACCGGGGGCTGGCAGGGCGCGACGCGGCCGATGCTGCCCATCCAGCCGGTGCCGCTGGTCGGCTGGGTGCTGCTGATGGTGGCGACCTGCTGCATGGTCGCCTTTCACCGCCGCCGCATCCTGGCGCTGGTGCTGGTCGGCATCATCGGGCTGATGGTCTCGGTCAGCTTCATCTACCTGTCGGCCCCCGACCTGGCGCTGACGCAGATCTCGGTCGAGGTGGTGACGGTGGTCCTGCTGCTGCTGGCGCTGAACTTCCTGCCCAAGTTCACCGTGATCGAAAGCCCCGACCGCAAGCGCGGCCTGGACGCCTTCATCGCCACGCTGACCGGGCTGGGCTTTGGCGCGCTGGCCTATGTCATCATGCGCAGCGACTTCGCCTTTTCCCCGATCTCGGAATACATGCTGGCCAACAGCTACAAGCTGGGCGGCGGCGACAACGTGGTCAACGTGATCCTGGTGGACTTCCGCGGCTACGATACCTTCGGCGAGATCACCGTGCTGGGCATCGCCGCGCTGACCATATTCGCCCTGACCGAGACGCTGCTGGCCGGCGCCAGCGGCCGGCGGCTGCGCAACTGGGTCCATGACAGCCGCCGCGCCGGCGACCGCCATCCGCTGATGCTGGTGGTGGTGACGCGGCTGGTCCTGCCCATCGCGCTGGTGGTGGGGCTTTATATCTTCCTGCGCGGCCACAACATGCCGGGCGGCGGCTTCGTCGCCGGGCTGGTGGTTTCGGTGGCGCTGGTGTCGCAATACATGGCCTCGGGCTTTGCCTGGGCGCAGGAGCGGCAAAAGATCAACTATCACGCGCTGATCGGCGCCGGCGTCATCGCCGCCGGGCTGACCGGCATCGGCGCCTGGTTCGCGGGGCTGCCCTTCCTGACCTCGACATATGGCTATGTGAAGCTGCCGGGGCTCGAGGAGTTCGAGCTGGCCTCGGCGATGGGCTTCGACCTGGGCGTGTTCCTGTGCGTGGTGGGGGCGGTGATGCTGGCGCTGAACTCGCTGTCGCGCATCGCGCGGACGGCGGGCGAGACGGTGAACCTGCACCCGATGGACATCGACCCCAGCAAGGAGGCGCGGCGCTGATGGAACTGCTGCTGTCAAGCGCGATCGGCATGCTGACCGCGGCGGGGGTCTATCTGATCCTGCGCCGGCGCAGCTTTGCGGTGGTGCTGGGCATGACCATGCTCAGCTATGCCATCAACCTGTTCCTGTTCTCGACCGGGCGGCTGGTGGTGAACGCGCCGCCGGTGCTGCGGGACGGGGCGGCGAGCTATACCGACCCGCTGCCGCAGGCGCTGGTGCTGACCGCCATCGTGATTTCCTTCGGCATGACCGCGGTGGTGGTGATGATGGCGCTGGGGGCCTTCCTGGAAGGGGGCGACGACCGCGTGGACATGCCGCGCGCCGACCGCCTGCCGGCCGATTCCCTTTCTGCCGATCGCATGTCCGGGGATGGTGACGCATGAGCCACCTGATCATCGCCCCCGTCGTCCTGCCCGCGGTCATCGGGCCGCTCATCATCCTGTGGATGCGCCACGACCTGCTGCTGCAGCGGGTGTTCTCGGTCGCCGCGACCGCGGCGCTGGCCGGGGTGGCGCTTTACCTCAACCTGCTGGCGGCGGGCGGAGAGGTGCAGGTCTATCGCCTGGGCAACTGGGCCGCGCCCTTCGGCATCGTCCTGATGCTGGACCGGCTAGCGGCGCTGATGCTGCTTCTGACCGCGCTTCTGGCGCTGGCGGTGCAGCTTTACGCCATGGGCTCGGGCTGGGACCGCAAGGGCCGGCATTTCCATGCGCTCTGGCAGTTCCAGCTGATGGGGGTCTGCGGCGCCTTCCTGACCGGCGACGCCTTCAACCTGTTCGTGTTCTTCGAGATCCTGCTGATCGCCAGCTACGGGCTGATGATCCACGGCGGGGGCGAGATGCGGCTGCGCGCCGGCGTGCAATACATCGCCTACAACCTCGCCGGCTCGACCCTGTTCCTGGCGGCGCTGGGGGTGCTCTATTCCGTCACCGGCACGCTGAACATGGCCGACATGGCGCTGCGCGTGGCGGCGATGCCGGCCGAGGACACGGCGCTCTTGCGCGTCGGCGCGGTGCTCTTGATGCTGGTCTTTGCGATCAAGGCGGCGCTGGTGCCGCTGCATTTCTGGCTGCCCTCGACCTATGCCAATGCGCCGGGGCCGGTGGCGGCGCTGTTCGCCATCATGACCAAGGTGGGGGTCTATGGCATCATCCGCTTCTTCACCCTGGTCTTTCCGCAGGATGCGGTCACGCAAAGCGTGGTGGCGGACCTGCTGCTGCCCGCGGCGCTGTTCACCCTGGCCATCGGCCAGGTCGGCATCCTCGGCACTCGCCACCTGGGCCGGCTGGCCGCCTTCGCCGCCATCGGCTCGATCGGCACGCTGATGATCGCGGTGGCGCAATTCACGCCGCAAGGCACCTCGGCCGCGGTCTATTATCTGGTCCATTCGACGCTGGCGGCCGGCGCGCTGTTCCTGGTCATGGACATGATCGGCGCGCGCCGGGGCGACCTGTGGCTGCGGCTGGACCGGGTGATGCCGGGCAACGGGCTCGTCGCGGCGCTGTATTTCGTCGCCGCCATCGCCGTGGTGGGGATGCCGCCCTTCTCGGGCTTCGTCGGCAAGCTCTTGGTGATGCAGGCGACCGGGGGGGCGCCGGCGATGGTCTGGATCTGGGCGATCATCCTGATCACCTCTCTGGTCGCGATCTATGCCCTGTCGCGGGCCGGCACCATCCTGTTCTGGAAAAGCTTCGAGCTTGGCTTGGCCCCCGTTCCGCCTGCGGCAGCCGCGGCTGGCCCCAAGCTGGAGCCGGACGAGCCGGTCCAGGATCTCGGCGATGCGCCGGCGAACTGGCTGGCCGTGGCCTCGGTGGTGCTGCTCCTGTCGGGCATCGTCGCGCTGACCGCATTCGCCGGCCCCGCCATGCGCCTGGCCGAGGCGACGGCGGCGCAGCTTCACGACCCCGACGCCTATGTCTCGGCCGTGCTGGAAGGGCAGGAGGGCACGAAATGATCCGCCGGCTGTTCCCGCATCCCTGGCTGTCCTTCACGCTGGCGCTGGTCTGGATGGCCCTGGTCAACCGCTGGGCCGTGGGCTCGCTGGTCTTTGCCGCGATGATCGGCGTGGTGGTGCCGCTGATCACCGCGCCCTATTGGCCCGGCACGAACGGCTATCGCGCGCCCTCCAGGATCCCCGCCTATCTGGCCATGGTGCTGTGGGACATCGCCAAGGCGAATTTCACCGTGGCGCGGATCGTGCTGTTCATGCCGCGCCGCGCGCTTCGGCCGGCCTGGATCGCCGTGCCGCTGGACCTGCGCCACCCCGAGGCGATCACGGCGCTGGCCGCGACCATCACCCTGACCCCCGGCACGGTCAGCTGCGACCTGTCCGAGGACGGGCGCGCCCTGCTGGTCCATGCCATGCACGCCCCCAACCCGGATGCGGTTCTGGACGAGATCAAGACCCGCTACGAGGCCCGGCTGAAGGAGATCTTCGAATGATCGGATACGCGCTGCTCTTCGCCTATGGCTGCTTTTCGCTGGCGCTGCTGTTCTGCCTCTACCGCGTGGTCTTCGCGCCGGGCCTGTCGGACCGGGTGCTGGCGCTGGACACCATGGCGATCAACATGATCGCGCTCCTGACGCTGTTCGGCATCGACAAGGGCACGACGATGTATTTCGAGGCCTCGCTGATGTTCGCCATGGTCGGCTTCATCTCGACCGTGGCCTATGCGAAATTCGTCCTGCGCGGCGACATCATCGAATAGGGGATGGGCATGATCGCGGAAATCATCGTCTCGGTCCTGCTGGTGCTGGGCGGGTTCTTCGGCCTCGTCGGCTCCTACGGGCTGGTCAAGCTGCCCGACCCGATGACCCGGCTACACGCGCCGACGAAATCGGCGACGCTGGGCGTCGGGGCGGTGCTGGTCGCCTCGCTGATCTGGTTCCCGGCGCGGCACGGGGTGCTGACCTGGCACGAGTTGCTGATCACGCTGTTCCTGTTCCTGACCGCGCCGGTCACGGGCTATTTCATCGCCAAGGCGCATATGCACCTGGGCTGGAGCCGCGACGACCTGCCCCGCCCGGCGCCCGGCAAGGACTGGGCGACCTTCTGCGACCCGGACAAGGAAAGCCTGGTCGACCGGCAGCCGGGGGACTAGCCAGGCGGTACGCTTGCTGGGGGGCTTTGCCCCCGCGCGTTCCGCGCTCCCCCAGGATATTTATCCACGAAAGAAGCGGGGGGGGCGGGAAAGCCGGTGCGGCCGCTTCTTTTGTGCTTAAATATCCTGCGGGGGTCCGGGGGCGCAAAGCCCCCGGCTGCGCCGGTCCCGCCGGACCGGCCGTGAAAAAGGGGCGGAAAGCCCGCCCCCTCTCGTTCCGGCCTGATGCGCGGTTCAGATCAGCCCGGCGTGGGCCAGCGCCGCGTCGACGCGGGCCTTGGTCGCATCGGTCAGCCCGACCAGCGGCAGGCGCACGGCGTCGCTGCAAAGGCCCAGCCGCGACATGGCGTATTTCGCGCCCGCCACCCCCGGCTCCAGGAAGATCGCCACATGCAGCGGCATCAGCTTGTCCTGGTAGTCCAGCGCGCGGGCGTAGTCGCCCGCCAGCGTCGCTTCCTGGAACGCGGCGCAGAGCCGGGGCGCCACGTTCGCCGTGACCGAGATGCAGCCGACGCCGCCATGGGCGTTGAACCCCAGCGCCGTCGCGTCCTCGCCAGAAAGCTGGACGAAATCCTTGCCGCAGGCCGCGCGCTGCATCGAGACGCGCTCGAGCTTGCCGGTCGCGTCCTTGACGCCGATGATGCGCGGCAGCCGGGCCAGTTCGCCCATGGTCTCGGGCGCCATGTCGATGACCGAACGGCCGGGGATGTTGTAGATGATGATCGGCAGGTCGCTTGCGTCGTGCAGCGCGGTGTAATGCGCGACCAGCCCGGCCTGGGTCGGCTTGTTGTAATAGGGCGTCACCACCAGTGCCGCATCGGCGCCCGCCGCCTGCGCGTGCTGCACCAGCCCGATCCCCTCGCGCGTCGAGTTCGAGCCGGCGCCGGCGATGACCGGGATGCGGCCGGCGGCCATGCGCACGACCTCTTCGATCACCTTGCGGTGTTCCTCATGGCTCAGCGTCGGGCTTTCGCCGGTGGTACCGACGGGCACCAGCCCGTGGCTGCCCTGGTCGACATGCCACTCGACAAGCTTTTCCAGCGCGGGGAGATCCAGCTCCCCGTCCGGGGTGAAGGGCGTGACCAGCGCGGGCAGCGAGCCTCTGAACATGTGAGTATCCTGAATTTGCCTCTGATGGCGGCTTACATGCGGATGCGCGGATTGCCAAGGATGTGAGTTGCGCCGCGCGGCGGAACCTCGCAGAAATGGGGCCATGATGTATCCTTTCCGCGACAGGATCCTGGGGCCGGCACTGGCCCTTGCGCTGAGCTTCGCCCTGCCGGCCGGGGCCGAGGATGCCGGGCATCTGTCCCGCGCCCTGGCGGCGGCGGCGATGCGCGACTGGACCAGCGCCGCGGCCGCGGCCGAAGCCTCGGGGCCCATCGCCCGCGACCTGATTGCCTGGCAGCGGCTGCGGGCCGGGCAGGGCGGCTGGCCGGAATATCGCGACTTTGCCCGCCGCCATGCGGATTGGCCCGGCATGGCGCTGTTCTGGAAGCGCGGCGACGCGGTGCTGCGCCCCGACCTGCCTCCGGCCGAGGTGATCGCGTGGTTCGGCACCCGCCGGCCCGACACGCTGAACGGTGCCACGGCCCTGATCGTGGCCTTGCAGGCGACCGACCCCGCGGCCGCCAGGGCCGAGATCGCGCGGTTCTGGACCGAGCAGGCGCTGACCAAGCCCGAGGCCGACGCCTTTCTGGCCGCCCATGGCGCCGAGGTTGCCGGGCTGCACGATGCGCGGCTGATGCGGCTTCTGGACCTGGGCGAATGGCAGGCGGCGCAGGTGGTGCTGCCCATGGCCTCGGTCCCGGCGCAAGCCCTGGGCCGCGCCCGGCTGGCGCTGCAATCGGGGCAGGCCGGGGTGGATGCGCTGATCCTGGCCCTGCCCGAGGCGCAGCGGGACGATGCGGGCCTGGCGCTCGACCGTTTCCGCTGGCGGGTCTGGGCCAAGATGCCCGAACTGGCGCGCGACCTGATGCTGGAGCGCTCGACCAGCGCCGAGGCGCTGCGCGATCCCGCGGCCTGGGCCGGCAAGCGCGCCGATTACGCGCGCCTTGCGCTGCGGCAGGGCGACTGGACCCTGGCCGAAAGGCTGGCCGCCGGGCATTTCCTGCCGCCGGGCAGCGATGCCTTTTCCGACCTGGAGTGGCTGGCGGGCTATGCCGCGCTGCGCGGCGGCGCGGCGGACCGGGCGCTCCAGCATTTCCGCACGCTCGAGCGGGCGGTGGCGAGCCCGATCTCGCTGTCGCGCGCGCATTACTGGCAGGGCCGGGCGCTGGAGGCCGGGGGCGACGAGGCCGGCGCCGGTGCGGCCTATGCCCGTGCCGCCGCATACCAATCCGCCTGGTATGGCCAGCTGGCCGCCGAAAGGCTGGGCCTGCCGATGCAGCCCGCGCTGGCCGTCGCCGGGCGCAGCGAGGCCAGCCTGCCTGACTGGCGCGGCAGCCCGCTGCGCACCAACCCGGTCTGGCAGGCCGGCACCTGGCTGGTCGCGGCGGGCGAGCCCGACCAGGGCGCGCGCTTCTTCCTGCACCTGGCCGAGACCGCCGCGCCCGAGGACATCGGCCGCATGGCGCGGATGATGCTGGAGATGCGGCAGCCCTGGCACGCGCTGCGCCTGGCCAAGGCCGCCGCCGCCAAGGGCGCGGTCTACCCGGCCGCCTATTTCCCGCTGACGGGCCTTGAGAACAGCGAGCTGGGCCTGCCGCCCGAGCTGGTCATGGCCATCGCCCGGCGCGAAAGCGAGTTCAACCATACCGTCTCTTCGCATGCCGGGGCGCTGGGGCTGATGCAGGTCATGCCCGACACCGCGCGTTCCATGGCGCGCAAGGTCGGCGAGCCCTTCGAACAGGGGCGGCTGACCCGCGACGCCGCCTATAACGCCCGGCTGGGCGCGGCCTATCTGGGGGGGCTGCGCGACCGCTTCGGTCCCTCGATCGCGCTGGTCGCGGCGGGCTACAATGCCGGGCCGGGGCGCTCGGCCCGCTGGCTGGACGAGTTCGGCGACCTGCGCGGGCAGGTGGACCCGGTCGATTGGGTCGAGATGATCCCCTTCGACGAGACGCGCAACTACGTCATGCGCGTGGCCGAGGCGCTGCCGGTCTATCGCGCCCGCATCAAGGGCCAGCCGGTGCCGCTGGTGCCGACATGGGATCTGACCGGGGGCGGGATGAAGCCCGCGCCGGCGCCGCCGCCGATCCGGCTGGTCGCCTCGTCCCGGCCGTCGATGCCGGCGCGCCGGCTGGCGGCCTATGCCGCGGGCGGCGTGCTGGCCGAGGTGCTGGGCCCGGCGCCGGTCGAGGAGGCCAGCGCCGCCCCGCTTAGTGCCGCCCGGCCCGCTCGCGCTGGCGAGCGCGCCACCAGGTGAACAGGCCGGCGCCGACGACGATGAGGCCGCCGAGGGCGACGTTCGGCGCCAGCGTCTCGCCAAAGATCACCACGCCAAAGAGGCTGACCCAGACGAGCTGGGTATAGGAGAACGGCTGCAAGGCCGAGGCCTCGGCCAGCTCATAGGCCTTGATGAGCATGAAATGCGCCACCACCGCCGCAAAGCAGAGCAGCAGGAGCCAGGGGATGTCGCGCCCGGCGATGGGCTCCCAATGCCAGATGCCGACCAGGGTGATGGCGACGGCCCCGGCGATGCCGGTCCAGAAAAAGCTGACCATGGCCGGATCGTCGCGCCCGACCATCCGGGTCAGCAGGCCATAGACCGCGAACATGGCCGCGCCGACGAAGGGCAGCACCGCATCGGCGCTGAAGACGCCGCTGCCCGGTTTCAGCACGATCAGGATGCCGACGAAGCCCACGGCGACCGCCGCCCAGCGGCGCCAGCCGACCTTTTCGCCCAGGACCGGCCCGGACAGCGCCGAGATCAGCAACGGGTAGCAGGCAAAGATCGCATGGGTGTTGATCAGGCCCAGCCGCACGAAGGCCTCGACCGTGACTACGACCTCCGCCACCAGCAGCACGCCGCGGAATATCTGCGTCCAGGGCCGTTTTGAACGGACGGCGCGGCCCAGTCCGCCCGGTGCCCGTGCGCAAAGCAGGATCACGAAGGCCGCGAAGAACCAGAAGCGCAGCATGATGACGAAGATCGGCGAATAGGCGGCGCCCAGATAGCGCGAGATGCCGTCCTGCGCCGCGAAGATCAGCGCCGAGGCACAGATCATCAGGATCGCCGCGCCCTGCCGTTCGGCGCGCGGCACGGCAAGCGGCGGCGGGACGGCAGGCGGGCTGGCTGCCGGGGCCATCAGCGGCCCCGTCTGGCGGTTGTTGGGCATTGCGGATATCCCAGTCTTGAGTTTCGCCCATGCCCTTGCACGCGGCAAAGGTCAAGCCGGGCTCAGTCGCGCTGACGCACCAATCCTGCGAACTCGTCGAAAAGCTGCGGGTTGGCGGCGACGATCGAGCCCGATTCGATCGCGCTCTGCTCGGGCCGGATCGATTCGACGAAGCCGCCGGCTTCTTTCACCAGCAGGATGCCGGCGGCCACGTCCCACGACTTGATGCCGCGTTCCCAATAGCCCTCGTAGCGGCCGGCCGCGACATAGGCGAGGTCCAGCGAGGCCGCGCCCCAGCGCCGGACGCCCGCGGTCAGCGGCATCAGCCGCGACAGGTCGCGCAGCGTCGCGGGCAGGGTGCCGCGCCCGGCAAAGGGCACGCCGGTGGCAAAGATCGATTCGATCATCTGCCGGCGGCCCGAGACGCGGATGCGGCGGTCGTTCAGGAAGGCGCCGTCACCGCGCTCGGCGGTGAACAGCTCGTCCTTGGCGGCGTCGAAGACCACGGATGCGACGATCTCGCCCTTATGCTCCAGCGCGATCGAGACCGCCCAATGCGGCAGGCCGTGCAGGAAGTTGGTGGTGCCGTCCAGCGGGTCGACGATCCAGCGCCGGGTCGGGTCTTCGCCGGCTTCCTCGCCGGTTTCCTCGCCGATCCAGCCGTAGTTCGGGCGGGCGGTGCGCAGCTCTTCCTTGATGATGCGCTCGGCCTCGCGGTCGGCGCGGCTGACGAAATCGCCCGCGCCCTTGACCGAGACCTGGAGGTTCTCGACCTCGCGGAAGTCCTTGACGAGGCTGCGGCCCGCCTTGCGCGCGGCCTTGATCATGATGTTGAGATTGGCGCTGGCCATGGCTTTTCCTTTTTGGGATTGCCAGCCTATTAGGCGAAGGGCCGCGCAAAGTGAAGCCGGCGCGCGGGTCAGTGCGTTGCGATCATGGCATAGCCGGGATGAAAGGCCACCCGGACCGAGGTGATGGCGCCCAGGTCGTTGAAGGTGGTGCGCTGCAGGATCAGAAGCGCGGTGCCCTGCCGCGTCTCCAGCAGCCGGGCGTCGCGGGCGCTGGCGTTCTCGGCCGAGAAGGCCATGTCGGCATGCAGCCAGGGAAAGTTCCTGACCAGCCATTCGTTGGCGGTGATGCGCTGGAAGTCCACCGCCTCGGCCCCCGGCGCGGCGGCGGGGTTGATCCAGCGGTCCTCGGCCTGGAAGGGCTTGTCGTCGCCGTAATGCACGGTGCGCAGGTGGATCAGCTCGCGCCCCTCGGGCAGGGCCATGCGGGCGGCGACATCGGCCGGCAGCGGGCTGCGGCGCTGCGCGACGACGCGGTGGCTGTATTCCATCCCCGCCTGCTCGATCTGCTCGCGCACGATGGGGATGGTCAGCGTGGCCTTGCGCGCCGGGTTCACCGTCACATGGGTGCCGGCGCGGCGCTTGCGGTCCAGAAGCCCCTCTTCGGCCAGCATCTGCAGCGCCTTGTTCACCGTGGCGCGGGCGACGCCGAACTCGACGGCCAGTTCGGCCTCGTCCGGGATGCGGTCGCCCTGCCGCCATTCGCGGTCCACGATGCGGCGGCGCACCTCGCTGGTGATGGCTTGCGCCTTGGAGGCGTTTCTTTCGGTCACATGCGATCCTGAAGCCGGGCTATGGTTGCCAGATAATCGGCGATGATGCGGTCGCGGTCCATATGCCTGCCGTCCCGCACGACATGGCGGCCCGCCGACCAGACGTCGCGCACCAGCCCGTCATGGCCGGCAAAGACCAGGCTGTCGAGCAGCTGGTCGCCCTTGCGCCCGGCCATGACCGGGTTGTCCAGCCCGACCGCGACCAGGTCGGCCCAGAGGCCGGGCCGGATCGCCCCGGTCTCGCGCCCCGCCGCCGTGGCGCCGCCGTCGAGCCCGGCCTCGTAGATCACCCGCCCGGTCGAGCGTTCCGGCTGGGCCAGGATCGCCCGGCCGCGGTCGCGCAGGCGCTGGCTGTATTCCAGCGTCCGCAGCTCCTCGACCAGCGAGATGCGGATGTTGCTGTCCGAGCCGAAGCCGATGCGGCCCTGCGCCTCGGCCCAGATGGTGCCGTTGAAGATGCCGTCGCCCAAGGACGATTCGGTGATCGGGCACAGCCCCGCCACGGCACCGGTGGCGGCCAGGCGGCGGGTCTCGTCCTCGGTCATGTGGGTCAGGTGGATCAGCGTCCAGCGCCGGTCGGGCTGGTGGTTGTCCAGCAGCCATTCGACCGGGCGGCGGCCATAGGCGGCGCTGATTTCCTCGATCTCGGGCAGCTGCTCGGCCAGGTGCATGTGCAGCGGCCGGCCGGGGCGCAGCGCGACGCAGGCTTGCAGGCCCTCGGGGCTGACCGCGCGCAGCGAATGCGGGGCGACGCCGATGCCCGAATCGGCGGGCAGGGCGCGCAGCGCGGCCTCGCAACCGTCCAGCAGGCGCTGGAATTCCTCGGGCGTGGTGCCGAAACGGTTCTGGCCGGGGGCGAGCGGCCGGCGGTCCACGCCGCCGAACTGGTAATGCACCGGCAAGAGCGTCAGGCCGATGCCGGTGCGCCCGGCGGCGGCGGCGATGCGTTCGCCCATCTCGGCGATATTGTCGTAGTGCCCGCCGCCGGGGCGGTGGTGCAGGTAATGGAACTCGACATTGGTGGCATAGCCGGCCTCCAGCATCTCCATCTGCACCAGCGCGGCGATGGCCTCGACATCCTCGGGCGTCAGGTGGTCGAGGAAGCGATACATGATCTGCCGCCAGGTCCAGAAGGTGTCGCGCGGCTCGGGGCCCTTCGCTTCGCTGAGGCCGGCCATGGCGCGCTGGAAGGCGTGGCTGTGCAGGTTGGCAAGCGCCGGCAGCAGCAGGCCCGTGCGATGGCCCTGCGGGGCGGCGTCCTTTTCCACCGCCGCGATTCGGTCCTGTTCGACCGTCACCCGGACATTTTCTGCCCATCCATCGGGCAACAAGGCCCGTTCCGCCCAGATAACCGTCATCCCGTCGCCCTTCTTTGTGCCAAAATAAGTTTAGACATAGAGATGAAATAAGTTTAGACATAGAACGACCGAGAAATCAATCCGGGATGCGATCTGATGCAGCTTCTCCACCACGCCCAGCTTGTCACGATGGACGAAGAATCAGGTGGTTACGGCCTGATCGAGCAGGGGGCGCTGGTGATCGAGGCCGGGCGAATCGCTTGGATCGGCGCCGAATCGGATCTGCCCGCGCATTATGCCGATGCGACGCGGCATGACCTGGGCGGGCGGCTGGTGACGCCGGGGCTGATCGACTGCCACACCCATATCGTCTTCGGCGGCGACCGCGCCCGCGAGTTCGAGATGCGGCTGGAAGGCGCCTCGTATGAAGAGATCGCCCGCGCCGGCGGCGGCATCCTGTCGAGCGTCCGCGCCACCCGCGAGGCGGATGAAGAGGCGCTGCTGGCATCCGCCCTGCCGCGCGTCGATACGCTGCTGGCCGAGGGCGTGACCACGCTGGAGATCAAGTCGGGCTACGGGCTGGACGTGGACAGCGAGCTGAAGATGCTGCGCGTCGCCCGCCGCATCGGGCAGGCGCGCCCGGTGACGGTGCGCACGACCTGGCTGGCCGCCCATGCCTTGCCGCCGGAATACAAGGACGACCGCGCGGGCTATATCCGCGAGGTGGTGGTCGCCGGGATGCGGCGCGGCCATGCCGAGGGGCTGATCGACGCGGTGGACGGGTTCTGCGAGGGCATCGCGTTCACGCGCGAGGAAATGGCCGGCATCTTCGACCATGCGGCCGGGCTGGGCCTGCCGGTCAAGCTGCATGCCGAGCAGCTTTCCGACCTGGGCGGCGCGGCCATGGCGGCGCGGCACGGGGCGCTGTCGGCGGATCACCTGGAATATCTGGGCCAGGACGGGATCGAGGCCATGGCGGCCGCGGGCACCGTGGCGGTGCTGCTGCCCGGCGCCTTCTATACGCTGCGCGAGTCGCAATATCCGCCCATGCAGGCCCTGCGCGAGGCCGGCGTGCCGATCGCGCTGGCCACGGATTGCAACCCCGGCACCTCGCCGCTGACCTCGCTTCTGCTGACCATGAACATGGGCGCGACGCTGTTCCGCATGACGCCGGCCGAATGCCTGGCCGGCGTCACGCGCCATGCCGCCCGCGCGCTGGGCCTGGCGGATCGCGGCCGGCTGGCACCCGGCATGCGCGCCGACCTGGCGGTCTGGGACATCCGCCACCCGGCCGAGCTGACCTATCGCATCGGCTTCAACCCCCTTCATGCCCGCATCGTCGGAGGCGAACTTGTCTGAACTGATCCTTACCCCCGGTGAAACCACCCTGGCCGAGCTTGAGCAGGTCTGGCGCAAGGGGCTGGCCGTGCGCCTGGCCGACAGCGCCCGTCCCGGCATCGCCGAATCCGCCGCCCGCATCGCCGCCGCCGCCAATGGCGAGGCGCCGGTCTATGGCGTGAACACCGGCTTCGGCAAGCTTGCCTCGATCAAGATCGCGGCGCGGGATACCGCCACGCTGCAACGCAACCTGATCCTGTCGCATTGCTGCGGCGTGGGCGAGTCGGTCGAGCCGGAAACCGTGCGCCTGATCATGGTGCTGAAGCTTCTGTCGCTGGGCCGCGGCGCCTCGGGCGTGCGTCCCGAGGTGACCCAGCTGATCGAGGACATGCTGGCGCGCGGCGTGTTGCCGGTGATTCCCGCGCAGGGATCGGTCGGCGCCTCGGGCGACCTGGCGCCCTTGGCGCATATGGCCGCCGCCATGCTGGGCGAGGGCCGGGCGGTTTATGACGGCCGCGAGATGCCCTCGGCCGAGGCGCTGGCGGCCGCGGGGCTTTCGCCCGTGGTGCTGGCCGCCAAGGAGGGGCTGGCGCTGATCAACGGCACCCAGGTCTCGACCGCCTTCGCCTTGGCGGGGCTTTTCGAGGCTTTTGCCAGTGCCCGCGCGGCGCTGGTCACGTCTTCGCTTTCGACCGATGCCATCATGGGCTCGACCGCGCCCTTCCTGGACGAGATCCACACCCTGCGCGGCCATCGCGGCCAGATCGCCGCCGCCCGTGCCATCCGGGCGCTGATGGAGGGGTCCGAGATCCGCGAGAGCCACCGGATCGGCGATACCCGCGTCCAGGATCCCTATTGCATCCGCTGCCAGCCGCAGGTGACGGGGGCCTGCATCGACCTGCTGTGGCAGGTCGCGCGCACGCTGGAGATCGAATCGAACGCCGCGACCGACAACCCGCTGGTGCTGGTCGGGGCCGACCGCATCGTCTCGGGCGGGAATTTCCATGCCGAGCCGGTGGCCTTCGCCGCCGACCAGATCGCGCTGGCCATCGCCGAGATCGGCGCGATTTCCCAGCGCCGCATCGCGCTGATGGTCGATCCGGCGTTGAGCCATGACCTGCCGCCCTTCCTGACCCCCGATCCGGGGCTGAACTCGGGGCTGATGATCGCGGAAGTGACCAGCGCGGCGCTGATGAGCGAGAACAAGCACCTGGCGACGCCGTGCAGCACCGATTCGACGCCGACCTCGGCCAACCAGGAGGATCACGTCTCCATGGCCGCGCATGGCGCGCGGCGGCTGAAGCGGATGAACGCGAACCTGGCGCAGATCCTGGGCATCGAGGCGCTTTGCGCCAGCGCGGGCGTCGAGTTCCGCGCGCCGCTGGCGACCTCGGCCCCGTTGCAGGCGGTGATCGCCGCGCTGCGCCAGACGGTGCCGGCGCTGGAACAGGACCGCTACCTTGCCCCCGACCTGGCCGAATCCGCCCGGCTGGTGCGCGAGGGCGTGCTGGTGGGCGCCGTCCCCGCCAGCCTGCTGGACGAGGTGCGGCCGTGAACCCCGTCGAAGTCGCGCAGGGCGACAGCCCGGTCATCCTGGGCCTGCCGCATACCGGAACCTGGCTGCCCGACGACATCCGCGCCCGGCTGAACCCGCGCGGGCAGGTGCTGGCCGATACCGACTGGCATATTCATCGGCTCTATGACGGGCTTCTGCCCGGCGCGACCACGGTGCGCGCGACCTTCCACCGCTATGTCATCGACGCCAATCGCGGGCCGGACGACGCGAGCCTCTATCCCGGCCAGAACACCACCGGACTGGTGCCGCTGACCGATTTCGACGGCGAGCCGATCTGGGAAACCGAACCCACGGCCGAGGACATCGCCGAGCGCAAGGCGCGTTTCCACGCCCCCTATCACGCGGCGCTGGCCGCCGAGATCGAACGGGTGCGGGCGCGTCACGGGGTGGCGATCCTTTACGACTGCCACTCGATCCGCTCGGTGATCCCGTTCCTGTTCGACGGCGTGCTGCCGGATTTCAACATCGGCACCAACGGCGGGCGCTCCTGCGCGCCGGCCATCGAGGCCGCCACGCAGGAGGTCGCAGCCGCGACGGGCCGGACCCATGTTCTGAACGGCCGCTTCAAGGGCGGCTGGACGACGCGGCATTACGGCCAGCCCGGACAGGGCGTCCACGCGATCCAGATGGAACTGGCGCAGGCGACGCATCTGGAGACCGAGGCCCCGCCCTTTGCCTATGACGAGGCCAAGGCCGAAACCCTGCGCGCGACGCTGAAGGCGATCCTGGAGCGCCTTGCCGCGCTGGCGCCGGAGTTGCGGGCATGAAGCCGCTGCAAGGCATCAGGGTGCTGGACCTGTCCCGCGTGCTGGCGGGGCCCTATTGCACCGCGCTTCTGGCCGACCTGGGGGCCGAGGTCATCAAGCTGGAGCCTCCCGCCGGCGACGACTACCGCCATATCGGCCCGTTCAAGGACGGCGAAAGCGCGCTTTTCACGCTGAACAACCGCGGCAAGCAGAGCCTGGTCCTGGACCTGAAGGATCCCGCCGACCTGGCGCTGGCCAAGGCCATTGCCGCGCGCGTCGACGTGGTGGTGGAGAACTTCCGCCCCGGCGTCGCCGCCCGGCTGGGCCTGGGGGCCGAGGCGCTGCGGGCGGAAAATCCGCGGCTGGTCTATTGCTCGATCTCGGGCTTCGGCCAGCAGGGGCCGTTCCGCGACCTGCCGGCCTATGACCTGGTGGTGCAGGCCATGTCCGGGCTGATGGCCGGCACCGGCGAGGAAGGCGGCGCGCCGCTGAAGACCGGCGAAAGCATGGCCGACCTGATCGCCGGTCTGTTCGGCAGCTGGGCGGTCATGGCGGCGCTGGTCAACCGCAACGCCACCGGGCAGGGCGCCACGCTGGACGTGGCCATGTATGACGCGCTGTTTTCCATGCTGACCACCAGCCATGCGCTGCATCTCTATGCCGGCCAGTTGCCGCAGCGGGTGGGCAACCGCCATCCCCTGTCCACCCCCTTCGGCTGCTTTGCGACGCAGGACGGGCAGGTGGTGATCGCGGTCCTGAACCCGCGCCAGTTCGCCACGCTCGCCACGCTGATCGGCGCGCCCGAGGCCGCCGGCGACCCGCGCTTTGCCAGCGACGAAAGCCGCACCGCGCATGAGCCGGACCTCAAGCGCCTGATCGAGAGCTGGTCGCGCCGGCTGACCACCGAGGAAGCCGTCGCCGCCCTGGCCGGCGCCGGGCTGCCTGCCGCGCCGATCTGGGACATCGCCCAGGCGGCGGGCAACGAGCATGCGCTGACGCGCGGGCTGGTCAGCCGCCTGCCGCATCCGGTGCTGGGGCTGGCGCCGACCGTCGGCCAGCCGGTGCGCTTCGATGCAGAGAAACCCGTGGCCGAGACCTCGGCCCCGCGCCTTGGCGGCGACCGCGCCGCCATCCTGCGCGCATTCGGATTGGAGGAGACCGCATGAGCGACGACTGGCGCATGCTGGCCGAGGAGGAACGGCTGTTCTGCGACGTGCTGGAGCGCATCTGCGCCGAGCGGATCGCGCCCAAGGCGGCGGAAACCGACGAGACCTCGGCTTTCGTCCACGACCAGCTTGCCGTGCTGGGCGAGGCCGGGATGATGGGCGCGAACCTGCCCGAGGAACATGGCGGCAGCGGCATTTCGGCCCCGGCGCTTTTGCGCGCGGTCGCCATCGTGGCGGGGGCCTGCGGCTCGACCGCCTCGGCGCTGACGGCGCATTACCTGGCGACCGATTCGATCCTGCTGGGCGGGACCGAGGCGCAGAAACAGGAATGGCTGCCGAAAGCCGCGGCGGGCGAGGCGCTGGGGGCCTTCGCCCTGACCGAGCCCACCGCCGGTTCCGACCCTGCCGACATGAAGACCCGCGCCCGCCGGACCGAGAGCGGCTGGCACCTGAAGGGCACGAAATGCTTCATCTCGAACGGCGGCGTGGCGGATTTCATCGTCGTCTATGCCGTGACCGATCCCGAGAAGGCGCATAGGGGCATCTCGGCCTTCATCCTGCCCAAGGGCACGCCGGGGCTGGAGCCGGGCGCGGCCGAGCGCACGATGGGGCTGAGGGGCGGGCATGTGTTCACCCTGAACCTCGACTGCCACCTGCCCGAGGGCGCGCTCTTGGGCGAGGAGGGCAGGGGCTTCCGCACCGCCATGCAGGTGCTGGACAACGGCCGCATCGAGGTCGCCGCGCAATGCCTGGGCCTGGCGAAAGCGGCGATGGACGCCGCCATCGCCTATGCCAAGGACCGCATGATCGGCGGTGAGCGGCTTTCCGACCGGCAGGGAATCCGCTGGATGATTGCCGACATGGGCTTGGCCTATCGCCAAGCTCTGCTCTTGTCGCAGGACGCCGCGCGGCAGCGCCAGCACGCCCATGACCACGGCGGGCGCTTCTCGCTGGCCTCCAGCATGGCCAAGCTTGCCGCCAGCGAGGCGGCGGGCCGGATCGCCGACACCGCGCTGCAGCTGCATGGCGGCTATGGCTACACCCGCGACTTCCCCATCGAGCGGATCGCCCGCGACCTGCGCATCATGCGCATCTACGAGGGCTCCTCGGAAATCCAACGCATCATCATTTCCGGCAACATGCTGGCCTGAACGGAGAGAGACATGGACAATCCCCGTCACAACACCCGCGACATCTTCCCGCCCACCGGAACCGAGATCACCGCGAAAAGCTGGCTGACCGAGGCGCCGATGCGGATGCTGATGAACAACCTGCATCCCGACGTGGCCGAGAACCCGCATGAGCTGGTGGTCTATGGCGGCATCGGCCGCGCCGCCCGCACCTGGAAGGATTTCGACCTGATCGTCGACGCGCTGCGCAAGCTGGAAACCGACGAGACCCTGCTGGTGCAATCGGGTAAGCCCGTGGGCGTGTTCAAGACCCACAAGGACGCGCCCCGCGTGCTGATCGCCAACTCGAACCTTGTTCCCCATTGGGCGAACTGGGACCATTTCAACGAGCTGGATAAGAAGGGCCTGGCCATGTATGGCCAGATGACCGCAGGTTCCTGGATCTATATCGGGTCGCAGGGCATCGTGCAGGGCACCTACGAGACCTTCGTCGAGGCCGGGCGCCAGCATTACGGCGGCAACCTGAAAGGCAAGTGGATCCTGACCGCCGGGCTTGGCGGCATGGGCGGCGCCCAGCCGCTGGCCGCCGTCATGGCCGGGGCCTGCTGCCTGGCCGTCGAATGCGACGAGACCCGCGCCGATTTCCGCCTGCGCACCCGCTATGTCGACGAAAAGACCCATTCGCTCGATGAAGCGCTGGAGATGATCGACCGCTGGACCAAGGCCGGCGAGGCGAAATCCGTGGCGCTGATCGGCAATGCCGCCGATGTGTTCCCGGAACTGGTCAAGCGCGGCGTGCGCCCCGACATCGTGACCGACCAGACCAGCGCCCATGACCCGGTTCATGGCTATCTGCCGCTGGGCTGGACCGTGGCCGAATGGCGCGCGCGCCAGGAGACCGACCCCAAGGCCGTCGAACGTGCCGCCCGGGCATCCATGCGCAAGCAGGTCGAGGCGATGGTGGCCTTCCACGACCAGGGCATCCCGACCGTCGATTACGGCAACAACATCCGCCAGATGGCGCTGGAAGAGGGTTTCGAGCGCGCCTTCGCCTTCCCCGGCTTCGTGCCGGCCTATATCCGGCCGCTGTTCTGCAAGGGCATCGGCCCGTTCCGCTGGGCGGCGCTGTCGGGCGATCCCGAGGACATCTACAAGACCGACCAGAAGGTCAAGGAACTGGTGGACGACCCGCATCTGCACAACTGGCTGGACATGGCGCGCGAGCGCATCAGCTTCCAGGGCCTGCCGGCGCGGATCTGCTGGGTCGGCCTCGGCATCCGCCACAAGCTGGGCCTGGCCTTCAACGAGATGGTCCGCAACGGCGAGCTGAAGGCGCCCATCGTCATCGGCCGCGACCATCTCGACTCGGGCTCGGTCGCCTCGCCCAACCGCGAGACCGAGGCGATGCAGGACGGCTCGGACGCGGTTTCCGACTGGCCGCTGCTGAATGCGCTGCTGAATACCGCCTCGGGGGCGACCTGGGTGTCGCTGCACCATGGCGGCGGCGTGGGCATGGGCTTTTCGCAGCATTCCGGCATGGTGATCTGCTGCGACGGGACCGAGGACGCCGATGCGCGCCTGGCCCGCGTGCTGTGGAACGACCCGGCTACCGGCGTCATGCGTCATGCCGACGCTGGCTATCAGATCGCGCTGGACTGCGCGCGGGAGCACGGGTTGAATCTGCCCGCCATTCTCTGATCCATAGGCGCGGCGCCGCAACGCACCGGGCCGCGCCCCCTACCGTCCAACAAGGAGACAGACATGACCTTCCACACCAGCCTCAAGGCCGCGCTCTTCGGGCTTTCCGCGCTTGCGCTCGGCTCGGCGGCCTCGGCCGACCAGCTTGACGACATCAAGGCCGCCGGCAAGATCGTCACCGCGACCGACATGCACTATGCCCCCTTCGACATGCTGAACAACGGCACCTACGAGGGGATGACCAAGGACCTGTTCGACGAGGTCAGCAAGGAAATCGGCGTCGAGCCGGTCTATCAGGACATCCCCTGGACCGCCGAGTTGCCGGGCCTCGAGGTCGGCAAGTTCGACATCGTGATCGCGCCGGTCACGATCACCCCCGAGCGGCTGGAGCGCTATACCTTCACCCTGCCGATCGCCGATGCCACCGTCTCGCTGGTCCGCGCCGCCTCGAACACCGAGCTGGCCAAGCCCGAGGACATCAAGGGCAAGACCGTCGGCGTCCAGCAGGGCACCGCGCAGTTCCGCCAGCTGCAAGCCTATGGCGAAAGCCTGGGCGGCGTGAACGTCAAGGAATACGGCACCACGGACGAAGCCTATGCCGACCTGGCCGCGGGCCGTCTGGACGCGGTGGCGGGTTCGCTGCCGAACCTGACCTATCTGGTGAAGAACCGCCCCGAGACCTTCGCGCTGTTCGAGCCGGCCCAGTTCGGCCAGCCCACCTATTTCGCCTGGGTGCTGCGCAAGGAGGAAGGCAGCGAAAGCTTTGCCAAGGCCATCAACGACGCGCTGCTGAAGATGACCGATGACGGCCGCGTCAAGGCGATCCAGGAGAAATGGCTGGGCAGCTATACTGAACTGCCCCGCGAAGTCCCCGCGAACTAAGTCGCTGGCGGGCGGGGCCTGGTCCCGCCCGTTCCCCCAAGGGCCAAGGCGAGGCGCGCATGTTTTCGATCCCGGTCTTTCTTCAAAGTTTCGAGCCGCTGTTCTGGGCGGCCCGCTATACGCTGCTGATCTCGGGGCTCGGCATCGCGCTGGGGCTGGTGATCGGCACGCTGGTCTGCGCGGCGCGGCTGTCGCCCTATCCGGTCCTGCGCGGCCTCGGCGGGATCTGGGTCAGCTTCCTGCGCGGGGTGCCGCTGCTGGTGCAGCTGCTGGTGTTCTACTACACGCTGCCGGTGATCGGCATCGACGTGCCGGCGATCTTCGCGGCGGTCGTTACCGTGGGCATCTGCGCCAGCGCCTATATCTCGGAGATCTGGCGCGGCGCCATCGCGGCGCTGCCCAGGGGCCAGGCCGAGGCTGCCGTGGCCATCGGCATGACCCCGCGCGACGTCTGGATGCGGGTGATCCTGCCGCAGGCCTTCACCCTGTCGCTGCCGGCGCTGGTCAACGAGCTGATCCTGCTGGTCAAGGCCAGTTCGCTGGTCTCGGTCGTCGGCATCCTGGAACTGACCCGCGCCAGCCAGGCGCAGGCCGCGACCACCTTCCGCCCGCTGGAGGTCTATATCGCCGCCGCCTGCATCTACCTGGCGATCAACCTGTGCCTTGCGGCGCTGGGACGCTATCTCGAACACAGGACGGCCGTCTGATGGAATGGAGCATCCTTGAACAATACGGCCCCGCCCTGCTGAGGGGCTTCGGCGTCACCGTGCTGTGCTGGATCCTGGGCACCATCTTCGGCATGGCGCTGGGTCTGGTGATCGCGCTGATGCAGCGCTACGGGCCGCGCTGGCTGGGCTGGATCATCCAGGCCTATATCGAGGTGATCCGCGGCACGCCCTTCCTGGTGCAGCTGTTCGTGCTGTATTACGGCGGGCCGCTGGTCGGGCTGCGGCTGGATGCGCTGCCGGCGGGGCTTCTGGGCCTGACCATCTATGGCAGCCCCTATTTCGCCGAAATCTTCCGCTCGGGCTTTCGCGCCGTGCCGCATGGCCAGATCGAGGCCGCCCGCGCCATCGGCATGGCCGAGCCGACCATCGTGCGCCGCGTCCTGCTGCCGCTGGGCCTGGTCTCGGCGCTGCCGGCGCTGGTCAATTTCTCGATCATCCTGACCAAGGAGACGGTGATCCTGTCCATCATCACCGTGCCAGAGCTGATGTACCAGGTCAGCCGCATGTCCACCGAGACCTTCCGCTATCTCGAGGCGAACCTGGTGCTGGCGCTGTTCTTCTGGGCGCTGGTCGAGACCATCTCGCGCGTCGGCCGCCGGTTCGAGGCGCGCATCACCAAACACCTGATCGAAAGGACCTGAGCCGATGCAGGCTTCTGCCGTCGATATTCGCAAGGTCAACAAGTATTACGGCCCCTTCCATGCGCTGAAGGACGTGGACCTGGCGATCCCGCCGGGCAAGGTGACCTGCCTGATCGGGCCCTCGGGCTCGGGCAAGTCCACGCTGCTGCGCTGCATCAACTTCCTCGAGGAATACGATTCGGGCGAGATCCGCATCGACGGGCAGCTGATCGGCTACGAGGCGCCGGGGCGAAAGATGTCGGGGCGCAAGCTGCGCGAGATGCGGCGCTCGATCGGCATGGTGTTCCAGCAGTTCAACCTGTGGCCGCACATGACGGCGCTGGGCAACGTGGCCGAGGGGCTGGTCCGGGTGCGCGGCCTGTCGAAAGCCGAGGCCCAGGCCCGCGCCGCCGAGGCGCTGGCCAAGGTCGGGCTGGCCGACAAGATGGGCAACCACCCCGCGCGCCTGTCGGGCGGCCAGCAGCAGCGCGTCGCCATCGCCCGCGCCATTGCCATGGAGCCGCGGCTGATGCTTTTCGACGAGCCGACCTCGGCGCTCGACCCCGAACTGGTGGGCGAGGTGCTGAACGTGATGAAGACGCTGGCCGGCGAGGGCATGACCATGGTGGTGGTCACGCATGAGATGGGCTTTGCCGCCCATGTCGCCGACCAGGTCGCCTTCATGGAAAAGGGCGAGCTTGTCGGCGTGGACAGCCCCGGCAGCATCCTGCACCACCCTGAGGATCCGCGCATCCAGGGCTTCCTGCGCACCTATCACGAACGCAACAGCTTCTGAGCGGGAGGGGGGCTTTGCCCCCACGCCGGGCCGGCCCCTCGATGGGGCCGGCCCGGCGTTCCCCCAGGATATTTGCACACGAAAGAAGCGCGCGGGCCGGGGCTTGCGGCTGGGCGGTTGCGGTTTATCTGAGACGGGTAGCAGCAAGGATGCCCCTCATGCCCCAACCCAAGCTTTTCGAGCCGATCGCCATCGGCGGCCGGACCCTTGCCAACCGGATCGTCGTCGCGCCCATGTGCATGTATTCGGCCGAGGACGGGCGGATGACCGACTGGCACCTGATCCACCTGGGCGCGCTGTCGCATTCCGGCGCGGCCATCCTGACCATCGAGGCCACCGCCGTCCTGCCCGAGGGCCGCATCTCTTATGCCGACGTCGGCCTGTGGGACGATGCGACCGAGGCGGCGATGGACCGGGTGCTGAAGGGCGTGCGCGCCTGGTCGGACATGCCCATCGCCATCCAGCTGGCCCATGCCGGGCGCAAGGCCTCGACCGCGAAGCCCTGGGAGGGCGGGGCGCAGATCGCGCCGGATGCGCCGCATGGCTGGCAGACCGTCTCGGCCTCGGACCTGGCCTTTGCCGAGGGCGAGAACCCGCCGCTGGCGCTGGACCGCGCCGGGCTGGCGCGGGTGCGCGACGCCTTTGCCCAGGCCGCGCGCCGCGCCGTGGGCCTGGGGATCGACGCGATCCAGATCCATGCCGCGCATGGCTATCTGCTGCACCAGTTCCTGTCGCCGCTGTCGAACCGGCGCGAGGACGACTATGGCGGCAGCCTGGAAAACCGCATGCGCTTTCCGCTAGAGGTCTTCGAGGCGGTGCGGGACGCGGTGCCGGCGGGCTATCCGGTCACGGTGCGCATCTCGGGCACCGATTGGGTCGAGGGCGGCTGGGACATCCAGGGCAGCATCGCCTTTTCCCAGGCGCTCGCGGCGCGGGGCTGCGCGGCGATCCATGTCAGCAGCGGCGGGCTGGACCGGCGCCAGCAGATCCCCGTCGGTCCCGGCTACCAGGTGCCCCTGGCGCGGGCGGTCAGGCAGGCGGTCGGCATCCCGGTCATCGCCGTCGGCCTGATCACCGAGCCCGAGCAGGCCGAGGCCATCGTCGCCACCGGCGATGCCGACATGGTCGCGCTGGCCCGCACGGTGCTTTACGATCCGCGCTGGCCCTGGCATGCGGCGGCCAGGCTGGGCGCCAGCGTCTCGGCGCCGCCGCAGTTCTGGCGCAGCCAGCCCTCGGGGCTGCGGGATCTGTTCCGCAAATAGCCGGCCCGCGCCGGGCGCCGGCATGGCGGCGGGGGCTCAGACCGCCTTCGCCTCTTGCCGGTGCGGGTCGTGGAGGTCGAAGATCATCAGCCCGTCCTCGGGCACCTGCCGCTGGGTCCAGCGCGGATCGGCAAGCGAGCGTTCCGCGTCCTGCAGCCCGTCTCGCCAATGGTCCAGCATAGACAGGCGCGAGAATTCGTAGTCCTTGGACGCGCTTTCGTAATCGGCATGGCGATAGATCAGGTGCATCAGGCTGACCGGATGGGCCGGGCCGGATTCGATCAGCATGGCCAGGTCCGGGTCGTCGCGGAACGGGGCCGGCAGCCGCGCGTGCAGCCGCCGCGCCGCGCTGGCCAGCGCATGGCGGATGCGGAATTCGTCGGTGTTCAGCCGGGTGCGGCTGGAAAAGCGGATCTCGCGTTCGCGCTGCTCGACCTGGGCCATGGTGCGGGGCAGGATGTCGCGCGACGGGTAGAGGTCCACCTGGTAGATGCACAGCGGCCGGTCGCAGGGCTTGGCCAGCACGAATTGCAGCGGCGAGTTCGAGACCAGCCCGCCGTCCCAGTAGTGCCGCCCCTCGATCTCGACCGCGGGAAAGCCCGGCGGCAGCGCGCCCGAGGCCATGACGTGATCGACGGTGATCCGCGTCTCGCGGCTGTCGAAACAGGTGAAGTTGCCGGTCTCGACATCCACCGCGCCGATGGACAGGCGCGGGCCCTGGGCGTTGAGATAGTCGAAATCCACCAGGGCCAGCAGCGTATCGCGCAGGGGCGAGGTGTCATACCAGCTGGTCTGCCGCATCAGGCCGGGCAGGAAGGAAAACAGGTCCGGGATGCGCGGGCGGAAAAAGCCGGGCGCGCCCAGCATGGTGGACATGGTGGCGCGGCTTTCGTTGCAGACGGCGCGCATCTGTTCGTGCAGCGGCCCGCCCTCGAAGCACGAGCCCAGCAGCCAGGGCGCGCCCGTCACCTCTTCCCAGAAGCGGCGCAGCGCCTCCAGCCGCTGGCCGGGGCGGTTGCCGGCGATCAGCGCCGCGTTGATCGATCCGATCGAGATGCCCGCCAGCCATTCCGGTTCCTGCCCGGCGCGGCAAAGTGCCTCATATGCGCCGGCCTGGAACGCCCCCAGCGCGCCGCCGCCCTGGAGGACGAAGACGATCTTCTCGGTAACTTCCCCGGTTCTGTCCTTCATCTGCCCCCTCGAATCCTGTGGTTCGGTCCCGTCGCGCCATGGCCGGGGATGGAAAATTTCCATAATGCCGCGGGAAACGAAAGAAAAAAACGCAAAAAATCGCGCAAAAAAGCGCGAGTGACGTTGCGTCCTGCGCAATTTCCGCCTGGGTGATTGTCACGGCCGCGCCAGCCGATATATTGGGGCATGACACAGCCGGAGCCAGCCGCCGACAAGCGCATGATCGACGACCCTTCCGACAGGCGCGGCCTGCTGCGCCCCGCTGCTTCCCGGCATCCCCCTGACCCGAGCGAGCCCCTTTGATGTGGATCGAAGTCCTTGTCGTCCTTGTCCTGACCCTGCTCAACGGGCTTCTGGCCATGTCTGAACTGGCCATCGTCTCGGCCCGGCCGGCGCGGCTGAAAGTCCTGGCCGAACGCGGCGACCGGGCCGCCGCCACCGCGCTGGCGCTGGGGGAGGAGCCGGGGCGGTTCCTGTCCTCGGTCCAGATCGGCATCACGCTGGTCGGCATCCTGTCGGGCGCCTTTTCCGGCGCGACGCTGGGGGCGCGGCTGGCGGCGGCGCTGCTGGGCTGGGGGGTGCCGCCCTCGCTGGCGCAGCCCCTGGGCATGGGCGGCGTGGTCGTGGCCATCACCTACCTGTCGCTGATCGTGGGCGAACTGGTGCCCAAGCAGCTGGCGCTGAAGGCGCCCGAGCGCGTCGCCGTTCGGATGGCGCCCCTGATGCTGGCCATCTCGCGCGGGGCGGCGCCGCTGGTCTGGCTGCTGGACCGTTCGGGCAAGCTGGTCCTGGCCGCGCTGGGGCAATCGGGCGAGGACCGGCAGACCATCAGCGACGAAGAGATCAAGCTGGTGATCTCGGAAGCCGAGACCGCGGGCGTCATGCACCGCGCCGAGACCGAGATGATCGCCGGCGTCATGCGCATCGCCGACCGCAGCGCCCGCGGGCTGATGACGCCCCGGCGCGAGATCGAGGCGGTGGATGTGGGTGACAGCTGGGAAGAGATGGCGCGCAAGTTCCGCGACGGCCGCCGCACCCGCCTGCCGGTCAGCGACGGCGACCCGAACAACCTGATCGGCGTGATCGCCAGCGTGGACCTGATGTCGCAAAGCCGCGCCGAGGCGGTGGACCTGCGCCAGGTGATGCAGCCCGCCCCGATCATCCCCGAGACCATGGACGCGCCCGAGGTCATCGCGCGCCTGCGCGCCGCGCCGGGGCAGATGCTGCTGGTCTATGACGAATACGGCCATTTCGAGGGCGTGGTGACGCCGATGGACGTGCTGGAGGCGATCACCGGCGAGTTCGCCGGCCTCGACGACGACGAGCCGAAGCTGGTCGAGCGCGACGACGGCAGCCTGCTGGTCGCAGGCTGGATGCCGGTCGACGAATTCGCCGACCGGCTTTCGGTCTCGCTGGACGAGGATCGCGACTATTCCACCGTGGCCGGGCTGGTGCTGGACCTGGCCGGCCGGCTGCCGCAGGCGGGGGATCGCGTGGATTGGCAGGGCTGGCGCATCGAGGTGGTGGACATGGACCATCGCCGCATCGACAAGCTGCTGGTCCAGCGCCTGCCGGGCTGATCCGCAGGGCCGCGCCGGCGGGCGGGAAAGAACGCTTGTGATTTCCCGCGGGTTTGATAACGCTTGGTTATGAACTTCACCCTGCGCCAGATCACCTATTTCCTTGCCGTCGCCCGGCTGGGCCATTTCGGCCGCGCGGCCGAGACGGTGCATGTCTCGCAGCCGGGGCTGTCCAGCCAGATCGCCCAGCTCGAGGCGCGGCTGGGCGGGGCGCTGTTTGAACGCGGCGCCGGCGCGGGGCCGGTGCGGCTGACCGCGCTGGGTGAGCGGCTGTTGCCGGTGGCGCAGGAACTGATGGACACCGCCAAGCGGCTGGAGGCGCTGGCGCGGGCAGGACGGCTGCCCTTGTCGGGGCGGCTGCGGCTGGCGATCATTCCCACGGTCGCCCCCTATCTGATCCCGCACCTGGTGCCGGCGTTGCGCGCCAGCCATCCGATGCTGAACCTGGAATTGCACGAGATCGCGACGGATGAGGTGGTCTCGGGCGTGCTGAGCCACCGTTTCGATGCCGGGATCATGGCCCTGCCGGTCAACGAGCCGGGGATCGAGGCCGAGACGGTCTTGCGCGACGCCTTCCTGGTCGCGTTGTCGGGCTGCGACACCACGCTGCTGTCCGGCCCGGCCCGGCCCGAAAGCATCGAGGCGGACCGCCTGCTGCTGCTGGCCGACGGCCATTGCCTGCGCGACCAGGCGCTGGAGGTCTGCGGGCTGCGCAGCCCGCGGCGCAAGCTGAACCTGGAAGCGGCCTCGATGACGACGCTGATGCGGATGGTGGCCAGCGGCATGGGCATGACGCTGATCCCGCGGCTGGCCCTGGCGGACGAGAACCGCGACGGCCGGCTGCGCATCGTGCCCTTTACCGAGCCGGCGCCCTCGCGCGATCTGGCCGTGGTCTGGCGCCGCAATGCCGAGGCCGGGGCGGATGCGCGGGCCCTGGCCCAGGTGGTGCGCGATCTGGCCCCGGTTCTGGGGGTCGAGCCGATCCCCCGCCCGGTGCCGGATCCGGCGCCCGATGCGCCGACCCGCAAAAGGATCAGCGCAGCACGATCTTGACCGGCAGCACCAGCGCGGTGGTCTTGCCCGAGGGCGGCGCCGGCAGGCGCGGCATGCGCGAGGCCTGGCGGTTCAGCGCAGAATCGATCCTGGCATCCCCGGTCGAGCTTGCCAGCGACGCCCCGGCCACGCGGCCGCTGGGATCGACGCTGAAGCGCACGGTCACGGTCATGGTGTCGCCGCGCCCGTTGAAGCGGGTGCGCTGCATGTGGCGCGCCACCGCGGCCTGCACCTTGGACTGCCAGCTGGCCACCTGCCGCGGGCTGGGCGTGCCGGCCTGCGCCTGGGGTGCGGCGGTGCGGTCGGATTGCGGCGCCCGGACCCTGGTCGTGGCCTGGCGGGCCGGCTGCTCCTCCGGGGCCTTTTCCTTTTTCTCGCGCTTCTTGGGCTCGGGCTGCTTTTCGACGACCTTCCGCTCCGGCTCCGGCTCGGGGTCGGGACGCTCGGGCGGGCGTTCGGATTTCTGCAGCACCACCGCATCGGGCGGCGGCGGGAACAGCGAGTTCATGTCCGCCAGCGGTTCCAGTTCCTGAAGCGGCGGCATGGCGAGTTCCGGTTCGGGCTCCGGCTCCGGTTCGGGCTCGGGTTCCGGTTCGGCCTCGGTCATTTCCGGGGTCTCGGCCTCGTCCGGCGGGGCGGCCGCCTCGGGCATCGGTGCCAGCTCGACATAGACCGGGTCGGGCAGGCCGGGGGGCGCGGCGGCTTCGGCGCGTTGCAGGATCCACAGCGCGCCGCCCATATGCGCGGCCAGGGCCACCGCTGCGGCGGTGCCCCATAGCGCGCTGTCGCGCAGGGCCGGGGAAGGCTTCCAACTCATGGCGTGGGGGCTCCTCCGCTTGACGGGGTCGAGGCGGTTTGCTGGGCCGGTGCTGCCGCGGGTGCTGCCGCGGGGGCAGGTGCTGCCGCGGGCGCATCAAGCTCGGCATCGGCGGGCTGGGCGGCGGGCGCCACCCCCCCGCCGGTGGTTTCAAGCCCGACCAGAGCGATCTTGAGATAGCCGGTTTCGCGCAGGGTGTTCATGACGCCCATCAGGTCGCCATAGGACACCTCCCTGTCGGCGCGCAGGAAGATGCGCTCCTCGCGGTTGTTCTGGGTCGCGGCGGCCAGCGCCGTGGCCAGCCCGCCGGCCGGCACGTCCTTGTTGCCCAGGGCAAGCGTCAGGTCGGGCTTGACGGTGATATAGACCGGCTGGTCGGGGCGCTGCGCCGGGGTCGCGTTCGAGACCGGCAGGTCCACGTTCACATCCACCGTCGCCAGCGGCGCCGCCACCATGAAGATGATCAGCAGCACCAGCATCACGTCGATGAAGGGCGTGACGTTGATCTCGTGGTTCTCGACCAGATCGTCGCCTTGGGTTTCGCGGATGCCGCCGGCCATGGTTCAGACCTCCGTACGCGAGACGGTGCCGCGGAAGTCGAGGTCGCGGCTGACCAGGCGCTTGACCCCGGCCGCGGCATTGGCGAGCCGCAGGCGGTAGCCGGTGATGGCGCGGGCGAAGACGTTGTAGATCACCACGGCCGGGATGGCCGCGACCAGGCCGATGGCGGTGGCCAGCAGCGCCTCGGCGATGCCCGGCGCCACGACGGCAAGGTTGGTGGTCTGCGCCTGCGAGATGCCGATGAAGCTGTTCATGATGCCCCAGACGGTGCCGAACAGGCCGACGAAGGGCGCGGTCGAGCCGATGGTGGCCAGAACGCCGGTGCCCCGGCTCATGCGGCGGCCGGCGATGGCCTCGATCCGGTCCAGGTGCGAATCGACGCGCTCCTTGACGCCCGCGTCGCCGGCCTGGTCCAGCGCCGGGGCCGAGCGGTCGTATTCGGCGGCCGCGGCGCGGATCATGCGCGAGACCGGGTCGCGGCGGTTGCCGGCCGAAGCCAGCGCCGAGGGCAGGTTCGCCGCCGCTTCGACCCGGCGGATGCCGGATTGGGCGCGCTGCATGGCCCCCAGCAGTTCCAGCACCTTGGCGACCAGCACCGTCCAGGTCACGACCGAGGCAAAGGCCAGGCCGATCATCACCGCCTTCACCACCCAGTCGGCGGCAACGAACATGCCCATCGGCGACAGGTCGTGCGGCAGGTTCGGGTCGCGTTCCGGCGGGTTCAGCATCGGCGACAGCGCGTCCTGCACCGCCTGCGGCAGGATGCTGGAGCCGGCGGGCTCGGCCGCTTCGGGCGCGGCCGGGGCGGGGGCTTCCGGTGCCGCCGGGGTTTCGGAGGCTGCCGGGGCCTGGGCGGTGGCGGGCGGGGTTTCGGGCGCCGCGGGCGTATCGGCGGCGGGGGCCGGTGCGGTTGTTTCCGGCGCGGTGGTTTCCTGCGGGGCGGCTTCCGGTGCAGTTGCCGCGGGTGCGGGGGTTGCGGGCGGGGTCGTCTCGGCCGCCGGGGCGGGGGTCGTGCTTGCCGCTTCGGGTGCTGCCGTGCCGGGGGCCGCCGCTTCCGGCGTCGCGGGCTGCGGGACTTGGGGCTGCGGGGCCGCGGTTTCGCCGGCGGGGGCGGCCGGCTGGGTCTGGACCTCGGGCGCCGGGCTGGTCTGGCCGCCCGTGGCGGCTTCCTGCGCCGCGATCGGCGTGGCAAGCAGCAGGCAGGTCAAAGCAACGGCGGTCCCCGCGCTACGGCGCGGCAGTGACTTCTGGGTCATGGCGATCCTTATAGTTCCGGCATTCGATCCGTCCGCATCTTGCTGGGCGCGGCACATGCAAACTGGCATGCCGCCGACCCTCTGGCCGCGGTTTGGGCTTCGTATCGATCACCAAGGTAAAATTGTCAACTATTCCGCGGACGGGCTGCCGCGCTTTATGCCGACCAATAGGCGGCCAGGTGGCTTTGCGCCCTGTCGTGGCCCAGCGTTTCCAGCAGCAGGGCGCGAAGCGCGGCAATCTCGGATTTTTCCGCTGCCGCCCACAGATAGCTGCCGGGCAAGGGCGGCTCGTCGCGCAGCAGGGCGCAAAGCGCCGCGGTTCCGCCGGGCAGGTGGCATATGCGAAAGCCCGCGGGCCGGGGCAGCGGATAGCCGGGCTTAGCGCCGAGCAGGAAGACCTGGCCCCGCGCGCTGCCGGCGCGTGATTCGAGGATGCGGGCCATGGCGGGCCAGGCGGTCTCGTCCCCGGCAAGCATCAGCTGCGCGGCTTGCGGGATGCCGCCGCCGCTGGGGCCAAGCAGGCCGATGCGCGCGCCCGGCCGGGCACTTTGCGCCCAATGCGCCGCCCGCCCGCCGGGATGGTCGAAAACGTCCAGTTCCAGCCAGCCGGCATCGGCGTCGATGCGGCGCACGGTATAGACCGGGCGGTGCAGTGCCTTGTCGCCCCTGGGCCAGAGGATCTGGCCGTTGGCGCCGAGACGCGGCCATTCCGGCGCGTCGTCGCCGGGCTGCGGCAGGACCAGCCGGAAATGCAGCGAATCCTCGGTGGCAAGCCGGTGCAGGTTGGGCGCGGCCAGCCGCACGCGCAGGAAATCCGGGCAGAGCGGCTCGACCCCGACGACTTCGGCCAGGCTGAAATTGCCGGGCGGCTTGCCGGCATCGGCGGCCGAGGGCCAGCGCAGCGCTGCCGCCGCCGCCGGCAGGTGCTGGCCAAGATGCTCGGAAATCGCCTGCTGCATCGCGCCCAGCCATTCGGCGCGATGGGCGCGGGCAAAGACCAGCACGCCGTCGCCGCGCCGCTTGGCGCCGAACTCGCCCATCTCGACCTGGCACCAGATCGAGCGGCCATGGCCGGTATGCAGCTCCAGCCCGTGTTCCTGGGCCTCGTCGCGGATCAGCCGCTCGATCGGGGCGAAATCCTGGCCGGGCAGCAGGGCCTCGGACTGGAACTCGGGCAGGGGGGTGATGCGCATCTGTCGCCTTTCGTGCTTTGCCCCGGAAAGGTTGGGTCTGCGGTGCCCTGCCGCAAGGGCTCAGGCGAGCCGCGCGATCTCGGCCGCCGCCGCCTCGAGCGCGCCCTTGCCATGCGGGATCGCCAGCGCCGTCATCCCGGCCTCGACCACCGCCAGCACGCCCAGAAGCTGATGCGCATTGGCATGGCCCATATGGGCGATGCGCAGCGCGTTGTCGGGATCGGCGGCGCCCAGGCCGATGCCCAGCGTCACCCCCGCGCGGGCGGCGGTCCATTCGCGCAGGGCGCCGGCCTGCGGCAGCCGGGCCGCAGTGACCGAGCGGGCGCGGCCGGCGGGATCGGCGATCAGCGCGCCGATGTCGGGATGGCCCGCGCCCCAGCGCTCCAGCGCCGCCCATGTCGCCCGCGCCAGCCCCTCGTGCCGGGCCCAGGCGGCGGGCAGGGTTTCCTCGTCCAGAAGCATCCGCAGCGCCTCGTTCATGCCGAAGATGTGCTGGACGGGTGGCGTGCCGCCCCAGAACTGCCACAGCGCCTCGGCCTCGGCCCGCGGGGTCCAGTCCCAATAGGGCGTGGCCAGGCCGCTGCGCCCGCGCGCCTTCACCTGGTCCGAGAACCAGACGAAGGCCAGCCCCGGCGGCACCATCAGCCCCTTCTGGCTGGCCGAGACCAGCAGGTCCACGCCCCATTCGTCCATCCGCAAGGGCTCGCAGCCCAGCGAGGCGATGGCATCGACGGCCAGGAAGGCGGGATGGCCGCCCATGGCCGCGCGCAGGGCGGGAATGTCGGCGCGGGCGGAACTGGCGGTATCGACCTGGCAGACCAGCACCGCCCGGATCCGCCCCTCGCGGTCCTGCGCCAGCCGGTCGGCCAGCCGCTGCGGGTCGGGGGGCGCGAGGCCGAAGTCCAGCTCCTCGACCTCGATCCCCAGCGCGCGGGCCGTGGCGGCCCAGCCGCGGCCGAAATGGCCCGAGACCAGCGCCAGCGCCCGCTCGCCCCGGTCGAGCAGGTTGACGTTCGCCGCCTCCCAGCCGGCATGGCCGTTGCCGATATAGGGCACGACATGGCCCGCGGTCCCGGCCAGCCGCTTGAGCCCGGCGATCATCGCCCGGTTCTTGGCCGCCAGCGCCTCGCCGTAGATGTCGGGCGAGGCGCGGTGCATGGCGCGCAGCACGCGGTCGGGCGCGGGCGAGGGGCCGGGAATGGCAAGGACGGCGGCGCCTTGGGCGAAGCTCATGGGAAATGCCTTTCTGATGATCCGTCATCCGTAGGACGGCCCCTGCGCCGGGTCAACCGGGGGCGGCCGAGGTGCGGGGCATGGGTATTTGGGCAACGAAGAAGGGCTGGGCCTGGGGCGGCGAGGCCGGGGCGGGTGGCACGGGCGGGATGGGCATTTGGGAAACGGAAAGGGCCGGGCGGGGCCTTCGGCAGGGCCCGCCGGGGCACTGCGTCGCGGGCGGCTTGCCCCCGCGCGGCTTGCGCCTTATCCCTTGCCCTGACCGAGGATCGGGGATGCGATGGCGGACAGACTTCACAGGACGGCCAATCTGTTCGCCCGCATGTGGCGCGACTATCTGCGGCCCTATTGGGGCCGCATCCTGCTGGCGCTGCTGTTCCTGGTCATCGAGGGCTCGACCCTGGGCATGCTCAGCTGGATGCTGAAGCCGCTGTTCGACCGGGTCTTCGTCGGTGGCGACACCGATGCGATCTGGTGGGTCGGCGGCGCGATCTTTGGCCTGTTCCTGATCCGCGCCACCACCTTCGTCGTCAACCGCAGCCTGATGACCTCGGTCTCGCTGGCGGTCTCGACCTCGATGCAGACCGACCTTTTGCGCCATATCATGACCTTGGACGGCGGCTTCTTCCAGCAGAACCCCCCCGGCGCGCTGATCGAGCGGGTGCAGGGCGACACCATGGCGGTGCAGGGGGTCTGGACCACCTTCATCTCGGGCGCGGGGCGGGACATGGTCTCGCTGGTGTCGCTGTTCGGGGTGGCGCTGGCCGTCGATCCCTGGTGGACCATGGCGGCGCTGGTGGGCGCGCCGCTTCTGATCCTGCCGACGCTGGTGGTGCAGCGCTATATCCGGCGCAAGATGCGGCAGAACCGCGTCAACGCCAGCCAGCGCGCCACCCGGCTGGACGAGGTGCTGCACGGCATCAACGCCGTCAAGCTGAACCGGATGGAGGATTACCAGGCCGGCCGCTTTGCCCAGATCGTCACCCGCATCCGCCAGGCCGAGGTCAAGATGTCCGGCATCGGCGCCACCGTGCCGGCGCTGGTCGATGTCGTCACCGGCCTGGGCTTCATCGGCGTGCTGGCGCTTGGCGGTGCCGAGGTGACGCGGGGCGAGCGCACGGTGGGCGATTTCATGTCCTTCTTTACCGCCATGGCGCTGGCCTTCCAGCCGCTGCGCCGGCTGGGGGCGCTGACCGGCACCTGGCAGGTCGCCGCCGCGAGCCTGGAGCGCATCTATGCCGTGCTGGACCTGCGGCCGACCATCACCTCGGGCTCGCGGCGCGAGCCGCCGCCCGACACCACGATCCGCTTTCAGGACGTGCGGCTGGCCTATGCCAACCACCCGGTGCTGAACGGGCTGAGCTTTACCGCCGAGGCGGGCCGGACCACCGCGCTGGTCGGGCCTTCGGGGGCGGGGAAATCCACGGTCTTCAACCTGCTGACCCGGCTGGTCGACCCGGAATCGGGGCAGATCACCCTGGGCGGCGTGGCCTTGCGCGACTATGAGCTGGGCGTGCTGCGCGACCAGTTCTCGACCGTCAGCCAGGATGCGGCGCTGTTCGACGAGACGCTGCGCGAGAACATCCTGCTGGGCCACGACCAGGACGACGAGGCGCTGCGCCGCGCCGTCGTCGCCGCCCATGTCGCCGATTTCACCGACGCCCTGCCGATGGGGCTGGACACGCCTGCGGGCCCGCGCGGCTCGGCCCTGTCGGGCGGGCAGCGCCAGCGCGTGGCCATCGCCCGCGCCGTGCTGCGCAATGCGCCGATCCTGCTGCTGGACGAGGCGACCTCTGCGCTGGACGCGCAAAGCGAGCGGGTGGTGCAGCAGGCGCTGGACGAGCTTTCGGCCGGGCGCACCACGCTGGTCATCGCGCACCGGCTTTCGACCGTGCGGCAAGCCGACAAGATCGTGGTGGTCGAGGCCGGCAGGGTTGTCGAAGAAGGCAGTCACGACCAGCTTATGGCCCAGGGCGGCGCCTATGCCGCGCTGGTCCGGTTGCAATTCGGAGAGGATTGATGCGGCGCATTCTGGCGGTTTCGGGCGAGGACCGGGTCGAGTTCCTGCAAGGGCTGGTGACGAACAAGGTCGGCCCGGCGCCGTGCTGGGCGGCGTTGCTGACGCCGCAGGGCAAGTATCTGGCCGATTTCCTGGTCGTGCCCCAGGGCGAGCGGCTGCTGATCGACGTGGACGCGCGGCTGGCGGACGACCTGGCGCGGCGGCTGTCGATGTATCGGCTGCGCTCGAAGGTTGCGATCGAGCCGACGGATCTGGCCGTCGCCCGCGGCACCGGGCCGGCGCCGGCGGGGGCGATCGCCGACCCGCGGCACGCGGCGCTCGGCTGGCGGCTTTACGGCGCCGAGGGGGACGACGGCACCGACTGGGACGCCATCCGGGTCGCGCATTGCATTCCCGAAACCCTGGTCGAGCTGATCCCGAACGAGACCTTCATCCTGGAAGCCGGGTTCGAGCGCCTGCATGGCGTCGATTTCCGCAAGGGCTGCTATGTCGGGCAAGAGGTCACGGCGCGGATGAAGCACAAGACCGAATTGCGCAAGGGGCTGGTGACGGTCGGCATCGAGGGCGCGGCCCCCGTCGGCACGCCGATCCTGATGGCGGACGGGCGCGAGGCCGGCACGCTTTTCACCCAGTCCGGCGGCCGCGCCATCGCCCATATGCGCTTCGACCGCATGGGCGAGGGATTGACGGCGGGGGATGCCCGCATCATCCCGTGACCGGCCCGGCGGAGGAGCGCGTCCGCCGCATCGTGCATGTGGACATGGATGCCTTCTATGCCTCGGTCGAGCAGCGCGACGACCCGGCGCTGCGCGGCAGGCCGGTCGCCGTGGGCGGCATCCAGCGCGGCGTGGTCGCCGCGGCCAGCTATGAGGCGCGGCGCTATGGCGTGCGCTCGGCCATGCCCTCGATGCGGGCGATGCGGCTGTGCCCCGACCTGGTCTTCGTGAAGCCGCGCTTCGACGTCTATCGCGCCGTCAGCCAGCAGGTCCGCGCGATCTTTGCCGAATACACCCCGCTCGTCGAGCCGCTGTCGCTGGACGAGGCCTATCTGGACCTGACCGATCACCTGGACGGCCGCACCGCCACCCGCATCGCGCAGGAAATCCGGGCGCGCATCCGCGCGGCGACGGGGCTGACAGCCTCGGCCGGGGTCAGCTACAACAAGTTCCTGGCCAAGCTGGCCTCGGACCAGCGCAAGCCCGACGGGCTTTTCGTGATCCCGCCCGAGGCCGGGGCGCAATTCGTGCAGGGCCTGCCCATCGGCCGCTTCCACGGCATCGGCCCGGCCACGGCGGCGCGGATGGAGGCGCATGGCATCCTGACCGGCGCCGACCTGGCCCGGCAGAGCCTGGAGTTCCTGACCGCGCGCTTCGGCAAGTCGGGCAGCTATTACTGGAACATCGCCCGCGGCATCGACACGCGCGAGGTCAAGCCCGACCGCATCCGCAAGAGCATCGGCGCCGAGAACACCTATTTCGAGGATCTGCGCCAGATCGCGGCGGCGCATGAGGCGCTGGCGGTGCTGGCCGACAAGGTCTGGCGCCATGCCGCCTCGGCCGCGCGCCGGGGCCGCACGGTGACGCTGAAGGTGAAATACGGCGATTTCCGCCAGATCACCCGCGCGCGCTCGCTGCCGCGTCCGGTCGAAAGCCGCGACGAGATGCTGGAGATGGCCTGCGAATTGCTGGCCCCGGTCTTTGCCGATCCGCATGGGGTACGGCTCTTGGGCATCACGCTGTCGGGGCTGGAAGAGGCGCGGCAAGACGAGCCGCCGCGCCAGCTGGGCCTGTTCGATCAGGCGTAAAGGTTGATCACCCCGACCTTCTGGTGGATGCCGTTCACGGTTTCCTTGTCGAGGCCGAGGCCCTGCGCCAGCGTGTGCAGGTATTCGGCCTCCTTGCGGTTGTCGAACTCGATCG
>JAANMX010000545.1_pt1 | contig 49687 bp, 48 predicted proteins | sample 7279681 | NCBI WGS metagenome assembly JAANMX01 (sample SAMN14094542, study PRJNA606508) | bioreactor metagenome | isolation source: A lab-scale SPAN reactor treating ammonium-rich wastewater day 351 | place: Ireland: Galway | collected 2018-01-01
TTGTCGGTTGTCAGTTGTCGGTTGTCAGTTGTCGGTTGTCAGTTGTCGGTTGTCAGTTGTCGGTTGTCAGTTGTCGGTTGTCGGTTGTCAGTGTGCATTCTCTAACAACTGACAACCGACAACCGACAACTCAATGGTGGTGATGCCCGTACACTGCCTTGTGGCCGCCGAACACCTCGGCGATGGTTTCCGCTGTCAGCAGGTCCTTCGCGCTGCCCACGCACTTGAGCGTGCGGTTCAGGCACACCACCTGGTCGGTGATGTCCGAGACTACGCTCAGGTCGTGGCTCACCAGCACCACCGTGGTGTTGTGCTCGCGCACCTGGTGCAGGATCAGCTCCGTGAACGTCGCTTCGCCCTCGATGTCCACGCCGGCCGCTGGCTCATCCAGCAGCAGCAGCTCCGGCTGGTCCTGCAATGCGCTGGCCAGCATCACGCGCTGCAGCTCGCCGCCCGACAGGCCGCCGATCATCGAGCGCGCCAGCCGCGCCGCGCCCACGCTCTCCAGCAGCTCCTGCACCCGCGCCTTCACCCGCCCCGCCACGCCGAACGCCACCGGCCGCTTCTGCAGGGTGAGGGCCATGAACTCCAGCACCGTCATCGGCAGCGTGCGGTCGTACTGCAGGCGCTGCGGCACGTAGCCGATGCGGCCGTTGATCTCGATGCGCCCGTCGTACTTGATCAGTTTCAGGATCGCGCGCAGCAGCGTGGTCTTGCCGGCGCCGTTGGGGCCGATCAGCGCCACCAGCTGCCCGCGCGGCAGCGCCAGGCTCACGTCCTCCACGAGCTTGCGCCCGCCGGCCGAGACGGTGACGTGCTCGCACTTCAGCAGTGGTTCAGTCGCCAAGGGTTTTCAGCACCGTGTCGAGGTTGGCGCGCAGCACGCGCTCAAGGGCGTCGGGCGCGGGCTTGCCCACGCCGAAGGGGTCCAGCGTGGCCAGCGGTAATCCTGCGCTTTCGGCAATCGCGCGTGCAGCAGAATCGTCGAAGCCCGGCTCCATGAAAATCGCCTGCGCGCGGCCGTCTTTCAGCATGGCCTCGATTTCGCGGCGCTCTTCCACGGTTGGGTTGTCGCCGGGGTTGCGCTGGATCACGCCCACCTGCTGCAGGCCGAACTCGCGCGCGAAATACGGGAAGGCATCGTGGTTCGAAACGAAGCGGTTCTTCTTCAACGCCTTGAGCTTCGGCGCGTACTCGTCACGCAGGGCGGCCAGGCGCTTTTTCAGTTCGGCCGCGCGGTTGCGGTAGCCCTCGGCGTTTGCGCTGTCGAAGCCGGCCATGGCTTCCGCGATGGCGTCGGCCTGCGCGCTTGCCCCCTCGACGCTCAGCCACACGTGCGGGTTGTGGGCGCCGTGGTCGTGACCGTGATCGCGGTCGTGCTCTTCTTCCTCTTCTTCTTCCCCCAGCAGGCGGTCTTCCGGGATGCCCTTCGAGCAATCCACCAGCGTCACGCCGGCCGCCTCGGCCAGCTTGGCCGCGTCGTAAGGCTCAAGCGCCAGTCCGTTGACCAGCAGCAGGTGCGCTTCCTGCAGGCGGCGGCGGTCGGCGATGGTGGGCTCGTACTCGTGGGGGTTGTTGTTTTCGCCGGGCAGCATCTCGACCGCGGCCGCGTCGCCGGCAATCGCCATGGCCAGGCTGGCGAGGTGCGGCGTGCTTGCCATCACACGCAGCTTTTCGCCCTCTTTCAGGCCGCGAGCTTCGTGACCGGAGCCACAGGCGGCCAGGAGCAGCGTAACGGCAAGGCTCAGCAGGACGGGGATGCGCATGGTGAGTCACTTCGTTCCAGACAGGGCGGGGATGCTAAGCGGGGGCACGGCTTTATGCAAGTAGCTTGCAATATTGCGCCGGACGCTCGGCCGCGGCACACTTGCGCACGGCGGCGTCCAGGTTATATTGAGAATGAGTTTCAAGATTAGTGGCACGCGGGTGCCACCCGGAACAGTGCAATGATGAAGACTCAGCAGCCCACAGCTCCGCTCTCCACCTTCACCCCACAAGACGGCGTCCTCGAGGTCGTGGAACTGCTCGATTCCGAAGGCAGCGTCAAACGCATGTGTGAACTCGGCATCTGCCCCGGCAAACGCGTTTCCATCGTGCGCCAGGGCGACCCAGCCATCCTCAGCGTCGGTGACTCTCGCTTCGCACTTTCCGGTGAACTGCTCACCCGGGTGTACGTGCGGCCGATAGCCTGAGATTGCGATGTCCAGCCAGACCCTAGACAAACTGCCCGCGGGCGCATCCGGCACCGTGCTTGACGTGGGCGGCGAGCCCGCCCTGCAGCAGCGCCTGCTGGAAATGGGCGTGCTGCCCGGCATCGAGGTCAAGGTCGTGCGCTTCGCGCCGCTGGGCGACCCCATGGAAATCAAGGTGATGGGCTACAGCCTGAGCTTGCGCAAGGCCGAGGCCGCACACGTGACCGTGGAGCGGGCATGACGGAAGCCTCAACCAGCACGCGCCACGAGGGGCACGCGCGCCATGACCGGCACGCGATCGCCCTGATGGGCAACCCCAACACGGGCAAGAGCAGCCTGTTCAATGCGCTGACAGGCGCGCGCCAGAAGATCGCCAACTTCCCGGGCGTGACGGTCGAGGCCAAAATCGGCACCACGCGCTTCGAGAACTCCGAGTTCACCATCATCGACCTGCCCGGCACCTACAGCCTGGCCGCGCGCTCGCCCGACGAGCGGGTGGCCACCGACGCCCTGCTGGGGCGCATCGAGGGCACGCCGAAACCGGACGGCGTGGTGATCGTCCTTGACGCGTCAAGCCTTGACCGCAACCTGTACATCGGCACCCAGGTGCTGGAGTTCGGCCTGCCCGCCGTGGTGGCGCTGACCATGCTGGACGTGGCCGAGTCGCGCGGCATCAAGATCGACACCGAGAAGCTGTCGAAGACCCTGGGCGTGCCGGTGGTGGTGGTGAACGCGCCCAAGGGCAAGGGCATCGACGAGCTCAAGGGCACCCTGCACCGCGCCCTGCACCACCCGGGCAAGAAGCTCGAACTCTCATATCCCGACGACTTCAAGCGCGGCGTGGACACCCTGCACGCCGAGCTGCTTGACCTTGGCGTCAAACTCGGCTTCACCCCCACCCGCCCCGAGGCCCTGCGCCTGCTGGTGGACGGCGCCGGGCCGTTCTTCGACGAGTGCGAAGAAGTCGGCGGCGAGGAGTGGACACGCAAGTTCTTCGAAATCCGCGAGCGCGCGGCCGCCGGCCGCAGCCTCAGCATGCTCGAGGCCCAGACGCGCTACGGCGCGATCGGCCAGTGGATGCGCGAGGTCAAGCAGGCCGAGGCGCGCGAGGGCCGCACACGCACCGACGTGGTGGACGGCATTTTGACCCACAAGTTGTGGGGCAGCCTGGTGTTCATCGTGGTGATGGGCCTGATTTTCCAGAGCATCTACAGCTGGTCGGGACCATTGATGGACACCATCGACGGCGGCTTCGGCGCCCTGGGCGACTGGGTCGGCGGCATGATGGGCGAGGGCGCGCTCAAGTCGCTGGTGGTGGACGGCGTGATCGCCGGCGTCGGCGGCGTGCTGATCTTCCTGCCCCAGATCCTGATCCTGTTCCTGTTCATCGCGATCCTCGAAGACCTGGGCTACATGTCGCGCGCGGCCTTCCTGATGGACCGGCTGATGTCGCGCTTCGGCCTGTCGGGCAAGGCCTTCATCCCGCTGCTCAGCAGTTTCGCCTGCAACATCCCGGGCATCATGGGTGCGCGCGTGATTGAGGACCGCAACACGCGCCTGACCACCATTTTCCTGGCGCCCTTCATGAGCTGCAGCGCGCGCCTGCCGGTTTACACCCTGTTCATCGCGGCCTTCGTGCCGCAGATCAAGCTGCTGGGTTTTCTCGAGCTGCAGGGCCTGGTGCTGTTCGCCATGTACTGGGTGGGCGTGCTGTTCGCGATTCCCACCGCGCTGGTGCTGAAGAAGGGCATCCTCAAGTCGAAAGTAACGCCCTTCCTGCTGGAGCTGCCCAGCTACAAGATGCCGCGCCCCAAGGCCGTCGGCCGCGTGTTGTGGGAGCGCGGCGGCAGCTTCGTGCGCCGCGCGGGCACCATCATCCTGGCCGTGTCAGTGCTGGTGTGGGCGGCCGGCTACTTCCCGCGCGGCGCGGAGATTGACGACAAGCACGACGCGGCGATCGCCGCCGCGGAAGGCGCGTACAGCGAAGCCGTTGTCAGCTTCGACCCTGAGGCCGACATCGAGTCTGCGCTCGCGCAATTCAAGGCCATCGACGACGCGCACGAAGAACGCACGGCCGGGCTCGAGGGCGAAGAGCCCGAGGTCGAGGCCGCCACGGCCGAGTCCGACAAGCAGCGTGAAGCCGAAATCGCCGAACTGGCGGCCAAACACCCGGCTGCGTTTACGGATTACGAGAACTGGCTGAAGCTCGAGGAGCAGCGCTCCGAGATCGAAAACCGCCGCGCCGGCGAGCACCTGGAAAACAGCATCCTCGGCCGCATGGGCCACGTGATCGAGCCGGCCGTGGAGCCCCTGGGCTGGGACTGGCGCATCGGCATGGCTGCGATTGCCAGCTTCCCCGCGCGCGAGGTGATCGTGGCCACCCTGGGCACGATCTTCAACCTGGGCAGCGAGGAAGACGAAGAATCGCAGACCCTGCGTGAAGTGGTACAGAACGCCACGCGCCCCGACGGCAGCAAGCTGTTCAGCCTCGCCACCGGTCTGTCGATCATGGTGTTCTTCGCCCTGTGCGCCCAGTGCGCGGCCACACTGGCGGTGATGCGGCGCGAAACCAACTCATGGAAGTGGCCGCTGGCCAGTTTCGCCTACATGACCGGCCTGGCCTACGTGGCGGCGCTGGTAACCTTCCAAGTGGCGCACGCGTTGGGGGCATGATGTTCGAAACAATCACCATCATCGCCATCGTCACAGCCGCGGCGGCCTTCGCCGCCTGGCGCGTGTGGCAGACCCTGCGCGTAGCCCGCGGCCAGGCCGACTGCAACGCCTGCGGCGCATGCAAACCCGAGCACAAGTAAGCGAAACAGAAGCCCCGGATGCCAATTCGGAGTCTTGATCCGCGGTGTGCAGGAACCCGATAAGAGCTGTTGTTTCGTGCGCAGTTGTTTTATGTTTTCGTGCTTTCGTGGCCAATCCGCAGTTCGTGCCGGCTGGCAGCATGCAACCGCTAAGCGCCACCAAAGGCCGCGAAGAACTACGACTGCAGGTGTCACGCGGAGGCGCCAAGTCGCCAAGAACTGCTGTTTTTCTTGGCGTCTTGGCGCCTTGGCGTGAGACCGATTTGCTGGGCCACAAAAACACGAAAGCACGAAAGGCACTGCCACGAAATGAGCCTCATGGCTCGCCCCAAAGCGCTGGTCACCCGGCTGGACCGAGGCGTGGGCCGCAGCAGATCCAATCGACCCAAAGCCCGCCGTTGGCACGGCGGGCTTGTGTTTCCCCGGGAGATTTCCCCTTGCATCTGCGCCAATCTGCGTTATTTCTATTCGCCTTGGCTTCGGCCGAGGGACATTAGAGGAAGTGCCGCGCGTCTTCGGGGTGAAGACGAGCGAGCGCCGGAGAACACGAAGTGAGCAAGCTGCACACGATCCGACCGATCAGCCGCCGACCGCAGTAGTTCGGCGTTGCAGCTTTCACACTTTGATATCTCGGGACGTTCCACTGCGCTGGCGTGAGGAAGCGATAGCTTCCGAAGCCGCGACGCCGTTTTCCAGCGTCGCTTTTGCATTGGGCGTCCCAACGGATGGACGCCATGCCCACGACAGCCACATTCACCCAGCACCAGCTCGCTGACGCGCTCAGCCAGATCACGCGCATTCAGCGCGTGTCGGGCAATGAGCACGCCGTCATCGAATGGTTCAAGCAGCAGTTCACGAAACACGGCGTGCAGTTCAAACACTCCGGCCGCAACCTGCTGGCCTGGCGCGGCACGGGCAACAAACGCCTGCTGTTCAACACCCACACCGACACCGTGCCGCCCAACAAGGGCTACACCCGCGACCCCTGGGACGGCGCGCACGAAAACGGCCGCGTGTACGGCCTCGGCAGCAGCGACGCCGGCGGCTGTCTGATCGGCATGCTCCACGCGCTGCTCAGCGCCGAGTTTGACGAGTCGAAGTGCACGCTGATGTTCGCGCCGACCTGTGATGAAGAAACCCAGGGCGAAGGCTTCGAAATCTTCCGCGCCGAGATTCCCGAGTTCGAGGCCTGCATCACCGGCGAGCCCACCGACTGCGAAGTCTGCACGGCCGAGCGCGGCATGTTCAAGCTCGACATGCGCACGGCCGGTAAAAGCAGCCACGCCGCGCGCCCCTGGCAGGGCGACAACGCGGCCTACCACGCGGCGCGGGACATCCTCGCCATTGAGGCGCTTTATGAAGGCTTTACCGAACGCGACGACCTGCTTGGTAGAACCACGCTGGCGGTCACCATGGTGAACGGCGGCATCGCCCGCAACGTGGTGCCCAGCGAGGTGAAGTGGGTGATCGACGGCCGCACCATTGAGCAGCTCGACAACGCGGAGACGATCCGGCGCATCAAGGCGGCGATGAGCAGCCACACCACGGTCGAGAAAGAGCGCGCCCGCTTCGGCGTGTGGAAGCGCAGCGCGGAAGACGCGCTGGTGAAGTGCGCCTGCAGCGCCAGCGGCAAGCAGGGTGTAAGCGCATTCGGCGGCGTAAGCGACGCCTGGTGGAACGACAAGGCCCAGGGGCTGATCATAGGCCCCGGCTACCCCCACCTGAGCCACGCGGCCGACGAGTATCTGGAAGAGAAAGAGCTGTACCGGGGCTACCAGATTTACAAGAAGACGGCGGAGCTGTTCTTGAAGACGTAGCGCAGGATTCGCGGAGCGAATGAGCCTGAAAGTCATGTATGACTTTCAGGAATGCCTGCACAGGCCGCGGGCGCCTCGCCCGCGGCACTCCCGGGGGCAAGGTGCCCCCGGGCGGTGCAGGCGAGGCGCCTGCGCTACGGGAGTAGAGCCATGTGGGCAGGAAGATTCAGCGGCAAACCCGACAAGCTGATGCAGGAATTCAGCCAGTCGGTGTCATTTGACCAGCGGCTGTGGCGCGAGGACATCCAGGGCTCGCTGGCCTACGCGGCCGAGTTGCAGCGCATCGGCATTTTGACCGAGCAGGAGCTGGCGGACATTCGCAAGGGTTTCGAGCAGATCGCGCAGGAGATCGAGAGCGGCAAGTTCGAGTGGAAGGTCGAACTCGAAGACGTCCACATGAACATCGAGTCGCGCCTGACGGAGATCATCGGCGACGCCGGCAAGAAACTCCACACAGGCCGCAGCCGCAATGACCAGGTGGCTACGGACTTCCGCCTGTGGTGCAAGAACCGAACGGTCGAGGTTTACGCCGCCGTATCGACGCTGTTTCACAACATCCGCGACAGGGCGGAAGAACACATCGACGTCGTGATCCCGGCTTACACGCATTTGCAGCGGGCAATGCCAACAAGAATGGCGCATCACTTGTTGGCCTACTGCAAGATGCTCTACCGCGACGCGTACTACCTTGATGTAGAAGCAGGCTTGGAGTGCATCGCGGAAGCACCTTTGGGAAGCGGCGCCTGCACCGGCAATAGTTTCGGCGTAGACATGCAACGGATAGCGGATGACCTGGAACTCGGGCCAGCGTCGCGCAACTCCATGGACGCGGTCAGCAACCGCGACTTTGCCTTGGACCTGGTGTACGCGTGCGCCAAGTGCATGACGCATCTCTCACGCATCTCGGAAGACCTGATCCTGTGGTCCACGGCGGAATTCGGGTTCATCACGCTGGGCGATGCCGTCACCACCGGCTCGTCAATCATGCCTCAGAAGCGCAACCCCGATGCCTGCGAGCTGATTCGCGGCAAGACTGGACGCGTGGTCGGCCACCTGATGGCGCTGTTCACGCTGCTTAAAGGTCTGCCGATGACCTACAACCGCGACCTGCAGGAAGACAAGGAAGCGGTGTTTGACGCGACGGACCAGACGCTGGCCTGCCTGCGCGTGATGGCGCTGGTGTTCAGCAAGGAAAACTTCAAGGTCAACCGCGAGCGCATCCAGCAGCAGCTCGACTCCGGCGCCGGCTACATGGAAGCCATGAACGTGGCCGACTGGCTCGTGCTGCAGGGCGTGCCCTTCCGCGACGGCCACGACATCACAGGCCGCCTGGTCAAATACGTCGAGCAGAAGGGCATCCGCTTCGCCGACCTCACGGCCGAGGATCTACAGGCGGTGGACAAGCGTCTGAAGCCGGAGCTGCTGAAAGAGCTGTCCCTGGAAGCACTGGTAGAGCGCAAGCAGGTCTACGCAGGCACAGCCAAAGCCCGCGTACTGGAAAGGCTGGCAGAGTTGAAGCAATGGCTTGGGAAAGACAATGACCAATAACCAATTACCAATTTCCAATTCAACAGGCGCCAATTGGTAATTGGTCATTGGTAATTCGCTGTTCAGAAAGGCGATCACGAACGATATGTCAAATGGTACATGCATCCTTGCCTACAGCGGCGGGCTCGATACTTCCTTCTGCATCCCCTTCATCCGGGAGGAGTACGACTACACGGTCGAGACCGTCATGATCGACACCGGCGGCTTCACGGCCGAGGACTTCAAGCGCGCCGAGGAGCGCGCCAAGAAACTCGGCGTCGGCAAGCCCGTGGTGCTGGACGGCAAGTCCGAAGTCTTCAACCGCTTTGTGAAATTCATGCTGTTCGGCAACGTGATGCGCGGCGGCGTCTACCCCCTGTGCGTCGCCGCCGAGCGCGTGGTGCAGGCCAGCATGGTGGCCGAGTACGCCGTCAAGCGCAACGCGGCCGCCGTGGCCCACGGCAGCACCGGCGCGGGCAACGACCAGGTGCGCTTCGACGTGGCGATGAACGTGCTGGCCCCCGGGCTGCGCATGCTGGCGCCCGTGCGCGAGCACTCGTTCACGCGCGCCCAGGAAACCGAGTACCTGGCGAAGCACGGGCTTGAGATTCCCGCCAAGACCACGCAGTACAGCATCAACGCGGGCATGTGGGGCATCACCATCGGCGGCCGTGAAACCCACGACAGCGCGACCACGGTGCCCGACGAGGTGTTCGAGCTCGCCGGAGCCAGCGACCCCGCCAGCAAGCCCCGCAGCGTGAAGGTCACGTTCGAGCAGGGCGTGCCCGTCAAGCTGGACGGCGAGAAGCTGAGCCCCGAGGCGCTGATCGAGAAGCTGAACAGCCTCGGCATCAAGTACGCCGTGGGGCGCGGCGTGCACCTGGGCGACACCATCGTGGGCATCAAGGGGCGCGTGGCCTTCGTGGCGCCCGCGGCGCTGATGCTGATTGCAGCGCACCGCGAGCTGGAGAAGCTGGTGCTGACCAAGTGGCAGCGCTTCTGGAAAGACCACGTGGCCGACTTTTACGGCACGATGATCCACGAGGGCCAGCCCTTTGACCCAGCATTGCGCGACATCGAGGCCATGCTGACCCACAGCCAGCAGCGCGTCAGCGGCGAGGTCAGCCTTGAGCTGAAATACGGCAGCTTCCGTGTGGGAGGAGTCGCCAGTTCCAATTCGTTAATGAGTGCCGCGGCCGGCAAGTACGGCGAGGAATTCAGCCTCTGGAGCGGCCAGGACGCCGCCGGTTTCGGCAAGATCATAAGCATCCCCAGCAAGCTGTACGGAAACGTCGGGAAGTAAACACGAAGAAACGAAGAAGCGAAGGAAAGCCATGACTGAGCCGGAAGACAGGATTGCCGCCATCGTCTACGAGGTTGGTGAGATGATTCATCGGCGTCTGGGTCCTGGGCTGTATGAATCGGTGTACAGAGACATCCTGGCTTACGAGTTAGAGAAGCGTGGATTCGCTGTACGAATAGAAGTGCCGGTGCCGTTGGTTTGGGACGAGCTACGTTTTGATCGGACATACGCTGCTGACATTCTGGTGGAGGAGTTGGTCGTCGTGGAGGTCAAAGCCGTCGCCGAAAAGCACCCGATCCACAAGGCGCAGGCGCTAACCCATACGCGACTCCTGGAAAAGCGATTAGGGCTTGTGGTGAACTTCGGTTTGGTCACCTTCAAGCAGGGCTTTCAGCGGGCAGCCAACGGGCTGCCTGAGTGAACTGCAAAACGCCAAGACGCCAGGAGCGCCACGGCATCAATGGTTGGGGGTAGCTTCTCGTTTCACACAGCAGACAGGAAGCAAGTGGTAACAGGAACGGAATCTGAAGTGACATGCGGGTCGGCTTGCGGCCGTGGCGCTCTTGGCGCCTTGGCGTTAAGCACTTGCCTTCAAGATGTGGACCTTCGTGGTTACCGGCAGTACCGACGACCGAGGTGCGCGGCCCGGGTGTGAACTCTTCGAGTGCGCCCCGGAAGCAGCCGCCCGCGCGCTCGAAACTCAAACCCGGAGAACCGCCATGTCACAGGCTTTGTTAGTTGATCGTTCGACTCGCAAGTGGAGTCTTGGAGAGTTGCCCATGGAAATTCGCGTCCACAAAATCGCCAGCGTGGTGCACCGCCTCAACCTGCACAAGGAAGAGCGCATCGTCACCGAAAACCTCGAGTCCAAGACCGGCAACGTGATCGTTGTGCGGGCATTGGGTGAAAAAACCACCTACGGCGAGCTCGAGCTCGAGGAAGGCCGCATGGCCAAAATCTTCGAGGACGACATCATCATCGGCGCGCTCGGCGCCCGCAACGCGCTGAAAGGCTACGTCGGCAAGGTGCCCGAGCAGATCAAGGCCGGCGACGTGCTCAACATGCTGAACCTCGGCGGCGTGATCGGCCTGTGCACCAGCGCCAACAAGGATCTCGGCCCTCCCCTGAAGGTCGAGGTGGTCGGCATGGTCGCGCGCAAGGGCCGCATCCTGAACCTGGTGGACGCCAGCATCGCCGATCACGACCGCATCGAGCCCGGGATGAAGATCCCCATCGTGGCTGTCAGCGGCACCTGCATGAGCGCCGGCAAAACCAAGGCCGTGGCCGAGCTGTGCCAGCTGCTGTCCCAGCGCGGCCTGCGCGTCAACGCGGGCAAGCTGTCGGGCGTGGCCGCGCGGCGCGATCTCTTTTCCTTCGAAGACCACGGCGCACGCCGCACGCTCAGCTTCGTGGACACCGGCCTGCCCAGCACCGCCGGCCTCGAAAGCATCGCGCCCATCAGCAAGACCATCATCAACGGCCTGGCGGAAGACAAGCCCGACGTGATCCTGCTTGAGCTGGGCGACGGCATCATCGGCGGCTACTCGGTGATCACCTACTTCGAAGACCCCGAGCTGTACAAGCACACCAGCATGCACATCTGCTGCGCCAACGACCCCGTCGGCGCCTACGGCGCAAAGAAGATTTTCGACGAGCGCGGCCAGCGCATCGACGTGATCTGCGGCCCCGCCACCGACAACGAGGTCGGCCGTCACTACATCGAGAGCATCCTCAGCGTGAAGGCGATCAACGCGCGCACCGACCCCGAGGAACTGGCCGACGAAGTGTGCCGCCACCTGGGCTTCAAGGACCTGGTGGGCATGCGCAACTCCGGCCCGCTGGAGGTGGTGTGAACGAAAAGCGACCCATCCAGTGGTGGCGCCTGTGGCCGGTGATCGGCTTCCTGGGCCTGGGCGTGCTGGAAGTAACCGGAGCAATGTCCGTGAACCGGCCAATCGACTGGCTGTGGATCGGCATCGCGATCGCGGGCGCGGTGGCAACCATCATCGCGCGCGTAGTGTTCCGGATTTAGTGCGCCGTCCGAGACGTTCCGAACGAGTGGCATGCGCTTCCAGCGCATGAGTTGCGACGGTCTCCGGCCGTCGACGCGGGCCGGAGGCCCGCGATACTCATTCGCGTGACGCGAATGCCACTGCGATTGCAGTCGCCCTGAAACCTCAGGCCGCAAACACCCAAGCGGCAACAGTCACAGATATTTTTCCGGAAATTGCCGTGAAACTCCGGGGGTGTCGTGCGTGAAGCTTGTGAACCCCGACAAACCCCTGCATCCGGAAAGCACCCAATGAAGAAACTCCTGATTCTCCTCGCATTCGCTGCCTTCTGCGCAGCACCCCTGTTCGCTCAACAGAGCGGCAACCCTTCCCAGGGCAGTGAGCACGGCAAAGGCCACGAAAAGGGCCAGGGCAAGGGACACGAAGACCACGGCCAGGGCAAGGGACACGAAGACCACGGCCAGGGCAAAGGTTACGGCCACGGCAACCACGACGAAGGTGAAGACGAAGGCGAAGAGGATGACGGCGAAGCCGAGCCGCCCAAGGGCGAGGAGCCGCCTCCCCCACCGCCGAAGGATCCCCCCAAGAAGGGTCCGAAACCGCCCAAGCCTCCCAAGCCCCCGAAGAAGGGCCCCAAGCCGCCCAAGGGCAAGCAGCCTCCTCCCCCGCCGCCGGGCGGTGGGCAGGGCGGCGGCCAGGGCCAGGGCGGCGGATGCGGCCAAGGTAAAGGCCAAGGCAGCGGCCAAGGTCAGGGCGGCGGCCAGGGCAGCGGTTGCGGCCAGGGCAAAGGCCAAGGCGGCGGCCAGGGCCAGGGCGGCAAGCAGCCCCCGGGCCCGCCGAAGGCTCCCCCCAAGGGTCCGCCCCCGGGCAAAGGCCACTGCAAGTAACACACGAAGGGACGGCCTTGGGCCGTCCCTTTCCATTGGCGGCCCCTTCCTTATCGTTGTCTGAAACAGGAGGTGCCATGGCTGCCATCGTGATCCGCGGGGCGCAGGTCTACCACAACGGCCGCTTCCAGGCGCTGGAAGTGCGGGCCGACGGCCCCCACATCTCGGCTGTGGCGCCCAAAGTTGACGCCTCGGGCGCGCGTGTGATCGACGCCGGCGGCCTGCACCTGTTCCCGGGCGTGATCGATGTGCAGGTGCATTTCCGTGAGCCGGGCAACACCCATAAGGAAGACCTGGAAACCGCCACCCGCGCCTGCGCGAAAGGCGGCGTGACCAGCTTCCTGGAAATGCCCAACACCAGCCCGCCCGCCACCAACCAGGCCGGCGTTGACATCAAGCTGGCCCTGGCGGCGAAGAAGTCGCGCGTCAACTACGGCTTCTTCGTCGGCGCGACGAACACGAATTTGCGCGACCTGCAGGAAGTGAAGCGCGTGTGCGGCATCAAGGTGTTCATGGGCGCCAGCACCGGTGACCTGCTGGTGGACGACATGGCCGCCCTCGAGCGCATCTTCGCCGAGACCGACAAGCGCCGCGTGATCGCCCTGCACTGCGAAGACGAAGCCTACCTCAAGGCCCACAAGCCCGAGTACGCCCACCGCACCGACATGCGCGGCTACACCGAGTGGCGCAACGTCGAGGCCGCCTACCTCGCCACCACCCGCGCCGTGAACCTGGCCCGCAAGTATGGCCACCGCGCGCACATCCTGCACGTCAGCAGCGCCCGCGAGTGCGAACTGTTCATCCCGCGCGACACGCTGGTCACGGCCGAAACTTCGCCGCACCACCTGCTGCTGAACGTAGACGACTACGCTCGTCTGGGGACGCTGGCCAAAATGAACCCGCCCCTGAAGTATCGCGAGGACAATGCAGGCCTGTGGCGTGCCTTGCGCGACGGGCGCATCGGCGTGATCGCCACGGACCACGCGCCCCACACCCTCGAGGAAAAGCGCCGCGACATCTGGAAGGCGCCGGCGGGCATCCCGGCCGTGGAGAACTCCCTGGCGCTGATCCTTGACGCGTCAAGCCGCGGCTTCTGCACGCTGGAGCAGGTGGCGCAGTGGATGTGCGAGAACCCGGCCAGGACCTACGCCATGAAAGGCAAAGGCCGCATAGAGATCGGCCATGACGCCGACCTCACGCTGGTGGACGCCAACGCCGAGCACGTGGTCCGCAACGAAGAGCAGCTGACCAAGGTGAAGTGGAGCCCCTGGCACGGGCAGAAACTCAAAGGCCGCGCAGTAACCACCATCGTGCGAGGCCAGGTGGTCTACGAGAACAACCAGGTCAACGACCTGGTGCGCGGCGCGGAAATCCAGTACGCGTGATGTGATGCGGGCGTCCCGCCCGCACGTGTTGCAGGCCTCCGGCCTGCACGTGTCGCGGGCTTCCAGCCCGCGTTGCGCGGCCGTGACGGCCGCGCAACGGCACGCGGGACGCGTGCTTCACGTGCGGGCGAGACGACCGCATCACCACTTCAGGCGCCTGCCGTTTGCCCCGCGAATACTTCTTCCAGGCAGCCCAGCGCGAACTCGAGGTCCTGTTTGCCGGCCACGATCGGCGGTGTGAAACGCAGCACCCAGTGGTGGGTGTCCTTGATGATCGCGCCCTTTTCCAGCAGCAGTTCCGTGAAGTGATGCCCGTCCGGGCCGTCTTTCGTCAGCTCGATGCCGAACATCATGCCCTTGCCGCGCACTTCCTTGATCCTGGGCGCGCGCTCGGCCAGCTCTTGCAGCCGCTCCATCAGCCACTCGCCCTTCTCCTGCGCCTGCTGCACCAGCTTTTCTTCCTCGATGGCGTGCAGCGCCGCGTAGGCGATGCAGCTCGAGATCGGGCAGCCCCCGAACGTGCTGCCGTGGCTGCCGGGGCCCAGCAGCGACATCAGCGCGTCGTTCGCCAATATGCCGCTCACCGGCGCGAATCCGCCGCTCACGCTCTTGCCGATGCACATGATGTCCGGCCGCGCGTCCGGCCCCTCGTGCTGCCAGGCGAACAGCTCGCCTGTGCGGGCCCAGCCGGTCTGCACCTCGTCGAAGATCACCAGGAAGTTCTGGCGCCGCCCCAGCTCGATCAGCGCGCGCAGGTAGCCCTCATCAGGCACGTTGATGCCGCCCTCGCCCTGGATCGGCTCCACGATGATCGCGGCCGTGTGCTCGTCCACGGCGGCTTCCACGGCCGCCAGGTCGTTGTACTCCACGCGCTTGAAGCCGCTGGCCCAGGGGCCGAAGCCCTCGCGCGCGGCTTTTTCGTCTTCATCGAACATCTGCGTCACGGTCAGCGTGCGGCCGTGGAAACAGTGGCTGGCGTAAAGGATGTTCGGCGTGCCCTTCACGCCCTTGACCTTGTGGGCCCAGCGGCGCGCCAGCTTGAAGGCGGCCTCGGGGCCTTCCACGCCGCCGTTGGCGGGCAGGAACTTGTCGAAGCCGGTCATCTGCGTGACCTTGCGCCCGAACAGCGCCAGCCACGGGTCCGGCAGGAAGCGCCCCAGCACTGTCGGCGCGTGCGAGCCCAGAAACGCCTTCAGCGCCTCGCGCACCAGGGGGTGCCCGTGGCCCAGGTTCGCGGCCGAGTAGGCGGCCACGCCGTCGAAAATCTTGCGGCCGCTCTTGAGGTGCAGCCAGGGGCCTTCGGCCTTGACCACCGGATCGCGGCTGAGCAGGCCATAATTGTGAGCAATGTGGCTTTCGATCAGGGCCACGGCCTCGTCGCCGCTGAGGGCGTGGGCCTCGTCGATCAGTTTGCGGGCGAAATCGTGAGCGGTAGCAGCGTCCATAGCGGGCCTCCAAGGGCAGTCTAGCCCGACACTTACGTCCGCGGTACCCCGCGCCCGTGCGCGCGCGAAGTGCGGATGACGCCAATGTGAAGCACTCCGAACTTCCGCCCTGAAAGCCCGTTCATAAGATATTAGTCCACCAGTGGTTAACCGAGGTAGCTCATGAGCACGATCAGTTGTCCAGGATGCGGCATGGAATACGACGGCACCGGCCTGAAGGCCGGCGTCCAGTTTCAATGCACCCAGTGCGGCGGCATGGTTCAGGTCGGCGCGCCCAGGGTTAAGGGCAAAACCGCTGGCCCTCGCGCTGCCGGCGGACCCCGCCCGGCCGGCGGTCCCCGTGCAGCGGGCGGCCCGGCGCGCGGCGGTGCTCGCGGGCGTCCGGCAGCGGGCGGCAGCCCGATGGGGCAGATGCAGGCCGCGCAGCAGAAGCCCGGCTACGGTCCGCCGAAAAAGGGCAGCAACGCCGGCGTGTTCGTGGGTATTGGCGTCGGCGTGATCGCACTGGTGATCGTGCTGGCCGCGGTGTTCATGGGCAGCGGCCCGGCGCCGGAAGACCTTGCCAAGCAGAAAGCGGAAGAGGACCACAAGCGGCGCAAAGAAGAGATGGCCAAAAAGGACGCCGAAGTGGCGGCCGAGAACGAAGCCAAGCTGAAGCCCATCAACGCGCTGATGCAGCAGGGGCCGTCCATTGAGGCCGCGCTGCGCAACGGCGATGCCGCGACGCTGGAGGCGTTGTTCGACTGGAACGCCTACGCCAGCTACAACGCCAACCTGATCGCCGGCACCTGGGGCGGCAACATGGAATACAAGGAAGCCGCGCTGATCTGCGTAGGCGACTGGGTGCGTGACGCCGACGGCGCCCCGACCGGCTCGTTCATGGGCAAGGCCGCCCACGGCGCTGACGGCCTGCGCCAGCGGGTGATGGAGTACATCAAGGAGTTCTACTTCGGCGCGCAGGACATCAAGTGGGAGAAAGCCCGCACGGAGGCCCACGCGGGCAACTCGGTGACGGTCGGCAGCACCGTCTACCTGACCAAGCCGATCTACATCAGCTTCAAGGGCAGCGGCCCGGAGAAGGAGTTCTGGCTGGGCGCGCCCAAGGGCAGCGGCGACGTGCGCATCGTGAATTTCATCGACAAGGGCGCCTTCACCAAGCTGCAGGAGAAAGAGGCCCCGCGCCAGCGCAAGGTGGATGATCGCGACCCGCGAAACCCCGACCGCGACCCGCGCAACCCGGACCGCGACCCGGCAAGCGACCCGGGAAGCGACCCGATCCCCGGCATGGAAGACCCGCCCGCCAACCCCGACGACAACCTGCCGAACGTGGCCAAGATCGGCGCCATGCCCACGGAACCCGCGCTGGTGAACGCCGTCAACGAGCTCAAGAACGGCGGTAAGCTGAATGCCCAGCGCATCAGCCAGATCAAGGGCGAGCCCAACAAGAATGAGAAGAAGGCCACCATGGGCGCGCTGGTCGACCTGCTGATTGACGCCGTCAACAGCAAGGACCGCACCGCCAAGCTCAACATCTCGACCGCGCTGCATGAGTGCTTCAAGTTCCTGGCCTACGTCGGCTGGGAGAAGGAGGAACTGGTGTACAGCATCGGCTTCGAAGGGCAGAGCGAGTCTGACATCATCGTGCGCCGCTGGATCGAGCTCTACAACAGCTACAAACCTGAATAGCACTGGAGTTGCCTCTAAGCGCCCGCCCCACGGCGGGCGCTTTTGTTTGCGCCTCCGGAATAGCCCGCAACCGCCTGCCGTTGCTACACTGTGAACCGGAGGCCCCATGGGCGACGTCGGATTTTTCCTGCTGCTGGCGCTGGTGACGATGCTGTCGTTCGCCTTCTCCGAGGCGCTCGCCATGCGCCGCCGCCGCCTGCGCCGCGAACTGGTTGACGCGCGCACGCCGCAGTCGGACGAGGTCTTTACCGCCGGCGTCAGCGCCCTCACCCCGGTTCCCCAGGGCTTCGTGCGCGCCTTCCGCCTGGCCGTCGGGCGCGCGCTCGGCATCGACCACACCCGCCTGCTCCCCACCGACCGCGTTGTGCGAGACCTCCGCATCGTCAACTTCGACGCCTGGGAGCTCTCCGCCGTTTTGGAACGCGCCTTCGACATGCGCGTGCGCGTAGTGGATGTGGTGCGTGCCGGAACACTACGCGAGCTGTGCAAGCAGTTGCACGCGCAGAGCGAAGACGTTTCGGAAAGCAACCCGCCCCTGCACCGCGACCCGGTGCCTCGCCTGCGAGCGCCCGAGCCGGAAGTGGTGACCGCGCCGATCGTGATCGAGGCCGAGGCGCCGAAAAACCAGTCCGACCCGCGGCAACCCTCGCTATAGTCGCGGCATGATCGACCGCCTCCGACACGGTACTGTCGCTTTCACACGCCACATCCCGTACACGCTGGTGCTGCCGCAGGGCTACTCCGCGGCGCGCCCCTGGCCGCTGGTGGTCGCGCTGCACGGCATGGGCCACAACGAAGAGCTGATGCGCCGTTTCATGGGCCCGCTGCTGGAGCGCCCCTGGATCTGGGTCTTCCCGCGCGGGCCCCACTCGTTCGAGATGCGCCAGCCCGAGAAAATCCGCATCGGCCACGCCTGGTATCACTTCGACGGCGACCAGGACGCCCTGCGCCGCAGCATGCAGGAGACCGCCGCGCACCTGCTGAGCCTGCACGACCTGCTGCGCAAGGATTACCCGGTTGCCTCCACGGCCGTTGTGGGTTTCTCGCAGGGCGGCTACATGGCGGGCTACGTGGCGCCGCGCAACCCGGAGCGTTTCCGCGCCGCGGCGTGCATGGGCGGGCGCATCAAGCACGAGTTTCTGCAGGACGCGCCGCGCACGGTGGCGCTGGCGCAGTTTCACGGTGAGAAGGACGAAAACGTGTCGCCCGCGATGGCGCGCGAGGCCCTGGAAAAATGCGCCGCGCTGGGCTTTGAAGACACCCACTTCTACAGCGACCCCGATGCAGGCCACGAAGTCAGCGCGCCCATGGTGACCGAGCTGGGCAAGTGGCTGGAACGGGTGCTGGCATGAGATACCTGCCGCTGCTCGTGTTGTTGCTCAGCGCCTGCGCCGTCGGGCCCTACGCCGACACGCCGCGATACAGGCTGCCCGAAAGCCGCGCCGTCGCCGCGCGCCACCTGAACGAAGCGCTGGCGTTCGGTAGCCATGGCGTAAGCGAAGTGGCGGCCGACGAGTTGAAGCTCACCTGGCACGAGCGCCGGCAGCTGACCGGCAAGCGCTGGGTCATGCTCGAGCGCGAACTGGAGTTCGCAAGCATCAACGCCGTGCAACGCCCCAGCCGCCCCGGCGAGTGGTGGGAACTGAAGGTGGAAGCCACAGGCGGCCAGCTGACCTTCGAGTTCAAAGACGCCCCCACAGCAAGCAAGGCCGAAGCCGCCCTGCGCCGGCTGATGCAAGCGGTCACAGATGTAGAAGCCCGTGAGCTAGCGAAACAGTACTTCGCCCGGCTCGAGGGCGCAGTGCCGTACTACATCACGAACAAGAATGGCACGCGCGTGCGCAACCCCGACTGGACAAACCCTGAAGCCGCGGCCGATGCGTTGAGCACGCTGACAGGCCGAGACTTCGGCACTGACATCGACGCGTGGCGAAGCTACCTGCGGCAGGCGTACGGGATCTGATTTCTAGTCCGGCGCGGGGTCATTCTCGACGATCGGCGAGTCACTGACAGGAAAAGGGACAGGCACCGAAGGTGCCTGTCCCTGTCGAAGCTTCCGGTTTGGCGTGGCAAGCGGTGGCACGGGCGCCTCGCCCGTGTCCGGCGGGTTTGCTTGCCGATAATGTGCGCTGGTTCTGCCATGCTGCCCGGTACCCCAGTCCTTGCGGACTGGGCTTGGATTTCTTACTCGAGCGCGGCGATGCAGTCGATTTCCACCATCACGTCCTTGGGCAGGCGGGCTACCTCTACTGTGGCGCGGGCTGGGCGGTGCTCGCCCATGGCGGCCGCGTAGGCGTCGTTGACGCTGGCGAAGTCGTTCATGTCTTTCAGGAAGATGGTGGTCTTCACCACGTTGCTGAAGTCCAGCCCCGCGGCCTCCAGCACCGCCAGCAGGTTGGCCATCACCTTCACGGTCTGTTCGCCGGCGGTCTCGCCCACGATCTGGCCGCTTGACGCGTCAAGAGGTATCTGCCCGCTGCAGAACAAGAAGCCCCCGGCGCTGACCGCCTGGCTGTAAGGCCCGATCGCCTTGGGGGCGTTTTCGCTGCGCACGATCTGGATGTTCTTGGACATGGCCGGCCTCCTTGCAAGAGCCCCGGCCGAAAGGCCGGGGGCGAACGCCTTCAGGCGTTCGGATCGAATCACGATTGTGGTTCACGCGGCAGGCCGCGTGTCCCCGGCCTTTCGGCCGGGGCTCTACCACGTATCCGGGTCAAACAGCTTCTTGTACTGCTCCAGCGCGTAGCGGTCGGTCATGCCTGAGATGTAGTCGCACACCACGCGGTGGATGTTCTCGCCCTCGTGCACGCGCTTATGGAAGCCGCCGGGCATCAGGTAGGGCTCGCTCACGTAGCGCTCGAACATCTCGCGCATGAAGCGCGTGCTCTTCTCCATGCCGCGCCGCACGTGCCGGTGCATGTACAGCTTGTGGTACAGCATCAGCTTCAGGCCCTTCACCTTGGCTTTGAACTCCGGGCTGAAATCCACCACCGAATCCTTGCTCTGGTGCTGCAGCACCTCCTGCACGCCCTTGAAATCAAGCGTCTTCAGGCGCTGCACCGTGTGCTGCAGCAGGTCGGTGATCTGCAGGTCCTTCAGCCGCCGCACCACCTGGTAGCGCAGCAGGTCTTCCTCGCCCTCCGGCACGTTGGCCTTGGCGTACTCCTCGGCCTCCTTGAACAGCTCGCTTTCCCGCGCGGCCTCCCACTTCAGCAGGCCGGAATACAGGCCGTCGTCGGTGTCGTGGGCGTTGTAGCTGATCTCGTCGGCGTAGTTCGCCACCTGCGCCTCCAGGCTGGGCGACTCGCGCTCTTCCAGCCCGCGGAACAGCGGCTTGTCGTAGTCGGTGCGGTGCTTCATCAGGCCGTAGCGTAGCTCGTGAGTCGGATTCAGGCCCGCGAAACGCGGAAGGTAGTGGCGCTCGATCTCATCGACAATGCGCAGGGATTGCCCGTTGTGCTCGTAGCCGCCGTGGTCTTTCATCAGGTCGCGCATGGCGTGTTCGCCGGCGTGGCCGAAGGGCGTGTGCCCGAGGTCGTGGGCGAGCGAGATGGCCTCGGTCAAATCCTCGTTCAGGCCGAGGTTGCGGGCGATAGTGCGCGCGGCCTGGGCGACTTCAATCGTGTGGGTGAGACGGGTGCGGAAGTGGTCACCGCTCCAGTTCAGGAACACCTGGGTTTTGTACTCGAGGCGGCGGAATGCGGCGCAGTGGATGATGCGGTCGCGGTCGCGCTGAAAACAGGTGCGATAGGCGTGCTCATCTTCGGCATGGCGCCGGCCCTGGGATTCGCACGCCTTGAGGGCGTAGGGCGCCAGGGTTTTAAGCTCCCACTCTTCAATCGCCTTGCGGTCGTTCATGGCGGCATTCAAGCACGGCGAGCCTCCTTTACCAACACTCGTGATTGCGGGTAACCTGTCGAGGTGCAGGACCTGCCCGATATCGGCATGCCGCTTGGCGACGTGGAACCGCTGCTTTCCACGGCGGCTCAATTCGCGCACGCCCACCGCATGCAGCAGCTGGGCACGGAGTCGCTGCTCGCGGCCTTGATCGAAAAGCCCACCCCCGGCGTGGCGAGAATCATGCAGGAAATGGGCGTGGACCTGCCATTGCTGTCCCGCAAGATCGAAGAGTTCTTCGTGGACCTGCCGGGGCGCCGCACCACCCGCGTTGAAGAGATCTCAGCGACGCCACGCACGAAGTTGGCGATCAAACTTGCCGCACAGTTGGCCAAGGCCCAGGGCGAGGCGGAGCTGAACTGCGTCTACCTGCTGAAAGCGATCGCGCTCGAGCGGGACAGCGTCGGGGGGCAGCTGCTTGCGCAACTCGGCGCACCCGAGACGCCGGTGCACGTGAACGCCGAGCCGATGACCATGGCCGACTTCGCGAAAACCGCGAAGACGCTGATCGAGCCCGTCGCCTACGACTACTTCGTCTCCGGCTCCGACGGCCAGACGGTCAAGGCACGCAACCGCGCGGCCTGGGACGCGCTCGAGATCCGGCACCGCGTGCTGGTGGACGTCAGCAAGGTGGACGCTTCCACCGAACTGCTGGGCCTGAAGCTGCCGTTTCCCGCCCTGATCGCGCCGATGGCGTACCAGAAGCTCGCCCATACGGACGGCGAAATCGCCACGGCGAAGGCTGCGGCCGCTGCCGGAGTGCCGATGGTGGTCTCCACCATGGCCAACTGCACGCTTGAGGAAGTCGCGTCCGCCACAGCCGCGCCCAAGTGGTTCCAGCTTTACTGCCACCGTGACCGCGACATCACCCGGGACCTGATCCGGCGCGCGGAACAGGCCGGTTACGCCGCGCTGGTGGTCACCGTGGACGCGCCGGTGCTGGGGCGCCGCCTGGCCGACGAGCGCAACGGTTTTGAGCTCCCGCCGGGTCTGACGCGCGCGAATCTTGCCCGCTACGAAAACTCCGACGAGCGCCGCACGTCGCGAGTCAAGGAAGCCGGGCCGCGCCCGGACGCGCTGGAGCTGCAGCCCTTGAAGTTCACTACGGCGGAGGTTTCGCACCTGTCGCAGTTGTTCACCAACCGGCAGGACGCGGCGCTGACCTGGAAAGATATCGACTGGTTCAAATCGCTGACCAGCCTGCCCATCCTGCTGAAAGGCATCGTCCGCGGCGACGACGCCAGGCGCGCGGCCGACGCGGGCTGCGCGGGCGTGATCGTGAGCAACCACGGCGGCCGGCAACTTGACGCGTCAATAGCTTCCGCCCGCGCTTTGCCTGATGTGGTTGATGCCGTGAACGGCCGCATCCCGGTGCTGGTGGACGGCGCCATCGAATGGGGCGCCGACATCCTGCGCGCCCTGGCGCTGGGCGCAAAGGCCGTGCTGATCGGCCGGCCTGTGCTGTGGGGCCTCGCCGTCGGCGGCGAGCAGGGGGTGCAGCGCGTGTTGAGCCTCTACGCCGAGGATTTCACGCGCGCCATGCAACTGGCGGGCTGCCCGAGTGTCGCGGACGTCAACCAGGAGCTGCTGGCCTGAACAACGTAGAAACCCGGCGACTCCACCTAGCATGGCCCCGGAGGTGAACATGAAAACAGCCCTGTTTGTCGTGCTTGCCATCACGCTGCTGGTCGTCGCCTGTTCTGGCAGCCGTACGCCTGCGGACCGGGGCGAACTGCCCGAGAACGCGCCGCCCGCGAACAATGCCGCCTGCGCGCCCGCGCCAACCAACGAGCCGGAGCCCGAACCTGAGCCCGCGCCGAAGAAGCGCATCGTCGTCACCACCGGCGTGCACGGCAATGAGCCCTCCGGCTACCTGATCCAGGACCAGCTGGCCGAGCTGGGCTTCACCGTCCACGGCCCCTGCAACCCTTGGGGCATCGACAACAACAACCGCCACCTCGAGGACGGCCGCGACCTCAACCGCATGTTCGGCCGAACGGATTGCCCGGAAGCCGAGGCGGTAAAGGAATGGCTGAAAGAGAACCCGCCCGACTTCCTGCTCGATCTGCACGAAGACCCGGACGGCACGGGCGCGTACCTGATCCAGCACGGGCCCGACGACGAAATCGGGCGCAAGATCATCGACGCGCTGAAAGACCAGTACGACTTCGACCCCGCGCCGAAGTACCTGATGGTGCAGGGCGAAGACGGCCTGCTGAAGCCCACGCTGCCGGTGCTGCGCGTGATGGCGCTCGGCAAGATCTACGGCCTCGGCTACTACGCCTGGGCGAGCTTCGGCTGCACGGCGATCGTGGTGGAGTGCCCGGGAAGCTGGCCCGAAGAGAAGCGCAAGGCGTACCAGCTTGCGGTGTGCACCACGGCCAAGCGGCTGCTTGAGGAGTAGCGCAGGCGCCCCGCCTGCACAGGCCGGGGGCGCCCCGCCCCCGGCAGCAGTTGCTACGAGCGCGCGTAAAGGGGTCAGGCACCGCAACTGCGCGGAGCCTGACCCCTTTACCCCTTCAGGATTCGCGGAGCGACTTGTTTCTGCATTAGCCCCTCAAAGTCGAAACAGGCTTCTGATGAGAAGCAACTGCGGTAAACCACGAAGTGCCACTAAGGGCCACTAAGCACGGCGGGTCATGCTTTACTTCGTGGTTCTTCGTGGTCCTTCGTGGTTAACGTGTTTTGCAGTTGTCAGTAGTGGACCTTGTCGTAAAGGGGGCAGGCGCCGCAACTTCAGGTCGGGAGCGCCCTGTCCGCGGTACTTCTGCCGGGGGCGGGGCGCCCCCGGCCTGTGCAGGCGCGGCGCCTGCGCTACGTTACCCCTTCAGGGTAAACTTGAAGCGCTTGGCGCCTTCGGGGTGCTTGAGCGTGATGGCAACCACCACCTCGTCGCCCTCGGCCAGGGGCTGCGGCTGGGTGAGCGGGTTGCCGTTGAGGTACGTGCCGTTGGTGCTGCGCATGTCCTCAATGAAGAAGCCCGGCCCCTGCCGGTAAATCCGGAAGTGGCGCTTGCTGATGGTCGGGATCGCGAACACCGGCTCGGAGGGCGGTTCACGGCCGATCACGATTTCGTCGCCGACGATGTAGCGGTGGCCGTCTTCGCTGTCGATCAGCGCGCCGGTGGCCGCGCGGGTCTGTACCTTGGTGCTGTTGATGTCGCTGGGCGGGTGGGTCTCGTTCTGGGCGGCCTCGAGTTCCTGCTCTTCTTCCTCGGCTGCCAGCTCGTCGAGGTCCGGCGTCTCGGCTACCTCTTCGCCTGGGCGCACGGCGCTGGTCATGTGCTCGATCACCGCCACCTTCACCAGGCTTGCGAGGCCGCTGCCCTGAAAGAAGTTGGCGAGGTCTTTGGAGATGCGGACGGTGAGTTTCTTTTTGCCCGCCGCGTCAGCCAACCCGGGACCGATTGCCTTGAAGCTGGGCTCCGTGAGGTTCTTGCAGGCGACGCAATCGACCTCCAGCTCCGGGAACGGCAGCTCAAGCAGCCTGGGCAGGTTCTCGTCAACGGCGGCCTTGAATTCGGCGTCGCCATCGGCGGCGATGTTCAGGCGGTTCCAGCGCAAGGTGGCGGTCATACCCCCAATTTAGGGCGGGGGTGGCCCTGCGCAACTGGGAAGTTGCGGGTGACGGGGCGATGCCGGTACGGTCCGATAATCGCGAGTCAACCGCCCACAAACCCACATTTTAAGCGGTTTTCCGGCACTTTTACTCAGGCGCCGACCGGCCGAATGCCGATTTACTTTGCGGCACAAAGTACGAGGCAATCATGGCCGCATTGCTCGGCAATCTGCTGCACAAGCCCGAACTGCACTTCCGCCTCGCGTGGCAGACGCCGGCCGTGAACCTTTACCTGCTCGCGGCCGGGGTGCTGGGCGCCATGGCCTGGGGCGCCGCCATGGGCAGCCATGTCGGGCGCGCGCACCTGTGGATCACCACGATCAAGATGCCGCTGTTCCTGCTGGTGACGCTGGCCCTGTGCTTTCCGCTGATGCACATCACGCTGCTGCTCGGCGGCGTGAAAGCGCGCCCCGCGCAGACGCTGACGGTCGCGCTTTCCGGGCTGTCCACCCTGGCGATCTGCCTGGGTGCCTGCGCTCCCGTGGTCGGCCTGTTCTGCGCCTCGGCGCCGATCCCCAGCATGGCCAGCTACCTGAACCTGTACGTGCTGTGCCTGGTGTGCGGCGTGCTTGCGGGCGTTGCCGGGCTGCGGGTGCTGGCGCGCGGCATGCGCTCGCTGTGCGGCGGGCCGGTGCGCGCGCCGTTGATCGCCTGGGCGCTGATCTACCAGTTCACCGGCGCGCAGGTGGCCTGGGTGCTGCGCCCGTGGATCGGCAGCAGCTACGGCGTTGACGGCTACAGCCTGTCGCACGGGCTTTCGGGCAACTTCTACATGGGCGTGTGGGCGGTGCTCATGCGCTGGCTGAAAGAAATCGGAGCATAAACATGAGTACCGAACTGGAAGCAATCCAACCCCTCGATTCACTGCCGCCTTACGGCCGCGCGGTGGCCGCCCCTCCGCGCCCCTGGTTCACGCGCTGGGACAACGACCGCTTCTCGCCGGCCAGCCCGCTCAGCGTGGGCGGCGGCCTGCTGCGCGCGCAGGGCGCCGTGGCGCGCGACCTGTTTGAGGCGCGCGGACTGAACACCTACATCGCCGGCTGCGGGCTGCTGATGGTGTTCGCATCGCTGCTGTACGGGGCGATCCTGGGCTCGGTCGCCGGCGCGGGGCAGGTGGTCTATGCGGCCGTGAAGTTCCCGGTGGTGATCGTGGGCGCCTGCGCGATCTGCCTGCCGAGCTTCTACGTGTTCCAGGCGCTGACCGGCGCGCGGCTGAGTTTCAAGCAGGCCGTGGCGGCGGTGCTGATGCTGGGCGCCGCGGCGGGCCTGATACTGCTGGGCTGCGCACCGATCGCCTGGTTTTTCAGCGTGAGTACCAGCGAAGACGCGAGCGGATTCCTGGGGCTGATGCACGCGGTGGTGATCGCGCTTTCCACCACGTTCGGCTTTCACTTCATCGCACGCACGCACCGCTACGTGGCCTGGAAGCACGGCGAGCGGCTGTTCGACGGGCGCGTGCTGACGCTGTGGCTGGGGCTGCTGGTGCTGGTGGCGGCGCAGATGGCGTCGTTCATCGGCCCGCTGGACCCGGGGCGCGGGATGCTCGAGACGCGGCGCGGGTTCTTTCTGTCGGCGCTGCTGGAGCCATAGGCCCGGCGAGCGAGGTCGCTCCCCCCATACCGGGCCGAAGGGGCACGCGCGTGCGTGCCCCTTTTCTATTTGGTGGAACACGAAGAAGCGAAGGAACGAAGGCCTGAAGCGGCGATGCGGGTCTTCGCGTCCTTCGCCCCCTTCGCTGCTTCGCGTAAAGGCAGTTGCAGTTGTATACAGGCGGCGGAGGAAACGATGCTGACAGTGATTGCCAAGGTGCGCGCCAAACCGGGTTGCGAAGCCGAAGTGGAAGCCGAGTTGCGCAAACTGGTGGAAGCCACCCGCACAGAAGACGGCTGTTTGAATTACGACCTGCACCGCTCGCAGACCGAGCCGGCCGTGTTTATGTTCTACGAGAACTGGACCACCCGCGCGGCCCTGGACGCCCACGCGGCCTCAGCGCACATGAAAGCCTGGGGCGTAAAGCAGCCGGGCCTGCTCGCCCACGGCGTCGAGATCAGCCTGTACGAGATGGTAAGCGATGCACCGTGGTTGCGCGCCTGACCGTGGCACGGATGTCCCCATCCGTGTCCCGGCATGGGTGAGGACACCCATGCCACTTCACGCTGGCCTTGTAAACTTCGCGACAATCGCCAGCGCCGAGTGAATGCCATCCAGGGCGGCGCTCATGATGCCGCCTGCGTAGCCGGCGCCTTCGCCTGCGGGGTACAGGCCCTCGGTGTTGACTGACTCGCGCGTCTCCGGGTTGCGCGTGATGCGCACGGGGCTTGATGCCCGGGCCTCGATCGCGTGCAGGATGCCTGAGTCACTGAGAAAGCCGCGAATGCGCTTGTCGAATTCCGGCAGGTTGGCGCGCAGGGCCTTGTTCAGCTTGTCGGGCAGCAGTTCCGCGAGGGCCGCGTACTTGCGGCCGCGCGCATACGTCCCGCGCATGTTGCGCGGCGAGTGCAGGCCGCGCAGGTAGTGGGTGACGGGCTGGGCGGGCACCGCGTAATCTCCCCCACCGGCGGCAAAGGCCGCGCGCTCAAATCGCCGTTGAAACTCCACGCCGTCCAGCGGCCTGAGGCCGAAATCGGCTGGCTGGAAGGTGGTCACCAGCGCGCTGTTGGCAAAGCCGCTGGCCTGCACCGAAAAGCTCATGCCGTTGGTGTTCAGGCAGCCGGGCTCGCTCACGGCCGCCATGGTGATGCCGCCCGGGCACATGCAGAAGCTGAACAGGTCGAGCCCGCCCGCGTGGCAGGCGATGTCGTAGCTGGCAGGGGCCAGGCGCTTGTCGCGTGAATAGCGGCCGAGCTGCGCCTTGTCGATCAGCTCCTGGGCGTGCTCGATGCGCACGCCGAGCTGGAAGGGTTTGGGCTCAAGCAACACGCCGCGCGCCAGCAGCATCTCGTAGGTGTCGCGGGCGGAGTGGCCGGGGGCAAGCACCACACTTGACACGTCAATATTCTCGCTGCCGTTGACGGTGATGGCGGTTATGCGGCCGTCGGTCAGCGTCACGTCGGTCAGCTTGGCGTTGAAGCGGAACTCGCCGCCCAGCGCGACAATCTTCTCGCGCAGCTTCACCACCACGCGCGACAAGATGTCCGTGCCGACGTGGGGCGCCGCGTCGGTCAGGATGCGCCCCGGCGCGCCGCACTCGACGAAGGTTTCCAGGATGCGCGGCACGAAAGGGTCGCGGCGGCTGCTGGTGTACAGCTTTCCGTCGCTGAAGCTGCCGGCGCCGCCCTCGCCGAACAGGGCGTTGTTCTCGGGGTCGAGCTCGACCACGCCGGCGTTCCAGCGACCGATCTGGCGCAGGCGCTCAAGGGCCGGCTTGCCACGCTCGAGCAGCAGCGGGCGATAGCCGTTCAGCGCCAGCACGTAGGCCGCGAAGCCGCCGGCCGGGCCGGAGCCCACCACAACCACGCGGCCCTTCAATGGCCGGGCGCCGGGCACGGCCGTGAGTGGCGGCGTGGGCTCGGGGATGGCGGCGTTGGAGCCGATATCGCGCAGCACGCGATCCAGGTCGGCGCTTTCGGGCAACTCGACGTCGGCCGTACAGTTGAAGCGCGGCGTGCGCTCGCGCGCGTCGACCCCGCGCTTGACCAGCCGCACAGTTGACACGTCAAGGCCGACGCGCTTCGCCGCCTCGCGTTTCAGGGCGCGTTCGAAGTCGTCATCCAGGCTGACGTTAAGGTTGTAGAGGCGGATCACTGCCACGGCGGAACGATACGGGAAATCATGCGGCCGAGCCATGGCCGGTGATTCGCACCGGCAAACCGAAGCCCGGGGTGCAAACCCCGGGCGGGTTACGACGGATTCGCGAACACAGGCTGGTGCGCCCGGGATTGGCATCCCGGGCTGTGGTTTTCATGGGCCGAACACTTTTGGCAGGCCGTAGTCGCCCTTCATGAGGCTCAGCACGTCCATGCTGATCGCGATCGCGACGTGCACCAGCCAGCCGCCCCAGATGCTGCGCGTGCGCAGCGCAATCCAGCCCAGCACCATGCCGGCGATCACCGCGCCCAGCGCCTCCGGCAGCGGCTTATGGAAATGAATCATGCAGTAGGGCACGACCATCACGGCCACGGCCGCCATGCCCAGTTCTTTCTCGAGGGTGAACAGCATCCAGCCCCGGAAGAAGAACTCCACGGCGAAGAACTGCAGGGCGTACAGCGCCCACCAGCTCAGCAGCACGGCCCAGGTCCAGCGCTCGCAGTACCAGGGCTTGATCATGGGGTACATGCGGGTGAAGCCTTCCTGCGTGCCGGCCCAGAGCACGCCGATCATCACGACGAGATAGAGCACGCCGTAAACCCACAGCTTCGGCAGCACACCTTTCGTGCGCAGGCCAAGTTCAGACGGCCGGAACTTGAACTTCACGGCCAGCGCGGCAGGCAACGCCACCCAAAGCACCAGCATGCCGCCGATCCACCAGGCCCAGGGCAGCAGCACGCCCCACCAGGGCGCCTCGCGTCCCGCGGGCACGGCGGCCCAGCTGCCGTACACCACGCCGGGGGCGTACTCGCGCGCGACCTGCGGGAAAAGCTTGGCGAAATGACCGGAAAGGAAGACGTACTCGGTAAGGGCCAGCGCCACGGCCGTGTAGCCCAGCACCAGCAGCGGCAGGCTGTGGGTCTTGAGGTCGCGCCAGGCGTGGCCCGGGTGGATGCTGCGCGGCTCGTGCATGGGCGGGACTATAGTCGCGCCGGTGCCCCCTGTCGCGCCCTGAGCGCGGGAATCTAGACTGCCGCCATGCGCAACCTGACACTGACTTGCCTGCTGGCCGCGGCCTGCACCTGCCTGGTGCTTGGCTGCAGCGACGACCCGCCGCCGCCTGCGCCCAAACCGGCGCCGGCGGTTTCGCAACCCACGCCCGTACCGGCGGTGATTGACGTGCCTGACCCCATGGAAGAATGGCTGGCGCAGTCGCCCATGCGCCTGAAGATGCGCAGCATGTGGATTGACTGCGGCATGATCGTGCGAAACGTCGAGGGCGGCGGCCTGGTCGATTACGACTCGCTGGAGGGCAGCGCCGAGGACATCGCCCGCAAGGCCGACGGTTTTGCCGACATGTGGGAAGTGATCCGCGACCAGAACCGCACCATGGCGACCAAGGCCAAAGAGGGCGACTGGTTCGAGGCGCGCTACCAGTCGCAGCGCATCTGGAGCTCGTGCACCGACTGCCACATCGAGAACTGGTCACAGCACACGCGCGGCTTCCGGCCGGTCACCATTGAGGGCTGGCTGCGCAACCGGAACACGGCCGACGACGTGCCCACGGCCAACATCAGGCTTTCGGCGCCGCAGCCTTTCCTGGAACTGATGTTCACCATGATGCGCGGGTTGAACCGCTCGGTGCGCGGGATCGAGAACCACAATGCCTCCCGCGTGCTGGAAGCCTCGGCCGACGTGCACCGGGTAGCCAACGGGCAGCTCGAGATCTGGCGCGGCATCGAGCGCCAGGCCCGCGCAATCGCCGAGCTGGCGGCCAACAACCGCACGGCGGGAATCGACGGCCATTACGCGAAGCTGACGCAGGCCTGCATCGACTGCCACACCCATTACGTGCAGGAGTCGCGCACTCCGCTCAACCCCCTGCCCTGGAAGTACGATGAGTAACCGCCGCACGAAACTCGCCGCTGCCGCACTCGGCGCGCTGGCACTGGCCTGCACGCTGATCGGCTGCAACGCGGGCGTCAACGGGCCGGCCGCGAACGACGCACCCGTCGCGAACGCCCGCGTCAACGCCGAGGCGCAACCGGAGACGCCGGCCGCGGTGCACCCTTTCGCGGAATGGACGGCGCACTCGCCGCTGAAGGCCAGCATGCGCTCGATGTGGATCGACTGCGGGCTGATCATCGGCAACTCGTACCACCCGGAGATCGCGGACCTGTCCATCCTGCAGGACGTCGCGGAAGACCTGGCCCGCCGCGCGGGCCGCTTCGCGGGCTACTGGCAGACCATTCGCGACGCCAACCGCGACAGCGCAACAGCAATCCGGGAGGGCGACTGGAGCCTGGCGGCGGAGAAGAACCTGGAGGCGCACCGCGCCTGCGGCGCCTGCCACTATGAGTACTGGCCGTGGCAGGGTCGCGCCTTCACCCCCGACACGCTGAAAGGCTGGCATGACAGCCAGGACGTGTTCGGGGATGAGCCGTGGGGCGAGATGGCGCCCACCGCGCCGGCGCCTGTGCGCGCCTCAATGCAGAAGCTGGCCGGCCTGATGCTGGGCGCGGAGGCGGCGATCGCCGAAAAAAACGAGGCCGAATCGCTGAGGCTGACCGGCGGTCTGCACAAGCCTTCGGAAACACAACTCGAAATCTGGCGCGGCATCGAACGCCGCGCGCTGAGCATCGCGCGGCTGGCCCGGGAAGGAAAGCCCGAAGAAGTCGGCGAACAGTACAGGGCGATCGCGCAGGCCTGCAACGCCTGCCACGCCGAGACCTCGGACGGTCGCGGGCTGAACCCGCTGCCCTGGCCCGGCAAGTAGCGCATTCCGGCACGCGGCGCGCTGTGTAGGATGTTGCACATGGAAGCTTCGCTGCTGATCGAGTTGACGCGCCTGTACACCGAGCCGCACCGCCGCTACCACGACCTGCGGCACATCGCCGACATGCTGTGCAAGGGCGCGGCGCTGAATCTCAGCGACGAGCAGGTGATGGCGATCTGGTTTCATGACGCGGTTTACGTGCCGGGAAGCAAAACCAATGAAGCCGACAGCGCGAAGCTGGCCGTTGAGAGGCTTTCGGCACTGGGCTGGAATGCGGAACGCATCCGGGTTGTTGAACGCATCGTGCTGGATACCTGCGGCCACGTGCCGAGCATCGAGGAGTCAAAGCAGGTCATTGACCTTGACCTGTCAACCCTGGGCGGAAGCTGGGAAAGCTACCAGCGCAACGGGCGAAACATCCGCGAGGAGTTCGCGCAGGTCAGTGAAGCTGACTGGAACGCCGGGCGCGGAGCCTGGTTGGACAGCATGCTGGAGCGAGAACGCATCTTCTGGACGCCATGGGGCGAGCCACTCGAGAAAGAGGCGCGCGCCAACCTGGAACGCGACCGCGAGGCGCTGCAGCACGGCGATTGAGTCGAGGGCGCGATTCCGCACTTGAGTCGCGGGCGAATCTTTCGCAAAAGAGTTGTATGGCAACCGAAAGCATCACACATGGAGTGCTGGTCATTGCGACCGAGGCCATCGGTGCCGAGGCGGCACGATTGCTGGGCGAGCAGCCCGGCTTGCGTTCCAAGGCCGTGACCGGCGCGCGCCAGGCCCTGGCCGCCGTCGGCCAGGTGACGCCGCACATACTGGTTTTCGAGGCCGGCCTGGTGCCCGTACCGGCGATGCAGGCGGTCAAGAACATGGCGGAGCTGGCGGCTTCGCGGCCGGTGCCGCTGATCATGATCGGCGGCCCGCTGAACGCGGCGCTAGAGCAGCAGCGCAACGCGCTCGGCATCGTGAACGTGCTGGAGGGCGCGTTCCATGCCAGTGCGCTGCTGGAGGCGATTCAGGGCCTGATCGAGAAGTGGGAGCAGGCAAGGCGCGAAAGCCAGCTGCGCAAGGCCAAGCAGATGCAGATCCAGGAACGCCTGCGGTCGGCCTCAAACAAGTACATGGCGATGTCGGAAGAAGCCGCCAAGCAGCGGCTCAGCCAGCCCGACGTGCAGGATTTCGCCAGCGACGACATCGCCCCCGCCGCGGAACCCGATCCCAACAAGCCGCCCGACGAACCCACCTGGGACGGCAGCAAGACGGTCTGAACCGCGGTGCCGGAGTCGCTGCCGACCAAGCGTTAAAGTTTCTTGGTCGGATGTTCCGGCTTGCGAACGCGCTTGGTCTCGACGGGCAACCGCTTGGTGTACACTTTGCGACGGAGCGGCTTGATCGAGCTGGCGATCTCCGTGGCCGCTTCGACCTTCCCGGCATGCGGCGCACTTTCACCAGTATGCAGCACGAACGGGATTTCGCACTCCACGCCGGATGTCAGAGCTGCAATCTCGAGCATTCGCTCCACGTTCAACAGCGCTTGACGCCAGTTCGTGCGTCCCAGGCGCCCATACCAGCAGCCCTGCATGCCTTCGATACGGCTCCAGCCGGTCAGGTCAACGGCGGCAAAAAACTCCGTGCGTGCGGGCTCCGGCGCGTCAAATTGGATTACGAGCAATGCCCAGTTGGCGGCCACGTTTCATCTCCGGTGTTGCCGCAGTTTAGCAAACACCGGTGCGGCTGTCAGGCCACCACGAACGCGAAAGCCCCCGCCAAGCGGGGGCTTTCTGTCTGTCGCGGTTTCGCGCGGGCAACAGCACCAAGGCGCCGCCGCGACATCATGCCTTCAGGGCCGCTACCTCGCTGCTGATCGGCCTGGAGACGGGGCGCAAACCGGCCACGCTCAGGGCCTGCTCGGCCGCGCGGCGTGACGCTCCCTTTCCGCCCAGCGTCTTCACCACCTCGGCCAGTTCCTCGCGCATGCGGGGCGCACCCGTCTCCATGCTCTCGAGCGCGATCAGCCCCATCGTCAGCGGCTCGGCCTGGTGCTGCAGCAGCTCGGGCACCACCTGCTTGCCGGCCAGGATGTTGACCATGCAGGCGTAGTCGTAGCTGACCAGCACCTGCGCCAGCAGCGCGCTGGCCCAGGCCATGCGGTAGGTGCACAGGAACGGGGCTCCCACGATGGCGGCCTCGACCGTCGCCGTGCCGCTGCAGATCAGGCTGAAGTCGCTCAGCGCCATCACCTCGTAGCTGCGCCCGTGAACGGCGCGCAGGGGGAGATCCTCGTGGTCGGCGATGGCTTTCTTGTAACGTTCCGGATTGAACCAGGGACTGCAGCCGACCAGGAAGATCACGTCCTGGCGGCGCTTGATGATCTCACGGGCGGCGTCCAGCATGCGCGGCATCAGGCGCGTGACCTCGGCGCGCCTGGAGCCCGGGAACAGGCCCACCACCTTCTTCTTGGCCGGAATCTTGAAGCCGTGACGCAGGCCCTCGGCGCGTTTCCTGATCTGCTCGTGGTCGATGATGTCCAGCAGCGGGTGGCCTACAAAGCGCGCCTCGATGCCGTGCCTGGCATAGAAGTCCACCTCGAAGGGGAAGATCACCAGCATGCGGTCGATGTACTTGCGGATCTGGTCGACCCGCCCCTCGCGCCACGCCCACAGCTGCGGGCTGACGTAGTACACGATCGGGATGTCCAGCTGCTTCAGGCGCGGCGCGATGCGCAGGTTGAAGTCCGGCGCGTCGATCAGCACGATCACGTCCGGCTGCAGCTCTTTGGCCTTCTGCACCAGGTCGTCCATGGTGTCGAGGAAGAAGCGCAGGCTGCGCACCACCTCGACCAGCCCCACGGCCGCGTGTTCGAGCATGTTCTTGAACAGGGTGACGCCGGCGCTTTCCATCTTTCCGCCGCCGAGCCCGAAGATCTCGACGTCCGGGCGCAGGTCGCGAAGCTGCCTGGCCATTGCGGCGCCGTAGTTGTCACCGCTTGATTCGGTGGCGACGATGAAGACTCTGGGTCGTTTGCCCATCGTGCTTCCTTGTTCTGCGCGGGCCTGCGCCCGCCCACAGGCCCCGTGTCCGATAATCTAATCGGACGTTTCCCAGTGCCTTCCGTAGTAGACTTCCACCGGGACGTCTACTTTTCCGGCAATCAGCGCGGCCAGTTCATCCAGCCGCCCGTCTTCAATCATCCCGATCCGGTCCTGCGCCGGCCTGCGGGCCGTGGTATAGACCTGGATCAGGCGCAACCTGCCGCCCTTGGCCCTGATCTCGTTGATGCGGTCCGCCAGTGCCAGTACTTCTGCATCACCGGGGTCGGCGCCGTCAATTGTGGGAAACAGGCTCTGGATTGTTAGTTCCAGGTTGCGCCCGCACTCGGCGATGTTGTCCACCACGCGCTGCAGACTGAGTTTTCGGCCGCTGATCACCTCGAAGTAGGGCTGTGTGCCGGCGTCCAGTTTGGCCCAGACCTCATAGGGACCGGCCTTCAGCTCAGACAGCGCCTTCTGCACCTCCGGCTTGTTGAGCAGCAGGGCGTTGGTCAGCACGATGATCTTGACGTCGGGCAGCTTGTGCTTGAGGCGCAGCTTGTGAACCTCGCGAATGGCGTCACCCAGTCGGGCGTAGGTGGTCGGTTCACCGTCGCCGGCAAAGGCCACGTCGTTCAGGCGCTGCAGGTGCTCGGGTGTGCTGGTGAACTTCGGATGCTGCCAGATGGCGCCGCTGGCGGCCAAAGCCATCAGCCCGTCGATTTCGGACAGCATGACGTCGAAATCGACTTTGGCGTCGCGCGGCGGCACCGTGCGGTCGACCTGGCAGTAGGGACAATCGAAATTGCAGACCTTGTCGGGATTGACGTTCAACCCGAGGGAAAGCCCCCGGCTGCGGCGACTCACGACCGGGTAGGCAAAGCGCAGCTGTTCAAACTGGCGCGAATGTTCGCTCAGTATGGCTGTCTTCATTTCGGCGCGGGGAACGGTCCGGGGCCCGACGCAGGCTGCCCTTCCCGTGTGCGCGGCACCGGACTTCTGCGCCTGCGCGTCCCGACCTCCAAATTAGTGCCTACTTACCAAAGCACTTGACGCGGCATTGTAGCAGGCTTGGCGGGCAGTCAACGGCTAAATATGACTTTGCGTTCTGGCCGTTCACCAGTCACAACCTTACATTGTGTACGCCCGGGGACCCGCGGCGACTCTCCCCAACATCTTGTACATGTAAGTATTTCCGGTCAGCCTATACTTATATCCTGCCTGGCATTACCCCTCGCATCCCCTGCGCAGGCTCTGCTACGGGCCGGCCTGCAGCCACTGAGGTAACCATGCAAGCTGTTTCCGGCCGGCTACTGTTGCTGCTCGCTCTCACCTTATCCACGCTGACGGCCTGTGACGACAAGTCGACCAGCTCGTCCGGCAGCCCCGCGCCCACTGGCGGAGGGGGAGGCGGCAGCGCCCAGACCGGCAACACGGCCACCAGCAGCGAGATCAGTCTGGCGCAGCAGGTACTGACGCTGGTCAACCAGGAACGCGCCAGCGCCGGTCTCGCGCCTCTCAGCATGCACGCCGGCTGCACGCAGGTCGCCTACGACCACAGCTGGGACATGGACTTCCGCGACTTCTTCAGCCACACCAACCCGGACGGGGCCAGCCCCTTCAATCGCATGGCCAATGCCGGCATCACCTACAGCGCCGCCGCTGAAAACATCGCGGCCGGCTACGCCACAGCGGCGGACGTCATGAACGGCTGGATGAACAGCCAAGGCCACCGCGACAACATCCTGAACGCCAACTTCACCGAAATCGGCATCGGCGTGCGCCAGGGCAGCAACGGCCAGTACGGGACCTACTGGACCCAGGTATTTCGCAGGCCGTAACCCTTGCGCGCCTGTGCCCGGGGTCTATACTCGCATCTGCCTTTGCGTAGAGGCGTGGGACGGTCATAACGAAGGCCCCTGCTTTTACGCGCGGCGTTCTCCCCTGAACCCCCGCGCAGTTTGAGTCAGCCTTGGAGGAGGCACATGCGCTACTGGTTCCTGCTTGTCGCCGTCGCGTTCAGTACCGCTCTCGCGGCCCAGGCCACCCCGGGTCTCGATATCGTCACCGTAGTGCATGAGCCCAATGCAACCGACGTCGGTCCGTACATTGCGAACGTGACCGTGCCCAACCCGTTCTATGACCCGCTGCAGCCCAATGGTCAGCCGCCGACCCTGAACGTCTACGGCAACGGCAATGGCATCCATGACGAGCTCGACAGCATCAGCGAAGAATTCTACGCCCTGGGCGGCACCACCACGCACGAGCTGGCAGTGGTGCTGAACACCACCGGCGCGCCGATCACAGTGGACAGCACCACCATCCAGCTTGCCGGCGAACGCCCGAAGTTCGACGTGCCGCAGGCCCCGGAGCAGAGCTCGCCTGACGGCTCCGCAGGTCCGCCCCCGGGCATGAACCGGATCTATCCCTATGACCCGGTTTCCGTGACCATTCCGGACGGTGCCGCCGTGGCGCTGTTCCTGATCATCACCAAGTGGCGGGATTCCCTGGACACCAGCCCGCGCGAATACATCTGGACCTTCTCCTTCAACGACACCGGCGGCACCGCATTCACCGTGGAAGGCGACCTGCTGGTCCCCAGGGTCGGCGGGAAGAGCGGCAGCGGTGGTTGCGCCACCGGCAACGACGACTATCCCCACGGCCTGTGGGTGCTGGCCGGCGGCATCGCGGCCATCGTCACCCGTCGCAAGCTGCTCAAGAAGGCGTAGAAACAAGCCACCCGAAACACACAGCCCCCGACGCCGGTCGGGGGCTTTTCATTGGGCTCGCCGTGCACAGGCGAGGCGCCTGTGCCACGTTGCAGCCTTGGTGGCATGGGCGCCTCGCCCATGTCTGCCGGCCTTGGCCGACCGGGCACAGGCGAGGCGCCTGTGCCACTCGGAACGTCACACCATTGCCGCCGCTTACGGCGTCAATGTCAGCGGCACGGCCGTGGCGCCTGCAGCACCCCTGGCGGCAAACAGCACGTAGCGGCCGCTGCCGGCCGCGGCCAGCGAGGCGCCGTCTGAAGTTACGTCAATGTCCAGACCGCTCAACGCGCCGTACAGCGGGCTGGCGACCATGGCGGGACCGGCCGCGCTGCTGTCCACGGGGTACATGTTGGCGGTCGGGTCGGCCAGGATGGCGCCGGCGTCGCCGGCGGCCCACTGGGTGGGCGCCGCGGAGGCAGCCAGCGTCAGCGCCGTGCCGACGGGCGTGGTGGTCGAGGTGGCCAGCGCCGCGACACGTTGCGATGTGAAGAAGCCCCCCACCAGTTCCTGGAACAGCACCAGGTAGCGGCCACCCACGTCATCCCATGCGCACAGGCCGCCGGACAGCGACGTCGAGATGTCAAAGCTCGCGCCGGCCGGCGCGCCGGTGCTGACCTGCAGGTAGCGCCCGACGATGCCGCTGCCGTCGTCGGCCGTGATCAGCGCTTCGTCAACGGCCAGGCTGCCCGGCGTGGCCAGCCCCTTGAGCGTGGCGTTGCTGAACACCGTCTGGGCCGTGCCGACGGCCGTGCCGTTCCAGTCATACACGGCCGCCATCACGTCCGCGCCCGCCTGCCAGGCGATCACGAAGTGGTTCTGGTTGACGTGGTACTCCACGCGCGGAGCGGTGCCGGTGCCGACCGTGACTTCGGCGTTCAGCGCCTCCGATGTGAAGTCGTAAAACAGCGCCAGCACCGAGGCCGTGCCGGCATCACTGCCGGTCGCGCCGACCACCGCCACGTCCTGCAGGTTGTCCACCGCCAGGTCAAGTCCTCCGGCCGGATCGAACGCGAGCCCCGGCTCGTACTCCACCAATCCGCCGACCGTAGCCAGCGTGTCGGCGTCCAGTACTGCCAGCACCAGCGCGCGGTTGGTGGTGCTGACATCCGACAGCCACACCGCCATGTAGTCGCCGGTGTCGATGTCGTAGGTGATCGCGGCCTCGTCGGCCACGTCGGTGGTGGTCACGTCAACGGGCGTGCCCGCGGTGAAGGTCCCGCTGCCGCCCGCGCTGCCGGCGGTGGTGGTGAAGGTGTAGTTGAGGGTCTTGTTGCCGGGCGTGGCGCTGACCACCGTGCCTGTGATGGTGCCGGCGCCGACCTTGGTGACGTTATCCCAGCTGGTGAAGGTCAGAGTCACGTTGCCGACCAGCGGCACGTCGCTGCTGAAGGTCTCGCTGCCCACGGTCACGGTGATGATGCGGCCGGCGGGATCGGTCGGGTTGCCGGAGTCGAAGCTGGCGTCGTCAAAGGTGATGGGATCGAGCGTGCCGTTGGGCAGGGTGTCCGGCATCAGGATCAGCACCTGTTCGGTGCTGCCGGCGTCCTGCAGGTTGATGGTGCGGCGACCGGCCAGGTCGGTGACGGTGCCGCCGATTGCGGTGGTTGGCGCCGCGCCGGTGGTGAAGGTGAAGTTGATCGCCAGCGGCGCCGTGCCGCCCTGCTCGATCACGGTGCCAAGCAGGGAGCCGCTGCTGCTGCTGCCCGTGAAGGTGTCAAGCTGGAACACCACGCTGGCGGCGGGGTGGTCGCTGGTGTAGGTCTTGCCGCCCGTCTGCACGGTAACGGCCCGGTTGTTGGGATTGAGCGGGTTGCCGGCATCGAAGCTGGCGTCGTTAAGAGTCACCACCGTGGGCGGCGTGGTGGTGATGGCTGTCGGCACCGCCAGGTTCACGGCGTACACCGAACCACTGTCGGCCAGCTGCCACACCGTGGCGGTCAGCACGGCGCTGACAGTGCCGGTCAGCGCAACGGCCGCGGGCGGCGGAGTCGCGGCGGCGCCCAGGTCGGCGACTGCAAAGCGCGAGAAGCCGGTGAACAGCCCGCGCACGCGCCCCGGCCAGGCCGTGGTGTATTCGGCGTCCTGGGCGGGCGAGATGCTGGTGTAGGCTAGCTCGTCGGTGGTCGTGCCGTCGATCTTCAGCAGCACCAGGTCGGTCTGCGCCGTGTTGCCGTCGGCGATCGCCGCGTTGAAGTTGTAGCTGAGCTCGAACACCGCGGCCGGGCTGAGGTTCAAGCCCGTGACGGCCGCGCCGGCCGGGTCCGTGACGCTGACCTGGACCACGGGCGAATAGACATTGCGACCGCTGATCTCGTGCTCGACCACCTTCAGCTTGACCTTGCTGCCTTCGGGCAACTGGCCGGTGCCGCTGCCGATGGCGAATCGGCTGATTTCGAGGCGCGCGACGCCGATGTCGAGCACCAGGTCCCGGCCCGCGACGGCTGTGGCGGAATCGTCGGTGGGCTTGTCGCCGTCGTCGAAGGCGCAGGCGCTGAACAGAACCAGCAGGAAACAGGCAAGTACCGGCAGGTAACGCATTGGCTCTCCTCGGGGGCGCGTCTGGAGTGGTGCGCCCGTCCCGGCGAATCCTAACGGATCAAGTTGCAAGGTCTACAGTTGTGGAACGAGCGTGGTTTGCGGCGGATGGAACAAACCGCGCGGTGATCCGCGCGGCTTGACAGGTGGAGCTGATGGGATATCCTTTAGCGTTCTCTAGCAAATAGCGTACCGTTTTCAGGGATTTCCCTTGACTGCTTACCCGGACAGCCTGTCACGCCTGGTTGAGAGCCTCAAACGGCTGCCGGGCATCGGCACCAAAACCGCCGAGAGACTGGCTTTCCACCTGATCAAGCTCTCCGACGAAGACGCCATGGACCTGGCCCGCGCCATCCGTGACGTCAAACAGAACCTTACAAAATGCAGCGTCTGCTTCAACTTCACGGAGCGTGACCCATGTCCCATCTGCGCCGACGCCCAACGAGACAAATCCATCGTCTGTGTCGTCGAGCAACCCAAGGACCTGATGGCTTTCGAAAAAGCAGGCGCCTTTAAAGGCGTCTACCACTGCCTGCTGGGTCACATCGCACTGCTGGAGGGCATCGGTCCGGAAGACCTCACCATCGACGCGCTGATCAAGCGCGCCAGGCAGGGCGGCATCAGGGAGATTATCCTCGCCACCAACCCCGACCTCGAGGGTGAAGGCACGGCCGTGTACCTGCGCGACGCGCTGGCCGAGGTGGCGAAACAGAAGGGCATCAGGCTGACGCGCATCGCGAGGGGCGTACCGGCCGGCGCAGAAATCGAGAACGTGAGCAGCGCCATCCTGAGTGACGCGCTGAGCGGCAGGCAGACGTTTGGAGGATAGCGTGAGAGGCCAGAGGTCAGAGGTCAGAGGCCAGGGAACGGCGCCGGGAGCGCTGGCGGTTTGCAGTTCCCTGATCCCTGACCCCTGTCCCCTGACCCCTGCGCCCCGAAGGGAGCGCCCATGAGCGGCCCGGGCATGAGCCTCGACATGCGCGTGGGCCAGCGCCTGGAACAGCGCCAGGTGCTGAGCCTGCAGACCATCCAGTCGCTCAATATCCTGCAGATGAGCACCGCCGACCTGAATGATCTGGTGCGCGACGAGCTGCTGGAAAACCCCACTCTCGAAATGGGGACCGAAGCCCCCGACGCCCCCACCCAGGCCGAGCGCGAAGAACGCATCCACGAACAGATCATCGAGGAAACAACCCCGGAAGCCAAAACCGAAGTCGGCGAAACCTACGAAGAAGTCTACGACTTCCTGCAGCGCAACACCGACATCGACGATTTCGCCCCGCGCAACGGACGCGTCGCCCAGGATGGCGAGCCGGACGCCAAGCAGGAGGCATTCAACCAGGTGGCCGCGCCCGGCGAGCAGCTGGCCGACCATCTGCTTGAGCAGTTGCGCATGCGCGAAGTGGACGAGCTGGACTGGCCGCTGCTGGAGGCGATCATCTACTCGCTGGACGAGCGCGGCTACCTTGAATACCCGCTCGAGGACCTCTGCAAATCCTTCGACGGCCGCCACACCATGGAAGAGGTCGAATGGGCGCTGGGCCTGGTGCAGTCGCTGGAGCCCGCGGGTGTCGGCGCGCGCGACCTGGCCGAGTGCCTGCTGCTGCAGATCGGCAAGGACGACCCGGATTACCCCAGGCTGAAGAAGCTGCTGACCGAGCACTGGGAAGACGTGCTGAAGAATCGCCTGCCCAAGATCGCCAAGGACATGGGCATCGGCATCGAGGAAGTGAAGCTGCTGATCGACCTGCTGGGCAGCCTGAACCCGCACCCGGGCGCGCTCTACAGCGACGTACCGACGCAGATGGTGGTGCCGGACGTGATCATCGAGGAAGACGAGACCGGCAAGCTGCGCGTGAAGCTGACGCGCGAAAACCTGCCGCGCCTGGCCATCAGCCCCACCTACCTGAAGATGCTGGAGGGGCGCAAGGGCGACAAGGCAACACTCAGTTTCGTGAAGGGCAAGCTGAACCAGGCCCGCGCGCTGATGGACGCCATCGACCAGCGCCAGAGCACGCTCGAGCGCGTGGCCAACGAGATCCTGAAGCGCCAGGAAGACTTCATGTACGAGGGCCTCAGCGGCCTCAAGCCCATGAAGATGCAGGACATCGCCGACGAGCTGGGCATCCACCACAGCACCGTGTGGCGCGCCGTCTACGGCAAGTACATGCAGACGCCGCAGGGCATCAAGGCCATGAACACCTTCTTCACCGGCGGCCTGCCCAAGGACGACGGCGAAACCAGCCGCGAGGCCGTGAAGGAGAAGGTGAAGGAGATCGTGGACGCCGAGGACAAGAAGAAGCCGCTGTCCGACATGGCGATCGCACAGTTGCTGGACAAGGCGGGCATCAAGGCGTCGCGGCGCGTGGTCACCAAGTACCGCGAAGAACTGGGTATCCCCGACAGCCGCGTGAGGCGCGCGCATTAGCAGTCTCGCGCGCTCGCCGTAACCGTGCGCACGGAAGCGTGCCTGCACCCGGCCGGCCTACGGCGTCTGGGCGCTGGTAGTGGCGACCAGCTCCGGTGTGCGGCTGGCCGCCTGGTAGTACTGGCGGAACACGTTCACCTCGCGGATGAAGTCGCGCTGGAAGAGCTCGCTGGCTTCGCGCGAAGAAATGGTCTGGTACACCAGCTCCACCTCGACCGTGTAAGCCGAACCTGCCAGGCCGCTGACCTGGTATGCCACCTTGTCCGAGCCGCCCACGAAGTCGCCATCACCGCCGGTGCCCACGGGCGAGATCGCAGCCACGTCCGGGTGGCTGCTTGACCAGCCCTGCGGCAGCACGCGGTTGTCCTTGTAATGGGTGTTGGCCAGCAGCAGGCTGAAGGTCGGGGCTCCCGTCACGTCGGCGTGCACGGTTTCATAGATCTGCACCTGGTTCTGCTGCGTGATCAGCTGCCGGTGCGGCTCGATCGGCCCGCCCGCCGCCTCCAGCGCCAGCGGCATGCCCGTGCCGTCCACGATGCGGCCGGCCGCGTCGTAATCGCCCGAGCGCCAGACCAGCTGTCCGCCGCCGTCTTTCACCAGCACCCGCAGCCAGGCGCGGCGGCTGGGGTAGGCCGTGGGGAACTTGTGGCCGGCCTGGTTGCTCACCTGCACGTCAAAGCTCAGCGTGCCGCCTGCCAGCGCCAGGTTCTGCACCTGCACCGTGGCCGTCTGGTTCTGCAGCATGTGGCGGCTACGGTCGATCAGCAGGTTGAACTCGGCCGTGCTGGCCGGCGAGTTCAGGTCGGCGGCGTTGTCGCGCAGGATCGAGAGCATGATGGTGTTCGCCCCGACCAGCAGGTGACGGCCGTAGGGCTGGCGCGGCGCGATGCCGGGGAAGTCGCCGCCGCCGGGCTGGCGCGCGATGCGGGTGCTGATGGTGACGCCGTCCTGGCTGTCGGTGGGCATGTGGCAGCTCTGGCAGGAGGCCGCCTGCGCGGAGGGGCTGGCGACCTCGGTGGAGTACACCGAGTTGCGCCACTCGAGGTACGGCGCCTGTTCCAGGAACTTGCCTCCCGTGGGGTTGCTGCTCAGGTCAAGCACCGTGGTGTGCAGCGTGTGGCAGCTGCCGCACATGCTGGACTCGTTCATGTGCGAGCCTGCCACCGGCGTGTAGCCGGTCTGGTTCACCATCGGCGTCGCAAAGGGATTGCTGTGCGGGCCGTAGATCTGCTTGCCGTTGTTGATCGCGTACCCGGCCGAGAACGATGCGGGCGTGCCGAGGTTGGCGGCCTCCATCTGGTGGCACAGGGTGCATGAAATGCCGTCGAGCCCGATGTGCGCGCGCGGCGTGTTGCCTGCATAGATCTCGCCCAGGGTCTGCATGGCGCCGGCCTGGTGGGCCTCATAGGCGGCCTGGGGCGTGTGGCAGGACAGGCAGGTATCCTCGATCACGGCTGCCAGACCTGAATGCTGGTGCATTTCCGACGCCAGCACGGCGCGGAAATACGGGTCGCGGAATGAGTTCGCCATCATCGACGCGCGCCACTGGTTGACCGGCGCAATCTCGCGCCCGGCGCGGTCGTGCCCATGGCGGCCCGTCTGCGCCGCAGGGCACAGCAACGCAAGTGAAAACGGGGGCAGTCACCTCAGGTGGCTGTCCCCGTTCCACTTTATTGTCGGGGAGAGACGGGGTGGTCACTTAAAGTGTCCTTCCAAAACATTCATCGGCGCCAGTGATCGTGATTGCAGCCAGACTGGACGTCATGCCAGCAGCGCCGCGGGTGCCGGTGCGTCCCATGCTGGTGTGGTTTCTGAGCCTGCACATTCCTTCAGCACCGCGCGAATTTCCGGCGCGACCAGCTTTCCCAGAATGTCGAGCAGCGCGGCGCACTGCTGCCGCGTCAGGGATCGCGGATTGTGGCCCGCCACCAGCAGGGGCCTGCGCCCCTCGGCCTCTGCCCGTTCAAGCTCGTCCACTATTGACTTCACTTCCTCCAACCATTTCTCGGCATTGTCCTCCGAGCCGGCCAGAGCGCGCATGCGGGCCAGGGTCTCGCGTGCTGACTGAAGAATGCTGCCGTTCTCCGCCCGCACCAGGCGTGCGCGCAGCAGGCTCATCTCACCGAACTCGAGCATGAATCGGCCTTGATCCCTGCCCTCAAGGCACGCGACTCCGTGCGAGATCGCAGCGCAACCGTTCTCAACCTCACCCAGCAGCAGGAGCGCGCGGCCTTCGGTACACGCGGCCCTGCCTTCCAGTAACCGGTAAGACGCCCGCGCGGCCTCACGTCGTGACGCGCGGAGAGCCGAAATGGCGGCCTTGAGGCGACCCTCGTTGAACCACACGCTCCCAAGGTTGTTCAGGCAAAGCGCAAGTCCGGAAAGCGCGCCGGCTTCGCGGTGAATCGGCAGCGCTTCAATGAGCAGTCGTTCGGCACGCTGGTAATCCTGATCACGGTCGCTGTACAGGTTTGCGAGATTCCCCAGCAGCGCGCTGTAGGAGAGCTTCAGCCCGTGTTCACGGGCGATCGGTAACGCCTCCCGGTACAGTTGCTCGGCCTTGGTGTCGTTTCCTGTGTCGCTCAGAGACATGCAATACCGCAGCAGCGCGTGCACGTACAGACGAGGGTGCTGCGCGACCTGTAGACTCTCGAAGGCGATGCGCGCTTGCTCAAGGGCTTCTTCGTTCCTGCCTGATTCACGCAGGATGCTCGCGTAGCCTACCCGCAAGAGCGTGCGCGGTACGAGTTGCTTGACCGAGCCAAGCAATCCAGTGGCGCGCTGAAACAACTGAAGTGACTCATCCAGCCGCCCCTGTCGCTCCAGGCCGGAACCCAGCACTTCCAGGGCGTCCGCGAGTAGCTCCTTGTTGCTCAGCGCTTCCGCTTGGGCGATGGCTGCTCTCGCGCACTGCTCCGCGTCTGCTGCCTCACCAAGGATCGCCAGTACACGCGCCCGGCTTACGCGCTCGGCGGCATGGAGCCGGCAGGGCTGCATCTCCTTCAGCAGTTCAATGCTCAAGTCAAGCTCGCGCAATGCGGACCTGTATGATCCCGCGCTGGAAAGTGCAGCGCATGCGCGAAGCCTCGCTTCCACCGCATCTTCCGGGCGCACGTCGGGGTGCGTCGCTACACCCGCCCAGGCCTGTGCTTCTTCGGCATGCTGATATGCGCCGTTGGCCAGTTCGGCCCAGCTTCGAAGATGCGCCAGGTAAGTCGCCCGCACGGCTTTGTGCTGGGCGTCCGTAAGCCCGTTTCCGTCCGCCAGGGCGCCCGCGGCATGAAATGCCAGCTCGCGCGCCACGACAAGGTTGCCGTCGATGGGGCCGTACGTACCAAGAGCCATCAGGTGTAATCTCGCACGCTCAGACGGCAGCAGCAGCTGGTACATGCCGTCGCGCAACACCTGGTGGCGGAACAGATACAGCAACTCGGCAGAAGAATCGGCCATGCAACATGCTTATGGCAAGGAAGTGGCCGAAAGAGAACTACTCGCCAGCCCGCAACGCGGCCAATACCTGCTTCGCGTGGTCGGCAGACTTGACGCTGTCGATTACGGCCTGGATCTGCCCGTCCACGCCGATCACGAAGGTGACGCGCGCGGCGGCAAAGGTGCCGTCGACGCCATAGAGTTTCGCCACGACCTTGTCCGGGTCGCTGAGCAGGGGAAACGGCAGGTGTTCCTGCTCGCGGAAATGCTGCAGGTTCTTCACGCTGTCGTAGCTGATCCCGAACACCTTGGCGCTCGACATCAGCTCAGGCCAGCCGTCACGCAGGCTGCACATCTGGCGCGTGCACACCGGCGAGCCCGCCATGGGGTAGAACACCAGCACAACCGGCCGATGGCCGAGCTCATCGGCCAGGTGCACGCTTTGCCCGTCCTGGTCCTGCAGGGTGAAGTCGGGGGCCTTGTCGCCGACGCGATTGCCCATGCGTGGCGAGTACTTACCGAAGCCGGGTATCCAGACCATGAGTGCCGTTCTCTCGTCGAGTTGCCCTGTTGCAACGCGACCTCAGCCGGATGGATTTCATTTTACAGGAAACGAATGTCCAATGGCCGCGTTAAGGCCGCCAATACGGAACAGGAGCGTATCCCATGGGGATTTTGAAAGAATTCCGCGATTTCGCGGTGAAGGGCAATGTCGTGGACATGGCCGTCGGCATCGTGATCGGCGCGGCATTCACGGCCATCGTGCAGTCGCTGGTGAAGGATGTGATCACGCCGCCGATCGGCTACATCCTCGGCAACGTGGACTTCAGCAACATTTACCTGACCCTGAAGGAGGGCAAGGTTGCCGGGCCTTACGCGAGCCTGAAGGCCGCGCAGGACGCCGGCGCCGTCACGCTGAACGTGGGCCTGTTCATCAACGCGCTGATCAGCTTCACGATTGTGGCGTTCGCGCTGTTCATCGTGGTCAAGGCGATCAACAAACTGAAGAAGAAACAAGAAGCCGCGCCCGCCAAGCCGACCAAGGACCAGGAGCTGCTGACCGAAATCCGCGACCTGCTGAAAACCGGCGCGGATAAATCCTGACAGTTGCGCGTAACAGGCGCGCGAGGCTAGTCCGTTGCTCATGCACAGTTTTTAAAGTGACACTCCCGTGGCGTTTTGGGCGTTGCCCCGCATGTGTTAGTTTTAACACAGGCGGGATATGAGAAATCGCATCGCCAACGTCACTTTCGCGCTGATGGCCGTGGCGGCCGTCGGCTTCCTGGATTTCTCGACCGACAACCAGTACCGCAGCGTGCTGTTCTATCTGTTGCCGGTGGTGTTCGTGGCATGGTTCGCAGGCACCTGGGCCACGGTGATGATCAGCCTGGCCTGCTCGGCTGCCTACGCGGTCGCCGACCACCCGAGCCTCACCCAGCTGCAGGGCTTCCCGCTGGTGTGGCACGACGCAACCACATTCACGCTGCTGGTGTTCGTCGGCCTGGTGATCCAGGCGCTGCGGCGCCAGCGCGACGAGTCACTGCGGGCCGCCGCCCGCATCCGCGAACTGCTTGAACGCGAGTCCCAGGCCTCGCATACCGACGCGCTCACCGAGCTGCCGAACCTGCGAGAGTTCCGGGAACGGCTTGAGCCCGAGATCGCCCGCTGCCGCCGCCTTCGCAAGCCGCTTTGCCTGATGTACCTCGACCTCGACAACTTCAAGCGCGTCAACGACCTTTACGGCCACGAGGCCGGCGACGACGTGCTGACCCGCGTGGGCGTGATCCTGCGCCGCTACCTGCGCGGCGGCGACGTGCCCGCGCGCATCGGCGGCGACGAGTTCGCGGCGCTGCTGTGGCAGACCGACGACCACGAGGCCAAGACCATCGCGCAACGCATCCTGGATGCCGTGCGCGACATCGGCGAGATCTACCCGGGTTGTGATCTGGGCGCCTCGGCCGGCGTGGTCTGGTACGACACGCCGCCACAGGACGCGCGCGAAATCGTGCGCAGCGCGGACGACACCATGTACCGCGCCAAGCGCACCGGCAAGAGCCGCATCGTGGTGATGAAGCCCACCGACACGCTGCGCCAGCCGGTCAAGAGCGCCTGATGCGGCGCTCAAGGCTTTCGACGTAGCTGCGCGGCATGTGACGGCTCAGGATGCCGTCGCGCAGCCGGCTGTAGGACTCCTGCAGCAGCTGACGCAGCCGGCTTTCACGCTCGCGGGGTGTACGGCCGTCCGGCTCGGGAACGCCGTCCTGCAGCTCGGTCGGCTGCCCGGCGTGCTCGTGCTCGTAGGGAGGATTCGGCGGCATTTCCGCCATCCAGTCGCCCGCCGCCCTTACCCGGTGAATCCGCCCTTGCATCGCCGCCTGCAGGTTGCGGCAGAAGGCGGCGTCGCCGATGCGCGGCGAGCCGAAGGTGTAAAGACCGTCAACACGCACCCCCTGCTCGGCCAGGCGCGCGGCCATCACGGTGGACATCAGCGCGCCGCGGCTGTGGCCGGTCAGCCACAGGTGGCGGGCCTTGCGCGCCAGCTCCAGGCCGGGGCCGGAAATCTCGTCCCATACGCGGTCCAGAGCTTCCCGCGTGCCGCCGTGCACCTTGCCCATGGCATCCGGGTCAAGGCCGACGTTGAGGTTGTCGAGCCAGTCGCGCAGCTCATCGGAGCCGCGGGCGGCGATCACCGCGTGGCGCCCGTTGCTGACCACGAAGGCGGCGTCGTTCTTGCGCTCACTCCAGACCAGGCCGCCGCGCCGGCCCAGCAGCCCCAGGCGCTTGAGCTCTCGTTCCGCAACGTCGCGGAAGGCGTAAGCGACGTACGAGGCCAGCATCAGGTTCCAGGCGTTGCGCGCGCTGAACACGCCCGGCTGCGCCGCCTGCCAGCGACGCAGGCGCAGCGCCGCCGCGAACTCCGGGTCGAAGTAACGTTTGGATTGCTGCCTCGCCGGTTGCCCGCGTCTCGCCATGTGCGTACCGGTATAGCCGGTTCGCCACGGAATGCACGGCCGCACAACCGGGGACAGGAGCGTGTGGGGTCTGACCCTGTTTTCGCAGTTTGAAAACAGGGTCAGACCCCCTACGAGCTTGAAAGGTGAAAGGGGTCAGACCCTCTTTTTGTTCCAAAAAGAGGAGTCAGACCCCTGCTTGGGCGCCCGGTTCATGGCGCTGCCAGCGCCTCTTCCGGCTCGCGGGCCGCTCGGCGGCGGGATGACTCGGGCTCGGCTACCCGCTGCGTGCGGTCGCTGTCCAACTCGCCGTCGAAGCCGAAGCGCAGCATCTCGATGCGGCCGTCGTGGTGCTCGACGATCGCGCTGCAGTTCTCGACCCAGTCGCCGCAGTTGCAGTACAGCACGTCGCCCATCTCGCGCACTTCGGGGTGATGAATGTGCCCGCACACCACCATGTGGACCTGTTTCTGGTGGGCGTAACGAACCACGGCCTCTTCGTAGCTGCCGATGAAGCTGATGACTTTCTTGACGCGGTGCTTGATGTAGTTGCTGAGTGACCAGTGGCCGAAGCCGCACCAGCGCCGCAGGGCATTGAACCAGATGTTCACGCGAAGCAGCACGTCGTACAGCCAGTCGCCGATGAAGGTGATCAGCCGGTGGTTGGCCACCACGGCGTCGAAGATGTCGCCGTGCAGGATCACGGCCTTGCGCCCGTCGGCGGTGGTGTGGATGGGCTCGTTGTTGATCTCGACGCCGCCGAACACCAGGCGGTTGTAGCCGCGGAACAGCTCATCGTGGTTGCCGGGCACGAACACCACGCGCGTGCCCTTGTGGTCGGATTTGAGGATGCGCCGGACCACGTCGCTGTGCAGCTTGGGCCAGTGCCATTTGCGCTTGAGGGCCCAGATGTCGATGATGTCGCCGACCAGGTAGAGGTAGTCGCACTGGATCGACTTCAGGAAGTGCAGCAGTCGCTCAGCCCGGCAGAAGCGCGAGCCCAGGTGCAGGTCGGAAATCCAGACCGTGCGGAATTGAAGTTTCTGAGGTTTGTCAGGCTCGTCCAACATCGTCCCGCGCTACTGAGTGTGTCAGAAAGATAGCGCAGGAGTGTTGAGATCAGGCCAAGACCCCGTGTGGATCCAGGTATTTTGCAAGGCGCAACGCCGGCTGCCGTAGGGACACGCCGCCGCGTGTCCCCGCTGCCATGTAGGGACAAGCCGCCGCGTGTCCCCCGCCGTGGGGCAGACATCCTGTCTGCCATGGCAGGCTGGAAGGCCAATACTGCGGGGTTAAGGAGTTTCGCGGCTGCAGAGCTTTGCCTGCGGAGCAGGCCCACAATTGTTAGCCCCCAGCGTAAGCCAATCGTATCTACACAAGTCTGGCTGGTTGTGCCGATTAGGGGCTGTATGTCCCTGAACTTTCCGGTGCTGAGCCGCGGC
>JAANMX010000546.1_pt1 | contig 49650 bp, 42 predicted proteins | sample 7279681 | NCBI WGS metagenome assembly JAANMX01 (sample SAMN14094542, study PRJNA606508) | bioreactor metagenome | isolation source: A lab-scale SPAN reactor treating ammonium-rich wastewater day 351 | place: Ireland: Galway | collected 2018-01-01
CCAGCCCCAGCCCCAATCATTACGACCCATCGCTGGTCGAGGCAGTGAAACGCTTCCAGGCGCGCCACGGCCTGGAGCCGGACGGCATCATCGGTGCGCAGACCGTGATCGCCTTCAACACCAGCCCGGCGCGCCGGGTCGAGCAGATCCGCGCCAATCTCGAACGCCTGCGCTGGGTCGCCGCCGACCTGCGCGGCGACCGCCTGCTGGTCGACATCGTCGGTTATCGCGCCGACCTCGTCCTCGATGGCCAGCCGGTGTGGGAATCGAAGGTCATCGTAGGCAAGCCCGCGCGCAAGACGCCCTCCCTGCGCGACAGCGTGGTGAACCTGGTGTTCAACCCGAAGTGGGTGGTGCCGCCCACCATCCTGCGCGAGGACGTCATCCCGCGCGCGGCGCGCAACCCCGGCTACCTCGCCAGCCAGCGCCTGCGCGTCGTCGATCGCAGTGGGCACGCGGTGGATCCGGCGACGATCGACTGGGGCGGCGCGCGCCAGAGCGGCTTTCCGTACCGGGTCGTGCAGCAGTCGGGGGCGGATGGTTCGCTCGGGCGCATCAAGTTCGCACTGTCGAATCCGTACGCGATCTACCTGCACGACACCAATGCGCGTTCGCTGTTCGGCCGTGCCGAGCGTGCGCTCAGTTCGGGCTGCGTGCGGGTGGAAAAACCCGCGGAGCTGGCCCGCATCCTGCTGGACGACCCCGTGACCTGGAGCGCCCAGGCGCTCGAAGCGGCGCTCGCCAGCGGGCGCACGCGTACCGTGGGGGTGGGGCGCGATGTGACCGTGCTGCTCCACTACACCACCGCCGGCCTCGATGAATTCGGCCAGCTGCAATTGCGCAACGACATCTACGACCATGACCGCGCCATCCTCGCGGCGCTGGCGGCGCGGCGCACTGCGCTGCCGCGCTGACGGCTGCACCGTGCCCTGAGCCGGGCCTGCGCGCGTAACCTGCCGGCAATCCGCGCTTAACGCCGCTGTCTTTTGCGCCGCCTAAGCTGCGGCGTTATGAGAACGCTCGATTACACGACCGAAGAGCTCTGCCAGGCGCCCCGCCTGCGCATTGCGCTGGTGACCGAAACCTGGCCGCCCGAGGTCAACGGCGTCGCGATGACGCTCAAGCGCATGGTCGATGGCCTGATCCGCCGCGGCCACGGCGTGCAGTTGATCCGCCCGCGCCAGACCCGCGCCGACACCGCGCTGCACTCCGGCCCGCTCGAGGAGGTGCTGTCGCGCGGCCTCAAGCTGCCACGCTACGACGGCCTCAAGCTCGGGCTGCCCGCACGCTCCCGGCTGATCCGCGAGTGGTCGCGCCAGCGCCCCGACCTGGTGCATGTGGCCACCGAGGGCCCGCTGGGCTGGACCGCGGTGACGGCGGCCAACAAGCTGCGCATCCCGGTGACCTCGGACTTTCACACCAACTTCGACCACTACAGCAGCCACTACGGCATCGGCTGGCTGCGTCAGCCGGTGGCGGCCTACCTGCGCCGTTTCCACAACCGCACTGCTGCGACCTTCGTGCCGACGGCCGAACTCGCAGGCAGCCTGGGTGCCCAGGGCTACGAGCGCGTCGAGGTGATCTCGCGCGGGGTCGACACCGCGCTGTACTCGCCCGCCCGCCGCAGCGCGGAACTGCGCCGGCAGTGGGGCGTGGAACCCGACGGCCTGGCGGTGATCAGCGTCGGCCGGCTGGCGCCGGAGAAGAACCTCGGCCTCACCCTGCGCGCGTTCGCCGCCATCCGCCGCCAGCGCCCCGACGCACGCATGATCGTCGTCGGCGATGGCCCGATGCGCGAGGCCATCGTCCGCGCGCATCCCGAGGTGGTGGTGGCCGGCATGCGCCACGGCGAGGACCTCGCGGCGCACTACGCCTCGGCCGACCTGTTCCTGTTCCCCAGCCTGACCGCGACCTTCGGCAACGTCACCCTCGAGGCGATGGCGAGCGGCGTTTGCCCGGTGGCCTACGACTACGCCGCCGCGGCCGAAGTGATCCGCGACCTCGGCAACGGCGCCGCGGTGCGCTGCGGCGACGAGGACGGCTTCATCGAGCGCGCGGTGCAGCTCGGCCGCGCCGACGGCCTGCGCACCGAGCTTGCGCGCGCAGCACGCCGCACCGCGGAGACGAACGACTGGGAACGCGTGAATGACAGTTTCGCCGAAGCACTGATCCGCGCCTGGCGCGGCGGCACGGCCTCGCCGCCGGCCGCCGTGCCCTTGCGCACCCAGGAGGCCGAAAGCTGATGCAGCCAGTGCGCGCGATCTTCATCTCCGACGTCCACCTCGGCACCCGCGCCTGCCAGGCCGAAAGCCTGCTCGCCTTCCTGCGCGAGCACGAATCCGAATACCTATACCTGCTCGGCGACATCATCGACTTCTGGGCGATGAACCGCAGCGTGCAGTGGGCCGGCGCCCACAACACCGTGGTGCAGAAGGTGCTGCGCCGCGCGCGCCACGGCTGCAAGGTGTTCTTCATCCCCGGCAACCACGACGAGGCGCTGCGCGAATACACGGGCGTCGCCTTCGGCGACATCCGCGTCGAGTCGGAATGGATCCACGAGACCCTGGACGGCCGGCGCTACTGGCTGGTGCATGGCGACGAGTACGACCAGGTCACCCGCCACCACCGCTGGGTCGCGGTGCTCGGCGACGTGGGCTACAACGCGCTGGTGCGCATCAACCTGGTGCTGTCGCGGGTGCGCCGGCTGCTGCGCCGGCCGGGCTACTGGTCGCTGGCGGGTTACGCCAAGCACAAGGTGAAGAAGGCGGTGAGCTTCATCTTCGACTTCGAGGACGCGGTTGCCCACGCGGCCCAGCAACGTGGATTCGATGGCGTGGTGTGCGGCCATATCCACGCCGCGGCCGACCGCCGCATCGGCAACGTGCGCTACCTCAACTGCGGCGACTGGGTCGATACCTGCAGCGCCATCGTCGAGCACTTCGACGGTCGCATCGAGGTGGTGCATTGGGGCGTGCAGGGCGCCGCCGCCAGCCCGGCCCCGCTTGCGCTCCCGGCGCTCCCGTCACGCGTGCTGGCGGCCGAACGCCCGCACCGCCGCGAGCGCGTCGAGCAGGACGAGCGGATCTACCTCGCGCCCGACATCTGATCGGCGGGCACGTCCTCTTTCAGTTCATTGCCCGCTGCCGGTGGGCGTGTCCGCGCTGCCGCCACGTTCGTCCGTATCGTCGCGCATCAGGTCGAACATGATGAACATGCCGAGCGCCGCGTTGCCGAGCGCGAACACCCCCACCACCACGCTCGCCAGCGGCACCAGAGGGTAGGTCCGCAGCACCCAGGCCAGGATCGCGGACAGCACGTTGAGCACGATCATCAGCCAGAAGCGGCGGTCGTGCGGGCGGTACAGGCGGGAGAGTTTCATCGGCGGGGGCCTGGTGGGGCAGGGGCGTAGGGGCTCAGGGGGCGATGGGGGCAGCGGCGCGCACGTCGCCGAAGCGGCCGCGGCGCACCTGCACGAACACGCCAAGGGCGAGCACGATCTCGATGGCGCCGATGATGACGAACACCGGCGCGTAGGGCCGCGCCATGAACCAGCCGAACACCGCGAGCAGCACGCTGCTGATGACCGGCCCCGCCGCAAAGCCGAGCGAGCCCGCCATGTTGAACGCCGCCAGCGCGCTGGCGCGGCAGTCGGCGCCGCCATACTGCGCAGCCAGCACCAGCGAGGGGGCGTACATCAGCGCCGCGATCACGCCGCCGACCGCCATCGCGGCGAAGATGTGCTCGCCGGGCAGGAAGGCGAGCACGGCGAGGAACACGCCATACAGCACGCTGCCCACCACCATCATCAACAGCGGGTCCCAGTGCCGCGACAGGTGGCCGGCAGGCCAGGTCAGCACCGAGAAGGGGACGAGGAAGGCGGCCATCGCCAGCCCGATCTGGCGCGCATCGAAGCCGATCACCAGCCCGAGGTAGAGCGACAGCGTGGATACGATGAAGCCGACCGTGAGCCGGTCGGCGAACGAGAACGCAAGCGGAATCGCCAGCTGGCGCCGGCGGCGCAGCGTGGCGACGATCTCGGCGGCGGCCATGCGCGGGCGCGCTGCGGTGCTGTCGGCGAGGCCAATGAAGCCCGTCACCGCCAGCGCCAGTGAGAGCACGCCGCCACCCAGCGGCACCCACAGCGGTTCGATGCCACCGATGAAGCCGCCCAGCGGCGCGCCGGTCGCCACGCCGAGGCTGATGCAGGCGCCGACCGCGCCCATGCGCGCACCGAGCCCGGCCTTGCCGGCGTGATCCGCACCCAGCGCCATCAGCAGCGACAGCGCCGACATGTGGGCGAAGCCTTCGAGCAGGCGCAGGCCGAGCAGCAGACCGTAGCTCTCGGCGCTGCGATAGGCCCAGGCGATGCCGAGCAGGGTGAGGCCGTTCACCGCCAGCGCGCCGACCGCGAGCGCCTTGCGCCGTCCGAGCCGGTCCGACAGCAGGCCGGCCACCGGCGCGCCGACCAGCGCCCCGATCATGTTGACCGACATGAACAGATGGCTGGCGAACTGGCCGAGCCCGGGAAAGCGCTGGGCGGTGAAGTCGGGCAGCACCGGCACCATGCCGGTGACCGGCAGCATCAGGCCGTAGAGCAGCAGCAGCGGAAGCAGGTGGGGTCCGATCATCGGGAGCAGGCGGCGCGCCCTGCGCCGGGCCGTGAGGGGTTGGAAAGACGGGAATGATACGTGGCCCGCCCACGGCCGCCCTGTCGAGAATCAAGGGCCAGGGCATGCGTGCCACCGCGTGAGAGCGGTTTTCGCGCCGGTAGTTTCGCGGGCGACCGCCGTGCTGTTCAGAACGTCAGCGAAGTCCCCTTGGGGTGGAGTGCGCGGTAGCTGCGGCTCTTCTGGTCGGCCTGTTCGCTCCAGGGCGCCGTGCAGCGCGTGAGGTAGTTGAAGTGCAGCGTGGGGCGGCCGGGGCCGGCGTGATGCTCGAGGATCAGATCGAGCGCGCGCTTGTGCGGATGGCGGAACAGCGCGCCGCTGGTCGACACCAGATAGTGGCTGCAGCGCAGGTGTTCGAGCAGGCTGGCGCTGAGGTTGGCGACGCTGCCATGGTGGGGCAGCTTGAAGGCGTCCACAGCCAGCCGTTTGCCGGGGTCGCCGAGCAGGGTGGCGATCGAATTTTCGAGCACGCCGGGCCATGCATCACCGGCGAGCAGCAGGCGTACCTTCGGCGCAGCGGCGGGGTATTCGAGCAGCACGGCGATGCTGCTGCCGTTGGCGGCGCTGGCGTCGCTGCCGAAGGGCGCGTCGGCCCCGGCCTCGCCACTGCCGCGGCCGAGCGTGTCGGCAAGCCCCGTGCCGAGGTCGCTGTCGTCGTCCGCCGGCAGTTCGTAGCGGCGTTCGCCGGCCGCAATGAGCGCATCGTCATCTTCGGCGCCGAGCACGTCGCCGAGCGGTCGCAGGCTGCGGCTGGCGGCGAGCTTGCGGCGCAGCGCGGCGACATCGCCCGATTGCACGTGGGCGCGGTCGAGTTCCTTCTTCCACCGATCCTTCAGGTAGAGCAGGCACGCATGGTCGGGCGACAGCAGGGTGAGCCGGCAGTCGCCCGGCAGATCGACCGTCGGCAGGGCGGACTGTCCGCGATCGATGGCGGCCAGCGCGTGCTCGAAGCCGAGGTTCCACACCCGGGTGCCGGTGCGCGCCTCGTAATCCGCGATCAGCATGCCGAGGATCTCGCCCTGCAGGGCGCCGAGCGGGCGGCCGGCGGGGTCGGGCACGGCGTTGAGCTGGTCGCGGCCGTTGAACCAGATGCGGTCGAACCGGCAGTCGAGCGCCTCCGCGTCCAACAGCAGGCGGATCACGCCTTCGATGTGGTCGGCGTCCACGTGCGTGATCACGAGCAGGTCGAAACGGCGTTCGCTGGCCGGCAGGTGCAGGATGCGCTCGCGCAGCGCCGGGTAGGTGTGGGCCGGACCGCCGTCGATGAGGATGCGCTGGACGGTGGTGCCGCTGCCGTATTCGATCCACAGGCAGTCGCCGTGCGCGGCGGGAAGCATCTCGATGCGGAGCATGGACAGGGTCTCCTGATCTCAGCCTGGGGTGGAAGGGGCGGGTGTGTGACCCTGGCGCATGGGCAGGCGCCATTCGGCATCGCCGATGGCGACCAGCGCGAACGCCATCAGCACGCCATGGGCCAGCAGCCGCCGGCGGATGCGGCGCAGCAGGGTGCCGAAGTCGGCGTCGGGCGTGTCGACCGCGGCGAGCTCGGCGACGAGTTCGGCGGCAAGCGGACCGGCGTGGCGGCCGAGGATCTTCGCCATCGTGCCGAGCACGAGGCTGGCGTGGAAATCCTTGAACTGCACGGCCAGCCCGCCATAGCCGGTTTCGGCGACCTGTCGCGCGGTCTCGCAGCCGAGCAGCAGCACGATCGGCCCAGGGTCGATCGGCGCCGGGTTGATCAGGGTTTCGTTCAGTTGCGGACGGAAACGCCAGCGCTGCTCTTCGTCGAGTGTTTCGTCGCCGATCTCGAGGTAGTCGAGGCCGGCGTCGAGGTCATGGTGGGCGAGCAGGATCAGCAGCGGCGGATTGTGCTGCGCGACCGCGCGCTCCCATTGGTCCCAGTCATCGACGATGGTCGGCGTGGGAATGCGCGCGGTGAGTGCCGCGCGCAGCAGGGCTCGTTCGGGCTCGGGGACGAAGTGGGTGCTCGCGCACAGCGCGGCATCGAGCACGCGCAGGCTGCGCCGCTGCGGCGCCGGCAGCGACAGGTCGGTGAGGCGCTCGGAATCGAAGCGTTCGATGACCTTGCGCATCGCCCAGAAGCCGAGCGGGCAGATCGTGTCGCTCCAGCTCGCTGCGGCGCCGGCGGCGTCACAGGCGGCGCAGCGACTGCCGTCGCCGGTGAGCGCGGCCTGCCAGCCCGAGCACAGGGACGCGCCGCGTTTCGGCACCCCGCGGTCGTAGATGAACTCCAGCGGAACGGCGCGCTCTGCGTCCAGATTGATGACCTGGATGCGGTCGCCGGGGTCGGTGAAGCCCTGGCGCCGAAGGTTCTGGAACAGCGTCGCGCCATGCATCGCGAGGCTGCGGAAGAGGGTGGTCACGTTCTCGTCGGTGACGTCGAGCAGCGCCTCGCCTTCGGCCTGGCCGGCCTGCGCGCGGCGGCGCACCAGCTCGGTGTCGTTGAGGAACAGTTCTTCGTTGAGGAAGGCCATCAGCTTTTCGGTGTCGCCGAGGTCGAAGATCCTGCCCCCGGTGCCGCCGAACAGGCGCAGGTGGCGCGGGCCGAAGACCAGGGTTGCATCCACCGGGGTGCGCTCGGCAAGCTGGATCACCTCGCGCTGGCCGAAGTCGACGTCGATGCGCGGATCGTCGAGTCCGTCGTCGGCCGTGCCAGCGGACAATACCGGGGCGGAGACCGTGACCGCCTCGAAGACCTTGCCCTGGTAGCGGAACATGATCTGTGCCGCGAGTTGGTCGATGTCCGCCGGGACGTCGATGGCGAGCTCGCAGGGGGCGGTGGGTGTGCTGCGCTCGGCGGGCAGGCGGATGCGCGCGGCGGGGCCGTTCCCATGCCGCGTGGGCTGGCCGTCGCGCAGCCCGGTCCAGCATAGTTCGACGACGAGTTCGAGGCCGTCGGGCGGGAGTTCGGCATGCTGGATCGGCACGTTCGCGCTCGGGATGCCGGCCTGGCTGAGGCCGATCCAGCAGCGCACGCTGGTGCGCGCGCCGGCGACGAAATACTTGTGTGCCTGGCCGGCATGCACCAGCAGTGCGTTGACCCGGCGGGCCTCCTTCTCGGGCTGCCCCGACGAGGAAGCATCGTCCGGGAGCGCGTCGGCATCGCGATCGACGACTGCGGTGCCGACCGTGAAGCTGCGCACATCGTCCGCGGCGTGGATTGCTGCCTGTGGTGCGGCGCCGACGCTGCGGGCCGCGGCGCGCGGCAGGTCGTCGATCAGCGCGGGGCGCTCGGCAAGCGCGTCACCCGGGCCGGCGAGCATGCCGCGCCAGGGCGAGGCGGCGCGCCCGGCTTGCGCATCCGCTGCCAGGCCGATCAATTGCAGCAGGCGCACCCTGGTCGCGGTGTCTAGGCCGGGGCGGTCGAGCGCGAGCAGCGCGGGCACGAAGACCGCGGCCGGCTCGCGGGCGATCATCCAGCCCACCTGGGCGTCGTCGACACCCGACGCCGGGTCGGCGAAGCCCGACTGCGGCTTGCGCAACTGGCGCTCGGCGAGCGCGCCCGCCGACTCGGGTGGGTTGAAGGGCGCAGGCAGGGTGACCGGGCCGGGATCGCGCGCGGGCTCGAGGGGCAGCCCCTGCGCGTCGGCGATACCGGTCGCCGCGCGCACGGTGAGTTCCAGCGCGCGCACCCGGTCGTGATCATTGCCCGACTGGCCGTCCTGTGCGCCCCATTGCTCGAGCGCCTTGAGCAGGTGCTGGCGCATGCGCGCGGGAATCGGGCGGATGGCCGCGATCTCGGCGTAGGCGGTCCATGGGCTGCCCCAGAACAGCGCGGGCGGGCGCCAGTCGTCGCGCACACGCCGATTGGAAAAAAGCGCGTCGAAGGGCGCGAAGTCGCCCAGCCGTGCGCGGCACAGCGCCCACCAGAAGGCGGTGTTGCCCTCGTCGTCGTCAGCCTGAGCGGGCGGCGGCAGGTGGGCCGGGGATAGCCCGGCATGCTCGATCGGCATGCCCGCAAGCAGGTGGTAGCGGCGGTGCTGCCCCTTGCTCAGGTCCACGAGCAAGGTCGGGATGCGCCCCGGGTCCGCGACCGCGTCGAGCGCGCGGGCGACGAGCTCATGATCGGGCTCGCGCGCGTCGCCCGCCATCTCGCGCAGGTGTTCGCGCAGGGACCGGATCGGCAGCCCGGCGGCAAAGGCGAGCGCCTCGCCGCGCAGCGGGGTGCCGGCCGGCAGCGCAGTCGCGATCCGCCACGCCGCCCGGGCGATGCGCATCCACGCCGCCGGCTCGAGCGCAAAGCGCGTGGCGGCCGCCAGGGCCGCGAGGCGGACCTGCGGGTCGGCGTCGCGCTCGCCGAGCTGCACCAGCGCGTCGATGTGTCGCTGGTCGGATGGATCGGGCATGGTGCGGTCTCCGTGCGTGCGGACGTTCGTTTCCAGCGCTGCGCCGCCCGGGGGCGGCGGGTGATCCCTTACGCGCCCAGCACTTCGGGCATGTAGGTCTGCAGGCGGTGGGCCAGCAGCGCGCCGGCGTGGCGGGTGAGCACGTCGATCTCGGCGCGGGCGAGCTTGCACAGATTGGTGCGGATCGCCGACGCGAATGCCGCGTCGCCGGCGCGCGCCTCGCCCTCCACGCTGTCGATCGAGAACCAGGCCGGCTTGGCGCCGCCGGCCTTGGCGGCGTTGAGCTCCAGGCGCTTGAACTGCAGGCCGCGCACCTGCTCCATCATGATGTCGAGCGCCTCCACCAGCACTGCGGTGCCGGCTTCGGTCGGGCGCTCGTCGATGCGGAACGGCTTGCCGGCGTCGCTGACGATCACGTAGTCGAGCGCGTTGCGCGCGCGCAGCAGCGGATTGACGCCGAGGTTGTCATACACGCCGCCATCGGACAGCGTCACGTAGTCCACGCCCGCCGCCGGATACTCGCTCTGGTCCACCCGCAGCGGCGGGAACACCGGCGGGAACGCGGACGAGGCCGCGACTGCGCGGCTGAGCCGGAAGTCGTGCGCGGGCGCCGCACCGAGCTGCCATTCGCCCATCTCCGCCGGCAGGTTGCCGCCGGTGACGAAGAAGAACATGTTGCCGGTGGCGAGGTTGGTGGCGTTCACGTACAGGCGCGGGCCGCCCTTGAGCGAGCCGAGCGAGCGCTTGCCGTAGAGGTCGCGCTCGTAGCTCGCGGCGAGCTTGTCGAGGCGGGTATGGAAGGGGTCGAGCATGCCGCCGATCACCGACGACACCGCGATCGAGGTGTTCGCCAGGTAACGTTCGAGCTTCTCGAGCGCGTCCTCCTCTTCCCAGTGGCTGGCGAGAAAAGCGCCGGCGATGCTGCCGCCGCTCACGCAGCTCAGCAGATCGAGCTTCCACAACAGCCCCGCCTCATGCAGCTTGCGGAACACGCCAAGGTGAAACGCCGCCGCGCGAAAGCCGCCGCCCGACAGCGCCAGCCCGATGCGTCTGGTTTGTCCGCCAACCTGAATTGTCATTGCGCCCTCTCCTCGTTGTCGTTGTCGCTACTGCGAAGCGTTGGAACAAGCCGTTTGCCCCTGACTGAAATGTAGGAGACAAGCGGGGCGGGGGCAAAGGTGGCGCGTGCGGGCGTCGCCTTTTGCACGTTGCGCTCGATCGTGGACTGGGTCAGATATATCAATTCATGATCTAATGCCGCCCCAGTCGCCGGCGTCGACGTGTCAAGCCCGTCCGTCCCGCGCGCCGACACCTGCCTTCGGACCCCTTGCATGTCGTTCTGGCCACGCTTCTCGCTTCCTGCCCCGCTTGCCGCGGGACCCCGGGAGATCCTTCTCGGTACGCTGGGTGCGGGGTTCGGGCTGCTGCTGACCGAATGGATCAACCGCCTCGTCCTGGGCGTGAGCCAGCCGTGGTTCGTCATTCCGATGGGCGCCACGGCCGTGCTGTTGTTCTGTGTCCCCGCCAGTCCGCTCGCGCAGCCGTGGCCGACGCTGGCCGGGAACACGCTGTCCGCGCTCATCGGCGTGGCCTGTTTCCAGCTTGTGGGCGAGACCGGGGTGGCGCTCGCGCTGGCGGGGCTGGTGGCGATCGGGACCATGTTCGTGCTGCGCTGCCTGCATCCGCCGGGTGGGGCGATGGCGCTCACCGCCGTGCTTGGCGGCCCGGCGATCCATGAACTCGGCTATGGCTTCGCGCTGGTCCCGGTGATGGCGAACACCGCGGCGATGCTGCTGCTCGCCGCGCTGTTCAACAACCTGGTCGGACGCCGCTATCCCCACAGCCCACAGGGCCGGCCGCACCCGCATGCCACGCGCGATCCGCTGCCGAGCGCGCGCGTCGGGTTCACCTCCGACGACCTCGACGCCGCGCTGGCCTCGTTCGGCGAAGTGCTCGACATCGACCGCGAGGACCTCGAGGAGATCATGGTGCGCGCCCAGATGCACGCCCGGCGCAGGCACTGGGGCGCGGTGCGCTGCGGCGACATCATGTCGCGCGACCTGGTGACGATCGGCCCGCGGGCCACGCTCGGCGAGGCCTGGGCGCTGCTTGCGCGGCACCGGATCAAGGCGCTGCCGGTGGTGGAGGATGGCGACCGGCTCGTCGGCATCATCGCGGTGCGCGATTTCTTCGTCGCCCCCGGCGCGCCCGGCGAGCCGCCGGCGACGATGCGCAGCGGGCGGACAGTGGGCGAGGCGATGACGCGCGCGGTGCGCAGCGCCCGTCCGGAGCAGCCCCTGGCTGAGCTCATCGACGACTTCGCGGATGGGGGCGTGCACCACATGCCGGTCACCGACGCCGCTGGCCGGGTGGTCGGCATGATCACCCAGTCGGACGTGGTTGGGGCCCTGTTTGCCGGCGAGCCGACAGGGTGAACGGGGCGCGTGTGCCACGACACGCGTCGGCCGCGCGCGAACGTTAACGCCATTAACAAACCCGCGCGCGCGGTTAGCACTTTTCTTACCCAGGTTAACGCTGGCTGCGGAGGATCACGTCCATGAAGAACCCCGGTCGAACCCGGCCGGAACGTGATCCAGGAGATCCGCCATGTCGCTCAGCCGCCGCGCCTTCCTCAAGTCCACCGCCGCCATCGCCGTCGCCAGTGGCGGGCTCAAGCTCTTCGGTCTCAACGAGGTGTTCGCTGCCGACACCGTGCTGATTCCGCACGCCTCGCACTACGGCCCGTTCAAGGCGGTGGTCAGGAACGGCGTGCTGATCGGCGTGCAGCCGCTGCCCGGCTTCGACCCGATGCCCACGCAGATGCTGCTCGAAGGGGTGCTCAGCCGCACCTACCACCCGACTCGCGTCATGTACCCGATGGTGCGCCGCTCCTACCTCGCCAATCCGCGTGGCGACACCAGGCCGCATCTGCGCGGCAAGGAGCCCTTCGTGCGCGTGTCCTGGGAGGACGCGCTCGCCCTGGTGGCCGACGCGAGCTTGCGCACCATCGAGCAGCACGGCAACGACGCGCTGTTCAGCTCGTCCTACGGCGGCTGGTCACACGCCGGCGTGCTGCGCCCGCAGGTGCTGCAGGGACGGCTGTTCGGCCTCATCGGCGGCCACAGCGTGACCACCGGCGACTACTCCGGCGGCGCCTCGCAGGTCAGCCTGCCGCACATCATCGGCGACATGGAGGTTTACTCGCCGCAGACCGCCTGGGAAGTGATCCGCGACCACACCGAGGTCTTCGTGCTCGTGGGCTGCGACCCGTGGAAGAACAACCGTATCGAATACACGGTGGCGGACCACCAGATGTATTCGCGCTGGGAGGCGATCCGTGACGCCGGGGTCAAGTTCGTGTCGATCAACCCGCAGCGCACCACCACCGACGAGGCCATGCGCGCCGAGTGGGTGAAGATCGTCCCCAACACCGACACCGCGCTGTTCCTGGCCATGTGCTGGCATGTGTATACGACCGGCAAGTTCGACAAGGCCTACCTCGACAAGTACACCGTCGGCTTCGACAGATTCCTGCCCTACCTGCTCGGCAAGGACGCCGACGGCACCCCGCCCAAGACCCCGGAATGGGCCGCGAAGATCACCGGCATCCCGGCAGCGAAAATCGTCGAGCTGGCGGACCTGTTCACCAGCAAGCGCACCGAGTTCGCCGGCGCGTGGGCGCTGCAGCGCGCCCACCACGGCGAGATGACGCACTGGGCGATCATCGCCTTCGCCGCCATGACCGGGAAGATCGGCAAGCCGGGGGAGGGCGTGGGCTTCTCCTGGCACTACGGTGGCGGCGGCATGCCGGTGTCGGGCAAGCGCAGCGCGGTCGGCATCGCCCAGGGCCGCAACCCCGCCAGGGGCCGCTGCCCGGCCTCGCGCATCTCGGAGATGCTGCTCAACCCCGGCAAGCCTTACACCCGCGACGGGGCCAGCTTCACCTTCCCCGACGTGCACATGATCTACAACGCCGGCAACAACTTCGTCCATCACCAGCAGAACACCAACGAGCTGATCGAGGCGATGGCGAAGAAGGTGCACACGGTGGTGAACCAGGACCCGTGGTGGTGCGCCTCGTCGCGCTACGCCGACATCGTCCTGCCGGCCACCAGCCACCTCGAGCGCAACGACATCAGCAGCGGCGGCACCTACAGCAACGACAAGATCTGGGCGATGCGCCAGGTGATCGAGCCCTACGGCGAGAGCCTGGACGACTTCGAGATCTTCCGCCGCCTGGCTGAGCTCTTCGGTGTCGAGTACGGCTTCACCGAGGGCCTGACGGTGATGGACATCGTCAGGAAGAGCTACGCCAACACCGACGCGAAGATCCCCTTCGAGGCGTTCTGGGAGACCGGCGTGGCCGAGATGGAGGTGCCGGAAGCGGCCCGGCGCTGGGTGCGCCACGGCGACTTCTATGCCGACCCGGTCAAGAACCCGCTGCACACCGCCACCGGCAAGATCGGGCTCTACGTCGAGGCCTTCGAGCGCTTCGGCACCCGGGAATGCCCGCCGATCCCGAAGTACCTCGAGCCGGCCGAGTTCCTCGGCAACGCCAAGTCCGGCCAGGTGCACGTGGTGAGCCCGCACCCCTTCATGCGGGTGCACTCGCAGATGGCCAACGCCGAATGTGCGAAGCACCTCAACATCCAGGGCCGAGAATTCGCGCTGGTCAGTGAGGAGGACGCGCGCGAACGCGGCGTCAAGGACGGCGACCTAATCGAGGTCTACAACGACCGCGGCGCGGTCATCGTCGGCGCGCGGGTGTCGTCCAACATCATGAAGGGCGTGATCAGCATCTACGAGGGCGCCTGGCTGTCGAAGGACAGCAAGGGGCGCTGCAACAGCGGCGCGATCAACGTGCTCACCACCAGCGTGGCGGCGAGCGACCTCAGCCAGGCGACCAGCGCCAACACCTGCCTGGCGTACTTCCGCAAATGCACCGATGCCGAAGGTCCCAACCGCGCCTACGAGCCGCCGCCGGTCGAGACCACGACTGGCCGCATCGAAGCCGCCGCGCTCGCGCTCACCGAGCGCGCGCAGAACGCCAAGGCTGCCGCCACCGCCGGCCTGAGCCCGGGCGAGAAGCTGTTCTACGAGCGCTGCACGCTCTGCCACGTGCCGCGCGAACCGGGTGACTACACCGTCAAGCAGTGGCATGGCATCACCGAGAGCATGTTCCCGCGTGCCGGCCTGACCGACGAAGAACGCAAGCTGGTGCTCGAGTTCCTGGAGAAGAACGCCAAGCCGATGTGAGCGGCCGCGGCACGCTGCAGGCGGGAGCAGGGCTCCCGCGTGGCGCCGACCGAGCCTCAGGGCCCGGTCGGCGCCACGTCGTAAGCGGGCACGAAGCCGGCCGGCGGCAGCATCCAGTCGATCGGGTAGCGCCCGAGCGTGGCCGGCTCGACCAACTCGACGGTCGGGCCGATGTAGGGCTCCAGCGCCTGGCCTTCCAGCGCGCGCAGACCCTGGCGCACCGCCATGCGGCCCTGCAGAACCGGAAAGTCCGTCACCGAGGCGAGGATGCGGCCGCGCGCCATGCCGCTATGGACGCCCGGCGTGACATAGGACGCCACGATGGCGACCGTGTCCGCGCGCTGGCGGCGGCGCACCTCGGCGATCGCGGCCTCGGCCATGGGGGCGTTGCCCACCAGGTAATCGAGCTGCGGGTGCTCGTCGAGCACTTCCTCGACGAGCTGGCGCTGGATCATGCGCCCGGTGTCGCCGTGGCGAACGGTGGCGATGCGCACCGCACTGCCCGCCAGCGCTTCGCGAAAGCCGCGGTCGATCAGGCCCACCCAGTCCGCATCCTGCGGACCGGGCAGCCAGGCGATGTCTGCCGGCGCGCCGCCGCCCGGGTGGCGGTCTGCCAGCCAACGCCCGATCTTCCAGCCGAGCTGGTACCAGGGCACCCCGACCCTGGCGCTGACCACGCTGGCGTCGATGTCGTTGACCAGGCCGAGCACCGGGTGGCGGACGAGGTAGGGCGCGAGCAGGTCGCTCACGCCGGCAAAACTGACCGTGCCGATGAGCACGGCGTCGATCGCCGGATCGCTGGTGCAACTGGTGATGCGCTCGCGCTGACGCGCCAGGTGCTCGTAGCCGCCGGCCTCGAGCACGCGCAGGCCGACGCCGAGCGCGCGCGCCTCTTCCACCATGCCGTAGTTCACCGCCAGCCAGTAGCTGTCCTTGAGGTGGGGGTACACCGCGCACAGGCGCCAGGGGCGGGAGGCCTCGAGTGCGGGCAGGGCGGGGGGTGGTGCGTCGGCGGTGGGGGAGGCTCTTGCGTCGCCGGACCAGCGCTCGATCGGCCAGGGCGTGTTCGAGTCCGCAGCATGGGAATGCACACCGGCAAGCACCAGGCCGATCAGCGTGAGGGCGCGCGCAAGGCGGCGCGCATGCGCGTTGGCGCCGGTGCGCGCAGGCTCGCAGGGGGTTTTGCGTACGGCCCTCGCCCCTTGGCGCCGGTAAGATGAAGCCATGTTCCCTCTGTCTGCGGCCTGAGGCCTGTCTGCGCCCCGCCGCCCATGCCCGATGAAGTCCCGATGAGCGCCCAATCTTACGTGAAACCCGCCCCCCGCCGCCGCTTCGGACTGCGCGAGCGCCTGCTGCTGGCGCTGTTGTTCGGTGCGCTGGCGACGGTGCTGGTGGCGGTGGTGGGCTGGATCAGCTTCCAGCGCGTGGTGGGCAGCCAGCAGGCGATCATCCGCGACACGCTGCCGGCCGCCGACGCGCTGCATGAGGCGGTGCGCGGCAACGCTCGGCTGGCTGCGCTCGCGCCGCGGCTGGCGCGGGTGCAGTCGGTGGCCGAGCTCGAGCAGTTGCGCACGCTGCTCGCCGCCGAGTCGGCGGGTATCCGCGAGCGCCTGGCGGCGCTGCAGTCGCCGCATGTGGAGGCGGAACTGCGCCCCCGCCTGCAGGCCACCGGCGAGGCCCTGTCGGTGCGTCTGCAGGCGATGGGCGAGACCATCGCGACCCGTCTCGCGCTGCGCGCGGCGCGCGCGCGCGCGGGCGGCGACCTGCGCGAGGCGATCGACGCGCTCGACACCCTCGCGCGCATGCACACCGAAAACGCCACCGCGCTGCTGGTGACCACACTGACCAGCCTGCTGCAGCCAGGTGACGAGGCGCGCCCGGGCGCCGCGCCCGCCGCGGGCCGGTCCGCAGCACCGCTGTCCGCGGCCGCCGACGCCGAGCGCAATGCCGCACGCGACCGCCTGCTCGATCTCGACCTCGACACCCTCGAGCGCATGCACGAGCTGACCCTCACCGTACATGCGCTGGCCTTCCTCATCGACCGCCTCGACGAGGTCGACTCGGCCGATCGTCTGCAGTCCGCGCGCACCGATCTTGCCGGCCACCTCGCCTTGCTCGATCGCCGTGTGGGTGACATTCCCGACCCCGCCGCGCGCGTGCAGGGCGGGCAGCTCCACGACGTGCTGGCCAAGGCGCTTGCAGGCGGGGGGGCGGTCGATCTGCGCAGCCTCGAGATCGAGCTGCGCGCGCGCAGCGACGCGCTGCAGAACGAGGTCGGCAGCCTCACCACCGAGCTCGACGCCCTCGCCGGCGAGCTGATCCACCGCGGCGGCCGCATCCTGGCCTCGGCCGGCTCCGCCGCCGAGCGCAGCGCCACCTCAGGGCTGATCGCCTTTGGCGTCATCGCCGCCGCGCTGCTGCTCGTGACCGCGGCGGTGAGCTGGTACATGCTGCGCCGCCACGCCCTCGGCCGCCTGCTCGCGCTCGAGCAGGCCACGCTGGCGCTCGCGGCCGGGCAGCGCGACGTGGTGATCGACACCGCGGGCGACGACGAGCTGGCGGCGCTGTCGCGTGCGCTCGAGCGCTTCCGCAACGATGCCATCGAGCGCGACCGCCTGGCCGAGGCGCTGCGCCAGCAGCAGCAGGCGCTCGAGGACCAGGTGTTTGCGCGCACCGCCGAGCTGCGCGAGGCCAACACCGCGCTTGCGCACGAAATGGCCGAGCACGCCGCCGCGCGCGCCGCCGCAGAAAAGGCCGACCACGCCAAGACCGCCTTCCTCGGCACCGTGAGCCACGAGCTGCGCACGCCGATGGCCGGTATCCTCGGCCTGCTCGAATTGCTCCAGACCTCGCCGCCCGCCGCCGAGCGCGCGCACTATCTGGCGCAGATGCGTGCGGCCGCGACGCTGCTGCTCGAGCTGCTCGAGGACATGCTCGACTTCGCCCGCATCGAGGCCGGCGGCGTACATCTGGACGCGCTCGCGTTCAGCGTGCGCGACGCCGTCAATGACGTGTTCGCGGTGCAGGGCACGCGTGCGGCGGCGCGCGGGCTGGCGCTGGTGGCGGACATCGCCCCGGCGGTGGCGGACGCGGTGGTCGGCGACCGGCGCAAGCTCAGCCAGATCCTGCTCAACCTCGTCGGCAATGCGATCAAGTTCAGTGACGAAGGCGCGGTGACCGTGCGCGTGAGCCCGGGGGCGAGGCCGGACGCCGTGCGCTTCGCGGTGGAGGATCACGGCATCGGCATCGACGCGGCGCGCCAGGCGGAGGTGTTCGAGCCCTTCGTGCAGGTGCGCGACAGCGGCCGCCACCACGCCGGCACCGGGCTGGGGCTGGCGGTGTGCCGGCGGCTGGTGCGGGCGATGGGCGGGGAGATCGGGCTGGTCAGCGCGCCGGGCCAGGGTACGACGGTGAGTTTCGAGCTGGTCCTGCCGCCGGCGCCGGCCCGGCCCGCGGCCGAGTCGAGTCCGGCGCCGGAGGGCGCGGCGGCGACGGTGGCGCCCGGCCACCGCGTGCTGGTGGTCGAGGACGACGAGGTCAACCGGATGGTGGTCGAGCGCTTCCTCGACGCGCTGGGCCAGAACCCGGTGTGCGTTCCCGACATCCAGGGCGCGCTGCACGCCCTGGGCGAACAGCCGGTCGACATCGCCCTCATCGACATGGACCTGCCCGATGGCGACGGGCGCGAGATGCTCGCCCGCCTGCGCGCGCTGCCGACGCATGCGGGTACGCCCGCGGTGCTGATGTCGGCGCACATCCCCGCGCACCAGGTCGATGGCCTGCTTGCGGCCGGGTTCGGCGCCTTCCTGTCCAAACCGTTCGCGCGCGAGCGCCTGGGTGCGGTGCTCGCCGGGCTGCTGGCAGGCGCTGTGCCGCAAGCCGATGCAGCGCGCGCGTCAGCGCCGGCCGCCGAAGCGGTGCATTCGACCGCGTGGGTCGATCGTGACTTCCTGCGTGCGGAAGAGGCGGCGCTCGGGCGCGCGGTGGTGGACGACATCGTCGAGGTCTTCCGCACCCAGGGGCAGACGCTCGTCGCGGCGCTGAGCGCCAGCGCCGAGGCGGGCGATGCCGAGCAGTGCGCGCGACTGGCGCACAAGCTGCGCGGCGCGGCGTTCAACCTGGGGCTCGAGCGACTCGGCAACTGCGCGGCCAGCCTGGAGCAGGAGATCGGGCAGATCGAGGCGGACGGGAGGCTGGTCGAGCGCGTGCAGGACCTGGTCGGGATCTATGGACGCACGATGACGGCGCTCGCGGAGACGCTCGACGCGGCGCCCGGACGCCCCGACGCGGACGCGGCCTGAAACCGGCCGCACAAGAGGGCGCCCCGGCAAGCGCTGCAAGGCGACCGGCGCGATGGACGCCCTGATCAGCCCCGGGCGCGCTCGACGTCCACCGCGAGCCGGTAGCCTTCGCCGCGCACGGTGGCGATCAGCGAGTCGGACCTGTCGGCGGTGTCGAGCTTGGCGCGCAGGCGGCGCACCAGCACATCGACTGTGCGGTCCTGCGGCGCCCAGTCGTGGCCGCTGATCGCGCGCGACAGGCGGTCGCGGTTGATCACCTCGCCGACGTGGCGCACCAGCAGCGCGAGCACCTCGAACTCGCCCCGCGTCAGCGCCACGTCCGCGCCCTGCGGGTCGCACAGCCGGCGGCGGGGCAGGTCCAGCGTCCACCCGGCGAAGCAGAAGGTCTCCTCGTCTTCGCCGCCGCCGCGCCGCGCGCCCGTGCGCCGCAACAGGCTCTTCACCCGCGCCAGCAGCTCGCGCGGGTTGAAGGGCTTGGTCACGTAGTCGTCGGCGCCGACCTCGAGGCCGACGATCTTGTCGATGTCGTCGTTGCGGCTGGTGAGCAGGATGATGCCGATCGCCGGGTCACGCGCCCGCAGCTCGCGCGCCAGCGACAGGCCGTCCTGGCCGGGCAGGTTGATGTCGAGCAGCACCAGATCGACCGCGGCGTGCTCGAGCTGACGCCAGAACGCCTCCCCGTCGCCCGCCAGCAGCACGCGATAGCCTTCCTGCGCGAAGTAGGCATTGAGGCGGGCCTGGGTGACCAGGTCGTCGTCGACGACAAGCAGGCTGGCGGTGTTGGTGTCGGGGTTCGGCAACATGCTCGGGGAGGTTCAAGGGCGGGCCGACATTCTAGGCTGTAAGGGCGGCGAACTGCGCACGCTGCCTACAGCGGCTGCGCCCGGATGACGTCGCTTGCGCGGGCAAAATTGCCGGCGCCGAGATGATGCAGCGTATGCAGCGCCGCGTTGTCGGCACGGAAATCCCAGCGCCCGTCGGCGAACACCGCCGGATCCGCTGCCGCGGCCACCACCTCGGCGAAGCAGGTGTCGTAGGCGTCCTCGGTGTGGCGCTCGGGGATCAGGCGGCATTCGAGCCAGGCCGCGCAGCCGGCCGCGAGCAGCGGCACGCCCAGCACCGGGCCGCGTAGCGGCTCGATGCCGAAGCGCGCGATTCGGTCATTTGCGCAGGGCAGGCGAACACGGGGCGTTGCTGTGCGCCGCCGGCAGCCGCGCTGGTGCAAGCGCATCTGCCTCAATAGTCGAACGCCTCCTTGCCGCCCGGCCGGGCGAAGCCGCCGACGATCCAGGCGGTCGCGCTCGTGGTGCTGAGCCGGAAGTTTGGCGCCACGCGCACCTGGGCCACCTCCTCGCCGTCCTCGTCAAAGGCGCTCAGGGTTGCAAAGGGCTCGTATTCGTCGGGCGTGATGTCGAGGCGGACCTCCCACTGCGCGTCGAGCGCGAACACGGTCAGCGACTTGTGCAGCATGGCGTGCGCCTGCTGGGCGTGGCGCTGCAGCACCTCGGTCGCGGTCTTGACCAGGGTGTTGAAGGCGGCCTGGTCGAGCGGCTTGGGGTTCTTCTTGTCGCGGCCCATGGTCCACGGGCCGACCAGCGCGGGCTCGGCCTCGCCGTCCTTGAGCATCTCGACCGCCCAGCCGTCGTCGTCCTCGTTCTTGATCACGCGCGCGGTCCAGCCGTCGAGCTGCCACAGGCGGTCGCTGCGGAGGGGGGCGGGGGTGTCGTCGATGGCGGGGGCCTGGGGGGTGGCGTCGTGGTTTTCGGGCATCGGTAGCGTGGCTTCGAGAGAGGGGATGACGGGATGGCGAGTCGGGGTGATCGAAGCGGTGGCGCCGACACGGCTGAACGTGGCGGACCGGGCTGCGATCGCGTCCGGCAGTTCGTGCGCCGGGGGGACCAGCGGCAAGGCCAGTGGCGCGGCCTCCGGGTTGCCGCCCGCGCTCGGGCGTGCGCGGGCAGGTTTGCGGGCCTGCCTGTGGCGCGAGGACGGCGACTCGGTTTGCGCGGCCGGGGCCGCGAACAGGGTCATCTGGTCGTGAATCATCTTCAGTCTTCCTGAGAGACTGGTATTTTATACAGCTTCGCGGCGTGCGGGCACCTTCAGCGCACTTTTTCGCCCGGCCTCGGCATCACCGACCGCGTTGTGCGAGTGCGGCCGACACCGGTGGTCCCTCGGCCAAGGTCCTTGCAACGCCCCCGGCGGCCGGCGGCGGTGACGGAGATGAAGGGGCGGCCGGCTGTCGTCGGCGGGAAGGGCTGGCGGGGGATGTCCCCCGAGGAGTGTGCGCTGGAATACAGACGCTGCCGGCGCAGCGGATCAGGCTTGCATCGCTGGGCAGGGGAGAGAAGAGGCGGCATGCCGCAACGGATTCCTGGCTCTGCTTTTTGCGATCGTGCAAGACCGCGCTCAATCACCCAAGGAACAATCATGAAAACACTCAAACTCCTGGCCCTTTCGGCAGCACTCTGTTTTGGCGTGGCGACCGCAGCCACTGCCGCCGACATGTCGAGGACCGACTACAAGGCCGCCAAAGATGCGATTTCGGCCAAGTACAAAGCGGACAAGGCCGCTTGCAAGTCGATGTCGGGCAACGCCGAAGACATCTGCAAGGAAGAGGCGGAGGGTCGTGAAGAGGTCGCCAAGGCTGAGCTCGAGGCACAGTACAAGCCTTCTGCCGAAGCCCAATACGACGTACGCATGGCCAAGGCGGAGGCCGCATACGACGTCGCCAAGGAAAAGTGCGACGACTTCTCCGGCAACGCGAAAGACGTGTGCGTCAAGGAAGCGGACGCTGCATTCGTGACGGCCAAGGAAGACGCCAAGGTCGCCGAGAAGACCGCCGAAGCCAAGGCGGTCGCCAACGAAAAGACGGACGACGCCAACGCCGCAGCGCGCAAGGAGACTTCTGAAGTGCGCAAGGATGCGGCAAGCGCCAAGCGTGAAGCCGACTACGCCACCGCGAAGGAAAAATGCGACGCGTTTGCCGGCGATGCGAAGTCGAGCTGCCTGGCGGATGCGAAGTCGCGTTACGGCGACTGATCGCTCCGTGCCCCCTGTGGCCATGACGGACGCTGCGGAGCAGGGGGCCCCGACCTCTGCTCCGCGCGCTTGCGCGGCGGGGTGGGCGCCGGGGTGGGCGCTTTTCCGTGCCTGAAACGCGCCCGCGCACCATCGCTACGAGCGTCCGCTCACCGATGGACATTCATTCCCCGGAGATCATCATGAATTACGAAGACCGCGACACCTATGGGATGTACAGGGGCAGCGCCGCCGCCGGCGACAGCGAAGGGCCAGGCCCCGGCCTGATGGGCGCCGACACCCTCATCGGCAACGACGTGCGCAATGGCGACGGCGACGAGCTCGGTGAAATCAAGGAGATCATGCTCGACGTGCGCAGCGGCCGGGTGGCCTATGCGGTGCTGTCCTTCGGCGGCTTTCTCGGCATGGGCGAGAAGCTCTTTGCCGTGCCATGGAGCGCGTTGACCCTCGACACGATGAACCGACGCTTCGTGCTCAATGTCGATCCGGAGCGCCTCAAGGGGGCGCCGGGATTCGACAGTGATCATTGGCCGGACATGGCCGATCCGGCCTGGCGTGACGGGATCCACGCCTACTACGGCATTCAGCCGCACCACGACGAACTGCGGCCCTGATCGGGCCCGGATACCGCGCCCGTCAGGGCCTCCCTGCACTTGGCTGATGGTCGAGTCCGCGCCGCTTCCGACGCGGACCCGGCTGGCGCAGGGGACGATCAACGCCTCGTCCCCTGGCGCGCCTAGCCTGAACTTTGGCCGAGCGGATCGTCCGCAAAGCGCCCTTCCGCGTCATTGCCCTCCGCACCCGCCGCCGTGCCGTAGTAGGTGTTGATTTCGTTCCGCCAGGCCGGGTCGCGCATGTCTGGCCACTTGTCCTTGTCGAATCCGGGCGCATCGTCGAGGCGCTCCTTGTCCACGCCCAGCACGAAGCGCTTATTCACCGTGTCGAGGGTCAGCGCGCTCCATGGCACGGCGAACAACCTCTCGCCCATGCCGAGGAAGCCGCCGAAGGACAGCACCGCGTAGGCCACCTGGCCACTGCGCATGTCGAGCATGATCTCCTTGATGTCGCCGAGATCTTCCTCGTTCTGGTTGCACACGTCGTTGCCGATCAGGGTGTGCGCGCCCATCAACCGGGGGCCGGGTCCAGGACTCGTGTCGGGCTCGGTAGGGACGCCGGTGGTGACCTTGTACATGCCATAGGTGTCGCGTTCTTCATAGTTCATGATCAGCTCCAAGGTAATGAGGTTTCCTCTCCAGGCTGCGCGCCCAAACCCCCGTGTTGTCCGCAAACGTCAGGACTGCGCGGGAATCTGATCCGTGCCCTGGAGCGAGTCGGTGATGATTCGCGTCGCCAGCTCGCGCTCGGCTTCGCCCTGCGTGCGCACCACCACGGCGGTGTTGCCCTCCTCGATGGCATCCATCACCAGTTCGGAGAGCTTGCCCTCGCGCGCATCGCTACCCTCCTTGCGATTTGCGCCGACCGCCGCGCCGATGACACCGCCGAGGCCGGCGAACCAGCCGAGCATGGCCAGCGGGGCAACCACCGGACTGGCAACGAACAAGGTGACGCCCGCGGCGGCGATCGCGACGGTGCCGATGACGCCGACGCCCGTGCCGACTGCGGTGCCGATCGCGCCATCCACCAGCACGTCGCGGAGGACCTCATCGCGCCCGGTTTCATCGGTGCCGGCCCACGTCTGCGATTCCGATGCGTCGCCGATGATGCGCACCGCCGATTCCGCAAAGCCACGTTCGATGAGGTGCTGGCGAACACCCTCGGCCTCGGCGCGGCTGGGATAGATCGCCGACACGGTGTGCAGGCCGTCGCCCGTCAGCGTGCTGCGGGTGGGCCTGTCGGGGTCGGTCGTCGTCGGCGGCGAAGTGAGTTGCTGAGTGCTCCAGGCCTGCGGCTCGACCATCCCGCCTGCTTGATCACTGCCTGGATCTTGTTCTAGCGGGCGTTCTAGTGGGGTGTTCATGCTGACCTCCTGCGTATCCGGCGCTCGACGCAAAGCAGGAGCCGGGCTTCGGCTGATCTGCGCGCCTGCGTTCGATGACCATGGTCGCCCGCGCGGTCGTGGTCTGTTCGGCGGCGCACACAGGTTGGCGACGCGACACTCTATGCTCGGGGCACGCCGCTCACGACATCCGTTGCGGTGGGAACAAGGAGCACGACGAGATGGATCTCCAAGTACACAACCTGAGCAGCCTCTTCGCCCAGCTCGGCGAGCCGAACGATGAAGCGTCCATTGCCCGCTTCATCGAGACCCATGGACCGCTGCCCGACGCGCAGCGATTTCACGAAGCCCCTTTCTGGACGCCTTCGCAGGCGCGTTTTCTGTGTGAGTCGCTTCTCAACGATGCCGACTGGGCCGATGCCGCCGACGAACTGAACATGAGGCTGCATCAGCCGCACTAGATCGAAGAGCTGACTCGAAGAGCTGACGCACCAGTGCGCTGTGGCGCTCTTCCGTCATCGCCTCATAGATTTCGTGCGTCAGCCCGCTGGCGGTGCGAGCCGCACGAACGGCCGCCCCGAGCTCGTCAGGCGTGGTGAGCTGCGGATCGGTGGGGAAGGCGGTGGGGACAACACGCCGCGGCATGCAAATACTCCCGCGATGGCAGGGGTATGGGTGATCCCGGCTCATGACTCGACGATAAACCCGGCAAAGTAGGTGGATGGGTGCTGCGGTCTGTCATCAGGTTCATGGCGCCTGCTTCGGTCGGCGTATAGCCTGTGAGAAATGCCCTGCTTGTCCGACCAAGCCCTACGCGTGCCATCTGGTACCTGCAAACCACTACCGTGGGACAAGCGGCCTGTAACTGGAGACAGCGCAACATATGCCTGCCGAACCCCGCGCCCGCTGGGCCCTGACCCTGTCCCTGATGTGCACCGCTACCGTGGGGTATCCGGCCACGGACTGGGTCGGGCGGTTTCCCGCCGGCGCCTCGGGCTGGCCCGAACCCTGGCGCGTGCAGCAGCTCGACGAACGCGTCGCACCCACGCGGTACGCGCCCAGGACCTGGGACGGCGTCGCCGCGGTCGAGGCGGTGGCCGAGCGCAGCATGGCCTTGCTCGGGCGCCCGCTCGACGTCGACCTGGAGGCCACGCCACACCTGTGCTGGCTGTGGCGCGTCGATGCGCCGCTGGTGACTGCCGACATGAGGACCAAGGCGGGCGACGACTACGCGGCGCGGGTGTATCTGAGCTTCAGAGTGGCGCCCGAGGCGCTCGGCTTCGGCACCCGCGCCAAGCTGGCGCTGGCGCGCTCGCTCTACGGCGACGAGGTACCCGACGCCGCGCTCAACTACGTGTGGGACAACCGCCAGCCGGTGGGGACCCTGATGCCCAACGCGTACACCGACCGTACACGGATGATCGTGCTGCGTTCGGGCGCGGGTGATGCAGGGGGCTGGGTGGTCGAGCGGCGCGATGTGGCCGACGACTTCAAGCGCGCATTCGGTGACGTGCCGGCGCAACTGACCGGCCTCGCCCTGGCCTCCGACACCGACAACACCGGCGAACGCGCACGGGCAGGGTTTGCGGAGTTTCGCTTCGTCTCCGCAGAGGAGACGTGTTCCGCACCCGATTCGGGCGCAGAGCGCGATCACCAGACGCCACCCGACCGGGGCGACGAATGACCAACGCCAGCGCACAGGCCGCGAGCCCCCCGTGGGACGACGCGACGATCACCGCGATCCGCCGCGACATGCTGCGTTTTGCGCGCATGCATTTGCGCGACAGCGGCGCCGCGGTGGACATGGTGCAGGAGGCGCTGATGGCGGCGATGACCAGCGCGAAGAGCTTCGCCGGACGGTCGGCCTTCAAGACCTGGATGTTCGCGATCCTGCGCCACAAGATCGTCGATCACATTCGTGCGTCGTCGCGTGAGATCTGCGGCTCGGATCTTGTCGGATCCTCGGATATGGACGCCGGGCTGGAGGCGTTCGACGTGCTGTTCAAGCGGGGAGGGCACTGGAACCCCGACGATCGCCCCGCGACCTGGTCCGACCCGGAAGCCTCGTTCGAGCAGGACGCCTTCTGGACGGTGTTCGACATCTGCATGAACAACCTGCCCGAGCACATTGCTCGCGTCTACACGATGCGCGAGCTCCTCGAGCTCGAGACCGCCGAGATCTGCGCGGCCCTGGGCATCACCAGCAACAACTGCTTCGTCATCCTGCACCGCGCGCGGCTCGGGCTGCGCGTGTGTCTGGAGAACCGCTGGTTCCAGGGAGAGGCCCGATGAAGACGATGAACTGCAAGGACGCGACCCGGCTGATGTCCGAACGCTACGAGCGCTCGCTCAGCCTGCGCGAGCGGCTGTCGCTGAAGGTGCACAGGGCAATGTGCAAGGGCTGCTCGAACTACGGCCAGCATCTGGACGTGCTGCGCCTCGCGGCCAAGCGGCTGCGCGAGGGCGGGGGAGGCTGAGCGTCAGCGCAGCAGCAGGGTCGGGATGGTCGCCGCGCGCAGCAGGTCGGTGGTCTTGCTGCCGAAGATCAGCGCGCGCAGCGGCGAGCCTCGTTCGAGGTGGCGGTCGATGACGTGCAGCAACTCGAGCGGCGTTTCCATGCGGCGTGCGGCCCAGGCGGCGTAGTCGGCGACGGTGTCCGCGAAGTGGGACTGGTCCACGCAGGCCAGCACTTTCCTGTCTTGCTTGTTCATGCTGTTCTCCTCAGTGGCCCATCAGCAGGTCGTCGGCGCCGTCCTTGTCGTGCACGGCGAACTTGTCGACCATCGTCGCGCTGGCCTCGTTGAGGCCGACGACCTCGACCTCGGTGCCTTCGCGGCGGAACTTGACCACCACCTTGTCGAGCGCGCTCACCGCGGTGATGTCCCAGAAGTGGGCGCGCGAGACGTCGATCACCACCTTGTCGATCACCTCGCGAAAGTCGAAGGCGGCGACGAAGTTGTCGGCGGAGGCGAAGAAGACCTGTCCGCTGACGGTGTACCGGCGCTGGCGACCTTCGTCCTCGGCGGCCGAGCGGATGTGCGGGATGCGGCCGACCTTGTGCGCGAAGAAGAAGCCCGAGGCCAGCACACCGACCAGCACGCCCTGCGCCAGGTCGTGGGTGGCGACGGTGACCGCCACGGTGGCGATCATCACGACGCTCGAGCTCGGCGGGTTCTCGCGCAGCTTGCGGATCGAGTTCCAGTCGAAGGTGCCGATCGACACCATGATCATCACCGCCACCAGCGCCGCCATCGGAATCTGCGCCACCCAGTCGCCCACCAGCATCAGCAGCGCGAGCAGGAAGAGGCCGGCCGACAGCGTCGACAGGCGGCCGCGGCCGCCGGACTTCACGTTGATCACCGACTGCCCGATCATCGCGCAGCCCGCCATGCCGCCGATGAAGCCGCTGGCGATGTTGGCCACGCCCTGGCCGACGCATTCGCGGTTCTTGTTGCTGGTGGTGTCGGTGAGGTCGTCGACGATGGTCGCGGTCATCAGCGATTCGAGCAGGCCCACCACCATCAGCGTCAGCGAGTACGGGAAGATGATCGCCAGGGTCTCGAGGTTGAGCGGCACGTCCGGGAGCAGGAACACCGGCAGGCTGTCGGGCAACTCGCCCATGTCGCCGACGGTGCGGATGTCGAGGTCGAGCACGATGGCGACCGCGGTGAGCACCACGATGGTGACCAGCGGCGAGGGGATCGCGCGCGTGACATACGGGAACAGATAGATGATGCCCAGCCCGGCGGCGATCATCGCATGGACGTGCCAGGTGACGTTGGTCAGCTCGGGCAGCTGGGCCATGAAGATCAGGATGGCGAGCGCGTTGACGAAGCCGGTGACCACCGAGCGCGACACGAAGCGCATCAGCGCGCCGAGCCGGATCCAGCCGGCGATGATCTGCAGCACACCGGTGAGGATGGTGGCGGCGAGCAGGTATTCGAGGCCGTGCTCCTTGACCAGCGTCACCATCAGCAGCGCCATCGCGCCGGTGGCGGCCGAGATCATGCCCGGGCGGCCGCCGGTGAAGGCGATGACCACCGCGATGCAGAAGGAAGCGTAGAGGCCGACCTTGGGGGCGACGCCGGCGATGATCGAGAACGCGATCGCCTCGGGAATCAGCGCCAGCGCGACGACGAGGCCGGCGAGCAGGTCGTTGCGGACGTTGGCGAGCCAGTCCTGGTGGAAGGATTTCATTTGTTGTTATGAGCCCATCAAGGTTGCGTGCATCCCTGGCAGGGACGCGATGAAGTCACGCGATGCGGGTTCGCAATGAAGTGCGCAGCCCCCCGAGCGGGCAGTCGCGATGCCCGAACGCTCGCATCGCGGCAGATGCGCAGGTGGCGCCTTGTCATGGCGCGGGGGTGTCCGGGCAGGGACGGATCAAGCGAACGCGTTGCAGCAAGCCTGGCGCGAGCGGGAAGGAGAAAAAAAGCGCGCAGGCTGGGGCAAGGCTTACATGGGTCGCTTGTCGGTGTGTTGGGGAAGGGGAAGGCGTTTGTGTCGGCCGAAAACGGCCCTGAGTGGCCGTCGCCGAAAGTCTCGAAACGGTAGCGGAATTGCTGCGGCGCAGCAAGAACCTGAAGTCGCTGTGGCGCTTGCAGCGTTGTCCAGCCAGCCTCGGTCTCAGTTAAACTGCGATTGAAATATGCATTTGGCACGCTTGATGGCGGCTCGATCCTGCTGCATGAATGCTATGAGAAGGTTCGCCCAAGTCCTCGTCCTCTAAAAGTAACTTATCTGTTACCATTAATCAGCAATGTCCTACCAGCTCAGAGAGCTTGTTTTACCTGATGGCAGCAGTCCCTACGCCGACTGGTTTTCAACGCTCGATTCCCTCGCGGCCGCAAAGCTTACGGTCGCAGCGGCAAGAATGGAGCAGGGCAACCTCTCCAACGTGGAGTGGTTTCGCGGCATTGGAGAGTGCAGGATCGATTGGGGCCCTGGATACCGCATCTACCTGGCAAAGGATGGGCTCGAGATCATCGTGCTGCTCGGTGGCGGGAGCAAGAAGCGCCAGCAGCGCGATATCGACGAAGCGGTGGCCTTGTGGGAAGACTACAAGCGCCGCAAGGCCCGGATGAAGAAAGGAGCCTGACCATGGCACTGACCCGCGACTTCAAGCAGACCGTCGCTGCACGGGTGCAGCGTGACCCTGCGTTTGCGCAAGCCCTACTCGACGAGGCGATCACCCTGTTCATCAACGGTGAGCCCGACACCGCAAAGCTCGTTCTGCGAGACCTTGTGAACGCGACCGTTGGCTTCGAGTCCCTCGCCGAGGAGATCCACAAGCCCGCGAAAAGCCTGCACCGGATGCTGTCAGCGTCGGGCAACCCGACGATGAGCAACATCTCGGCGATCTTTGCCGCCATCAAGCGGGCGCTCGGGGTCGAAGTGCGGACGACCGTCGTCGTGGCATGAGGGCGAGCGCGCATCGAGACGCGCGCTCGCACCGTCGGGTCTGAGGGGGCAGGGCGCGCGCGTCAGTCTGCGGCTGCCCCCGCACCTCCGCTTACATCCTCCAGAAACGCCGCATCCGCGCGCACGAACCCAAGCAGCAGGGCCGCCAGCGCCGGGTAGACGTCGAAGCGCGGCCGGGCCTGCTGGCAGCGCTCGACGAAACGCGGCAGCCAGTCGACAAGCCCCGCGTGGATGAAGCCGGCCTGGGCGGCGGCTGCAGCGGGGATGTCCCCCGCGGCGGCATCCTTCCCGGCTAGCTCGGCCATCAGCGCCAGCGGTACCGCGAGGTGGTCGGCGGGTTCGCGGAAGTCGGCCTGGATCGCGAGCGCGCGCGCGGCGAGGAAGTCGCGCATGCGCGCCTCGGCGGCGCCGTAGAGCGGCGAGGCGGCGTCCTTGCCTTCGTAGGCCGAGGCGTAGGGCAGGGCGCTGGTCTTGCCGTCGAGCAGGAAGAGCTGGGCGAAGTCCGCAGCCAGTTCCAGGCGCGGGAGCGCTTCGGCGCGCAGGGCGGCGATGGCTGCGTCCAGGCGCTGCACTTCGGCGCCGAGACCGAGCTCGGCCAGCCCCGCGAAGGGGGCGAAGCCTCCGTCCGCGAAGTGGCTGCGGAACATGTCCTCGGAGACCTCCTGCGCATACAGCCGGGCAAACCAGCCGTAAAGCCCGGCGCGCTGCGCACTTGCGAACTGCCACTCCGCGGCGGAGAGCGCCGCGGCGTGCCTGTCCTGCGCATTCGTGCCCATCACGCGTTCACCTCCCGCCCTTCCGGATCGACCTCGATCGGTCCGCCGAAGGACGTCACCCGCGGCGCGGTGCCGACGAACTTCTCGATCTGCACCAAACAGGTGTTGGCGCTGGTGGCTTGTGCCAGGCTGGAGGTGCCGATGTCGAGCGTCAGCGTGTTGGGGTCGCCGTAGGTGTCGAGCGCACCGATCTCCGGTCCGGTCGGGCCGTACCAGGCGCCTTCCTGGATGCGCACGACGCCGCGCGGGAAGTTGTCCGACACGTGCGCGCCGGCCAGCAACTGGCCGCGGTCGTTGAACACCCGCACCAGGTCGCCATGCTTGATGCCGCGCGCGGCGGCGTCCTCGGGGCCGAGGAACACCGGCTCGCGGCCGGCGATGGCGTAGGTTTCGCGCAGCGGCTCGGATTCGCACAGTTGCGAGTGCAGGCGCTTGTCCGGGTGCACCGACTGCAGCCACAGCGGGAAGCGGTCGGAGCCGGGGCCGCCGTGCGAGCGCTCGGTCTTTTCCATCCACACCGGGTGGCCCTTGCAGTCGGCGTAGCCGTAGCGGTCGATCTTGCGGCTGAAGATCTCGATGAAGCCCGACGGCGTACCGAGCGCGTTGACCTCGGCGTCGTCGCGGAAGTCGGCATGGCGCACCCAGGGCTTGCCCTCGGGGAAGAGCACGTAGCCCTGCTTCCAGAACTCGGCGAAGGGCGGCATGGCGATGTCCTTGAGGCCGTTCTCCTTGCGGCAGTCCTCGTAGATCTTCTCCACCCACTGCATCTCGTCCATGCCGCGGGTGTATTCGGCGTCGCGGTTGAAGCGCCGGGTTAGGCCGCGGAAGATCTCGAAGTCGGTGCGCGAGTGGAACAGCGGGTCGATCAGCTTCTGCATCGCGATGACGCCGCGGTTGCTGTAGGAGCCGTAGCCGTCGAGGTCGTTGCGCTCGAAGGGCGTGCACGCCGGCAGCACGATGTCGGCGAAACGGCAGGTGGCGGTCCAGTTGTAGTCGATGGCGACCACGGTCTCGAGCTTGCGCCAGGCTTCCTTCATGCGGTTGCGCTGGGGCTGGCGGTGCCACTGGTTGCAGCCGCTGAAGATCGCCATCTTGTAGGGCGGCAGCTTGACCTTGCCACCGTTGAAGTCGATCTCCTTGCCCGGCTCGAGCAGGGCGTCGATGACGCGCGCGATCGGCACCACGGCGCTGTAGCCCTTGTAGTCGGTGTTGTCGTGCTTGGGCTTGCGGCCGGGGTCGAGGTTGAGCGGGAAGGCGCCGGGCATGGCCGCGCCCGACGAGGACACGCCCACCGAGCTGTAGTGGTGCGCGTAGCTGATGCCGCCGCCGGGCAGGCCGATCTGGCCGAGCATGGCGGCGAGCACCGCGCCCATCCAGTAAGGCTGCTCGCCGTGCTGCTGGCGCTGCACCGCCCAGCCGAAGACGAGCTGGGTGCGGTGCCTGGCCATCAGGCGGGCGAGTTCGCGGATGCGCTCTGCCGGCACGCCGCAGACCTGCTCGGCCCACTCGGGGGTCTTCTCGACCTGGTCCTCGGTCTTGCCTTCGAGGTAGGGCAGGAAGCGGTCGAAGCCGAGGGTGTAGGTGTCGAGGAACTTCTGATCGTGCAGGCCTTCCTTCACCAGCGTGTGCGCGATGGCGAGCATCAGCGGCACGTCGGTCATCGGGTTGATGTACTGGTGCTCGGCGCCGCCGAGGTAGTTCAGCGTCTTGCTCTTGACCGGGTCGATGCAGATCACCTGGATCGACTTGTCGGCGACCTTGGCCTTCAACTGCTCGAAGTAGGCGTAGGACTCGTGGGTCTCGGTGTTCCAGCCCACCTGCAGGTTCTTGACCGGGTCGTTGGCCCAGAACACGACGAGCTTGCTCTCCTTGAGGATCACGTCCCAGGAGGTGCCCTGCGAATAGACCTCGGTCGAACCCAGCACGTAGGGCAGGATCATCTGCCCGGCGCCGGTGGAGTAGTCGCCGATGGTGCCCACGCTGCGGCCGTGCATGCCGATGCCGCGCACCATGTGGTTGCCGCAGCTATGGACCTGGCCGACCGAGCGCCAGCCCACGCCGGCGGTGTGCAGCGCCCACGGGCCGTAGTCCTTCTGGATGCGCTCGAGTTCTTCGTAGAACAGGTCCAGCGCCTCGTCCCAGCTCACGCGCACGAAGCGGTTGTCGCCGCGCTGGCTGGTGTCGCTGAGGTGGCGCTTGCGGTACCAGTCCAGGCGCACCATCGGGTAGCGCACGCGGGACGGGCTGTAGATCAGGCCGAGCAGGCCCTTGATCATCTCCGTCGGGTGCTTGTCGTGCTCGAAGGGGCGGATGTCGACCACGCGGTCGCCGACCACCTTGGCGCGGATGGCGCCGAAGTGTGAGCCGGAGATCTTCCAGGTGGTGATGTCGTCGCTGACTGCGGCGGCCTCGCCGGCCGCCAGGGCGGACCGGCTGGTGAGCAGGCCGGGCGCGACCAGCGCGCTGCCCGACATTGCCGCCATGGCCTTGAGGAAACCTCGCCGAGAGTAGTTCATGGTGTTCAACTCCTGATCAGGGACGCGCGGTCTGCAGGGCGGAATCGGGCGAACCGGCGCCGTGCGACTTGCTGAAATCGGACGAATGGGTCTGGAGGTACTTGAGCACCACGCGGGCGGTGTCGTCATCCATGCTGGTGAAGCCGACCATGCCGCCAAAGAGGCCGGGCCAGGTGTTGGCGTCGAAGTGCGCTTCCTCGGGCTGGCGGTGGCACACGCTGCAGCTGCTGCTGTAGCTGGCGCGGGCGATCGACCACACCGGTTCGACGCTCTCGAGCACGCTGCCCTTGCGCATCCACGCGGTGGCGGTGACCTGTTGCCATTCGAGGCCGGTCATCGGGTCTTCCTTGCTGTCGAGCACCTTCACGAAGCTCGCGTCCTGGGCCACGTCCTTGTCGAAGGTGGCGCTGGTGATGTTGAGACCGAAGTGGCTGTACCAGACGCGGCCGTAGCCCTTGTTCTTGCGCCACAGCGCGAACTCCACGCGCTGCGCGTCGCCCTTGGTCTCGAGCACCTTGACCTGGGTGGCGACCTCGACCGAGCCGATACGCTTGGTCAGGCCTTCGTCGGCGAACAGTTCTTGCGGCACGACCAGGAAGTAGTCCTTGCCGGCATCCACGCTCTGCCCGGAGGCGGACGACACCAGGGTGTCGAAGGCCGGGTTGCGCGCGCCCTTCATCTCGGGCAACTGGTGGGCGACGCCCTTGTGGCAGTCGACGCAGCTCTGGTTGCGCTCGGCGGCCTTGCGCATCGCGACCTGCGAGGCGGGGCGCATCTTGTCGAAGTCCATGTCCTTGTAGTCATGGCAGGCGCGGCATTCCTTCGAGCCGTTGGCCGAGAAGCGCTTCCACTCGCGCTGCGCGAGCACCAGGCGGTGTTCCTTGAACTTCTCGCGGGTGTCGATGGTGCCCAGCAACTGGCCCAGCACCTCGCGGCTAGCCTGCATCTTGCGCGCCACCTTGTCGGTGAAGTCGTGCGGCACGTGGCAGTCCGGGCAGCGCGCGCGCACGCCGGTGCGGTTGTTCCAGTGCACCGTCTTCTGCAGCTCGGGCAGCAGGTTGTCGTGCATGGTGTGGCAACTGAGGCAGAACTCTTCCTTGTTGGTGGCTTCCATGGCGGTGTTGAAGCCCTGCCAGGCCAGCACGCCGGCGATGAAGCCGCCGGTGACCAGCACGCCGAGGCCGATCCGTACCGCTGGCTTCAAGAACAGGTCCCGCAGGGACCGTAGTCGTTTCTTCATTTCAATGCTCCTGCTTGTTGTCCGAGTCCTGGGCAGGCGGGCGCACCGCACTGCTGTCCGCCTTGCGCGGAGGGATCAGGACGGGGGGCCGAAGAACAGGATCTGCAGGAACCACACCACGAAGCCGTAGGCCGCAATGGCCAGCGTCATCGTGATGGGCAGCCCGACGAAGGCGAGCAGCAGGAACCTGGGCCACTCGTTCTTGCGGCCCGGTGCTTCTGCACCCGAGGGGGCGGAACGCCCGCTTGCTTGATTGTTCACGTCTCAGTCTCCGTGTTCACACATTCACCGAACAAGAACCGCAGCCCAAGCCATGTGCATGCGGTGCGCGCTTTCTGCAGCATAGGTTTGTTCGGCACAAAAACCACATCCCGATCATAGGGATTGGTTGTTAACACCGCGGGGAGTCTTGTTAATCGCGTACGTGTCCGTGTTAATGGCATTAACACGGCGCAGGCGGGGCCGGCGGCAGGGCTGACGGGCGTCGGCGCCTGTGGCGGCTCTGGCGTCCTTGCGGGCCTTGCGCCCGTATCGAAGGCTGAGAGCCTTACACCGCCGGGACGAAGTCCTCGCTGTGCGTCAGGAACACCGGGGCAAAGCCGCCGCCGGGGGTGCGGAAGTTGGTGGTCTGCCCCATGTACAGGCGCGCCGCGACGAGCTCGATCCGGCCCATGTAGGCATACGCGCGGATGTCGAGCTTGAGGTCGCTGTCCGCGTCGTCGATGCGCACACGGCGCGCCGAGGGCAGGGCGATGCTCTGGGCGACGTGGCCGCCGCCGTCGATGATGTCGCGCCACACGCGCAGGGTGAGCTTGTCGCCGCGGTAGGCGGCGCGGCTGCCGAAGCCGGCGGCAGGCTTGAAGAACAGGCCACGGCGCGCAGCCCACAGGGCGTCGGCGCGCTCGGGGGTGAGCTCCTCGGTGCGCGGGATGCCGGCGCGCAGAACGTTGATCGTCGGCTGCGCAACACCCAGGGCGGCAAGGCGTGCGGGGTCGCTCAGCAGCGCCAGATTGCGCTTGTCTGCATGGAGCGCGTGCGCGTGCGGGTTCGGAGTGAGTACCACCGCGCCGGCCTCGTACGCGGCACGCAGCGCCGCCAGCGTGGGCGCCTGGAGGTAGAAATCGGTGAGGCGGTTGTAGACCAGGTCGATCGGTGCGCCCGCGTGCGTCAGCCGGCCGGCGGCGAAGGCGAGCTCGCTGGGGTCGCAGATCACCGCGTCGATGCCGGCGCTTTGGAACAGGTGGCGGAACAGCAGGAATTCCGGATGCAGGTATTGCTGCGCGGGTGCCTCGTCGACGATGGCGACGCGCTGCGGCCGACCGCTGCGGCCGTGCAGCGCCCATTCGTTCACGAAGTCGTCCAGCCAGCGCTGGTCGAGCGTGTCGAGCGCGGCGGTGGGGCGCAGGTGCGGCCTGATCTGCGTGCAGCAGGCCTGCTGCGCGCGCGCCAGCGCGCGGTTGAGCAGCGCGCCGCCGGCGTTGGTGTTGATCTCGATGAGCTGGGGGCCGCCGTCGCAGAGGTGAAAGTCGAAGCCCATGAACACCCCCTTCGGCCCGCGATCGAGGCGGGCGATGGCGGGGGCGCGCGCGAGCGCTTCGGCCTGGTAGGCGGGCAAGGCGACCACCGCCTCGACCGCGGTCACGATGTCGGCCATTGCCTGCAGGGTCTCGGGCGCCATGAACACCGCGGTCGCCGAGAACAGATGCGGACGCTGGTGCGCGATGTCGGCCGCGAGCCCGAGCAGGGCGGGTTCGGCCTCGAGGTGCTGGCGCAGGCGTTCGGGGTCCAGGCTGCGGCAGTCGCAACCGCGGTTGAGCGCCTTTGCGACCGCGGCGGCGCCGCCGAGTCCGGCGAAGCTGTAATGGGCTTGGTCCACGTTCGTGCTCATGAGGGACGCCTTCGGGGGCTCATTCGGCGAATCGATGAGTGGGCTTGATCGATCACATGAGTGTCACATATCCTTGGTAACGTTTCAAACTTTCTAAAAAGCTTGATGCATTGGAGCGTGACATGAAAGTTGGCATCAACGGCATGGGCCGCATCGGCCGCCTGGCGCTGCGCGCCGCGATGGGTGCAGCAGAGCGGCAGGCGGATGACCCGCGCGCGGGCAACCGCCTCGAAGTGGTGCACCTCAACGAACTGAAGGGCGGCGCGGCGGCCACCGCGCACCTGCTCGCCTTCGACAGCGTGCAGGGCAAGTGGCGCGCCGACATCCGCGCCGAGGGCGAGGACACGATCCGCATCGACGATCACACGCTGTCGTTCTCTTCGCACGCCACCGCGGCGGAGATCCCCTGGGGCGATCTGGGCGTGGATGTGGTGCTGGAATGCACCGGCAAGTTCCTGACCCCCGAGACCCTGCAGGGCCACCTCGACCGCGGCGCCAAGCGCGTGATCGTGGCCGCGCCGGTGAAGACCGGCGGCGTGCTCAACATCGTCGTCGGCATCAACCACGAGGCCTACGACCCGGCGCGCGACCACATCGTCACCGCGGCCTCGTGCACGACGAACTGCCTGGCGCCGGTGGTCAAGGTGGTGCACGAGAACCTCGGCATCCGCCACGGCCAGATCACCACCATCCACGACCCCACCAACACCAACCTGGTGGTCGACGCCCCGCACAAGGACCTGCGCCGCGCGCGCAGCTCGCTGATGAGCCTGGCGCCCACCACCACCGGCAGCGCCACCGCGATCGCGCTGATCTACCCCGAACTCAAGGGCAAGCTCAATGGCCACGCGGTGCGCGCGCCGGTACTCAACGCCTCGCTCACCGACTGCGTGTTCGAGCTGCAGCGCGCGACCACGGCGGAGGAGGTCAACGCGCTGTTCAAGGCCGCTTCTAAGGGCCCGCTCGCCGGCATCCTCGGCTACGAGGAGCGCCCGCTGGTGAGCGTCGATTACGCCCGCGACACGCGCAGTTCCATCATCGATGCGCTCTCCACCATGGTCACCGACGGCACGCTGCTCAAGGTGTACGCCTGGTACGACAACGAGATGGGCTACGCCTGCCGCATGGTCGATCTGGCCTGCCACATGGAAAGCGTCGGCATCTGAAGATGAACGAGTCGCCACGCTCTTCGCGCTCTTCGCCGACGCCTCCCTCGCCTCCCTCGCCGCCCGCGTCACCCTCGGCACCAGCCGGCGGTGGTGCGCAACACGCCGCGCGCAACTACGCCATCGTCACCGCCGCCTACTGGGGCTTCACGCTCACCGACGGCGCGCTGCGCATGCTGGTGCTGCTGCACTTCCATCGCCTGGGCTATTCGCCGTTCACGCTTGCCGTCCTGTTCCTGCTCTACGAGGCGGCGGGCGTGCTGGCGAACCTGGTCGGTGGCTGGCTGGCGACGCATTACGGCATCGCGCGCATGCTCACCGTGGGCCTGGTGACGCAGATCGTGGGCTTCGTGCTGCTGTCGCTGCTCGACCCCGGGTGGACGGCGGCGATGGCGGTGGCCTGGGTGGTGGTGGCGCAGGGCATCTGCGGCGTGGCCAAGGACCTGACCAAGACCGCGAGCAAGTCGGCGATCAAGATCACCCAGTCCCAGGTTCAAGCCGAGGCGAAGGCCGAGGGCGCGGGTCAGCTCTTCAAGTGGGTGGCGTGGTTCACCGGCAGCAAGAACGCGATGAAGGGCATCGGCTTCTTCCTCGGCGGCGTGCTGCTGGAGACGCTCGGCTTTCGCGGCGCGCTGTGGGCGATGGCGGGCTTGCTGGCGCTGGTGCTGGTGGGCGTGGTCGCCTCGCTGCCGCCGATGATGGGCAGGAAGAAGGCCTCGAAGTCGGTGCGCGAGCTGTTCGCCAAGAACCCCGGCATCAACGCCCTGGCCGCCGCGCGCGTGGTGTTGTTCGGTGCGCGCGACGTGTGGTTCGTGGTCGGCGTGCCGGTGTTTCTGTATTCGGCGGGGTGGACCTTCACCATGGTGGGAACCTTCCTCGCCGTATGGACCATTGGCTATGGCCTGGTGCAGGCGCTGGCGCCACACATCGTGCGCCGCAGCGCCGACGGCCTGAGCCGCGAGGTGCCGGCCGCGCGCCTGTGGTCGGCGCTGCTGGCGGCGGTGCCGGCGCTGCTCGCGGTGGCGGTGGCGATGCAAGTGCCGGCGCTGGAGTGGGTGGTGGTCGCCGGCTTGGGCGTGTTCGGCTTTGCGTTCGCGGTCAACTCCTCGGTGCATTCCTACCTGGTGCTGGCCTATGCCGGCTCGGAGAAGGCGGCCGAGGATGTGGGCTTTTACTACGCCGCCAACGCGCTCGGGCGCTTCATCGGCACGCTGCTGTCGGGGCTGCTGTATCAGTGGGGCGGCTTGCTGTATGCGCTGATCGGCTCGGCGCTGATGCTGACCCTGTGCTGGGCAGCGACTCTGGCGCTGCCGACGCGGCGCGCGCTGCAAGTCGAGACGCCGTCAGGAACCGGGCGGACGTTTCGCCCTTGCGGCCGGGCCGGGTCCGGTAATCTATCGATGAACGAGATCACGAAAACCACCATGGAAAAAGCCGCTGCGCTCGCCGTCTTCGAATCGCTGGCCTCGGGCATCCGCCTCGACGTCTATCGGCTGCTGGTGCGCAAGGGGCCGGACGGGCTGGTGGCGGGCGAGATTTCTGCCGCGCTCGATCTGCCGCCCACCAACACCTCCTTCCACCTCAAGACGCTCACCCATGCCGGGCTTGTGTCGGTCGAGCAGGAGGGGCGCTTCCAGCGCTACCGCGCCAACCTGTCGCCGATGCGCGAGCTGATCGCCTACCTCACCGCGGAGTGCTGCGACGGCATGCCCGAGCGCTGCGAGGAGACGCGCGGTGCGGCGTGCGGCGAGGGGCTGAAGTGCTGAGCTTGCGTACTCAGCGGCTGTGTCTTCTTCAACCGACATGCGCCTTCCGGCGCAGCGAGAACTGATATGGGCTTGTTCGAACGCTTTCTTACTGTCTGGGTCGGCCTGGGCATCCTCGCCGGCGTGGGCCTCGGCCTGGCCATGCCCGGGGTATTCCAGGGCATCGCCGCGATCGAATTCGCGCATGTGAACCTGGTGGTGGCCGTGTTCATCTGGGTGATGATCTACCCGATGATGATCCAGATCGACTGGCACGCGGTGAAGGACGTCGGCCGCAAGCCGCGCGGGCTGATCCTGACCCTGGTGGTGAACTGGCTGATCAAGCCGTTCACGATGGCGGCGCTGGGCGTGCTGTTCTTCCACTACCTCTTCGCGCCCTGGGTCGATCCGCAGTCGGCCAGCGAATACATCGCCGGCATGATCCTGCTTGGCGTGGCGCCGTGCACCGCGATGGTGTTCGTGTGGAGCCAGCTCGTGAAGGGCGACGCCAACTACACGCTGGTGCAGGTGTCGGTGAACGACATCATCATGGTCTTCGCCTTCGCGCCGATCGCCGCCTTCCTGCTTGGGGTCACCGACATCACCGTGCCGTGGGAAACCCTGGTGATTTCGACGGTGCTCTACGTGGTGCTGCCGCTGCTGGCCGGCATGGCGACGCGACATGCGCTCGAGCGCCGTTCGCCGACGGCGGTGGCGGAGTTTGTTGGACGCTTGAAACCCTGGTCCATCATCGGCCTGATCGCCACCGTCGTGCTGCTGTTCGGCTTCCAGGCCAACACCATCGTCGACAAACCGCTGGTGATCGCGATGATCGCGGTGCCGCTGATCGTGCAGAGCTACGGCATCTTCGTGATTTCCTACGTGGCCGCAAAAGCTCTGAGGTTGCCGCACAACGTCGCCGGCCCGGCCTGCCTTATCGGCACGTCCAATTTTTTCGAGCTCGCGGTGGCGGTGGCGATCTCGCTGTTCGGCCTGAACTCCGGCGCGGCGCTGGCGACCGTCGTCGGCGTGCTGGTGGAGGTGCCGGTGATGCTGTCGCTGGTGGCGATCGTGAACCGCACGCAGCACTGGTTTGCCTATGCCCCCGAACCCGAGGGCGTCCTGAAAGAGGAAACACGCTGATGAGCGCCATCACCATCTACCACAACCCGCGCTGCGGCACCTCGCGCAACACGCTGGCGATGATCCGCAACAGCGGCGAGGAACCGGTCGTCATTGAATACCTCAAGACCCCGCCCAGCCGCGCGAAACTGGTCGAGCTGATCGCCGCAGCCGGCCTCGGCGTGCGCGGCATCATGCGCGCCAAGGAGGCGCTTTTCACCGAACTCGGCCTCGCCGACCCGGCGAAGACCGACGAAGCGCTGATCGACGCGATGATGGCGCACCCCATCCTGATCAACCGCCCGATTGTCGTCACCCCGCTCGGCACCCGGCTGTGCCGGCCCTCCGAAGTCGTGCTCGACATCCTGCCGCAGCCCCAGCGCGGCGCCTTCGCCAAGGAAGACGGCGAGCAGGTGGTCGATGCGGAGGGGCGTCGTGTCTGAGTCGCTCCCCAGCGCCTCCGTGATTGATCTGCCCAACATCGACGCCCCACTGTTCCGCGTGCCCGATCCGGCGCAGTTGCGCGCCATGCAGCCCGCCACCCACCCACCACGCATCGCGCTGCTCTACGGTTCGTTGCGCGCGCGCTCCTTCAGCCGCTTGCTCGCGGAAGAGGCCGCGCGCTTGCTGCAGGCCATGGGCGCCGAGACGCGCATCTTCAACCCGAGCGGCCTGCCGCTGCCCGACGACGCGCCCGACACCCACCCCAAGGTGGTCGAGCTGCGCGCGCTCGCGCAGTGGGCCGAGGGCATGGTGTGGTGCTCGCCCGAGCGCCACGGCGCGATGACCGGGATCATGAAGACGCAGATCGACTGGATTCCGCTTGCGGTCGGCGCCGTGCGCCCGACCCAGGGCAAGACCCTGGCGGTGATGCAGGTGTGCGGCGGCTCGCAGTCGTTCAACGCGGTCAACCAGATGCGCGTGCTCGGACGCTGGATGCGCATGCTGACCATCCCCAACCAGTCCTCGGTGGCGAAGGCTTTCCTCGAGTTCGACGACAAGGACCGCATGAAGCCCTCGGCCTACTACGATCGCGTCGTCGATGTGATGGAGGAGCTGGTCAAGTTCACGCTGCTGACGCGCGACATCGCGCCCTACCTGGTCGATCGCTACAGCGAGCGCAAGGAGAGCGCGGCGGAGCTGTCGGCGCGGGTCAACCAGGCGTCGATCTGACGTCGACCGCCTGATTCGCCAACTTCCCAACTTCCCGCCTCTGCCGCCGACCGATCGGCCATTGCCCCTGAAAGAGCGCTCCACGGTGACCGTCCCCTGCCTGCTCGATGCCTGGTCGGCGCACGAAGCCGAACTGCTGCGCTACCTGCGCCACCATATCCGCCCGTCCTCGGAGGCGGAGGATGTGCTGCACGATCTTTTCCTCAAGGCCTTGCGCCAGGGTGAGCGCTTCTGCGCGGTGAACAATCCGCGCGCCTGGCTGTTCGAGGTGGCGCGCAACGTCGTCGTCGACCGTGCACGGGGGGCGCGTAGCAGCGAGCCGCTGCCGGAAGATCTGGCGGCGCCCGAGCTCGAACTCGCGGCGGTCGACGGGTTGTCGGCCTGCCTGCCACGGGTGCTGCGCGAGCTTGCTGACGAGGATCGCGAAGCCATCGAACTGTGCGATCTCGGCGGGATGACCCAGGGGCGTTTCGCAGAACTGAAGGGCTTGTCGCTGCCCGGCGCAAAGTCGCGCGTTCAGCGCGCGCGGCAGCGGCTGCGAGCGCAATTGCTGCGGTCCTGCCAGGTACAACTCGACGAAACCGGCGCCGTGTGCTGCTTCGTGCCGAGGCCGCCGCCCGCTTGAAGTCCGGGTTGTCCGTGCATCCATTGCGTCCCTGCTGCGTCATCATTGCCAGTGCGGCCTTACGCCGCCGGGGAGGCTCGCCGGACGCGAGCGACATGGGTGCGATGTTCCGCGCTGACGCAGGAGAATCAACTCGATCATGGCCAGGGAATGCACCTGCACCGATGCCAGCCAGCTCGGCGTCGTCGAGATCGCGCAGGCCTTGCGCACGGACTGCGAGAAAGGCCTGGGCGCGGCCGAAGTCGAGCAGCGTCTTGCCCGAGGTGGCCCCAACGCGCTGCGCAGCGTGCCCCCGACGCCGGCCTGGAAGCGCCTGCTGGCGCAGTTCCACGACCCGCTGATCTATCTGTTGCTGGCGGCGATCGTCGTCACGCTCGTGGTGTGGGAGATCGAGGGCCAGGCGGGCTGGCCGTTCGATGCGATCGCGATCGCGGTGATCGTCGTGCTTAACGCGATCCTCGGCTTCGTGCAGGAGGCGCGGGCGGAGAATGCGGCGGCCGCATTGGCGAAGCTGAGCGAGGTGAGCGTCAGCGTCATCCGCGATGGCCATTTGCAGCGCATTCCGAGCACCGATCTGGTGTGCGGCGACCTGCTGGTGCTGGCCGAAGGCGATGCCGTCGGCGCCGATGCCCGCCTCGTCCGCGCTGCGACGCTCTTCGTGCAGGAGGCGTCGCTGACCGGCGAGAGTGAACCGGTGCTCAAGGATGCGGCAACCCTGGCCAGCGCGGTGCCCGTGGCCGATCAGCGCAACATGGTGTTCAAGGGCACGGCGGTCGTGCGCGGCAACGGCCTCGCGCTGGTCACCGCGACCGGCATGGACACGCAGATGGGCGCGATCGCGGCCCTGCTCGAGCGCACCGCGGAAGATCCGACCCCGCTGCAGCGGGAGGTCGCGCGCATCGGCCGCATGCTCGGCACGGCGGTGCTCATCATCGCGGTCATCGTGGTGGCGTCGGTTGTGCTGGAGTCCGAGATCCGCAGCGCACGCGATCTGCTCGAGGTGCTGCTGCTCGGGGTGTCGCTGGCCGTTGCGGCGGTGCCGGAAGGACTGCCTGCGGTCCTGTCGGTCGTGCTTGCGATCGGCGTGCAACGCATGGCGGCGCGCAACGCCATCGTCAAGCGGCTGTCCTCGGTGGAGACGCTCGGGTCGGCCTCGGTGATCTGCTCGGACAAGACCGGCACCCTGACACGCTCCGAGATGACCATCGTGCGCGTGGCCACGCTGTCGGGCAGCACCGAGGTCAGCGGTGTCGGCTATGCGCCCGAGGGCGCGATCCATCAGGCGGGTGAGCCCCTCGCGCAAGGACCGATGCACGCAGAGCATGTCGTCGTGCTCTCCGGCGGCAGCCTTGCCGGCAATGCCGACCTGAGCCAGACCGCAGACGGCACCTGGCAGATCCAGGGCGACCCGACCGAGGCCGCCTTCCTCGTCGCCGAGCGCAAGCTGGGTGTGCATGAGCGCCGCTCCCGCCGCTTCGAGCGCATCGCCGAGGTGCCGTTTACGTCCGAGCGCAAGATGATGTCGGTGATCGCCATCGATCACGCGCACGACGATGCCCGGGTAGTGATTGCCAAGGGCGCGCCGGACGTGCTGCTGGGGCGCTGTACCCAAGCCCGCGTCGGAGCCGATGTCGTGGCGCTCGACGACGACACCCGGAGCCGCCTGCTGGCCGACGTGGATGAAATGTCCGACGCTGCGCTGCGTACCCTGGCGGTGGCCTACCGGCCGCTGGCAAGCGGCGAGGATGCCCGGACGGGCGAGGCGCTGGAACGGAACCTCATCTTCGTCGGCACGGTCGGCATCATCGATCCGCCCCGGGAAGAGGCGAAGCAGGCGATCGGCGATGCACTGCGCGCGGGCATCCGCGTGATCATGATCACCGGCGATCATCCGCGCACCGCAGCGCGCATCGCGGCCGATCTCGGCATCACCCGGCCGGGCGCGAAGGCGATCTCGGGCGTCGAGATCGATGCGATGGACGACGCGGCATTTGCCGGGGCGGTCAGGACGACGTCCGTCTTCGCGCGTGTCGCGCCTGCGCACAAGCTGCGCATCGTCGACGCGCTGCAGGCCGACGGGCAGGTCGTCGCGATGACCGGGGACGGTGTCAATGATGCGCCGGCACTGAAGTCGGCCGACATCGGCGTGGCGATGGGGGGCACCGGTACCGAGGTGACGAAGGAAGCGGCAAAGATGATCCTGGCCGACGACAATTTCGCCACCATCGTCGCGGCCGTGCGCGAAGGGCGCGGCATCTTCGACAACATCGAGAAGTTCCTGCGCTACCTGCTTTCGTCGAACATGGGCGAGGTGCTGACGATCTTCCTCGGCGTGGTCGGCGCCGGCGTGATCGGTCTGCAGGACGGCAGCGGGACGCTGGTGTTGCCGCTGCTGGCGACACAGATCCTCTGGATCAATCTGCTCACCGACTCCTGGCCGGCGATGGCGATGGGCGTGGATCCACACACCGACGACGTGATGGCCCGCCCGCCGCGGCGGACCGATGAACGCGTCATCGACGCGCGGATGTGGGTGGGGGTCGTGCAGATGGGCCTGGTGATGGCGCTCGCCACTTTGCTGACGATCGACCTGTTCCTGCCCGGCGGGCTGATCCAGGGCTCGTACGAGATCGAAACCGCCCGCACGGCCGGCTTCACGGTGCTGGTGTTCGCCCAATTGTTCAACTGCTTCAATGCGCGCTCGGCGCTGACGAGCGCGTTCCATCGCCCCTTCGTCAATCCCTGGCTATGGGCGGCGGTCACCCTTTCCGCGCTGTTGCAGGTGGCGGTCGTCCATGTCGAACTACTCAACCGGGCGTTCGGGACCGTGCCGCTGTCGGCGGAGCAATGGCTCACCTGCATGGCGATGGCGAGCATGGTGTTGTGGTTCGGAGAACTCAGGAAGGTCTTTCTGCGCGGCGGGCGTCCGTCCGTGACTGCATCCTTTTCGGCGCACGAACGTCATCACTCATAGACGACTTGTAGTCGAACAGACTCTCCGCTCGCTTTGGCCAGGTGTAGGCTTGGCCGCAGGATTCTCCCTTTCTCGCCGGAGTTCGCATCATGGACACCCTGCTTTCAGCGGTTCTCCCCGTCTTCTACGGCGGGCTGGGCAATCTGGCCGCCTATCTGGCAGCCCATGTGCTGCTGTGCCTGCTGCCGGCCTTCTTCATCGCCGGCGCGATGGCGGCGCTGATCCCCAAGGAGACCATCACCCGCTTCCTCGGGCGCAACTCCAGCAAGACCGTGTCCTACCCGGCCGCCGCCGCCGCGGGTTCGCTGCTGGCGGTGTGTTCGTGCACCATCGTTCCGCTCTTCGCCGGCATCTACAAGAAGGGCGCGGGCCTCGGCCCGGCGATCACCTTCCTGTTCTTCGCTCCCGCGGCCAACATCCTGGCGCTGGTCTACACCGGCGGCATCATCGGGCCGGATCTGGCGGTCGCGCGCTTCGTGCTGTCGCTCACCTTCGGCATCGGCATCGGCCTGATCATGGCGCTGATCTTCCGCGCCGACGACGCCGCGCACGACCTCGCCACCGACAGCGCCTTCGGCGCGCAGGGCGCGGGCATGGGGCGGATGGCGCTGGTGTTCCTGTTCGTGTGGGTGGCGCTGCTGCTCGCGGGCACGCTGAAGCTCGACGTGCTCACCGGGACCTACCTCAACTTCGAGCTGCCGATCGGCGACGCCCAGGGCTGGCAGGCCGCGCTCGACCGCCTGGTGCCCTACGACGCCGCCAAGGGCGAGGAGGGCGTGTCGGTGCAGGGCGTGGTGCTGATCGCGCTGCTGGCCTCGATCGGCTATGCCGCCTGGCGCGGCTTCGAGAACATCGTCGACGGCGCCAATGTGTGGACCTGGATCAGCCTGGGCCTGATCGCAGCGACCCTGCTGGTGGCGGCGCTCGCGGTGCAGCCGGTGGACGGCGCGCTGCGCATCGGCCTCACCGGCAAATTCTTCGCCGTCGCCGCCGCGCTCGCGGCGCTGCACGTGATCGTGCGCCATCGCCTGAGCGAGGACGAGCTGCGCGACTGGCTGTGGGAGTCGTGGCGCTTCGTGAAGCAGATCTTCCCGCTGCTGGTGGTCGGCGTGTTCGTGGTCGGCATGATCCGCGTGCTGATCCGCCCGGAGTGGATCGAGATGCTGGCCGGCACCAACTCGCTCACCGGCAACCTGGCGGGCGTGGTGTTCGGTGTGTTCATGTACTTCCCGACCCTGGTCGAGGTGCCGATCGCCAAGATGTTCCTCGACCTCGGCATGCACCGCGGCCCGCTGCTCGCCTACCTGATGTCCGACCCCGAGCTGTCGCTGCAGAGCATCCTGATCATCGCGGCGATCATCGGCCGCAAGAAGACCTTCACCTACGTCGGCCTGGTGGCGCTGTTCAGCGCGGTCGCCGGCCTCATCTACGGCGCCTGGATCGACGGCGCCGCATTGTTCTCGCTCGCGCTCTACCTGGCGGGTTTCATTGCCGCGCTCGCGGTGCTGCTGTCGATCGCCAGCCGGCGCGCGACCGCTTCTTCACTCAAAGGAGTCTGATCATGCTCGACATCAAGGTTCTCGGTCCCGGCTGCGCCAACTGCCGCAAGCTGGAAGAGGTCGCGCGCGAGGCGGTCGCCGCCACCGGCGTGGAGGCGGAGATCACCAAGGTCACCGACATGGGGCAGATCGTGGCCTACGACGTGTTGAAGACCCCGGGCCTGGTGATCAACGAGAAGCTGGTGTCGTCGGGAAGGATCCCGACCGCGTCGACCATCGCCGAGTGGATTCGCGCTGCAAACTAGGGGGTGCGCCCGAGGAAACCATCTTGCAGGGCAGCGGTTCGTCTGACCGAACAAGATGCCGGCGAGCAGGAGGCGTACCTTCGGTGTGTCGAAGAAGAGACGCAACGCTTCGGCGGGGTGCGTAGCTTTTTCGAGACCGACCAGGCCGACAATGACGTTGGCGAAGTGGGTGAGGTGCGAGCACGCGCGAACCCAGACGACGTTCGCCACCCGGATCGTGAAAATCCATCAGCTCAGGCGGGGGTGCGGCCTGCGACGGGGATGTTGCTCATTGGGGGGACGCCGTTGGCGTTTGCAGAAGACAGCTTGTCTGCTTCTCCACACGAAGATGCACTTTCGCCAGGAGGATCCGGGCCCCGTTGAAAGCTTTGCCTCGCGGTGGAAGCACGACCGCAATGCCCGTGCTTCCACCGCGAGGTGGTAGTTCAGCCTCTTGCCTGCTCCTGCTCGGCCTCCATGAGCATGGCTGCAAGCGACGTGAGCCCCTCTTGCTGTGCCGCTTCGGAGATTTCCTCCAGGCGGGCGCCACGATCGATGGCGCGTGCGGTTTCGCTGTCATCGGGAAGTTGGCTGCGGAACTCGCGCAGCCGTGAATCCAGTGCGCCGAGCACGCTGTTGTCCGATTCGCCAGCCGAGCCCGTGGCGTTCTGCTCCTCGAGGGCCTCGAAGAGGGCGCCTGCGAGCGCATGCAAGCCCTCGGCGCTGGCGCTGGCGGCAATCTCCTCTGGCGCGGCTCCGCGCGCAATGGCTGCAGCGGTCTTGCTGTCGGTTGGCAAAGTGTCACTGTAGTTGCTGAGAATCTGCTTGATGATTTCCATCTGAGTCTCCTCGGTGACGTATAACGGATGGCGCAAAGGGGCCATTGAAGTCAGGCCTCCGTTTGCAGTGTAGGTCAAGCCACCTTCAGGCGTCGTCGCGCGCCTGCAGCCCCAGGCGCCGCATCTTCTCCCACAGGGTCTTGCGGGTGATGCCGAGCGCTTCCGCGCTGTGGGTCATGTGTCCGCCGTGCTGCTCGAGCACCATGCGCAGGTAATCGCGCTCGCAGTCCATCAGGTATTCCGCCAGCGGGCGTGAGGCCGGCGCCTCTGCACCGACGTCCTGGCCCTCGCCGAAGAAGGCATCGGCACCCAGGACCGGCCCCGGGGAGAGGATGCAGGCGCGCTCGACCGCATGCTTGAGTTCGCGCACGTTCCCCGGCCAGGGGTAGCGCGTGAGCGCCTCCTGGGTGCGCGGATCGATCCGGCGGGCTTCCTCCGGATGAGCGCGGTTGAAGGCCTCGATGAAGTGCTGCATGAACCAGACGATGTCTTCCTTGCGCTCGCGCAGCGGCGGAATGCGCAGGTGGATGACGTTGATGCGGTAGTAGAGGTCTTCCCGGAAGCGGCCTTGCTCGACCATCGCCTTGAGGTCGCAGTGGGTGGCGCAGATGAGGTGGAACTTAACCGCGATCGTGGATTCGCCGCCCAGGCGCTGCAGCCGATGTTCCTGCAGGACGCGCAGCAGCTTGGCCTGCATCGACAGCGGCATGTCGCCGATCTCGTCGAGGAACAGGGTGCCGCCCTGCGCCTGCTCGAAGTAGCCGCGCCGGGCCTTGGCCGCGCCGGTGAAGGCGCCCTTTTCGTAGCCGAACAGCTCGGATTCGATCAGGCTCTCCGGAATCGCCGCGCAATTGACCGCGACGAAGGCCGCCTCGCCGCCAGCGGCATGCTCATGGAACATGCGCGCAACATGTTCCTTGCCGACCCCGGACTCGCCCGTGATGAGCAGGGTATCGGTGTGGCGGGCGAGGCGGGGCAGGGTTTCGGCGATGCGCTCCATCGCCGGGGATACGCCCAGGCGCTCGCCTCCGCGCGAGCTGTTGCGGACCCCGCCATAGCGCTCGGCGAGCGCGCAAACCTTGGCGACCAGGGCGTCCGGATCGAAGGGCTTGGTGATGTAGTCGGCGGCGCCGGCCTGGATCAGCGCGACCGCGCGGTCGATCGCCCCGAATGCGGTCATGAACAGGAAGGGCGGCAGCGCCGGGGCCTCGGCGAGCAGCTCGACAAAGAGGTCGCCGCCGTTGCAGTCGGGCAGGCGGATGTCGCTGACCACGACCGCATGGCGCCGGGTCGCGAGCGCACGCCGCGCTTCGGCGCCCGAGCGGCACCAGTCCACGTCGAAGCCTTCCAGGCGGAAACGGTCGGACAAGGACTCGCCGATGATCTCGTCGTCCTCGATCAGGCAGATTCGGGGCTGGGGCGTGTTGTCAGGTGTTGCCATGGTTGCCGTGGTTGCCATAGGGAATCTCGATGCTGAAGCGCGTGGAGCCGGGTTCGCTTTCGACGTGGATCTCCCCGCCGAGCTGGCGGGTGATCTGATACACGATCCACAGTCCGAGGCCGTGGCCGGCCTCACGGCCGCTGGAGAAGGGTTCGAACAGGTAGGGCATCTCGTCCTGCCCGATGTGGGCGCCGTCATTGAACACGGCGACGGCGAGCGCGCGTGCGTTCGTGCGCACATCGAGCCTGACCATGCCCCCGGCCTCGGCGGCCGCCACCGCGTTCAGCAGCAGGTTCAGCACGATCTGGCGCAGCAGCGTCGCGGGCAAGGGGACCGGCGCGGCGATGCGTCCATCGACGACCACGCGCACTGCGCGCGCATGGGCCTCGGCCTCGACCAGGATCAGCAGATCGTCCACGTCCTCGGGCGCGAAGTCGCGGTCCGCGATCTTCGCTTCCACCAGCAGCGCGCCAACGGTGTTGCGGATCTGGCTCAGGCCGCGCTGCAGCAGCGACAGGGTGCGCTCGGTGCGCTCGGCGTCGCCGCCGTGGCGCTGCAGGGTGTTGAGCGCGGTGAGCATGCCGGTGAGCGGATTGTTGATCTCGTGGGCGATGCCGGCGGTCAGGCGGCCGATCGCCGCCAGCCGCTCGGAGCTCAGCATCTGCCGTTCCATCTCCTGCTTGACGCGCATCTCGGCGACCATGCGGCGGAAGGCCTCGCCGAGCTGGCCGATCTCGTCGCGGCTTTGCGGCAGGTCGGTCAGCCGCGCGGCCTCGACTTCGAGCGGGAGCTGCTTCATGGCTTCGGCCAGGCGCAGCAGCGGCCGTGCGGTGCGGCGGGCCCAGGCCCAGGACACCGGCAACAGCAGGATCAGCACCAGCACCGTCACCCCGGCGGCCCGTCCGACCAGGCTGGCGACGCGCGGCAGCAGGGCGGGCCTGGCAGAGGCCAGGATGACGTGGCCGAGCGCGACCCCGTCCGAGATCAGCGGCGTCATCACGAAGAACAGCGGACTGTCGGCGGGCTCGAGCAGGCGCTGGTCTTCGGGTGCGCCGCGCGAAAGCTCGGCACGCAGCAGCCCGTAGGCGCCGCCCGGGGTGGCCGCGCTCGAGCCGATGGGGAAGGTTCGCGGCCGGGTGGAGACGAAGACGCGATAGTCCGCATCGGTGACGAGCACGACCCGGGCCTGCAGTTCGGGCGCGGCCGGGTTGGGTTCGTGGGCGGACTGCAGGATCTCGTAGGCGCGCCAGATGTCGTCATGCAGCACGGGCATCACCAGGGTGTGGGCGAGCACCCGCCCCATGCTGCGGGCGTGGCCCTCGAGGTTCTGGCGCACGATCTCGTAGTCACG
>JAANMX010000547.1_pt1 | contig 49648 bp, 37 predicted proteins | sample 7279681 | NCBI WGS metagenome assembly JAANMX01 (sample SAMN14094542, study PRJNA606508) | bioreactor metagenome | isolation source: A lab-scale SPAN reactor treating ammonium-rich wastewater day 351 | place: Ireland: Galway | collected 2018-01-01
AAAATATGAATACGAATCCAACAGCCTGTATTACCCTCAGCATAAAGTACATGTTGCAGTTACAGATATTTATGTTTGCCCCGAAAAAACAAACTGATATTTCACATTATTAAATTAGGAATAAAAATATAATTTCGCACCGGTTTTACACTTTTAAACTATCGTGATTCAATACGCATTTTACATACTCTCTGCCCTCTCTGTTGCCAGTGCTTTGATGACGGTTTTTACCCGAAAGCCTGTTTACAGCGTATTGTATCTGATATTTTTCTTTTTCACTTTGTTTGGTCACTATATTTTACTGAACGCACAGTTTCTGGCAGCAGTACATCTCATTGTTTATGCAGGTGCTATCATGGTATTGTTCCTGTTTATCATCATGATGCTCAACCTCAACAAAGAAATTGAACCCAACAAAAGTGTGGTGGCAAAATTTGCTGCTGTAATTTCCGGAGGATTACTGATGATAGTTGTGATAAGCGCAATGAAAGGTGTTGATAATATAGCACTGAATCATCGGTCGGATATTGGCTTGGTTGAAACATTGGGGAATGTCCTTTACAATAAATATATGCTGCCGTTCGAAATGGTTTCAGTACTTTTTCTCACGGCAATAGTTGGTGCTGTAATGCTTGGTAAAAAAGAAATTAAATAGTATGACAGGAATAACCATCAATCATTATATATTACTTTCTGCTGTCCTTTTTTGCATTGGAGTGGCCGGAGTGTTATTCCGCAGAAATGCCATTGTTATATTTATGTGTATAGAGCTTATGCTGAACTCAGTAAATCTTTTACTTACGGCTTTCAGCAATCAGCATAACGACCCTTCAGGTCAGATATTTGTGTTTTTTATCATGGCTGTAGCTGCTGCTGAAGTAGCTGTAGGTCTTGCCATACTGGTGATGATTTACCGCAATGCCCGATCGGTAGATATAGATTTCTTTAACAAACTAAAAGAGTAAGACAATGGATTTGATTATTTCTCTCATTCCTCTTTTGCCACTGGCTGGTTTTATTCTGATTGGAGTTTTAAATAAGAAACTTCCAAAAGGTTTGGTAGGAATAATCAGCAATACTGCTGTCCTTGGTTCATTTATCATTTCGTTTTATCTTTTTCTTTCATTTCTTAAAGGCGCAGATTCTTATAGCACAGAATTGTTTCCATGGATCAATGCGGGAGGTTTACATCTTGGATTGTCGTTTATGGTAGATCATCTCACGGCAGTTATGCTGTTGGTGATTACGGGAGTAGGTTTTCTGATTCATGTTTACTCCATTGGCTACATGCAACACGATGAGGACTATCCTAGGTTCATGTCATACCTCAACCTGTTTGTGTTTTTTATGTTGTTGCTCGTTATGGGAAGCAATTATGTGGTGATGTATGCAGGATGGGAAGGAGTAGGATTGTGTTCTTATCTGCTGATTGGTTTCTGGTTCAAGAACACTGATTATAACAATGCAGGGCGCAAAGCTTTTGTGATGAACCGCATTGGCGACTTCGGTTTTTTACTTGGAATGTTTCTTATTTATCAGACATTCTCATCACTTGATTACAAAGAAGTTTTTGAAGCAGCTAAAAATTATCCCAAAGGTGATCCTACCATCACAGCCATCACTCTGTTGCTGTTTGTAGGTGCAGTAGGCAAGAGTGCACAGATTCCGTTGTACACCTGGTTACCTGATGCCATGGCAGGTCCTACACCGGTGTCCGCACTTATTCACGCTGCCACCATGGTTACTGCCGGAGTGTATATGGTCATCAGAAGCAATGTGCTATACATGCTTTCACCTTTCAGCAGCGAAGTGGTGGCAATTATCGGAATGTTAACTGCTTTGATGGCCGCAACCATTGGTCTGAAACAAAATGATATTAAAAAAGTACTCGCATATTCTACCGTCAGTCAGCTTGGATTTATGTTTGTTGCACTTGGTGCAGGGGCATATACTGCCGGATTGTTTCACGTAGTTACACATGCTTTCTTTAAAGCACTTCTTTTCTTGTGTGCGGGCAGTGTGATACATGCCATGGGTGGCGAGCAGGATATCCGCAGAATGGGCGGACTGAAGAAATATTTACCCGTTACACATATTACTTTTCTGATGGGAGTACTTGCTATAAGCGGAATTCCTCTTTTCTCCGGATTCTTTTCAAAAGATGAGATTTTGGTTGCATCATGGTCTTATTCGCCTTTGATGTTTGTAGTGATGGCATTTACTTCACTGCTTACTGCCGTGTATATGTTCCGCTTGTACTGGCTCACCTTCCATGGCGATTTCAGAGGAACACATCATCAGCAGGAACATCTGCATGAATCACCATCAGTGATGACGATACCTTTGATGGTGCTGGCAGTACTTTCAGTAATTGGTGGTTTTATGGGAATGCCACACTGGATGAGTGAAAAACTTGGTGTACATCATCTGTTCAGTGAGTTTGTTACTCCTGTAATTTATGCACCTAAAGAATTTATTCTCTCACATACTTTTGATTTCTCATTACTTATCGGAACCATCGTGGTTCTGGCGGCAGTTTACTATTTCACACGCAAAATGTATGTTACCGAAAAGGTAGTTCCTGAAGAAGATTCGGAAACAAAATCATTTCAGAAAGTTTTGGCCAACAAATATTATGTGGATGAAATTTATGATACAGTGATAAGAAAACCACTGGATGCCATCTCTGAAATGTTTTATAAAATTTTTGATATTAATATTATTGACGGTATAGTGAATGGAATTCCTAAGGCGACCAATATAACAGCATCTGTTGCACGGATGTTGCAAACCGGCCGCCTTGGTATTTATTTAGTCGTCATGGTTATTGGAGTAATTTGCCTTTTTGCTTTTAAACTATTGCTGTAATGAATAACACACTTTTGATAGTACTGCTTTGGCCATTGGTGAGTATGGTGTTATCGTTGCTTCCTGCTAAGGAGGCTGCCGGCAAAACAGCATTTGCATTGTCGTTGGCAGGTTTGTTGCTATCGGTATATCTGTTTTTGGGATTTGTTCCTGCAAACGGAATGCAGCAGGTGATGAGTTATGCATGGATTCCGGCTTTAGGCATCAGTTTTAAAATTGGTATGGATGGCATCAGTTTGTTGCTCATTATGCTTACCAATGTTCTTACACCAATGATTATACTTTCATCATTCGGAAGAAAAATAGAAAATCCCAAAGCATTTTATGCACTCATCCTGCTGATGCAGTTTGCAATGCTCGGTGTGTTTGTTGCTTTAGATGGATTCCTGTTTTATATCTTCTGGGAACTTGCTCTTATTCCAATCTATTTCATCTGTTTGCTATGGGGAGGAAAAGACAGAGTACGTATCACGCTGAAATTTTTTATCTATACTTTAACGGGAAGTTTGCTGATGCTGGTAAGTTTGATTTACCTCTATCTTCAGACACCAGATACACATACGTTCGACATAGATGCATTTTATCAGCTGAAACTTTCAGGCTCGCAGCAGGCATTTGTGTTATGGACAATGTTCTTTGCTTTTGCAGTAAAGATTCCGATTTTCCCTCTGCACTCATGGCAACCCGATACCTATGTAGATGCGCCCACTCCCGGAACCATGTTGCTTTCAGGAATCATGCTGAAGATGGGTATTTATGGTTTATTGCGCTGGCTGTTACCAACCGTACCCGCTGCAGTGCATGAGTATGGATTTTTGATTATGGCATTTTGTGTGGCCGGAGTAGTATATGCATCTTGTATAGCCATTGTACAAAAAGATTTCAAACGATTAGTTGCTTATGCTTCTATCGCTCACGTAGGGCTGATATCGGCAGGTGTATTTACACTGAACAGCGAGGCTACCGAAGGAGCGGTTTTCCAGATGCTGAGCCACGGTGTGAATGCAGTTGGATTATTCTTTATTGCTGACATACTGATGACGCGATTGAAAACACGTAACCTTGCAGAGTTGGGAGGCATTGTAAATAATCAGAAATTATTTGCTATTGCTTTTATGATTATCATGCTTGGAACAGTTGCTCTTCCTCTTACCAATGGTTTTGTGGGAGAGTTTCTGCTGTTGACAGGTATTTATGCATACCACAAATGGATGGCATTCTTTGCAGGTTTGTCTGTCATTCTCGGAGTAGTTTATATGTTCCGCAGCTATCAGGCAATCATGTTGGGCAGCCGTCACTTAAGCGACAGCGATTTCAGCCCGCTTACCATTTCAGAAAAAACAGTTTTGGTGTCAGTTGCAGCATTGGTTGTTCTGATGGGAATTTTTCCTTCAGTATTGTTGGATACAGCATCACCAAGTGTAAAAGCATTGCTTAGTTTAATTAATGCACAGTAAAAAATTAAATAATAAAATAAAAAAGACTTGAACACCATCGTCATACTTTCTGTTACAGGCATTGCCGCGATGATGTCTGATGTTTTTAAACTTAAGAAAGCATTATTCGGACTGTCGTTGCTGGGTTTGCTCATAGCACTTGTATTTTCGGTTTACGACTGGGGTCAGTATGCATCTTATTTCAATCAGATGGTATTGACAGATAATTATGCTGTCGTATTTACAACCATGCTCATTGGTATGACTTTTCTTTGGTTCCTGATGTCGAAAGATTTTTTCAGCAGCCACAGCAGTGCCAGCGAACATTATGCACTTATTTTGTTTTCGCTTACGGGCGGAGTGATGATGACCAATTTCTCTGACCTTACTATTCTTTTTCTCGGTCTTGAAATTCTTTCCATTTCACTCTACATACTTGCCGGCAGCGACAAAGGAAATTTATTCAGCAACGAAGCATCATTAAAATATTTTATGATTGGTTCTTTTGCCACCGGATTTTTATTGTTTGGTATAGCCTTAATTTATGGTGCTACTTCCAGTTTCAATCTTCAGGAAATTTCTACTTATGTACAACAGCACAACGGAAGTCTCCCAGCTTATTTTTATGCAGGAATACTGATGATACTTACGGGGCTAACCTTTAAAGTATCTGCAGTTCCATTCCATTTCTGGGCACCCGATGTGTATGATGGTTCACCAACACTTGTTACTACCTACATGCTGAGTGTGGTGAAGATGGCGGCCTTTGCAGCTTTGTATCGTTTGTTTATTAATTGTTTTGCTCCTGTTTACGAATTCTGGATTCCTGTTTTTGCAATCATGTCGGCAGTGACCATGCTACTTGGAAACATCACAGCAGTTTATCAGAAAAGTTTAAAGCGTATGCTGGCCTATTCAAGTATTGCGCATGCCGGTTATATGCTGATGGCATTGGCTTCTCCGGGGATTGCATCAAAAAATGCGTTGGTGTTTTATCTGCTGGCTTATGCAATAGCCACACTGGGCGTATTTAATGTTTTGTATCAGGTACATAAAGTAACAGGTCGCGAAGAAATTAAATCAGTAAAGGGTCTTTTCAGAAAAAATCCTTTTGCAGCCATCATGCTTACATTATGTATGCTGAGTATGGCAGGAATTCCACCGGTAGCCGGATTTTTTGGTAAGTATTACATGTTTGTTTCCACTCTCAACGGAGGACTTACCTGGCTTGTGCTGATTGCAGTGTTAAGTTCACTAATAGGTGTTTATTTTTATTTTAAAGTAATCATTGCTGCATTTCAGGAACCAGAACTTGAAAATACTGCATACTATCGTCAGCCATCAGATTTCACGGTACTTTACATCTGTGGTATTTTAAGTTTACTGCTTGGTATTATGCCGCAGTTTGTAGCAGGTTTGTTGTAAATAAAAATTCATATTTTTAAAAAAAATAAAAAAGGCTGTCTATAAAAAGGCAGCCTTTTTCTTATGTCTAACGAAAAGGTGTTACATCACTACTTCTGATTCGTAAGTTGAAATATCAGGACAGGTACAAATCAGATTCCTGTCGCCATGTGCATTGTCCACACGTTTAACAGATGGCCAGAATTTGTTTTGTGCAACCCACTCCGCAGGATAAACAGCTTTCTTACGACTGTAGTTATGTGTCCACTCATCAGCAGTTGCTTCAACAGCAGTATGTGGTGAGTTAATTAATACATTGTCTTCGCGAGAGGCATTACCTTTTTCAATTTCCCTTATTTCATTGCGTATAGATATCATTGCCTGACAAAAGCGATCCAGCTCAGGAAGCGATTCGCTTTCCGTTGGTTCTACCATCAGCGTACCTGCAACCGGGAACGCAACTGTTGGTGCATGATAACCATAATCCATCAGTCGTTTTGCAATATCAATAACTTCTATTCCTGCCGAAGTTTTAAATGCACGACAGTCAAGAATCATTTCATGAGCGCAATATCCGTTTTTGCCTTTGTAAAGAATGGGATAATGATTTTCAAGACAGGCTTTCATATAGTTGGCATTCAGAATGGCCATTTCAGTAGCTTGTTTCACTCCCTCAGCACCTAACATTTTTATGTAACCGTAGCTGATCAGAATAATTAATGCGCTGCCCCATGGTGCTGCAGATACAGCATGAACGCCTTTGGCTCCACCAGTTTTCACAAGAGGATGTGATGGCAAATAGGGGATGAGATGTTGTGCTACACCAATAGGACCCATACCCGGGCCACCACCACCATGTGGTATGGCAAAAGTTTTATGCAGATTGAGGTGGCAAACATCAGCACCTATCAGTGCCGGACAGGTAAGTCCTACCTGTGCATTCATATTCGCACCATCCATATAAACCTGACCGCCATTGGCATGTATGATAGAAGTGATTTCTTTGATGCCTTCTTCGTAAACACCATGTGTAGAAGGATAGGTTACCATCAGACAGGAGAGCTGGTCGCGGTTTGCTTCTGCCTTTTCGCGCAGGTCGCTGATGTCAATGTTTCCGTTTTCATCACATTTCACAACCACAACTTTTAAACCTGCCATCACTGCACTTGCAGGGTTGGTGCCATGTGCCGACTGTGGAATAAGTACAATGTTGCGATGCGATTCACCTTTGTCTTCCTGATATTTTCTGATCACCATCAGTCCTGCATACTCACCCTGTGCACCGCTGTTAGGCTGAAGTGATATTCCTGCAAAGCCTGTAATCTCTTTCAAATAACCTTCAAACTCAGTGATGATTTGTGCATATCCCTGCGCCTGTTCAACCGGTACAAAAGGATGCATGTTGGCAAACTCAGGCCAGCTCAGTGGTTCCATTTCACTGGTAGCATTCAGTTTCATGGTGCACGAACCAAGTGATATCATACTGTGATTGAGAGCAAGGTCTTTGTTCTCAAGCATCTTGATATAACGAAGCATTTCTGTTTCGCTGTGATGCGTATTGAATACAGGATGTGTAAGATAGTTTGATGTTCGCTTCAGCGATTGTGGTATGGCTTGAGCTGTTGCTGCGTTCTGATGAACGATTGATTTTTTGCCGATAGTAGCTGCAAACACGCGAAGAATATCTTTCACGTCATTGTCAGAAACTGTTTCGTCAATACTTATGCTGACGATGTTACCGGTATAACGGAAATTGATGTTATTGGCTTCCGCAAGATCTTTTACACTTTCCGCATCTTCCACTTCAATACTCAGTGTGTCGAAATAGGTTTGGTTCAGAAGTTTGAATCCTGCTTTTCTCAGACTTTCAGCAAGCAAATGTGTACGGTTGTGAATAGTTGTTGCAATTGCTTTTATGCCTTCGCTTCCATGATAGACGGCATACATGGATGCCATCACTGCAAGCAGCACCTGTGCAGTACAAATATTACTGGTAGCCTTGTCTCTTTTGATATGTTGCTCGCGGGTTTGCAATGCCATTCGCAATGCAGGATTTCCGGCTGCATCAATACTGAGGCCGATAATACGTCCCGGAATATCTCTTTTAAAATTAGCACCTGTTGCAAAATATGCAGCATGAGGTCCGCCATATCCCATTGGTACACCAAAACGTTGGGTAGAACCTACAACGCAATCAGCATCCCATTCACCGGGAGGAGTCAGCAGAGTTAAACTCAACAGGTCGGCAGCTACTGCAACTTTTATCTCATGGCGATGACACATGTTTACAATATTTCTGTAATCGAGCACTGCACCATGTACATCAGGATACTGAAGCAAAGCTCCGAAATAAGTTTCGTCAGGAGAGAATAATTGTTCATCACCTACAATAAGTTCAATACCCAGAGGTTTGCTTCTTGTGCGAAGAATATCTATGGTTTGCGGAAAACAATTTTCCGAAACAAAAAAGCGACATACATTATTTTTTACCGCTTCTTTGGAACGGGTATGAAAAAACATTCCCATCGCCTCGGCAGCAGCGGTGCCTTCGTCAAGCAACGAAGCATTTGCTAGCTCCATTCCTGTAAGATCGCAAACCATCGTCTGAAAATTGAGCAATGCTTCCATACGTCCCTGTGCAATTTCGGCCTGATAAGGAGTATAGGCAGTGTACCATCCCGGATTTTCAAAAATGTTTCGCTTGATGACACCGGGAACTATGGTGTTGTAATATCCCAGACCGATGTAGTTTTTAAACAACAAATTTTCAGAAGCAATGGCTTTCAACTCGTTCAGATAGTCAAACTCACTTTGTGCCGGAGGCAAGTTCAGTGGTTTGGGAAGTCTGATGGTTTCGGGAATAATTTTAGAAATTAAATCGTTAACGGATTTTGCGCCAACTTTTTTAAGCATCTGCTGAACCTGTGCGTTATCAGGTCCGTTATGCCTGTCGGCAAAAGAGTAAAACATGTATTTTGGAATTTGCTGCAAAAATAACAAATAGTAATTTTCGTGAAACATAACCTTTGTAAATTTCAGATATGTTCATAATATTTTTTAACTGTATATACTTTTGGTTGTTTTTTTATAGTTTTGAATTTAAATACTTCTTATGATTTTGCGTACAAGCCTTGTTTTTCTGTTTTTATTTTTCATCGGCCTGCATGTTGATGCACAGGATACTTTATACCTCTTAAACGGAAAACAAAAAACCGTGAAAATGTATAACCTCAATGACCCTGATTGGGTTAGGTATGTAAAATATAATGGCAGCAGCAGGGTGAAAAAGTTAGATGTTTACAAAGTGTTTTCAGTTAAACACTCTGACGGAACAGAGAAGATTATTTACAATCCTGATACTGTTGCAGGAGATCCTGATGTGGCATGGGTAAGTGATTACATCAAAGGGCAGCAATATGGTATGTTGCACAAGCACGATCATTTTAACAAACGCAGCAAAACATGGCACAGAAAAGTGAATTTTACAGAGATTGGAGGTGTGGCTGTAGGTGGTGCAGGTAGCCTTCTTTCGTTTTATGGAATTCCTGTACCTGCAGTCTATGCCATTGCAGTAGGTCGCAGCAGTCCTGCCCTGCCTGATGCACCTGACATTGCACCTCAATTTAAGAACAGCGAAGGATTTAAAGCGGGATATCAAAAGCATAAACGCAACCAGAGAATAAAGCAGGGTTTTATCTCAGGTATGATAGGATTTGCAATTGGCGTTGTTACCTTAACAATTATTGAACATCAATAGGCAATATACGCTTACTTTTTTTCTGTATCATTTAGTCAGAAGAAAAGTGCTGATAGCTTTGGCTGCAACAGCTGCAAGTTATCAGACTTTGCTTTTTGTGCAGAAAGATTTTGAAAGCAGTCTGATTATTCTTCCTCTGATATTTTTTGCAACATTAGCGGTTTACAATACCCCCAAGTTTGAAAGATTTCAGTTTACAAGAACAAAATCAATATTGTTTTTTGCTAATCTGATTCCTGCTTCTATCATATTTCTGTTTTTAGATCATCAGGTGCAGCAACTGGTACTGATTTCATTTGTTGGTGCTATGTTGTATATCATGCCCTTTTATTATCGTAACAAACCTTTAAAGGGATTGAGAAATATTTTTTTGCTCAAGAATATTTTTCTTGCATTTTTCTGGGCAATGGTCACAGTAGCCGTTCCGCTTGCTGTGGTGAATATGGAATTAGCTAATGCTATTCCGTTATCTTTATTTCTGAGAAGATTTTTATTTGTTTTCAGTATTACCATCCTGTTTGATATTCGTGATATGATTTGCGATAAAGAAAGAAATCACAATACACTGCCGGTGGCACTTGGTTTGAACCTTAGTAAATATATCGGTTATGCAGCTTTGATATGTTTTGCATTGTTAACTGCTTTTACCGAATATTATTCCTGGATTGGCAAAAGTCAGGTTTATGCATTGTGGATAAGTGTTATTCCGGTTGCAATCATGCTCTACTATGCCAAGCCCGAAGCAAATTATTTATTCTATAACGTTGGTGCCGACAGTTTGCTGATTATTCAGACAGTGATTTTGGTTTTGTTTACGGTTCTGAAATGAAAAAGTAAAATGCAATATATCATTTTTGGTAATTCAAATCAAATCATGTAGGTTTGTTAGCTCACAACTAAACACAATTATGGCAAATAATATCTGGGCGATTAAATCCATCAGCAATTTATTAAAAGAAGCTGAATCCACAGAGGGGCATACCCTCAAACGTACGCTCACCCGACTCAACTTAATCACTCTTGGTATTGGTGCCATTGTTGGTGCCGGAATATTTGTTCTTACCGGACAGGCAGCAGCCGAATACGCAGGCCCTGCAGTTACCATATCATTTATAGTGGCCGGCTTAGCCTGCGCTTTTGCAGGGTTGTGCTATGCCGAGTTTGCCTCAATGATTCCAATTTCGGGAAGTGCTTATACTTATGCTTATGCAACGCTAGGTGAGTTTTTTGCATGGATTATCGGTTGGGATCTTATTCTCGAATACTTGTTTGGCGCAGCTACTGTGTCAGTAGGATGGTCGGGTTATGTGGTGAGTTTCCTCAAAGACCATGGTATCTATATTGCTGATGCTTTATGTAATGCACCTTTTTCGTATGATCATCACACGCATCAGATAGCACTCACCGGAGCAATACTCAATCTTCCGGCTATGTTTATTATTGCTGTAATGACAGTTTTGCTGGTGATAGGTATTCGTGAATCTGCCAACTTCAATAATATTATTGTAATTGTAAAAGTAGTTGTGATTTTACTCTTTGTTATTTTCGGAGCTAATTATATTGTATCAGACAACTATCATCCATACATTCCGGAGAATCAGGGAGGATTCGGCCATTTCGGATGGAGCGGTGTTTTCAGAGCTGCAGGAGTCATATTTTTTGCCTACATAGGTTTTGATGCAGTATCAACAGCAGCGCAGGAAGCTAAGAATCCACAGCGCGATATGCCATGGGGAATACTCGGCTCTCTGGTGCTATGTACCATCCTCTACATACTGGTAGGTTTGGTGATGACAGGGATAGTTAAATACGACCAGTTGAATGTAGCAGCTCCTATAGCTGTAGCAGTAGATGCTGCCGGTACCGGACTGGCATGGTTGCGTACTCCTATCAAACTGGGTGCTATTGCAGGTTTAAGTTCTGTAATTCTTGTTATGCTCATGGGTCAGCCACGAATTTTCTACAGTATGTCACGCGATGGTCTGTTGCCGGCTGTGTTCGGTAAAGTACATCCGCGTTTCAAAACTCCATACATCACCACCATTCTCACGGGAACGGTAGCCATGATTGTAGGCGGATTATTTCCAATAGGATTACTCGGAGAGTTGGTTTCTATCGGCACGCTGCTTGCATTTACACTGGTAAGTGGAGGAATCCTTATATTACGATACAAGAAACCGGATATACATCGTCCGTTTAAAACACCATTATTCCCTGTTACTCCAATTCTGGGAATACTTACTTCGCTGGGTGTAATGGCAACATTACCCGGTGATACATGGATACGACTGATTGTTTGGATGGTGATTGGTGTGGCAATCTACTTTTTCTACAGCCGTCATCACAGTAAGGTGAATAGTCAGAGTCATTAAAATACAACAGCACAACATTGCAACAAAACGATAATACAAAGTTGCACCGCTCGCTGAGTATGTGGGATGCTACCATGCTTGTTGCTGGTTCCATGATTGGCTCCGGTATTTTTATTGTGAGTTCTGATATGGCACGACTAACCGGCTCTGCAGGATGGTTGCTGTTTCTGTGGGTGCTCAGTGGACTTATCACACTCATTGCTGCACTGTGTTATGGCGAACTTGCAGGAATGATGCCCGATGCAGGCGGTCAGTTTGTGTTTATAAAAAGAGCCTGGGGCAATACACTTTCCTTTCTGTATGGATGGACAGTTTTTATGGTGATTCAAACCGGTGTGATAGCTGCAGTAGCAGTTGCTTTTGCACGGTTTACCGGTGTGTTTATCCCATTCTTAAGCGATACCAATATTCTGTTGGATGCAGGATGGTTTCAGATTTCGGCTGCACAGTGCCTTGCGATTTTACTTATTGTATTTCTTACATGGGTCAACACCAAAGGAATTGAAAGTGGCAAAACGATACAGACTTTTTTTACATCAGCCAAATTGCTGGCTTTGTTTATGCTGATAATTGCAGGACTTTATGTTGGCATGAAAACAGATTTGCTTTCGTCCAACTTCGACAATGCCTGGACCGCTGTAAAGACCGTAAAAACCGACAGTGGATGGATTTCTGAAAACATCAGCGGGTTTGCACTGATTCTTGTTTTGGGAACTGCCATCATCGGTTCATTATTCAGCAGCGATGCATGGAACAACGTTACCTTTATTGCAGGAGAAATTAAAGACCCTAAGAAAAATATTCCACGCAGTTTGCTCTTGGGAACAGGCATTGTTACGGTTTTATATTTTTTGGTGAACATTGCCTATCTCTCATTATTGCCTTTGAAGGGCGACCCTTCAGCTGCCGATGTGGCAAGGCAGGGAATACAGTTTGCCGGAGGTGGTACCGATCGTGTTGGCACTGCTGCTGCATCTATGATTTTTGGTGATGCCAGTGTTTACATCATGGCTGCATTGATTATGATTTCCACTTTTGGTTGCAACAATGGAATTATTCTCAGTGGTGCAAGAGTGTATTATGCCATGGCGCTGGATAAACTTTTTTTCAAACAGGCAAAGCAACTTAATGCACATGGAGTGCCTGCAAAAGCACTGTGGTTTCAGGCAGTGTGGGCTTCGGTGCTGTGCTTGAGTGGTACCTATGGCGAATTGCTCGACTACACCATTTTTGCTTCTTTACTGTTTTATGTAGTCACCATTGCAGGTATTTTTATTCTGCGCAAAAGAGAACCTGATGCACCTCGGCCTTATAAGGTGGTAGCTTATCCTTTACTTCCGGTATTATACATTGTGCTTGCTTTGTCAATCTGCTGCATTCTGCTTTACACTAAAACAGCAGTTGCGGGCAAAGGTCTTCTCATAGTATTACTCGGACTCCCGGTGTATTATCTGTTTAAGAGAAAACAATGATGTTTTTAAGAATAATACAGGAGTATAATTGAATTCAATAATTCAAATAAGTTGTCAGAGATGATGACATTTGAGTTAAGTACAAATAAATATTTCAAATAAAGCATGTTCCCTGATTGGGAACTTTTTGTATATTTGTCGTGTGAGAGTTATTGCAAAAAGCACTTTACGGACTTTCTGGACTAAGCACAATGACTGTGAGGAACAGTTAAAATCCTGGTTTAAAGAAGTTGTGGAGGCGCACTGGAAAAACCCTCGCGACATAAAACGAAATTATCCGTCTGCAAGTTTTTTACAAAACAATCGAGTGGTTTTTAATATTAAGGGTAATACTTACCGGCTTGTTGTCAGAATTAATTACGATTACGGAATTGTTTGGATCAGATTTGTGGGCACACATGGGCAATATGATAAAATTGATGCATCAAAAGTTTAACATAAATGACACTGAAAGTAATTAAAACAGAAAAGGATTATCAAAATGCTTTAAAGCGCTTAGATTTGATTTTTGACGCCAAAAAAGGCTCAAAAGTTGGGGATGAATTGGAATTGCTTTCATTACTCATTGACAACTATGAAAAGGAAAGGTATGCGATTGATTTTCCCGACCCGATTGAAGCAATAAAATTCCGTATGGAGCAGCTTGGTTACAAACAAAAAGATCTTGCTGAAGCTATTGGACTAAAAAGCCGTGTAAGTGAAATCTTAAACCGAAAGAGAAAATTAACTCTGGATATGATTCGTAAACTTCATGAGGTACTTGGTATTCCTGCTGAAGTACTGGTTAAAGAATACTAATAAGTGCTACTTATTCAGCATCGCAATGAATGAGAACAACAGTATCGGTTTAAAAGACATAACAATTTTAACCTGTTAAGAAACTTTTGATGCTACTCATCAGTGTGTTCCTGTTTCACAATATCAAGGAACAAAATATCACTTCAATAAATTACTTAACAACACCCAGTTTGCGACCCACTTTTACAAATGCCTCTATTGCTTTGTCAATGTGATGTGTTTCGTGCCCTGCCGAAAGTTGCACACGTATGCGGGCATTGCCTTTGGCCACTACCGGATAGAAAAACCCCGTTACATAAATACCTTCATCCAGCAACATTGCTGCAAAGTCCTGCGCAAGTTTGGCTTCGTAAAGCATGATGGGAACAATGGGATGTTCACCCGGTTTAATATCAAACCCTGCTTCAGTAATTCTTTTTCGGAAATATTGTGTGTTATTCCAAAGTTTGTCGCGCAATGCTGTGGTATGACTCAGCATATCAAGTACTGCAATGGATGCACCCACAATGGAGGGTGCCAGCGAATTTGAAAATAAATACGGACGCGAACGCTGACGCAGCATATCAATAATTTCTTTACGGCCTGAAGTGAAACCACCCATTGCTCCTCCAAGTGCTTTTCCCAGAGTGCCGGTAATGATGTCGATGCGTCCCATCACACCATGATGTTCATGTGTGCCGCGCCCTGTTTTTCCCATAAAACCCGATGCATGACATTCGTCTATCATGATGAGGGCACGATAGCGGTCTGCCAGATCACAAATTTTATCCAACTGTGCAATGGTTCCGTCCATACTGAAAACTCCATCGGTAACAATCATGCGGTGGCGTTTGTCCTGTGTGGCCTGAAGTTTGGCTTCCAGGTCTGCCATGTCGTTATGCTTATAGCGATGACGGTCGGCTTTACAAAGACGTATGCCGTCAATGATGGAAGCATGGTTCAGTTCATCTGAGATAAGTGCATCCTGTTCGTTCAGCAAAGGTTCGAACACTCCTCCGTTTGCATCAAAAGCTGCTGCATAAAGGATGGTATCCTCGGTACCGAGGAAGGAAGCAATTTTTTGTTCAAGTTCTTTATGTATATCCTGAGTTCCGCAGATAAAGCGTACACTCGACATGCCGTAGCCATGAGTATCAATGGCGTGGTGTGCAGCTTTAATTACTTCGGGATGCGATGACAGGCCCAGATAATTGTTGGCACAAAAGTTTATCACTTCTTTGCCATTGGCAGTAATATCGGCTGCCTGCGGTGTGGTGAGGATGCGCTCCTGTTTAAATAATCCGGCTTCTTTTATTTCTTTCAGTTCTTTTTCCAGAACAGGTTTCAGTGTGTCGTACATAATTAATTTTTTAAAACTTTAGAATGTAATATAAGCTGCATTGGAATGCCAAAATTAGTAAACACCGGCATTACGGATCAAACCACTCTAAATTTTTACTTTAGCCGCATGAGATTTTTCAGAATTGTGCTGGGTAACCTTTGGCGGTTTTGGTTTTTTTTTGAAGCGGTGGTTACTTTCTTTCTGTTGTTTCCGTTTTTTGTGATTACACTCAGCGGCAAGGCACCTTATCATCGTGCTTTTTGGTGGATGCAGCTGCATGCACGGTTGATTGTTTTTTTGTCAGGTATAAGAGTAAAAGTAATCCGCAATTATCAACCCGATAAAAACAAAACCTATCTGATTTGTCCCAATCATATTTCTTATCTCGATATTGTGGTAACGTATGTGGCATTTCCGCACTATTTTCATTTTATGGGAAAAGCCGAACTGGAGCGCGTACCTTTATTCAACATTTTCTTTAAGCGGATGAATATTGGTGTCAACCGTGCAAGCCGTTCTGCATCGCATAAAGCTTATTTGCGTGCGGGGAGCGATTTGCAAAATCATATCAGCATTGCCATTTTTCCTGAAGCTACCATACCGCCCTGCAATCCGCAACTGGGCCCCATGAAAAACGGTGCTTTTAAACTTGCTGTGGAGAATCAGGTGAGTATATTGCCTGTGTGTTATGTGGATCACTGGAAGCTGCTGCCCGACAGTCCGAGAAGAATTTTTGGCGGCAGACCCGGAATTGCACGGGTGGTTATTGATAAACCAGTTGAAGTGAAAGGGCTTACTTTGGAAGATGTGCCTCAGATTAAAAACACCTACAGGCAGCGAATGGATGCAATGTTGGCTACATATCATTATGGATATGGAACGGGTGAAAGTTAAAGTACCGAACCCAAATGATTTATTTTGATATTGAGTAAACTGCACAAATGAAAATTTATCATACTTTATAAGAGCCTTTAAGCCTCCGAAAATGAAACATGATAATTTGTAATTGAACAAGATTTGAAGGTATTACAATACGCAGCTATCATGTTTTTGAAGCAGTTGTTCTTATTATAGAAAATTATCTACGTAAAAACCAATAAGTTACATTTTTAAGTTTCATTTCGCGGCAATTTTTGAAATCAGGCTATTGCTTAATCAGGAATTCATCTTATATTTGTTGCTGCAAAACAGAATTTACTTTTCACTATTACTCTATAACCGCTTTTATATGAAGTATAGTAGCCAAACCAATTCAGGAGATAAGGTTTTCACCTTTGACTCTATCAAACATTTCCATTATTCTTATTCTGCTAATTCCATTTATTATCAAAGGTTACATTAGTTTTCTTTGATGAGTTCATTCATTGTTTTCTACAATTTATTAATAGTATTCACTTTAAAAACAAACACAATGACAAACAAAAACCAAACAAGCCCACCTCGATGGGCACGAACGCTGAGCCGTTCTCTTTATTTCTTGAGTTTGCTCATGGCATGCATGCTGTGGACAACTAATACGCAAGCTACAACTTGTGGAAGTGCAACATTAATTACCCCTGCATCATTGCCCATCTCAGGACAATCAGTAGTATGTGGTGGTACTAATGACATCACTTATGCTGCTACAGCAGCCTCGGTTAAAACCACAGGATGTAATAGTTCCAGTTATTACGGAGGTCAGGAAGCATTGTATGTATTTACACCTACTAGTTCAGGATTGTATCACATAACTCTGACTGGCCAAACCTGGACCATGATTATGGTGACCTTAGGATGCCCTACTACTGCAGGTTCAACCTGCGTAGGAGGTGTTACAGGTTCTGGTAGCACTAAGAATATTGATGTTACATTAACTGCAGGCCTTACATATTATATTATGTTTGATACATGGCCTACCCCAAACAGCCCATGTCCGGGAACATTTTCTCTGACTCCACCTCCTGCATGTGGTGTACCAACCTCACCTGTAGGAACTCCAACCACCGCCACCACCGCTAATATCAGTTGGACAGCTCCTGTACCTGCCCCTTCAAACGGTTACGAATATGCTGTTACAACATCAGCAACACCTCCCGCAAGCGGAACATTTTTTGCAGGCACCTCTACCAGTGTAAGCGGTCTAACTCCTACAACAACTTACTACCTGCATGTTCGCAGTGATTGTGGTAGTAATGGCTACAGTACTTGGGCTACAAGCTCAGCGTTTACTACTCCATGTAATCCTTCATCTCTACCCTGGACAGAAAACTTTGACGGGGTTACAGTTCCTGCCTTTCCAAGTTGCTGGAAAAAAGAAAATGGCGACTGGGGAACTACCAACAATTCCAGTTCATCTTTTGATGCTGATGCCCGTTCAGGCACACAGTTTTTGAGAGATGCTTATAGTGCAACCAATGAGTATATGTGGACACCCGGCTTCACTATGACAGCAGGAAACACTTATGAATTTAAGTTTTGGTGGGCAGGTGACAATTATTCAGGATGGACGGGAGATGTGTTTGTTAATTCAGCACAAAACTCATCAGGGGCAACTCAGTTGGGAACCTCCTTTGTGACCAGTGGCACTACTACTACCAAAACCTATGTTCAGGAAACCTATTCATTTACTCCAGGCACAACAGGTGATTATTATTTTGCCATCAGAGTGAATGCAACAGGTGTTCCATGGTATCTGAGTTTTGATGATTTTGAAGTTGTAGAGCTGCCTCTATGTTCAGGAACTCCGGCTCCTGGCAATACAAATGCAAGCTCAACAACAATTTGTTCAGGAGGTACTGCTAATTTATCCTTACAAAATGATTATAGCGGATTTATAGGTATAACCTATCAGTGGTACAACTCTTCAGGTGCTATTGGTGGTGCTACCAGTTCCACTTATACTACACCGCCATTATTTGCCAATGAAACCTACTGGTGTGAAGTTACCTGCTCAGCCGGTCCTTCTACAGGAACCTCTAACAGCGTAACAATTACTATTGGATCTCCACCCGTTGGCGGAACAGCCTCAGGTCCTTCAACCGGTGTGACATATCAAAATTTAAACTATACTGTAACCGGATACAATGGAAGTTTACAATGGCAGTCGTCAACCGATAATATTACATTTAATGACATTCCATCTGCGAATACACCATCAGTAAACCTTATAGCAAATGCAGCAGGTACATTTTATATCCGTTGCAAAGCTTATAATCCAGGATGTCCTGATGATTTTTCAAATGTAATTACTGTTGTAGTTACCGTTGCAGGTGACAATGTATGTAATGCCAACGTATTGACTGTAGGAGCTAACAACGGCCCTTATACCAATGTAGGAGCCACTTCAGAAACAGGAGAAGTTACACCTCCCGGAACTGGTTGTTCTACACAAACAGGTTGGTGTGGAACGGGATTTCCTATTAATTCGGTTTGGTTTAGTTTCACACCTCCTGCAAGTGCTAAGTACAGTTTCCACCTTGTAAATAGTTTATTTGACAGTGAATTTGCTCTTTATAGTGCTTCTTCATGCTCACCATTCAGCGGCTTCACTTTAATAGCAGCAAATGACGATTCAAGCAGTTCACCTTATCATTCATACATAGCGCCTGTATGCTTAACTGCCGGGCAGACCTATTATTTCCTGGTGGATGGTTACTATAGTACAACAGCTTCCGGTTGGGGTATATTGGTAAATCAGGAAACTACGGAACCAACAGCTACAATTAGCGGCAGTGGAGTAGGATGTGTAAACAGTCCAACAGCTGTACAGGTAAACTTTACAGGAACAGGACCATGGACTTATAATATTGCAGGCAGCGGTGGTCCTTATTTAGGCACTGCACCTACAAGTCCTGCAACCATACCTGTAACACCTACAGCCTCTGGCACACAAAACTATACGCTTACCAGTATTGCTGATAATACCTGTCCGAGCAGTCCATCTACCAATGTATCAGGAACAGCAACATTTAACGTAAGTACAGCGCCACCTACACAGGCAGTCACTATGCCGTTTACAGGTATGCCAAGTAATGCATGCCCGGGTACTACGGCAAATCTGAGCATTCCTGCAGTAGCAAATGCAACTACTTACACATGGGATGGCCCTCCTGGTACTACCTTTGATGGCAATGCATCACCCTATACAAGTTCATCACCAAATGCAGCTATCGTATTCGGTACACCAAACACATCAATGTATCAGATAGGAGTTCAGGCAGGAAATGGATGCGGAAACTCACTTCGTAAGGTACAGAAAGTACGTTACAGTGTATCTGTGCCATCAGCAGTTAACGGAGATGCAACAGTATGTCCTAATACCAGCGGAAAGGTATATAGTATTCCGTCAGCGTCTGAAGGAGCAACTTCATATCAGTGGACTATTACCGGAGATGCCAGCATCAACGGATCAGGCAATACAGCAAACACATCATCACTGAGTGTAACCATAGATTTTGGTCCAAGTTGGGCAGGTGGTACACTGTGTGTAACAGCAAAAACAAGCTGTTATACATCAGCAAGTAAATGTCTGGCAATAGGTATGTCATCAGGCAACTTTGGTATTATTACCGGCAGCACAACAGCATGCCCTAACACCATTGAGCCATATTCAGTAATAGCAGGAACAGGCATAGCAAGTTACAACTGGACAGTACCAACTAATGCAAGTGTAAGCAGTGGTCAGGGCACCAATAACATCAGCGTGAACTTTGCACCGGGATACAATAATGTAGGTAACATTTGTGTAACCGCAACAAGTATCTGCGGAGTAGTATCAGCACCAAAATGTCGTACGGTAGCACCCGGAGTCGCCAAGATGCCGACAAGTATCAGCGGAAACACAAATGGCTTGTGTAGTTCATTGGGAGTTACTTATTCAACTCCAATAGTTCCGGGCGTTAGTACATATAACTGGACAGTTCCTGGCGGAGCAAGTATTGCAAGTGGACAGGGTACAAACAGCATCAGTGTTGACTATACCAGTTTCACAAACGGTCAGGTATGTGTATCAGCAACCAATGGATGCGGAACAAGTGCATCACGTTGTATAGTAGTAAAAGGAGCACCGAACACTCCTGCAAGCATCACCGCAAACCCGGCAACCTGGTGTGCAAATGATGCAGGTATAGATTTTACTGCAGATGTAAGTAATGTTACAGGAATCTATACCCTTTCATGGGCATATCCTAACACTACAACTTATGTGTCTGGTGGAGGAAACACAACATCTCTGACTCTTGACTGGGGTGCAAGCAACGGAGTGGTAATGGTAACAGCCAGCAACTCTTGCGGCAATGGTACTCGTACTTTTACATCAAACCTCAATTGCAGAGAGAGCGAGATGTCAGCAAGTGCATTGAATGTTTATCCTAACCCAACGGCAGGAATGTTGAATGTGGAATACACTACAAACAAAGGTACAGCACAGGTAACAGTACTTGACCTGAGCGGCAGAGTAGTGATGACACAGACACAATCTGCATCAGAAGGCAGAAACACTATGCAGTTAGACCTGAGCAGAGTAGCTAAGGGAGCGTACATGCTGAATGTACAAACCCAGAGCGGCAACAATCAGGTAAGAATTGTAGTGGAATAACACAGCAGTCGAAGAACTGAAATAAGTTTGGGGAGAGCCTGCGAGAATTCGCAGGCTCTCTTTTTTTTTACCATTGCAACTGATTTCTACGCAAACGGAGTTAGAACCAACATCATTGGTTTTATTGAAAAGTAATTTTAATTCGAAAGAACTGAACTATTTGCATTTAATGAGTCAAATCGGCAGATAAAGGCACAATTTACAGATAGTCTGATTTTGTTAATTTTGCAACTCTAAAAATCTGTTTTGGGAGAGTCAGAAATATCAGTTGCAAAAATTTTATTTTCAAAAAAAATTCCTTTTTGCATATATCGTTTTCCGGGTAAAAAAAATTTTCATCTGGCAATTGATGCTGCTTTTGTTGAACCTAAAGAAAGAAAAACGCTATGGTTTTCTCCATTTGACCCTTCTGGAATAAATAAAGAAATTTTTTTTTGTGTATTGAACGAAGACGAATTAACGTCATCATTCATAAGCGAATTGCAAGTAAAACCATTGCAGCAAAAAGCAGTGGCAGAACTACCTGAAGAAACAACTAAGGAAAATTATTTTCGGAACTTCAAAAAGTTTTTACAGGATATTGAAAGTGGTGAATTGAAAAAGGCAGTGTTGTCGAGAGTGATTTATCAAGATAAACCAACAGACTTTCACCCTGTTGAGTTTTTTCTGAAACTGGCAACCGATTACTCAGATGCATTCGTTCATCTGTCGCAACATCCTGATTCAGGAATGTGGATAGGAGCAACTCCGGAACTTTTAATACAGAAATCTTCAACGCAACTGCATATCATGGCATTGGCAGGAACTCAGGCACGACATCATTCAGCAACTCCGTACCTGTGGCGACAAAAAGAAGAAGAAGAACACCATATGGTGAGTGAACATGTTGAAACAATACTTCAACAGTTTGATTGTACAATTCTGAATAAAATAGGACCATACACCATTGAAGCAGCACAAGTAGCACATTTGAGAACGGATTATACTGCCGAAGGAAAAAATGTGGACATAAAAACTTTTCTTAAAAAGTTGCATCCAACACCTGCTGTGGGTGGTTTGCCTGTAGAAAAAGGACTGGAATGTATTCGGAAATTTGAAGGTTATAACCGCAGTTATTATTGCGGTTTTATAGGTGAAACTGATTTTAAGGATGATGCACATCTGTTCATCAATCTTCGCTGTTTGCAGGTTGGTGCAGATAAACTTGCTGTTTATGCAGGTGGTGGCATTACTGCAGCTTCAAACGCTGAAGCGGAGTGGAATGAAACCATTCTGAAAAGTAAAACAATGACCAATAAACTTCTAACACAAACACCGCTGAAGCATGGAATTGTCGGATAAGAAAGGTGTTCAGCATATAGTGATGGCATTGGCTGCTTTGGGTTTGAAAGAAGTAGTGATATGTCCCGGTTCGCGCAATGCTCCTTTGGTAATTTCGTTCAACCGTCACTCTGCTTTTAAGTGCACCAGCATACGTGATGAGCGCAGTGCAGCATTTTTTGCATTAGGGAAAGCAATTGAATTAAAACAACCCGTTGCCATATTATGCACCAGCGGTTCGGCAGCTTTGAATTTTGCACCTGCTATTGCAGAAGCATATTATCAGCGGATTCCACTGATTGTGCTCACAGCCGACCGTCCTAAAGTTTGGACCGGTCAGGGCGATGGACAAACCATCAATCAAACTGACATATATAGAAATTATATCAGAAAAAGTTTTGAGATAAATGGTGATGCTACGTCTGAAAATGATTTGTGGTATTTAAATCGTTGCCTGAGCGAAGGATTTAACATTGCCACATATTCTGATAAAGGGCCTGTACATTTTAATATACCTGTGAGCGAGCCTTTGTATGGAACCACGGCAGCAGATGAAAATAAATTGCAGAAAGTGTTCAGAGAAATTACTGCTGAAAAACACATCCCGGAAAATGAAATGGAGTTATTGGCAAAACAATTTTCTGAATGTAAAAAGGTGATGCTATTGGTAGGACAACATTTACCGGATGAAAGTTTACAGACAGTTACAGAACAACTCACATCTTTTGAAAATGTAGTTGTGCTTACTGAGTCAACTTCCAATATTCATCATTCCGGTTTTATCGAAAATATTGACAGATGCATTACTCATTTAAATGATAAGGAAGCTAAAGCATTCATGCCCGATTTGCTGATAACAGCAGGCGGAGCAGTTGTTTCCAAGAGAATAAAAAAGCTGTTGAGAGATGCTTCTCCAAAATATCACTGGAATGTTCATCCTTATGATTCAGCAATGGATACTTATCAGGCGCTGACTAGTGCAATTGCTTTAGAACCGAATATTTTTTTCAAACAACTATTACCTTACATTCAACCAACAACTTCTGATTACAGTTTGCGATGGAATAAATTGAAGAATGAAAAGGAACACGCGCATAAACAATTTTGTGCAGATGTAGCATACAGTGATTTTAAAGTATTTGAAACTGTTTATAAAACAATACCTTCTTCAACTCATCTGCATCTGGCTAACAGCTCTGTTGTCCGTTATGCACAGTTGTTTGATAATTCAAAAACAGCATCCACATGGAGCAACAGAGGCACCAGTGGCATTGATGGCAGCAACAGCACAGCAGTTGGTGCTGCTGCTGCATCGCCTGATAAGAATTTTGTTCTCATCACAGGTGATGTTACATTTCACTACGATAAAAATGCATTCTGGACAGAGACTCCGGTCGAAAATTTGAAAGTGATTATTATTAATAATGGCGGAGGAGGAATTTTCAGAATCATTCCCGGACCTGATAAAATTGCAGAGAGAGAAAGATTTATTGAAACATCCATGGCAACAAATGCCGGGCATCTTGCAGCACATTATGGATGGAATTATTTAGTTGTGAAAAACGAACAACAACTTGAGCCTTTGCTGAAAGAATTTTTTGCTCCTTCAACAACCAAAACAATTTTAGAAATTTTTACGGATGCAAATCAGAATCCTTTAGTTTTGGAGCAGTACTGGAAATTTCTAAGAGAAAAAAAATAAAAACATGAGTGCAAAATGGACAACAATCAGAGAATATAGCGACATTACATTCAGATATTGTGATGGCGTAGCCCGAATTGCATTCAACCGCCCTGAAGTCAGAAATGCATTCAGACCTGAAACGGTGTCACAATTATTGGAAGCATTGGTATATTGCCACGAGTCGCAGGAAATTGGTGTAGTGCTTATCAGTGGCGAAGGACCTTCGCCAAAAGATAATGTGTGGGCATTTTGTTCAGGAGGCGACCAAAGAGTGCGGTCCAAAACAGGCTATAAAGGAGGCGATGGCATCAATCGTTTCAATATTTTAGATGTGCAGCGCGAAATTCGTTTTATGAATAAGGTGGTGATAGCAGTTGTTCCCGGATGGGCAGTTGGCGGTGGGCACAGTCTGCATGTGGTATGCGATTTAACTCTTGCAAGTAAGGAACATGCCATTTTTAAACAAACCGATGTAAATGTTGCAAGTGTGGATGGCGGTTTTGGCTCTGCTTATCTTGCACGACAAATCGGGCAGAAGCGTGCAAGAGAAATTTTCTTTTTAGGACGCTCGTATTCTGCGCAGGAAGCTTATGATATGGGCATGGTAAATGCTGTTGTACCTCACGATAAGTTGGAAGATACTGCCTTTGAATGGGCACAGGAAATTTTGACCAAAAGCCCTACTGCCATTAAGATGGCAAAGTTTGGATTCAATCTGATTGATGACGGATTAGTAGGTCAGCAGGTATTTGCAGGAGAAGCTACGCGGTTAATTTATACCACTGAAGAAGCAGAAGAAGGCAGAGATGCATTTCTTGAAAAAAGAAAACCTGATTTTAAAAAGTTTCCTAAATTTCCCTGATATACATGGCATCGCTGTCGGCCTGGCTAATATCGTTCAGGTTAAGAACCTTACCTCTTTCATTGTCTGCAATTATTACAGGTAGTTTTTTAGCAGCTTACAAAAACAGTTTTCACAGTGATGTATTTATTCTTGCAGCTTTGACGACATTGTTTTTGCAGATTTTAAGTAATCTGGCAAATGATTATGGCGATACGATTTCAGGCGTAGATAATCAGGAGAGAATAGGGCCACAAAGAAGTTTGCAGGCAGGAGCCATCACCATGAAGCAAATGCGTGCGGCCATCATTTCATTTGTAATTCTTTCCTTGATTTCAGGAATTGCATTAATTGTTGTTGCAATGAATGGAATGAAACTGACTTATAGTTTCTTGTTTCTTGCACTTGGTATTGCTGCCATTGCAGCAGCACTGAAATATACCATCGGCAAAAATCCTTATGGTTATATAGGATTGGGAGATGTTTTTGTGTTTTTGTTTTTCGGATTGGTTGGTGTTATGGGAACTTATTTTTTGCATACCCATCAGTTTACAGTTTTGGAATGGTTGCCTGCCATTTCAATTGGATGCTTCAGCACAGGAGTATTGAATCTGAATAATCTCAGAGACAGAGAAAATGATGCTGCTTTTGGAAAACAAACTGTAGTTGTAAAATTAGGAGTGAAAAAAGCAAAGATGTATCATGCAGCATTACTGATAACAGGGATGATGGCCACTGTTGTTTATACACTTTTGACTGACCCATCCGTCATCCGGTGGATTTACCTGATTTCATTTGCAGGAATGATTAAGAGCATTTGGGCAGTACAAAAAAATGAATCGCCTGAAGCACTGGATCCTGAATTGAAAAAATTAGCCATCAGCACCCTGGTATTTTCAGTTTTATTTGGAGCAGGTTTGATTTTTTAAGAGTGGAAGTTATGCAGTGTTATTTTAAGAAATATACTTTACACTTTAAAAAGCCCGGTGGCACATCCAGAGGAGTGTTGCATCATAAAGACACTTATTTTATTTTTCTGAAACAAGGTGATAACATTGCCGTGGGTGAGTGTAATAGATTTGCAGGACTTTCTTGTGACGACAGAGAAGGCTATGAACAAAAACTTCAGGAAGTATGTAACCGGTTACCTAATGAAAAAGAAGCATTGCTAATTGAATTATCAGAATGGCCATCCATATACTTTGGAGTAGAAACCGTTTTAAAAGACTGGCATAACAACTGCCAGCGCATTATTTTTCCTGAAGTAATTTCAGAAAATGGTTTTTCGATTCCGGTGAATGGATTGATTTGGATGGGCAGCAAAGATGAAATGCTGCAACAGATTAAATCAAAGTTGAATGGAGGTTATACATCGGTTAAGTTAAAAATTGGTGCTATTGATTTTAATACAGAATTGAATTTGATTCAATTCATCCGACAACAGTTTAATGCAAATGAAGTAGAAATAAGACTCGATGCCAATGGTGCTTTTTCTTTTGGCGAAGCAAAAGAAAAACTGAAACAACTTTCTGAATACGATATCAGTTATATCGAGCAGCCAATCAGAGCAGGACAGTGGCAGGAAATGGCAGCGCTTGCAGAAAATTCACTAATTGCCATTGCACTGGATGAAGAACTGATTGGTATTAACACCCAACATGAAAGAGAGAAATTAATCAAGTGCATACAACCGCAATTGCTCATTCTGAAACATGCACTTATAGGAGGATTTAGTGCTGCCGATGCATGGAAAAAACTGATTGTTGAAAATGGTGGAGATTGGGTAATCACTTCAGCACTCGAAAGCAATATTGGATTGAATGCAATCGCGCAATATACAGCGCTTGAAAAATCAGAATATGTGCAAGGTCTGGGCACAGGTCAACTGTTTACCAATAACTTTCCATCACCTTACAATGTTGACCACAATGGATTGCACTATCACCCACAGCAGCAATGGGATTTATCGGTATTGTTATGAATTTTAAAGATTACACTCAACTGAAATTAAACGGCCATCATTTTAATGATGATGAAATAATAGCCTATTGCAACGCGAGTGAATCGAATAATTTAAAAATGCTTGGTGATTTTATAGCAGAATGGTTGTCGCCTGAAACAACTATGAACTTGCAGACCAGTGGCTCAACAGGAACACCAAAAATAATTACCGTTGAAAAAAATCAAATGTTGCAGAGTGCAAAAGCTACGGCTCAGTTTTTTGGTTTTAAAGAAGGACAAAATGCTTTGTTGTGTTTGCCGATAACCTACATAGCAGGCAAAATGATGGTGGTGCGTGCATTGTTCAGCAAGTTGAATTTAATTTGTGTGGAACCTGATGAAGCACCATTAAAGAAAATTCCTGAAAATACATTCATTGATTTTGCACCGCTTACACCTATGCAATTAAATGATACTGCCAACAGCTCATCAGTAAAAACAATTTTGTTGGGAGGCAGTGCGGTAAGTTCAAAGCTTGAATCAGCAATTCAGGAATTAGAATCTCAAGTCTATCATGGTTATGGAATGACAGAAACACTGAGTCATGTTGCATTGCGAAAAGTGAATGGAGAAGATAAATCAGAAATATATCAGGCATTACCCGGTGTTAAGTTCAGTACAGATGAAAGAGGTTGTTTGGTAATTTCTGTTCCTTATCTGAATGAAAGAATTATTACAAACGACATGATCACATTGCTGAATAATTATTCATTTATCTGGAAAGGAAGAGCTGACAATATCATCAACAGTGGTGGAGTAAAGCTTTTTCCTGAAAGTATTGAGCTGAAAATATCAGTCTTATTAGAAGAACCGTTTTTTGTTGCCGGTATGCCCGATAATTTATTAGGCGAAAAGCTGTGTATGTTTATCGAAGCTCAAAAATTCGATACCGAAAAACTGGAACTCTTAAGAGACAATCTTAAAAAAGTTTTGGATAAGTATGAAATTCCAAAAGAGATATTATTTGTAAAAAAGTTTCAGCGTACATTATCTGATAAAATTCAACGACAAAGCACCATACTTACATTTCTCAACACGCTTTAATAATTGATTTTTTACGCGTCAGATAAAATCATCAGCTTATTATTTTGCCAGAAACTCACGTATAATTTTGAATTCCAGTTCAGGTTCTTCCACCTGCGGGTTGTGACCTGATTTTTCGAACATCACAAATTGCGCCTGCGGGCAATATTGCTTGTATTTAACTGCCATTGTTGGTACACTTACTCTGTCGAAACGTCCGGCAACTACCAGCACGGGCATTTTTAAATCCTTGAGTTGCTTGCGCACATCGAAGCGGTAAATATCATTACCAACAATAAAATCGCCATCAGCACCAACTAACTGGTAGTAAAGTTTTGTGTTGAAACGGTTGGGGTAATGAGAATCTAAACTTTTTGTAAATTTCTCAGGGTTATAAGCATATAAGAAACCATAAGGTACTTCGCCATAAATCTTAATATGCTCAGGGTCGCTGGAGATGGCTCCTGCATCACGCACAGCCATCAGTCGCTCCCATACTTCAGGATAGTTTTCTTTGATTTCGCGATTGCTGTTATCATCATTCTCCTGCCACATGCCACCACTGTAAAAACCATTGGCAATAATCAAATGCTTTACATGATTGCCGTATTTGATGGCATACAATTGTGCAACCACACTACCGTATGAGTGACCGAGAATATTTATTTTGTCATAGCCCATTGCTTTTCGCAACCCTTCAATGTCATCAACATCGCGTTCAATTGAATATTCAGTAACAACTTTTGCTGTATCTGATTTTCCTCTGCCAAAATTGTCAATGTAAATTAAAGTACATGCATCCTTGAGCGGACTGAAACTATGCATACCTACATGAGAGCCACCCGGGCCTCCTGAAACAAGAAACAGCGGATCACCTGTGCCTTCTTTCTCTGTCCATAGATTGGCTCCGTTTACTTTACAAAATTTACCTTCTGGATGAACAAATTGTGCAATTGACAAATAACTGCTGAACAATAACGCAATAAATATTTTTAGTTTCATACTCAAAACTATTAAGTGAATGAATAAATAATAATGCAAGTATATACATTGCGACTGAAGATTGTCTTAATGATAAGTTATTTCATCGGTTTCAGATTAATGAAATCAGCATAAAAAAACCCGAAGTAGAGTCGGACTTCGGGTTTTACCATTCAAACTGTAAGTATGACACCAAACATTTGAAAAAAAGGGTTAGTACAGGTGCTGTGCTAAACAGGTTTGTTTGATTGTAAAGATAATATCAGGAGAATAAAATCAACAATAGATAATGTACTACATGCACTATTAATGTATGAATTGCATTGGCTGTGTACAACCTGCACTGTGAATGTATCAATGGGATAAAAAACGGTCAAAAATCAGCTGAAAAACCGCTTATCTCCGTTTATTTGGGCAAGAAAATCGTCCTTCCGGTAACGGGCAATCTCTATTTTTTTGTCGTCAGACATAATAACATGCCCGGGCTTGTTAAGGCAGAATTTGATGATGTGGTCTATGTTTATCAGATGCGATTTATGTATTCTGAAAAAACTGAAAGAAGTAAGTGCTTTTTCGTAAACACCCAACTGACGGGTTGAAATGTGACTTTTTCCGGATTGCATAAAAATGTGGGTATAATTACCCTCACCCTCCATGCGTATTATTTCGCGTACCAGTACTACTTCAAAATCTCTGCCTTTGGGCAGGGAAAGTTTCATGTCTTTGTTTGAATCAATTTTGTAATTGTATAGCAGTGTTTCAAGAGAAACAGCGGCATGATGATTCTTATGGTGTTGCTCAAACCTTTTGATGGCACGATGCAGGTTTTCAGGTTGAATAGGTTTGACGATATAATCAATGGCAGCAACTTCATAAGCTTTTAAAGCATAGTCTTGATGACCTGTAATAAAGATAATTCCGAAAAATAGTTTCGGAAACCGTTCAAGTAAATCAAAACTGGTATAGGGAGGCATGTCAATATCCAGAAATACCAAATCGGGTTTAGCTTCTTTTATCAGTTTTTCAGCATCGGGCACAGAATGAGCGACACCCACAATAGATAATTGCGGAAAGTCAGCGGCAATACAATCTGTCAGCAAATGTACCTGTCGCTCATCGTCATCAACCAACGCTGTTTTTATCACGGCATAAATTTAAATTAATTCCCTTTAAAATCACAACTGCATTTGGTATGTTTTTGAATTATCAACAGCATTTGCAGGGTGGTTTTCAGAGCGATTCAGTCACTCAGTTGTTACATACTTATTGGTTTGAAAACGGATTTTTCTACTTTCGTGCTTCCAAAAAAAATAGGTTATGTTTAAACGCTTTTTACTGTTGCCATGTTTTTGTTTCCTCACCTCGGGTATAATTGCAAATAATAAGTTGTTGCAGGAAAATAACTACCGACTTCCACAGGGAATAACATCTGAAGATTATCAGCACGGGAAAATAATTTTTAAAGTAAAGGATCAGTATCGCTCATTGTGTACTTCAACAGGAGTGAATATTCAACCGTTGAATCTGGTACTTAATAATGCAAAATGTACTTCTGTTGGTAAAGTGTTTGCCGGTAAGGAGAAACCATTGAAGGAGAAGAATGCAATGGGACAGCAGCTAGCTGACCTTAGCCTGATTTATGTGGCAGAGATTGATGCTTCACTTCAGGTAGAAAAAGTCATCAATGCAATGATGGCTACAGGAACATTACTCTATGCGGAACCTTCGTTTATTTATAAAACAAGTTTTACACCTAATGATCCTCAGACAAATTCACAACAATGGTTCATCAATAAAATACAGGCTTACAGCGCATGGGATATTCAACAGGGAGACACCTCTGTAGTTATTGGAATAATAGATACCGGTACTGATTGGGACCATCCGGATTTGCAGAGTAACATTAAGTATAATTATGCCGACCCCATCAATGGTGTGGATGACGATAATGATGGATACATTGACAATTACCGCGGATGGGACATGAGTATGAATGATAATAATCCGATGGTGGATATGAGCGATCATGGTTCACATGTATCGGGTTGTGCCGATGCTGTAACTAATAATGGTACAGGTGTATCAAGCCCCGGATTTAACTGTAAATTTTTACCTGTGAAATGTGCCAACGCCACTTCAGTTTCAACAATTGATCATGGTTATGAGGGAATAGTTTATGCGGCTGACCATGGCTGTCAGATTATCAACTGTTCGTGGGGAGGCGGTGGCGGAGGCAGCTTCGGTCAGGATGCTGTTACTTATGCTTCGGTAAATATGGGCGCACTGGTAGTTTGTTCCGCAGGAAATACCTATTCGGATGTTGCACAATATCCTGCTGCATACAAGTATGCATTCAGTGTTGCAGCAACTAATTCTTCAGATGAAAAATCTTCTTTTTCAACTTATAATTATACCGTAGATATTTCAGCTCCAGGTTCCAATATTTATTCAACGGTTTATAATAATTCTTATACATCTTATGACGGAACATCAATGTCATCACCTATCACAGCCGGATGTGCAGCATTGGTGAAATCACAGTTTCCCTCATATAACAACATGCAGATTGCTGAACAACTTCGTATGACGGCCGACAATATTTATGGCGTATCTGGCAACAGCAGTTTCATGGATAAATTAGGTACGGGAAGAGTAAATCTTTACAGAGCGGTGAATGAAAACCCCAAAGGTGTTCAGATGGATAATCTGCAGTTTTCAGATAATAATGATCAGGCATTTGTTGCAGGCGATACACTTCATATTTCCGGAGATATCATCAACTTGCTTGCACCATTGAATAATCTTACTGTTACTCTGTCAACAGCATCTCCCTATGTTACCATACTCAACAACACCATCAATCCGGGAGCTATGGCAACACTTGCTGTGCAAAACACTGCTGCAACTCCTTTTACTGTAAAAATCAATAACAATGCTCCTGTAAATTCAAATGTGGTTTTTAAGCTGGCATTTACTGATGGCAACCTCATCGTCAATCAGGTTTTCACCGTAGTGGTAAATGTTGATTATATCAATGTGAACATAAATGAAATCGGTACAACCATTACAAGCAAAGGACGATTGTATTACTATGGAATTAACCAAACTTCAGGAATGGGTTTCAGTTTTAATGGAAATAATCTTGTGTATGACGGAGGATTGATGATAGGTAACAACAATAAAGTTTCTGACAACTGCCGGGATGGAGCTAATTTTGATGATGATTTTGTAAAACAAATTGCTGTTAAAAGAATTATTCCTTCTGTTACTTCAGAGTATGATCTGACAGCAACCTTTAACGATAACAATGCTCCTGCATCTGACAGACTTAAAGTGTTGGTTAGTCATAAAACTTATGCGTGGAGCACTCCGGGAAATACGCGTTTTATAATAGTTGAATACAATATCAAAAACAATGGAACAAATTCTTTGAACACTTTGTATGCAGGAATTTGCAGTGACTGGGATATTCAGACCTATGCCAACAACAAAGCTGATGAAGATGCTGCTTTGAAAATGGGGTATGCTTGGTGCACCGATGCAGGAGGGCTTTATGCAGGAACCAAGTTGCTTACTCCAACACCTTATTTGTGTTACAACATTGACAATGTAACCGGAGGTGGCGGAGGTGTGGATGCTACAAGCAATTTTACAAGTGCTGAAAAATATACCTGTCTTAGCAATTCACGACCACAGGCAGGTAATACGCTGTCAACAGGCAATGATGTGATACAGGTTGTGAGTACGGGTCCGTTTAATCTTGCAGCAGGTGACTCTGTAATTGTTGCATTTGCATTGTTGGCAGGCGACAGTCTTGCAGACCTTCAGCAAAGTGCTGCCAATGCTCAGATAAAATATGATGGTATTACATCAGTCAATAATATTTCTGCAACATCCGGTGGTGGCACAATGCTTCAGATTTATCCAAATCCCGTAATGGGAGATATACAGGTTGCTTATACAGTGAATAAAGCGTCAGTTAATACTGTGGAAATAAGTCTAACAGATGTTTCAGGACGTACTGTTTACAGAAGGAATATTGAGCATCTTCAACAAGGAAAAAATCAGATTACATTACCCACATCAGGATTAAGTAAGGGAATTTATTTCGTTCGTACAAATGATGGAGAGTCTGTGCTGGTGAATAAAGTTCTGATTAAATAGCAATTGAAGATTAACTGTATCTCTCAGTATTAATTTTAACATGCGTTAAGATTAATTGAGCAAACTATTTTTTAATCTCGCATTATTAAAAAGATAACACTTCAACCATCATGACAACTAAAAGTATTTATCTGATTATTCTGGCAGCAGCAATTACCGGATGTGGGCAAACCGAACAAAAAAACAAGAACATGACAACAAATCCATTGTTGGAGAAATGGAGTGGACCCTATAATGGTGTTCCACCATTTGATAAAATAAAAGTAGAGCAATTTGTTCCTGCATTTGAAGCAGCAATGTCAGAAAAACAAAAAGAAATTGATGCCATCGCCAATAATACTCAGGAACCTGATTTTGCAAACACCATGGATGCTTTGGAACGCTCAGGACAAACGTTGCATAATCTGGAAGCAGTTTATGGTGTATGGACTTCCAACATGGGATCACCAGAAATGGATAAAGTGCAGGAAGTTATAGAGCCAAGATTGGCTTCATTTAATGATTCGATTATGCAGAATAAAAAGCTGTTTATGCGAATCGAAAAATTGTATAACGATACGGTCGGCAAAAATTACACAGAAGAACAACAACGTTTGCTGTGGAGATATTACACAAACTATGTACTTTCAGGAGCAAAGCTCGATGAACCAACAAAGAAGAAGGTTGCAGAAATCAATCAGCAGCTGGCAGCACTGTTCACTAAATTCAGACAACATCAGTTAGCTGATGAGAATGATAAATTCATAGAAGTAAAATCTAAAGAAGAACTGAATGGTGTCCCAGAGGATGTAATTAATTCTTATGCTGAGGCCGCCAAAGAAAAAAACAAAAACGGTGTATGGCTGATTTCAAATACACGTTCAGCAGTTGAACCGTTTCTCACCTTTGGAACTAACAGACCATTACGCGAAAAAGTGTTTAACATGTTTATCATGCGCGGTGATAATGGCGATGCCAATGACAATAATGCTATTATACCACAGATTTTAAAACTTCGTGCAGAGAAAGCAAAGCTGATGGGATACGCAACATTTGCTCATCTGAAACTGGCAGATAAAATGGCAAAAACTCCAGAGCGTACTCTTGAGTTGATGGAAGCAGTGTGGCCTGCTGCAGTGAACCGGGTTCATCAGGAAGTTGCCGATATGCAAAAGATTGCTGATGATGAAAAAGCTGGGATAAAAATTGAACCCTGGGATTATCGTTACTATGCTGAGAAGGTGAGAAAAGCAAAGTATGACATTGACCAAAATGAAGTAAAAGAGTATCTTCAGTTGGACAAATTGAGAGAAGGAATGTTTTATGTGGCTGGTGAATTATTTAATCTTAAGTTTACTAAGGTGAATGATGTACCTGTGTTTCACCCTGATGTAAGCGTTTATAAAGTTGAAAATAAGAATGACGGAAAGTTTGTAGGATTGTGGTATTTTGATCCTTATGCACGTACAGGTAAACGCTCCGGTGCATGGATGACAGCCTATCGCGAACAAAATACTCTCGATGGAAATGTTACAACGATTGTATCCAACAATTGTAATTTTATCAAAGGAAAAGGAAATGAACCCGTTTTGGTATCATGGGATGATGCAACTACTTTGTTTCATGAGTTCGGACATGCCTTGCATGGATTGTGTTCGCAGGTTAAATATCCTTCCTTATCGGGAACGAACGTAGCAACCGATTATGTGGAATTCCCGTCACAGTTACTTGAACGATGGCTGCCAACTAAACAGGTTTTGCAACAATTTGCACTACACTATAAAACAGGAAAAGCATTGCCTGATGAGTTACTTACCAAGATTAAAAATTCTGCAGAGTTTAACCAGGGATTTCAGACAGTAGAATATCTTGCAAGTGCACTGGTGGATATGAAAATACATCTGGCGGGTGATAAGGAAATTGATCCTAAAAGTTTTGAAAAAGAAACTTTGAAGGAACTGAATATGCCATCTGAAATTGTGATGCGTCATCGCCTGCCGCAGTTCGGCCATATTTTTGCCGATGATGGCTACGCTGCAGGGTATTACAGCTACCTCTGGTCTGACGTTATCAGTGCTGATGCTACCGAAGCATTTACCGGGGCAAAGGATGGTCTTTATGATAAGACAGTAGCCGATAAATTATACCGCAATGTGTTCAGTGTGGGAGCTACTGTGGAAGAGAGTAAGGCGTATCGTTCGTTCAGGGGAAGAGACCCTGAAGTAAACGCATTAATGCGAAGCAGAGGGTTTGTGAAAAAGTAAATTTTTACAGAAAGTTATCTGCAATCTGTCGTTAAAAGATGCAGATAACTATTTCATGGTTTTTACGTATGATTAGATACATTTGTTCAGGACAAAATTCTTCATACGTTGCAGCTATCACGTTATAGGCCTTTATTACTCATCAGTTCGGTAGTTCTGATTGCGGTGGCATTCCTTTTGGAATATACATTGCATCAGAGTGAAAACGATTTTGCCCGTATTACTGTATTTGCCAAGAAAACCCTGCACGAAGAGGAGAAAAAAGCCAATCAGTATGTAGAGTGGCTGGCAAATGTACTCTCACTTCAAACCAGCCCACATGCCATTGACGACAGCCTTACAAAAGCAGCTTTGCGCCCGAAGAGTGATTTCTATTGCTTCGTATATCATAACAATAATCTTATTTATTGGGACAACAACGCTGTGACCTTTTCATACGATCAGGTGAAGAGTGGTATCAATCAGCAGATGATTCATCTTAAGAATGGTTGGTATGAACTGTTTCGTTTCGAGAAAAGAAATATTTCAATCATTGGTTTGCTGCCCATACATACCGGTTACGAAATACAGAATAAGTATCTGCGCAATGAGTTTAATCCCATTTTCGGATTTCCTGAGCATGCACAATTGCAAACCAGTGCTGTACCCGGTACCTATCCCATCATCAGTTCCAATGATAATTACCTGTTCAGCGTAAAGTATAATCCTGTAAACAGTGACCCGGGTAATCAGTGGTATATTGCTCTGATTTATCTGGCTGGTTTTATGATATTGGTAGTATCAATTTATCAGTATGCTATTTACTGGATAAGGCGACTGCCATTTGTTTCATTTGTGATCATTAGTTTACTGATACTGTTAAAGTGGGCAATGCTCAATTACCGACTTCCCGGATTTTTATATGGCATGCCCTTATTCAACCCGAAGTTTTATGCAACATCTTATTTTCTCAATTCACTGGGCGATTTCCTGTTAAGTGCTTCTGTGTTTTGTTGTGTCATTCTCTTTGTTTATCGCTATCTGCATTTCAGACGGAAAAAAATTAATGTCATCAGGCAAAGCTCTGCATTGTTGTCGGTTGTAGTTGTAGGTAACCTGCTGTTTACATTTCTTTTTTCAGTATTTATCAATTATCTCATCAGCGGATTAATCCTTAACTCAAAAATTTCTTTTAATGTAAATAATGTTTTTGAATTAACATTCTTCAGCCTTATCGGATTTCTGATAATCGGAATACTGTTATTTACGTTTTATATTTCCTGTGAAGGTACTGTTCGTTTTGCCGAATACAGCGGATTTTCGCTTCCATATAATCTTTTGTTGTTTCTGATAACTCAGGGAGTATTTCTGATATTTCTAATACTACTGCGCGATACAGAAGTTTTTATTAACTATGGTGTTGCAACATTTCTGCTGACCAACTCACTCATTCTTTTTATCAGTTATATAAGGTTTACAAGTAAACAGCAATTTTCATTTGTCAGGTATATGCTGGTAATAGCAGGTTTTTCTGTTTATGCAGCATACACCATTTCAAGTTTCAATATGGTGCGTGAGAAAAATAACATGCGACTGCTGGTGAATAAAGTTGAGACACGCGAAGATCTGATTGCAGAATACCTCTTTCAGGATATAGAACAAAAATTGAAATCAGACAATTTTATCACAGCAAGTTTTGTGGGAAGCAGTGTGTCTTCTCTCGAAGATAAAATTAAGAAACGGGTATTACTTTCAGCATTCAATCAGGTTTACTGGGCACGATACGATATTCAGATAAAAGCGTTTGATTCTGCAGGCGTATCTCTGTTTTACACTTCTGATTCATTGCAAACAGTTGCTGCTTACGACAGCATTATACGTTTTAATTCCCGACCTACCTACAGTCCTTCGTTTTATTATATTAACAGTGCAGCTGGTAAAATTGGTTACATCGGTAAAATTAATTATTACAAACCTGAAAGCTCTGTTCCTGCAGGTAGCTTGATTATATTACTGGATTCGAAATTTTACAGAGAAGAAGGCGGTTTTCCTGACTTATTGCTTTCTGATAAAATTCCTGCAACGAAAGATTTTTCAACCTACTCGTATGCCAAGTATGAAAATGGAAAACTCGTTTTCCAAAACGGAAAGTTTAATTATTTTTTGACGGAATCAACATACGAACGCATGTTTGGAGCGATAAAATCTGAACAGTTTGAAACTTATAATGGCTATGTACATCTGTTTAATTATCCTGATAAAAACAGTCTGGTAATCATTTCCTACAAGACACCGTTGCTGATTGAGCAGTTTACTTTGTTTTCGTATGTGTTTATTTTCTTCTCCGGTATATTTATCATTCTTTATCTGTTATGGATGCTGATCATAAATCAGTTCAGGATGCATCTCGATTTCAGAAAGCGTATTCAGATTTCAGTTATTGGAATGGTAATGGCTGCATTTCTGCTTATCGGAGGAGGTTCCATTTTTTACATCACAAGAGGGTATGCCGAGGACCAAAAGACACGGATCAAAGAAAAACTTTCGTCACTGATGCTGGCTGTTGAAACAGAGTTTCATGATAAATCATTGCAGGAAAATAAGCTTACTGACGAGGCAGCACTCAATTTTTCAAGAATATCAAATACGCTGGGTACAGATTTTAATTTATACGACAGCAGAGGAAGAATAATTTATTCAACACAGCCAAAAATTTTTGACCTCGAAATTATTTCAAGGCTGATGAATCGTAAGGCTTATGACAGGCTGACGAACTATCAGAGTAATGGATTTATACATGATGAACGAATAGGTCTATTGGAATACACATCTGCTTATGAAACTATCTTTACAAAAAACAATCATATTGCAGCATTTATCAATCTGCCATATTTTGCAAGGCAAAATGAGTTAAAAAAAGAGATCAGCGGATTTCTTGTTACTCTTATTAATATTTATGTTTTGTTGTTTGGTATTGCCATTGTACTTACATTTATTATTTCTAACAGATTAGTCAAACCACTTAATCTGATTCAGCAAAAGCTGGGGAAAATAAAATTAGGAAGCAGCAATGAACTGATTGAATGGGAAGGTGGTGATGAGATAGGATCGCTGGTAAATGAATACAACAAAATGGTTGGACAGCTGGCAAAAAGTGCCGATGCATTGGCTCAGTCGGAGCGTGAAACCGCCTGGCGTGAAATGGCAAAGCAGGTGGCGCATGAAATAAAAAATCCATTGACACCCATGAAACTCAGCGTGCAACATTTGTCGCGTGCATGGAGTGAAAAGAGTGAAAATTTCAATATGATAATTGAACGTGTAACACGTACCATGATTGATCAGATTGATTCACTGTCAAGAATAGCTACTGAATTTTCGAATTTTGCCAAAATGCCGAAAGGTAATTTTGAAAGAATAGATTTAATTAAGTTAATTCAAAGTAATATTGATTTATATAATGAAACAGCACATGTTCATTTTATTTTTGATAGCACAGGTTGCGAAGAAGCTTTTGTGAGTGGAGACAGAGAGCAGACATTGCGTGCTTTTGGCAACCTGATGAAAAATGCAGTGCAGGCAGTTCCTGAAGACAAAGAAGGAGTCATCAGAATTACACTTCAGAAATTAAATAATAAATTTAGGATTGAAATAGCAGATAACGGTAAAGGCATTGCCGAAGAATTCAAATCAAAAATATTTACTCCTAATTTCACTACCAAAAGTGGAGGCACGGGACTTGGACTGGCAATGGTAAAAAGTATTGTTGAGAATATGAATGGCTCAATTACTTTTGAAAGTGAAGCCGACAAGGGAACTCAGTTTACGATTATATTACCACAGTATGCTGAAGAAACCTAAAAGATTAAACAGAAAATTTTGTAAATAATCGCAAAACGCCTGAGAAAAATCTTACTCCTTGATCAAGGTGTTGATGAGATGAATGAAATCATCTTTTGTTTTTTCGTAGTATGCGCCTGTTGCAGGGCCGTTAAATCCTGTATGTATTTGTCGCACTCTTCCTTTTTTGTCTATAAAAACTGTGGTAGGATAACCATTCAGTTTGTTGAACATGCTTAATTTTTCTTTTGCATCAGCAAGTGTTCCACCTAACAAAACCTCGTACGGAGTATGAAATCTTTCGCGCATGCGGTGAATGTTATCTGTTGCTTTTGTAAAATCACTTGACCTTTCAAAAGCAAGACCAATAATCACCAAATCTTTCTGATCCGCTTTCTTGAAATAGTCAGATAAGAAAGCAGCTTCGTCCATGCAGTTGGGGCACCATGTGCCCATAATTTCTATCATCACTACTTTGCCCTCATATTTTTTATCGGGAAAATGAAACAGGCTGCTGTCTGTGCGTAATGCTTCAAATGTAAATGGTGCATTTCTGTCTTTCATTGAAGTAAGTGAGTAGGGATCAGGCAATGTTGCACCTGCATCAGCAATGGCTTCAAACTTTTCCTGCCAGTGATTGCCTGCATAAAAAGTTCCTTCAATTTTATTTTCACTCACTTTCGCTTTGAAAAGATAAGCAAAAGCCCCGTCAAAATAGGAAAGAAACAAACTGTCGTTACACAGATTTCCTTCGAGATAGCGATAATCTCCTGAAGGAGTTAATATGGCAGCATTCAGATGGCTTCCGTCCTGATGAATCAAACCTACTGCAATGGATGAATCTTTTGTTCCCGGACTAAACGTCATTTTCCATTTTTCAGGCAACCTGCCGGTTGTTGAACATTCAGCAAAACGAAAATATTTTCCGGCTTCAGCTTTAAATGGGAGTGACGGTTTGTTTTTGCGTGACAGATTTATCCAGTATCCGTTAAGTTCTTTCTCTTTAATTACAGCATGTATTTCGGAATCATACAAAGGAAGACGCATAATAATTGAATCATCACGCAGTGTAATTTCATTCACCTCAATTCGTTCACCACCATTCATCAGATAAACCACAGGCTGCTGATTGTTGTATTTTATATCCATACCAAAAGGCAGCTCTCCTCCTGGCGTAAGAATTACAGCCCGCCATATTCCTGTAGTAAGAACCAAACTTTGCAAGAGTCCCATTACTTACTTATTTTCTTAATCGCGGACGCTTTTCTTTTTTCTTATTCACACGTGCAGTAATCATTTTGAGATTATTTACTTCCATTTCCGAAAGCATACGCCATCTTCCACGTGTAACATCTTTCTTAGTTAATCCTGCAAACATCACTCTGTCGAGTTTTATAACGTTATATCCGAGTGATTCAAAAATACGTCTGACAATACGGTTGCGTCCTGAGTGGATTTCTACTCCTACCTGACTTTTATCCTGAAATCCTGCATCATATTGAATATCGTCAACCATAGCCATGCCGTCCTCCAGTTTCACTCCTTGACGAATGACTTCCATATCTTCTGCTCTTAAGTTTTTATCTAATTCAACATGATAGATTTTTTGCACTTCATAACTCGGATGGGTCAGTTTTTTTGCAAGGTCGCCATCATTGGTAAACAATAAAACACCTGTTGTATTTCTGTCTAATCGGCCAACGGGATAAATGCGCCCCTTGCATGCACCTGCTATCAGACTCATCACGGTGCGTCTGTCCTGCGGATCATCCATTGTGGTAATGTAGTCCTTAGGTTTATTCAGAAGAAGATATTGTGGTTTTTCATTTCTGATGGTTTCACCATTGTATTTTACAACATCATCCTGTGAAACCTTGGTTCCTAACTGTGTAACAATTTCACCATTAACTGAAATTAATCCCGCTTCAATCATTTCATCTGCTTCGCGCCTGCTGCAAATTCCACTGTTGGCAATGTAGCGATTAAGACGAATAGAACTTTCTCTAGAATTAGAATGTGTCTCAGAGCTAAAATCCTTTTTCTTTTTCCCCTTTAATAAACGATTTTTACCTGCTGATCGAAATGAATTTTTTCTTGATGTGTCAGATTCAGCATAAGAGTTCTCCTGATTGGAAAACGTGTTATACCGCTTTGATGAATTACTCTTCCTTCTTGAAAGACTCCTGTCACCATCTTTATTGAAGACGCGTTTATTGGTGCTTTTTCTTTCAAATCCACCTTCATCATCTCTTTTGCGAAACGATTTGAAAGGTTTGTCACCTTTGTTATCTCTTGAAGAGTAAGATCGTTTACGTGAATCGCTTTTTTCGTAATTACTCTCATCATCTCTTTTGCGAAATGATCTGAAAGGTTTGTCACCTTTGTTATCTCTTGAAGAGTAAGATCGTTTACGTAAATCGCTTTTTTCGTAATTACTCTCATCATCTCTTTTGCGAAACGATTTGAAAGGTTTGTCGCTTTTACTTACTCTTGAAGAAAAGGAACGTTTGCCTGCATCTTTGTTGCGGCTATAGGTGTTGCCTGACTTCACATAATCTGAGGAAGACTCATCGCTTCGTTTTCTTTTAAAATTACCTGAAGATTTTTGTTTGTTCCTTCCTCCGGTTGGCGCATTTGCGCTGTAGCCACGGCTACGTCCTTTAGCTGATTTCATATTTTGGGTTATTGTATGGCAAACTGTGCCAATACTTCCATCTTAATCTTTATTTTCTGAAACTCAAGTCCTGAAGGCTCAAATTCATCAGCCATCACTGCACCTGACATCATTCTTTCCTTCATCATCATAGGTTGAGGAACGTAGCTGTTGCCTTCAACTTCTTTTATCAGAAGTACTTTACCTGCTTTTTCGCCAATAGCTTCGCATAAATATTGTGCTTTGCTTCGTGCATCCTGTAATGCTTTAATCTTAACCTGTTTTTTCAGGTCTTCCATTTTGCTGTACGAAGTAGAACTGATATACATATTTTGAGTGCTTTTATCATCAAGCAGACTCATCAGTTTTTCAATTTGTTCACCCGATGAAAATTTGATTATAAATGTGGATGAGGCCATAAAATCAGGTGATTTCTTTTTGCGTTGCCAGTACCATCCGTTGTTGTTGTAGCCATTCATTCCCTGAATAGAAATATTTTCCTTGGCAATACCTGCTTTGCTGCATGCCTCCAGAAAATCTTTTCTGATTTCATTAATGTCAACTTTCTTTTTGTTTTCGGTATATTCCTGAACGGTAATGTTTACATAAATTTCATCAGGAATAACCTCCATTTCAGCATTGCCCGTTACTTCAATTTTGCGTTGTTCAGGGGCTGTAGTTTGTTGTGCCATGTTGGTGTTAGTCATCAGACCTAATAAAGTGGCAAGAGCCACGGTTTTAATTGTTCGCATTTTTTGTTTTTTTCAACGGATGCAAAGATAGAGTTAATTCCACAAGGGATAATAAAACATTAGGTTAACGTCTAATTACAGATATTTGCAGCCATAACCGAATATATTATGAAGGCAAAAACTGCTAAGGAAAGTTTAACCATACAAACAGAAATTGTATTACCCAACGACACCAACGTTCTGGGCAACCTCATGGGAGGGCGATTGCTTCACTGGATGGATGTTTGCTCTGCCGTTGCCGCACACCGCCATTGCGGACGTGTGGTTGTTACAGCCTCTGTAAATAATGTTTCTTTCAACCAACCTATTCGTTTGGGCGATATAGTCACCATTCAGGCAAAGGTATCGCGGGCTTTTACGTCCAGTATGGAAGTGTTTATGGAAGTACTGGTGGAGCGCAACGCCACCAACGAAAAAATAAAATGCAATGAAGCTATCTATTCATTTGTTGCCGTTGACCAGCAAGGCGCACCTATTGCAGTGCCCGAACTTATTCCTGAAACCGAAGAAGAAAAAAAGAGATACGATGCTGCATTAAGGAGAAAACAATTGTCGCTGATACTTGCAGGAAAAATGAAACCTGCCGAAGCTACAGAGCTAAAAGCATTGTTTTTGTAAAAGAGTCATACTTTAATTCTCTTTAATATCATGGCAACTTCTGATAGAAATGTTAAGCCGGAAGTAAAACAAGAACTCATTTCTACACGAAGAAAAGGTAAATTCAGAAAATTTCTGTCTGTATTAGGCCCGGGACTTATCACAGGGGCTGCCGATGACGACCCTTCAGGAATTGCTACTTATTCACAAACAGGAGCACAGTTCGGGTTTGGTCAGTTGTGGACTGCCTTTTGGATGTTGCCTTTTATGACAGCAGTGCAGGAAGCTTGTGCACGTATTGGATTGGTTACCGGCAAAGGTATTGCCGCAGTAGTAAAAGAAAGATATAATAAAAGACTACTCTACACAGTTGTATTTATTGTAGTTGTTGCGAATGTAATTAATATTGGTGCTGACATTGGTGCAATGGCAGCAGCTGCTAAATTAATAGTACCATTACCTTTTGCAGTATGGACTCTGTTATTTACTGCCGGAATATTAATTCTGGAAATTTTTACCTCTTATCGTACTTATGCGCGTATTCTAAAATGGCTTGCATTGTCATTACTTGCATATCCGGTTACGATTTTTATAATTGATATGCCCTGGAAAGAAGTGCTAAAAGCAACTTTTATTCCACATATAGAATTCAGTTTTGCTTTTCTGTTTATCATCACAGGTGTTTTGGGTACAACTATTTCACCATATATGTTTTTCTGGGAAGCATCACAGGAAGTGGAGGAATTAAAAGAAAAGAAAATACTTGAAAATACAGCACATCATTCTCACAAAACATTTATTCGCAGGATGCGGGTAGATAATACATCCGGAATGATAATTTCTGAAATTACAACCTGGAGTATATTGGTTGTGGCTGCTGCAGTTTTGCATAGTAGCGGAGTACAGGATATCAATACAGCCGCAGATGCAGCAAAAGCATTGGAGCCATTGGTTCATTCTTTTCCACATTCCGGATTTCTGGCAAAACTCATTTTCTCTATCGGAATTATCGGGCTGGGAATGCTTGCTGTTCCTGTTCTTTCGGGCTCTGCAGCGTATGCAGTTTCAGAAGCGGTAAACTGGGAATCCGGATTAAACCTCAGATTAAAAAGAGCACATGGCTTTTATGGAGTTATCACAATTGCAACAATCATTGGACTGATAATTAATTTTATTGGGATTGACCCGGTGAAGGCATTGGTATATGCTGCGGTGCTTAATGGGGTTGCAGCCGTTCCTTTAATATTTTTGATAATTAAAATTTCGTCAGATAAGATTGTGATGGGTGAGAATACGAGTGGACCTTTATCCAAAGCATTATTATGGATAACTTTTTTTGGAATGGCTGCAGCTGTCTGTTCAATGTTTATAATGATGGGTAATCGTTAACTGCATTCCATAACTCAAGACAAATACATTGATTTTTTTTAGCAGATAGAATATTAATTTGAAGAGCTGTAATTCAGAAAAAGAGTGATGATCAGAATGTCGATACATTATTTCATTATAACTATCTTTGTCGCTTAGAATTTTTATAAATTATGTCACAGGGACCAATATCAAATTTTATGCAACATCATTACCGTCATTTCAATGCTGCGGCTATGATGGATGCTTCCAAAGCTTATGTTACCCATCTCAGCGAAGGTGGAAAAATGATGGTTACGCTTGCCGGTGCCATGAGTACTGCAGAATTAGGAATATCACTTGCTGAAATGATTCGTCAGGATAAAGTGCATATTATATCATGTACCGGTGCTAATCTCGAAGAGGATATAATGAATCTGGTAGCACATAATCATTATAAACGAGTACCTAATTATCGTGACCTTACTCCGGAACAGGAGCGTGATTTACTCGACAATCATTACAACCGCGTTACCGATACGTGTATTCCTGAAGAAGAAGCTTTCAGAAGAATTCAGCAACATATTCACAAAGTGTGGAGCGAAGCTGAGGCCAAAGGGGAACGTTATTTTCCGCATGAGTATATGTATAAAATGTTGCTGAGCGGAGTGCTGGAACAGTATTATGAAATTGATCCTAAAAATTCGTGGATGCTTGCAGCGGCTCAAAAAAATATTCCTATTGTAGTGCCCGGATGGGAAGACAGTACCATGGGAAATATTTTTGCGTCTTATGTAATTAAAAACGAATTGAAGGCATCAACCATGAAAAGCGGAATAGAATACATGGTGTGGCTCAGTGATTGGTATCGCAAAAATTCAGGTGGCAAAGGAGTAGGATTTTTTCAGATTGGCGGAGGTATAGCCGGTGATTTTCCCATTTGTGTTGTGCCAATGATGTATCAGGACTTAGAGTGGCACGATGTTCCGTTCTGGAGTTACTTCTGTCAGATCAGCGACAGCACTACCAGCTATGGTTCATACAGCGGTGCAGTACCTAATGAAAAAATTACATGGGGCAAACTTGATATAGATACACCTAAGTTTATTGTGGAAAGTGATGCGTCTATAGTTGCACCACTCATGTTTGCCTGGATTTTGGGCTGGTAATGTTTTCAATACATTACAATGAGTAATGGTGTAAAATATCTTCTTGCGGGAATTGCTGTAGTGGCGATGGGTTTTGTAACAATGGGCTTATTACACCCCACTGTGAAATGTCAGACTCAAACAGAAATTAGTGTTCCGCCTGATTTTGTTTTCAATTCAATAACTGACACTTCGCTGATGAAACAATGGTTTAACGGACTTCAGTCTGTAAAAGCAGAAATTCCCGATAAAAAGTATATTTTGAAATTGATTCAAAAAGACAAGACAATGGATTTGGTACTTACTTATGATACATTGAAACCAAATAGCAGTTGTGTGTTTAGTTTTGACAGTGAAGTTTATTCTTCAGATTACAATTTGACATTGTCAGGCGATTCATTGCGTACTACATTACATGTTCAAACTGTTACAAGAGGTAAAAATATTTTTCTGCGTTCAATGTTTGCGTTGAGCAGGCCTTATTTTCAGCAGCAGCAAGACAGTATGTTTAGCAGATTTAAGAATGTTGTTGAAAATAATTATTCTTTTCAGAGGAAATAATATGTGACAGGGATGGAGATGATGCTCTCACACAGTTTAATTTTTCTAAATTAAATGCAGCTTAAAAATAAGTCACGGATTGTTTAATTTCTTTTACGAGAACATCTACCTGTTTGGCTTTATCAAGTGAATATTTTCCTATACGTGTTCTGCACAGCGAATGCAGGTAAGCACCTGACTGCAATGCTTTTCCAAAATCATTTGCAAGCGAGCGTATGTAGGTTCCTTTGCTGCAAACCACTTTGAAATGGATCAATGGCATTTCGATTTTTACAATGTCAAAAGCTGAAATGGTAACCTGCTTTGGTGGCATGTCCACTGCTTCGCCTCTTCGTGCTTTTTCATAAGCACGCTCACCTTTGATGATGGTGGCTGAGTGTGCAGGGGGGACCTGCAAAATGTTTCCGGTAAATTGCTTTGCAACTTGGGTAATGAGTTCCTCAGTTATGTGCGATGTTTCATAATGCACATCTACTTCAGTTTCCTTGTCGAATGATGGTGTAGAAGCACCAAGAAAAACAGTACCGGTATATTCTTTTTCAAAACCCATCAGTTGCTCTATGGTTTTTGTGGCTGCACCGGTGCAAACAATCAGTAACCCTGTAGCAAGAGGATCTAATGTTCCTGCATGTCCGACTTTAATATTCTTAAATGGTTTTTTACCTTCTTTGTCTTTCAGATGCTGCAATGCTCTGCGCAACTTATTCACTACATCAAATGATGTCCACTCCAGTGGTTTGTCAACTAAAAGTACCTGCCCCTGCTGAAAATCAATCATGGCATCAGATCATTTTAAGCTCGATGCCTGCTAAATACAGAATGATGATGAGTGCGCCTACAATAATTCTGTACCATCCAAAAATTTTAAATCCATGTTTGGTAAGATAGGAAATAAAAGATTTGATGGCTATGGCTGCTACAATAAAGGCAACTATATTTCCAATGGCTATGAGCTTAATCTCTTCGCTGCTGAAAGCACCTTCGAGTTTGTAGAGCTCATACATTTTATAAACTGTTGCAGCAAACATGGTTGGCACAGCAAGGAAAAACGAAAATTCTGCAGCACCTTTTTTATTCAGCTTCTGAGTGAGTCCGCCAATAATAGTAGCTGCCGAACGTGATACTCCCGGTATCATGGCAATACACTGAAACAGCCCTATTAAGAATGCAGACTTGTCTGACTGAAGATTGTCTGAGCCATTCTCCTCAGCTTTGGCAAACCATTTATCCAGCAACAGGAAAATAACACCTCCTACCAGCAACATCACAGCTACTACAAGTACATTTTCGAGCAGCATGTCAATATAATCATTGAGTAATTTCCCTAATATGGCAGCAGGAATAAAAGCAATAAGCAGTCTTTTATAAAACTGAAAATTGATGTTAAAGAATCTTTTCCAGTACAACATCACTACTGAAAGTATGGCACCAAACTGAATGGCTACTGTAAAAGTTTTGGTCAGTGGTTGTTCTGCAATTCCCATCAGTGACGAACCGATAATCATGTGTCCGGTAGAAGATACAGGTAAGAATTCGGTAATACCTTCGATAATTGCCAGAATAATGGCTTGCAGAGTTGTCATTTAAAAAACAGGAGGCTTTGTTTAATCTTTTGCCTTAATTAAAATTGCAACAACTTCGAGAGCATAACCTAAAATAACAACAATCGGAGCAATTGTAATTCTTTGTGTATCAAAAATGGCAGGATTGAAAACATTCGGATCGTCTGAGCCACCACCCGACATCAACACATAACCTAAAAATATCAAAACGATTCCTGCAATCATCAGGATATAATTAATTCTTCCGAATGCAAACAACATATCATCCTTTGCAGTAGCGGTTGATTTTGAAACAACTTTTTTTTCTGTTGTAACAGTCTTTCCTTTTGCCATGATTTAAAAAATGTCTTCTGTGCGTTGGCGAAGATATTTATTTACCGCAAAATAAGTGCTCATTCCCGAAATAAAAATTCCCAAAAACACCACAATTGCCATTACAATGCCCAAATTCATCGGATTTTCAAAGGCAATGATTTCGGGAATCTGGGTTTTAGCATAATAAAAAGTTGCAACAAGTAACAAGTTAGCAATAATGGCACCATAAAGACCTTGCAGCACTCCCTGTAAAATGAAAGGCTTGCGGATGAAATTGCGCGTGGCACCCACCAGTTTCATACTCTTTATCAGCAATCGTTTTGCATAGAGAGAAAGTCTTATGGTGTTATTGATAAGTGCACCTGCAATAAAAAACAATACCAGACTGAAACCTAAAATAATCAGACTGATGTTGCGGATATTTTTGTTGATGGCATTAAGAAGCGATTCCTGAAAATATGATTCTTTGACAATACCTTTTTGCTGCACTGTTTCTTTAAGCTGATTCAAATTGCTTTCTTCGGCATACTCGGGTTTAAGTTTTACCTCCAGCACCGGCAACAATGGGTTGAATCCTAAAAAAGTAGTAAAATCTTCGCCAAGATCTTTCTGTAAATCTTCAGCAGCTTGCTCACGGGTGATGTAGTTCACTGAACTTACATAGGCATTCCCCTCTAATTGACTTTTCAGGTTTTGAATATCCTGCTCAGCAGCATCTTGCTTTAGAAGAATAGTAAGCACAACATTTTCCCTGATATAATCTGAAAGATATTTTGCATTGAGCAGCAACACTCCGAGCGAGCCAATCAGAAACAATACCAGCGAAATGCTGATGACGGTTGAAATATATGAACTGCGCAGCGCCTTACGGGCGAGTTTATTATCATCACTCATACTCACAAAAATAAAGGATGTGAATATCGGTGTCTGCAGTGTTCAATAAACTATTCAACAAGTTTATTAAACAACTTTTTGCAGAAACAGGCATTATGGTAAATTATAATATTTTGACTCTAAATCAGCAATGATATGCGGGTCAATTTCCATCATACATCTGAAATGTTTCTTCGGGCATTTGTTGTATCCTATTTTGGAGCAGGGACGACAATACAGATTCTTTATTTCGACAATGCTGAAAGGAGTGCTTCCTTTGGGTAAATAAGGATACATACCGAATTCAGGAACTGTATTTCCCCACACGGAAATTATTTTTTTGCGCAATGCTGCTGCAATATGCATGAGGCCCGTATCGTGGGTAATTACAGCGCGAGATTGCCTGATGAGCGAAGCCGACTGGCCAATGCTTGTTTTTCCGCAGGCATTGAAAACTTTATCATGAAAATGTTTTTCGAGAATATCACCGGTTTCCCTGTCTTCGGCACCACCAAGCACAACCAACGGATGCGAAACTTGTTTACATACTTCTTCCAGTTTCGACAATGGTAGTTGCTTGGTAGCATGTCGGGCACCAATCACAAGAGCTGAATATCCTGACTGAAAATGCTGTGGCAGATAAGTAGCCACATCAATTTCATCCAGCGGATTGATAAGGCACCTACTACTACGCGATGCAGTTCATCGACGGCCAAAGTCTCGCCGGTGTGCTCGAGGATCTGCGCCGGGCCGGCACGCCC